>ENA-OQDE01000057-OQDE01000057.1-human-gut-metagenome-genome-assembly--contig:-NODE-57-length-63078-cov-6.194516_pt1 | contig 63078 bp, 65 predicted proteins | sample MGYA00242768_ERZ504595 | MGnify/ENA primary metagenome ERZ504595 (study PRJEB26092, sample SAMD00036307) | human gut metagenome | host: Homo sapiens | study: EMG produced TPA metagenomics assembly of...
AAGTCTAAGTGTGTCTGAGTTAGATTTTCTCGGAGTGACGTGACCGGCGTTCAACGAGCCATCCGTGGCTCGTGAAGCCTTGTTCTGCCATCCGTGGCAGAACATCACTGTGTATCTACAGACACACAATCTCAATCTGACCATTATCAGATTGAGATAGATTTTCTAATTTTCTCCCAAAGTCACAAAATCAGCTCAGGCTTTGCGCAAGATGCCAGCCTCCAGATTATGAACACCATTTGGGTGGGCGGTTCATCTCAAAATTGGGGGCGTAGGTGTGGATTTTTGATATTCGCACGAATGAAAATATGCTTAAAATCCTAATATGCTGTATCATTAATATTCAGCCTGATGACTTTCCAAAATTTTCAGCTGCTGCATTGTGTTACATGAAATTTTTCGTAAATTGCCAGATTAATAACGCAGAATATTTTTTCAAATGTGTATGGCAATAAACATAGGCATAATGGGATATATTGAGGTTTTCCAGTATTATCAAACCAATAATAATCTATTAAATATAGTTATTTGGAAATCTTTTTTAATCAGATTCAGACACAAAACACTAAAAATTTACGCCCCCAAGGTTGTAAAATGAGTTTTCCAGCGAAGGGTGGTTCACAACCTTGCGGCTGGCAAATCGCATCAAGCCGGGATCCGTTTTGTGACTTTGGGAGAAAATTAGAAAGTCTTTGTATGCCTGTTCACAATACAGTGTTGTGCTGCCACGGACGGCAGCACAAGTCTTAATGTGCCCGGATGGCACATTTAAGACGCACACGTCACTCCGGCATAAAACTAAATCAGGCATACTTAGACTTTCTTATTTTCGGACAACGGAACAAAACAGTCCCGGCTTGATGCAATTTGCCAATCTAAAATCCCCAGAACCACCCTACACGAGGAAACTCATGTCACCCACAAACCATCATTTGGCGGCAGCTTATTATAATGACGGTGTGAAAAATACTTGTAAAATCAGGAAAGTCCTGTAAAATAAAACATAGACTGCAATGAGATAAACAGTATGGTATGGTGAACAATATCAGAAAAAAAGCACGAAGATGCAGGAGGATACATATGGAACAGTTAAAAGCAGTAATACTTGCAGCAGGCAAAGGAACGCGAATGAAATCGGATCTGCCGAAAGTGGTACATACAATCGAAGGAAAATGTCTGGTGGACTATGCGATCGAAGCTGCGATCGGAGCAGGTGCAGAGGACATCTGTCTGGTTGTCGGATACAAATATGAGGTGGTACGGGAGACGATCCTGCATCAGGAAGTAAACTTTGTATTACAGGAGGAGCAGCTTGGAACCGGTCATGCGGTGCGTTGTGCAAAAGATTTCTTAGGGGATGAGGGACAGACAATGATCCTGTTTGGGGATACGCCTTTAATCACGGCAGAAACCTTAAAGCGTTTAAGAGAATATCACACAGAGAATAAGAATACGGTTACTGTATTATCTGCCATGGTGGAAGATCCGACAGGATATGGAAGAATCATCCGTGATGCGGACGGTAATTTTGTGAAAAGTGTAGAGCATAAAGATGCGAGTGAGGAAGAGAGAGCATCGCATGAGATTAATTCCGGTATGTATATTTTTGATACAAGGGAATTAAAAGAGGCACTTGAAAAAATCCAGCCGAATAATGCACAGGGCGAATATTATCTGCCGGATACGCTGACAATTATAAAGGATAAAGGACTGAAAGTGGATGCGTTTGCCTTAAGTGACCCGGAGGATATCATGGGCGTGAACGATCAGGAGCAGTTAAAATCAGCGGCAGAGATCATTCGCAGACGGAATCAGGCAAAATAAATGGGATGGAAAGATTTATTCCGGTCACTGTGGATAAAAGATACAGAAATGGAGAAATACATGTTTTTGATCGTAGGGCTCGGAAATCCGGGGAAACAGTATGAGCATACCAGACATAATATCGGATTTGATGTCATGGATGCGCTTGCAGAGAAATATAATATCAGTATCAGTGAAAAAAACATAAGGCACTCTGTGGAAAAGGTGTCATAAACGGGGTGAAAGTTGTGCTGGCGAAACCGCAGACCTATATGAACTTGAGCGGGGAGAGCGTGGCGGAGCTGGTCAATTATTACAAGATGGATCCGGAAGAGGAGATGATCGTGATCTATGATGACATCAGCCTTGCGCCGGGAAATCTGCGCATCCGCAAAAAAGGAAGTGCGGGTGGGCACAATGGAATCAAAAATATCATTGCGATGACCGGGACGCAGAATTTTTTGCGCATCAAAGTCGGTGTCGGGGAAAAACCGGCGGGATGGGATCTTGCAGATCATGTGCTGGGACATTTTGATACAGCAGACCGCGCGGAAGTAGAGAAGGCAATCGGGCATGCCGTGGAGGCAGCAGAAATGATGATCACCGGTGAGACGGATGCAGCGATGAACCGTTATAATGTGAAAAAGAAGGAAGAGTGAAAAGGAGTATCATGAAAACTTTTACTGAACCTTTGAAAGAGCTCAAAGAATTTGAAACCTTAAGTGCGGGGGTGCATGATCTGCGTGGTATTGCACAGATCTCAGGATGTATTGACGCGGCAAAACCACATATCATGTATAGTGTAAACAATGGTTCTGGAAACAGAATCATTGTTACGTTTCAGGAGCAGAGAGCAAAAGAAATCTATGAAGAATATCGTTTCTTTGATCCGAAGGCAGCATATTATCCTGCAAAAGATATCCTGTTTTACCAGTCGGATATCCGTGGAAATGTGCTTACCGCGGAGCGTATCAATGCATTAAAAATGCTCGCGGAGGAGCCATCCTGCACCATAATAACTACGTTTGACGGTATAATGAATCCAATGCCAATGCCGGAAAAATTTATCCAGGAAGTCAAAAAGGTTTCCGTCGGAGATATATTAAATCTGGAAGAACTCACAAAACATCTGGTGGAACTTGGTTATGAGAAGAACTATCAGGCGGAAACGATGGGAGAATTTTCCGTGCGCGGTGGAATTTTAGATATCTTTCCACTGACGGAAGACAATCCGTTTCGAATCGAATTCTGGGGGGATGAGGTTGATTCCATCCGTTCTTTTGATGCGGAAAGCCAGCGCTCGATTGAAAATTTGGAGGAGATTTCGATCTATCCTGCCTGCGAGCTTGTTCTGACGGCAGAGGAGCGGCAGGAGGGAATCAAAAGAATTTTAAAAGAAGCAGACAAGGTATCCGCAAAACTCCGGAAAGAAATGAAAACGGAGGAGGCGCACCGCACCAAAAGTGCTGCAGCACAGATCGCAGAGGAAGCGGGAGAACTGGGCATCAGCGCGGGACTTGACGCATATTTGTCCTATTTCTGTGAGGAGCGGGTGTCCTTGCTTGATTATTTTAACAGGGAGAACACCGTTATTTTTGTGGATGAACTGGCACGTTCCATCGAGCGCGGTATGGTGACGGAAACAGAATTTTCTGAGAGCATGAAGCAGCGTCTTGAAAAGGGATATATTCTGCCGGGACAGATGCGGGAGCTTTTTCCTGCAAAGAAATACTGGCAAAAATGGAAAAGATGGCATGCATTTCCCTGGTGGCGCTGGACTTAAAAAACAGCCATGTGGATATCAAAGAAAAATTTGTCATCGATTCAAAGACCGTCAACCCGTACAATAACAGTTTTGATCTTCTGGTCAAAGACCTCACCCGCTATAAGAAAAACGGATACCGTGTGATCTTACTTTCCGGATCAAGGACGCGTGCAAAGCGGCTGGCAGAAGACCTGATGGCGGAGGAACTGAATGCATTCTATTCAGAAGATTTTGATCACGAGGTAAAACCGGGTGAGATCATGACCGGTTATGGAAAAATAAAAAAAGGTTATGAATATCCGCTGCTTAAATTTGTTGTGATCTCAGAGAGCGATATTTTCGGCAGTGAAAAGAAGAAAAAGAAGCACCACCGTACCTATGAGGGAGAAAAGATCGCAAGTTTTACCGACCTTAACATCGGTGATTATGTCGTGCATGAAAATCATGGACTTGGCATCTACCGTGGAATCGAAAAAATAGAGGTCGATAAGACGGTCAAAGATTACATCAAAATAGAATATGCAGGTGGTGGAAACTTATATATCCTCGCAACGCAGTTAGAGCTGATCCAGAAATATGCCGGCGCGGATGCAAAGAAGCCGAAACTGAACAAATTAGGCGGACAGGAATGGAATAAGACAAAGACAAAGGTGCGCGGTGCGGTAAAAGAGATCGCACAGGATCTTGTAAAACTTTATGCACAGAGACAGGATCAGGAGGGATTTGTCTACGGGCCGGATACCGTCTGGCAGAGAGAGTTTGAGGAAATGTTTCCGTTTGAGGAAACGGAGGATCAGGAGCTTGCAATCGAGGCGACCAAAAAAGATATGGAGAGCACAAAGATCATGGACCGCCTGATCTGCGGGGATGTCGGTTACGGCAAGACGGAGATCGCAATCCGTGCGGCCTTTAAGGCAGTACAGGATGGAAAACAGGTCGCTTTTTTAGTGCCGACAACGATCTTAGCGCAGCAGCATTACAATAACTTTGTGCAGCGTATGAAAGATTTTCCGGTCAACATTGATCTTTTGTGTCGTTTCCGGAGCAGTGCGGAGCAGAAAAAGACGGTGGAGGCGCTGAAAAAAGGAAGTGTTGATATTATTATCGGAACGCACAGACTGCTTTCAAAAGACGTAGTATACAAAGATCTTGGGCTTCTGATCATTGACGAGGAACAGCGTTTCGGTGTGACGCATAAGGAAAAGATCAAGCAGTTAAAGACCAATATTGATGTTCTGACGCTCACGGCAACACCGATTCCAAGGACACTGCACATGAGCCTGATCGGGATCCGTGATATGAGTGTGTTAGAGGAACCGCCGATGGATCGTGTGCCGATCCAGACGTATGTGATGGAATATAATGAAGAACTGGTGCGTGAGGCAATTTCCAGGGAACTCTCCCGTGGAGGACAGGCATATTATGTATACAACCGTGTACGGGAGATCGCAGATGTGGCAGCAAAGATCGCAGAGCTTGTGCCTGAGGCGAACGTTGCCTATGCGCACGGCAGATGAAAGAGACAGAGTTAGAGAACATCATGTACCGTTTTATCAACGGAGAGATCGATGTACTTGTTTCTACAACAATCATTGAGACGGGACTTGATATCTCAAATGTCAATACAATGATCATCCACGATGCCGATAATATGGGACTGTCGCAGCTCTACCAGCTCCGCGGGCGTGTCGGCAGGTCCAACCGGACGGCGTATGCGTTTTTAATGTACCGCAGGGATAAAATGTTAAAAGAGATCGCAGAAAAAAGACTTGCTGCGATCAAGGAGTATACGGAACTTGGAAGTGGCTTTAAGATCGCCATGCGTGATCTTGAGATCCGTGGTGCAGGAAATCTGCTCGGCGCAGAGCAGCATGGACATATGGAGGCGGTCGGATACGATCTTTACTGCAAAATGTTAAACGAGGCAGTGAAGGAAGCAAAAGGTATGGATGTTGCGGAAAGTTTTGATACCTCGATCGATATTGATATTGATGCGTATATTCCGATGGGATACATTCCGAATGAGATGCAGAAACTTGACATTTATAAGCGCATCGCAGGCATTGAGACGGCAGATGAGTCAGAAGAAATGTTAGAAGAACTGATCGACCGGTTTGGAGATCCGCCAAAGTCTGTCGAAAATCTGCTTTATATTGCAAGGGTAAAATCCATGGCACATCATCTTTACTTTACAGATATTGCACAGAAAGGTGATACACTGCGGTTCACCCTGTATGAGAAAGCGAAGATCAATGTGGCGGCAATTCCGGAGTTTACCGCTTCCTTTGACAAACATGTGAAGTTTACCATGGATGCAAAGGAACCATATTTTACCTATTTCCTGAAACTGAATACCAGGGAAAAATATGTGGAAGCAAAAGATGTGATGGAAACATTTTTGCAGCGTGCAGGGGAGATGCTGATGGAAAAATAACTTGCGGCTTTTTACAAAACGAATTATAATAAACTGAATGACTGCCCATATCGGAAAAAGAGGGCACTGGGAGGAATATATGAACAGCAGAAAAATTACCGCATTATTGTTAAGCAGCGCTATGGCTTTATCTGTACTGACAGGCTGTGGCGGAGTCAATAAAGATAAAACAGTGGCAACTTTAAACGGAGAGCCGGTCAAACTTGGAGTCGCAAACTTTGCAGCAAGATTTGGTCAGGCGGGCGCAGATGATTTTTATACCGCATATTTCGGAAAAAATGTCTGGACATCCGATTTATATGGAAATGGAACGACCGGGCAGGATAATTTTAAAGACAGCGTGATGGACTCCTTAGAAGATATGTACGTGTTACAGCTTCATATGGATGAGTATAATGTCAGCATTACAGACGATGAAAAAGCAGCGATCACCGCAGCGGCAGCACAGTTTATGGAAGATAACAGCAAAGATGCAATCAATGCACTTGGTGCGACGCAGGAGATCGTGGAGGAATACCTTACATTAGAGACGATCCAGAGTAAAATGAAAGCAGCAATCGTTGCAGGCGCAGATACCAATGTGACAGATGAGGAAGCAAAAACGGTGCATACAGTTATGTGGGCATTTCTAAGACGACACATCAGGATGAGAGTGGCAATACGGTAGATTACACAGATGAAGAGAAAGAGGAGCTTGCAGCAAAGGTAGCTGACTTTGCAAAAGCAGCGAAGGAAGATGGTCTTGATGCGGCGGCAGAGGATGCAGGCTATACGGTAAGCACCGGTACTTTTACGCAGGAAGATGATTCTGTGGATGACAATCTTTTAGCAGCATTGAAAAATTTAAAAGAAGGCGAAGTAACAGATCTGATCGATGGCGACAGCTCTTATTTTGTGGCACGTCTTGATAAAGAAGTGGACGAGGATGCAACAGAGGAGACACGTCAGAGCATTATTGAGCAGCGCAAAGATGATCTGTATGATGAGACGCTCGATGGATGGAAAGAGGGCATCGAGTGGGCAGTGAAAGAAAAAGTCTGGGATGACGTGAATTTCGATAACCTGTTTACAACTATAAAAGATACAGAGACAGAAAGCACGACGGAGCAGGCAACAGAGTAAAAAGAAAACGTCGAAAGCACAGTCTTTCGACGTTTTTTTATGAAAATGGGAAGTTTATAGCGGGAGAAAACAGATGAAAAAAGACAATATCGTACTGATCGGGATGCCCGGAGTTGGAAAAAGTACTGTCGGAGTCATATTGGCAAAAGTACTTGGGTTCCAGTTTGTGGATGCGGATCTGGTGATTCAGGAGAAAGAAGGAAAGTTACTGCGTGAGATCATTGCAGAAGAGGGGCCGGACGGATTTATTGCAGTGGAAAACCGTATCAACAGTGAAATAGAAGCACATCATTCGGTCATTGCTACCGGGGGAAGTGTCGTATATGGAAAAGAGGCAATGGAGCACTTAAGGCAGATCGGAACTGTGATCTATTTAAAATTAGATTATGCGGATATCGACCGCAGACTGTCAGATATTAAAGGCAGGGGCGTTGTTTTAAAAGACGGACAGACGTTAAAAGACCTGTATGATGAGAGAGTTGTTCTATATGAAAAATATGCGGACATCACGATCGCGGAGGATGGCCTGAACGTGGAACAGACGATCGAAAAGATCGTGGCGCAAATTCAAAAAGAATCTTTGTAAAATCACATCAATGGAATGAAAGAGTCAGAGGATGAACAAAAGATTAAAAGATAAAAAAATGCTGTCCGGCATCATTGCTGCTGGCGGATTCCTTATCATACTGGCAGGAAGTGCGCTTTCGCAGCAGACGGCATTAGGACAGAACTATCAGGGCGTGTATGTAGACGGAACATTTGTCGGGTATGTGGCGGAAAATGTCGATGTGAAGGATGTAATCCTTCAGGCAAGAAGAAAACTGGCAGAAGAATCTGCAAGCCGTTTATGCATGGATTATGAATGGTCTGTAAAAACAGAAAAGAAACCGTTTGTGCATTTAGAAAAGAAAGAAACACTGGAAGAACAGTTAAAAAAGATATTAGCAGAGAAGACGATTGAGAGCAGGGAGCGTGCCTATACGGTTGCGATCGGTTCCTACCGTGGAAATTTTAAGACATTGGATGAAGTGTCAGATTTCTGAATCAGGTCAGAAAAAAACGGATGAAGACAATGCCTATACTGTTGTATATCAGACGTTGGAGGGACAGATCGGTGGAATATTAACGGCTGATCTGAAAAAGGCAGAAAACGAAGACGATCCGGCGGAAACCGGGGAGAAAGAAACGCAGGATATGCAGGCATCGTCGCTTGCGGGCGTTTCCTTAGAGTCTGCAACGCAGCTTTTAGATGCCGTGACATCGGATGCAGCAGATTTTTATGAAACGGGTGTCCTTGATATGGCATTTGTGGAAAATATTGAGGTCTATGAGAATTATGTGCAGTCAGATGCGTTTACCACTGCGGATGATGCCGCTGCTGAAGTAACAAAAGAGAAAGAATCGAATAAAATATATGTAGTAGAGAGTGGTGACTGTCTCTCTGTGATCGCACTTGACCATGATACAAAAGTGGCAGATATTATGGCATTGAACGGACTTGAGAATGCAGACTCACTGCGGGAAGGACAGGAGCTTATCATTGCGGTTCCGGAACCGGATTTAAAGATCAGGCTGACTGTGGGAGAAGTTTACGAGGAAGATTATGAGGAGGAACCTGTCATTAAGGAAAATGATTCCTGGTATACCAATCAGGAGGAAGTTTTAGAAGAGGGCGTGGCAGGTCATCGTGAGAGAAACGATATTGTTGTATATGAAAACGGTGCTGAAGTGAGCAGAGAGTTAGCGCACCAGAAGATCATGACGGCAGCGAAGGCAGCAGTTGTGGAGCGTGGAACGATCGTGCCGCCGACATACATTAAGCCGCTTGCCGGTGGAAGGTTTACATCAGGATTTGGAAGACGCTGGGGAAGAATGCATAAAGGTGTGGACTGGGCATGCCCGATTGGAACAACCGTGTACGCATCCTGTGCGGGAACTGTGATCCAGGCATCTTATAACGGTGGATACGGCAATAATGTGGTGATCAGCCACGCGGACGGAAGACTGACGCGGTATGCACATAACAGCAAGCTGCTGGTGAAAGTCGGCCAGAAGGTGGAGCAGGGGGAACCGATCGCACTGAGCGGAAGTACCGGACGTTCCACAGGACCACATGTGCATTTTGAAATCTACATCGGAGGGGCTGCAGTCAATCCGTTGAAGTACATCAGTAACTGATAAAAGTTGAACGGAAGTGTGCGGAAATGAAGGGCATTTTTGGGAATATCTGCATATTTACAACAAAATTGAAACTGTGATATAATTCTTGACAAAAGCACATAATAGCAACTATAATTATGTGTTTGTATGAAAAGGTTCATAGAGGTGTGGTATGGAACAATATGTCATTAAAGGAGGCAATCCGTTAGTCGGAGAAGTGGAGATCGGCGGAGCAAAAAATGCTGCGCTTGCCATTATTTCTGCGGCGGTTATGACGGATGAGACCGTTACAATAGAAAATTTACCAAATGTCAGAGATATCAATGTGCTGTTAAATGCAATCAGTGATATTGGTGCGAAGGTAGACAGACTGGATGCGCATACAGTAAAGATGAACGGATCATTTATTCATAATCTGGTTGTGGACAATGAATATATCCGTAAGATCAGAGCATCCTATTATCTGCTGGGAGCACTCCTTGGAAAATATAAACATGCGGAGGTAGCTCTTCCGGGTGGATGTGATATCGGAAGCCGTCCGTTTGATCTTCACCTGAAAGGATTCCGGGCACTTGGTGCGACGGTAGATATCCGCCATGGTCTGGTGGTTGCAGATGCAAGGCAGCTGAAAGGTACACATATTTATCTGGATAAGGTATCTGTCGGTGCAACGATCAACATTATGATGGCAGCAGCCATGGCAGAGGGTAAGACAACGCTGGAGAATGCGGCAAAAGAGCCTCACGTTGTTGATGCAGCCAATTTTTTAAACAGCATGGGTGCAAATATCAGAGGCGCCGGTACGGATGTGATCCGGATTGTTGGTGTTGAAAAACTGCACAAGACAGAATATTCTATCATCCCGGATCAGATCGAAGCCGGAACATTTATGCTTGCAGCAGCAGCGACAAAGGGAGATGTCACCGTAAAGAATGTCATCCCGAAGCATTTAGAGGCAATCAGTGCGAAGCTGCTTGAGATCGGATGTGAGGTGGAAGAGTTTGATGATGCGGTGCGTGTGGTATCCTCAAAACCACTGCATCACACACAGGTTACGACGCTCCCGTATCCGGGATTTCCGACAGATATGCAGCCACAGATCGCGGTTGTGTTAGGTATTTCGGAGGGTACGAGCACCGTTACGGAGAGTATTTTTGAAAACCGTTTTAAATATGTCGGTGAGCTGGCGCGCATGGGTGCCAACTTTAAAGTAGAGAGCAATATAGCGATCATCGGTGGTATTGAGAATTATACCGGAGCCCGTGTCAATGCACCGGATCTGCGTGCCGGAGCGGCTCTTGTGATCGCGGGACTTGCGGCGGAAGGCATCACGGTGGTAGACGATATCTACTATATTGAACGTGGATATGAAGAATTTGAAAAGAAACTCGCATCACTGGGGGCTGTGATCGAGAAAGTAAGCACAGAGAAAGAGATACAGAAGTTTACACTGAAAGTGTCATAGCAGTTGAAAACATGGCAGGGAAAACTGTCATGCAGGAGCTGCTATGCAGGGAATATTATGTAGAAGCTGCTAAGCAAGAGCTGTTATGCAGGGACTACGATGTAGAAGCTGCCATGGAGAGGGCGTTTCCGGGTATGGGAGACGTCTTTTACCATGGCATTTTTTGCGCGCAGACATTCATGATGATAGCGTTTTAAGGGAAGAGGGAGAACGATGAGAAGAATATTTCAAAAAGAACTTGATATGATCCTTCACTGGAATCTTACACTGGTTGGAGGATTTCTGGGAACCTATGCGATATTGCTGCATGCAGGAAATTTTGGTTCCGCACAGACCGGAAATGTCATGGAGATGGCGGCGGCGCTCACCGGAAAAAATTTTGCAGAAGTGGGGATACGATTTTTAGCATTTCTTATTTTCGGAAGTGCGATTGTGATTTCTTATCTGTTGACGAATTTTACGAAACTGGATATGCGAAAGCTGGTGCTCTGGGTAGACGCAGCGGGACTCACCGTAACAGCGATGATGCCGGAGGGGATGTCTGCGGTTGTGAGCCTTTACCCGATATTTTTCTGTTCGGCATTTCAGTGGGGCAGTTATTCCGGCGCATCGGGTATAACAGTGCAAGCATTTTTACTACGAATAATTTTAAACAGTCGCTGCTCGCATGGACACAGTTTGTATTGACAAAAGATCCGGAATTCCGGAGAAAAGGAATCATGTATACGATGACGGTACTCTCATTTTTTGTTGGTGCATGCATTGGCTGCGTATCCGTCTATACATATGGGGCATATGGTGCTTTTATAGGATTTGTACCACTGATTGTGGCACGCCTGTTTATGTACATTGGAAAGATACCGGTAGAGAATGGTACACCGGAAGAAACGGAAGAAGAAGCAAAAGAAGCACTCGAAGAGGCAAATCTGCTGGAGAACGATCAGAAACTGTGATCGTTCTCCGCAGAACCTCTGCGGTGCTGCGTTTTTACTTACAGAATACTCTGAATATGCAGATCAAGACGTGTAGAGAGATCAATACAGGAGTTGTCGTTTAACTGTACGATCGGTCTTGCGAGATGCTGCTGGTTTAACATCACAATATTGGCACTCTGTCCGTTGCTTAAAAGAACACGGTTGTTCTGATAAGTGGATGCGATATGCTGCAAAAAGGTAAGGATAAATTTTGGTTTGTATTTCTGAAGACCTTCCTGCTCAAATCGTTCAATGACCTGGAAAGGACAAAGAGGAGCGCGGTAAGAACGCGCGGCAGTCATGGCATCGTAAACATCGGCGATTGCAACAACCATCGAGAAGTCATCTAAGTCTTTCTGGGTCGCTTTCAGCGGATAACCGGATCCGTCACAGCGCTCATGATGGAGCAGAGCAGCTTTTTTGATATGTGGATCAATATTTAAAGTTTTCAATAATTCGTAGCCGAATTTTGTATGCCTTTTGACAAGATCAAATTCCTCGTCGGTATATTTGTCCGGTTTGTTTAAAATCTCATCCGGAATCTTTAATTTGCCGATATCATGCAAAAGACCGCAGAGTGTCAAAGTGTCTAAAGTGGCGGCGTCTACTTTCAGCCATTTACCGATACGGCGGCAGATCAGAGCCACATTTAAAGAATGTGCGTGAGTGCTGTCGTCGTAGGCGCGCATATTATGCAGCATATCAAAAAGTTCCAGTGATGTCTTGCAGGAATTGAACAGTTTGACTGTCTGTTCGAGAAGATCATCAGTGTCAAGCGGCTGATTGTGAAAAACATATCCCTCCATGGAGGACTTTAAAGAGTTCAGTACGAATGAATGATCAAACTGGAACGTCTGAAACTCTTTCGATGCTTTTACTTTTTGGGAGTAAGCCGGGATAAAATGCGGTGTTTCAGGATCTTTTGGTTCATCCGGATCTTCAATACCCACTTCTAAAACACAATAAAAGGAAAGACGCATGATAAGCGGTCTTGTAAGTGTGACGCCCTTATCAACGATCATCTGTCCGTTTTTTGTCAGGATCTGTTCGGCAGTGACCATGCCTGGTTCAAGTTTATTGACTGTTACCTTCTTCATAAAAAACCCCATTTCATTTGTACGTCTGTCACGTTCATAATTAAGTATAGTATAGAATTTTCACATTTGAAAGTCAATCGGGTTTGTGTAAAAGGTTAAGAAAATACACCTTGACATTTGGGGAAAACAGGTGTATTCTAGCCACTGTGAGTTTTTCAACTTAATATTTTTAGAATTTTCTTATTCAGAGTGATGGAGATACAAAGGATCTGTGAAGTCACGGCAACCCCTCTACGGAAGGTGCCAACCTGAGCGAATCGTACCTGACAGTACATATATGTTCGAACAATAAGAGGATTTGATGATTGATTTACAGCTATCACTTCCACTTGTTTTTCGCAAGTGGATTTTTTTGTGTAATGGAGAATTACGCAAAGAACACGAAAAACACTATCAGAAAAAGGAGCATAAAAATGGAAAAAAGATTATTTACATCCGAATCCGTAACAGAAGGACATCCTGACAAAGTCTGCGATGCAATCTCTGACGCAATCTTAGATGCATGTATGGCAGAAGATCCAATGAGCCGTGTTGCATGTGAAACAGCAAGCTGTACAGGCTTTGTTTTAGTAACCGGTGAGATCACTACAAAAGCACAGTTAGATATTCCTGCAATCGTTCGTAAAACAGTCAACGAGATCGGTTACAACGATGCAAAAACCGGATTTGACGGAAATACCTGTGCAGTTATGGTAGCGCTTGACCAGCAGTCACCGGATATTGCAATGGGTGTTGATAAGGCATTAGAGGCAAAAGAGGGTGCCTTAACAGATAATCTTGATACCGGAGCAGGCGATCAGGGTATGATGTTTGGTTATGCAACCAACGAGACACCGGAGTTAATGCCATATCCGATCTCTTTGGCACACAAACTGGCATTACAGTTAACCAAAGTAAGAAAAGACGGCACACTGACCTACTTAAGACCGGACGGAAAGACACAGGTTTCCGTAGAGTACGATGAGGCTGGAAAACCGGTACGTCTTGAGGCAGTTGTATTATCAACACAGCATGACGATGATGTGACACAGGAGCAGATCCATGCAGACATTAAAAAATATGTTTTCGATCCGATCCTTCCAAAAGAGATGATCGATGCAGAAACCAAGTTCTTCATCAATCCGACCGGACGTTTCGTAATCGGCGGACCGCACGGTGATGCAGGTTTAACAGGACGTAAGATTATCGTAGACACCTACGGCGGATATGCACGTCACGGCGGCGGAGCTTTCTCCGGAAAAGACTGTACAAAGGTTGACCGTTCTGCAGCATATGCAGCACGTTACGTTGCAAAGAACATCGTAGCAGCAGGACTTGCAGAGAAATGTGAGATCCAGTTATCCTATGCGATCGGTGTAGCACAGCCGACATCCGTTATGGTAGATACTTTCGGCACAGGTAAATTATCCGATGAGAAGTTAGTTGAGATCATTCGTGAGAACTTCGACCTTCGTCCGGCAGGAATCATCAAGATGCTTGACTTAAGAAGACCGATCTACCGTGGAACAGCAGCTTACGGCCATTTCGGGCGTACAGACTTAGACCTTCCGTGGGAGGCAGTTGATAAAGCTGAGACATTAAAAAAATATCTGTAAGAGATATCTGAAATACAAAACTCATTTGTATTCACAAAAAGTTTAGACAATTTTATATAAATTAAATGGGATTTGAAATTTTTCATGCTATAATAGGTCATAAAGGTATGTTTATGAAGGTCATAAAATACCCTTATGACCTTTTTTGTGGGAACAGAAACCGGAAAGGCGAACATGTAATATGAAACTGAAATCAAAAATCATCATTTCTTTTTGTATTATCATATTTGTTCCGATCGTGCTGATGATGGCGGCACTTTTCAGTTTTCAGCGTATACAGGTGAAGGCGATTGAGCAGACTTATGGAATCAAGGAAAATAATTACAGCTATTTTTCCAATTCCATGCAGCTTTTAAGCCGTTTTACGAAAGAATGTTTCAAGGAACTGAAAGATGCGGCGAAGAATGATCCGGCACGGCTGGAGGATCAGGAATATTTAAATGAACTCAACCAGACATTAGAGGAGAAGAGTTCTTATCTGATCGTGAGAAAGGATAAAGAGTTAATTTATATCGGTGAGGATGCAAGCATTTCGCTGCTGACACAGCTGCCGTCGTATGGGGATACGGTGAAAGATGAGGACGCCGGCACTTACATTGATGGTGACGAACAGGTGCTGATCAAGCAGATCGACTTCCAGTTTCAGGATGGGAGTGACGGAAGTGCCTTTATTGTTACGATCTTAGAGGAGACAGTTCCGGAGGTAAAGAAACTTCTCATTGATGTGCTGATCTCGATCCTGCTGATCCTTGTGCTGACTGCGACGATGCTGACCATCTGGATGTATACCAGCATGATCAATCCGATCAAAAAACTGCAGACGGCGGCACAGAATATCAAGGACGGCAATCTTGATTTTTCAGTGGAATCGGACAGCAGGGATGAGATTGGGGAACTCTGCAGATCGTTTGAGGAGATGCGCCTGCGCTTAAAGGATAATGCGGAGGAAAAGATTGAGGGCGAAAAAGAAAACAAGACGCTCATCAGCAATATTGCACATGATTTAAAGACGCCGATCACGGCAGTAAAAGGGTATGCGGAAGGACTGATGGATGGCGTGGCGGATACACCGGAGAAGCGGGATAAATATATCCGCACGATCTACAATAAGGCAAATGAGATGGATACGCTTTTAAATGAGTTGACATTGTATGCTAAAATTGATACGAACCGTATCCCTTACAATTTCGCAAAGATCAATGTATCGGAATATTTTAATGATTGCGTAGAAGAGATCGGACTTGATCTTGAAACAAAAAATATCAGGCTTGCCTACTTTAATTATGTGGACGAAAATGTTTTGATCATAGCAGATCCGGAGCAGCTTCGTCGTGTGATCCACAATATTATCGGCAATTCCATCAAGTATCTGGATAAACAGCAGGGATTTATCAATATCCGCATCAAGGATGTCGGTGACTTTATTCAGGTGGAGATCGAGGACAACGGAAGAGGTATTTCCGCAAGAGATCTGCCATATATTTTCGACCGGTTTTACCGCGCGGATGCGTCGCGCAACTCGGCAACCGGCGGCAGCGGTATTGGTCTGTCCATTGTAAAGAAGATCATAGAAGACCATGGTGGAAAGATCTGGGCGACCAGCAAAGAGTCCATCGGAACGGTCATGTATTTTGTAATTCGTAAATATCAGGAGGTACCAAATGAGTAAAGTTTTGATTATTGAAGATGAGGTTGCAATCGCAGACCTGGAGAAAGATTATTTAGAACTCAGCGGGTTTGAGGTGGAGACTGAGAATGACGGCGTGGTCGGATTAAAACGTGCGCTCTCCGAAGATTTTGATATGTACATTTTAGATCTGATGCTGCCGGGCATTGACGGCTTTGAGATCTGCAAACAGATCAGAGAGGAAAAAATACACCGATCCTCATGGTATCTGCCAAAAAAGACGATATCGATAAGATCAGGGGACTGGGACTTGGCGCGGACGATTACATCACAAAGCCGTTCTCACCGAGTGAGCTTGTCGCGAGGGTAAAGGCACACCTTGCCCGCTATGAGCGCCTGATCGGAAGCAACGCAGTAGAGAACGACGTGATTGAGATCCGCGGCATCCGTATCGACAAGACAGCAAGACGTGTCTGGGTCAACGGGGAAGAAAAACAGTTTACGACCAAGGAATTTGACCTTTTAACATTCTTAGCAGAGCACCCGAACCATGTGTTCACGAAGGAAGAACTCTTCCGTGAGATCTGGGATATGGAGTCGATCGGAGATATCGCAACTGTGACCGTGCATATCAAAAAGATCCGTGAGAAGATCGAGATGAATACTAATAAACCTCAGTATATAGAGACTATCTGGGGTGTAGGATACCGTTTTAAACTTTAGTTTTTATCCCAAATATTCTCCGACTATTTGGGGTGTAGGATACCGCTTTAAACTGTAGTTTTATCCCAAATATTCTCCGACTATTTGGGGTGTAGGATATACATTTAAACTGTAAAGGTTTTTTATTTTGCATGTATCAGAGAAAAGAAAAATGGCGCGGAAGTCAGAAAATGGCTTCCGCGCCTTATTGCCAGTACATCGTTTTCAAAGAAGTAATATGAATTTGATGAAAGTACAGATCAGAAACGGAAGATTTTGATCATTTGATTGATAAGAAAGAAGCGATTAACCGTCTTCGCTATGAAAAGCCGAATATGCAGATTTGCTTTCGGACAGAAGATGCTTTGAAAAAGCTGCATTTCCGACATGCATTGCATGAGTGATGGATATCTTGCAGAAGAGCTTGAGATAGAGTATAAAAAGGGTATATAATAAAAAAGTTCGGGTTCAGATAACAGGACAGAAAAACAGGGCACATTTTTCATATCCCGATCAATATGGGATAAGCGAGGAAACACAAATGAGTAACTACGAAAAACCAGTTGTTGTAATGGCAGAAGAAAGCACAGAGGGCGTGTATCTTGCAAGCGGAGATCACCTGGAACAGTGCAGATTTGGAAGAACAGAGGCATCTGCAGGGGCAGATGCGTGCCAGGAATGTTCTAAGAGCGGTGGAAAGAGAGCTACTCCTTTGCCGGGAGAAGAATCTGCAAGGAGAGATGATTTTAAAAGCTGCGTGGACAATATGCCGATCAAGCAGTAGAAATGAGGAACAGTATGCAGCCAGCGATCATTTATGAAGATGAAGACATTATCGTCTGTAAAAAACCGGCAGGCGTGGCGACACAGACCAGACGCATCGGGCAGGCGGACATGGAGAGCCTGCTAAAAAATTACCGTGCATCCAAAGGGGAGCTTCCTTATATTGGTGTGGTACATCGGTTAGACCAGCCGGTGGAAGGCATTATGGTGTTTGCAAAAAATAAAGAAGCAGCGGCAGATCTAAGCCGCCAGATCAAAACAAAACTGGCGGACAAATATTATTATGCGATGACGGACGGCGTGCCGGAAAAGAAAAAAGGAACCTTAGAGGATGAACTTTTACAGAATGGAAAGACAAATACCTCCAAGGTGGTGGAAAGAGGAACACCGCAGGCAAAACATGCCAGCCTTTCCTATGAGGTGGTCGAGCAGGATGGAAAACATGCCGTTTTGCGTATCAAACTTGATACCGGACGCCACCATCAGATCCGGGTGCAGCTTGCACATGCAGGGATGCCGATCGTTGGGGATAAAAAGTACAACTTCAAAGAAAACATTGCACCGTCGGGCGGACAGCTTGCACTGTGCTCTTTTAAGATCGCGTTCCGGCATCCGAAAACGCATAGAAAACTGGAGTTTGAAATTGACAAGCCTTTTGGTTTATCATAAAATAAATCCAAAGGTTTAGATAGAAGAGTAAGGAGATTTATCATGGCAAAGGACAAGAAGTTAGTAGAGGCAATCACTTCCATGGAGGAAGATTTTGCCCAGTGGTATACAGATGTGGTCAGGAAAGCGGAACTGATTGATTATTCATCCGTAAAGGGATGTATGATCCTTCGTCCGGCAGGCTATGCGATCTGGGAAAATATTCAGAATGAGTTAGACCGCCGTTTCAAAGAGACCGGTGTTGAGAACGTATATTTACCGCTGTTTATCCCGGAGAGTCTGTTAGAGAAAGAAAAAGATCATGTGGAGGGATTTGCACCGGAGGTTGCATGGGTAACTTATGGTGGTTTGAATCAGCTTCCGGAACGTCTGTGTGTCAGACCGACTTCTGAGACATTGTTCTGTGATTTCTATAAAAACATCATCCAGTCTTACCGTGATCTGCCAAAGGTATATAACCAGTGGTGTTCTGTTGTAAGATGGGAGAAGGAGACACGTCCTTTCTTACGTTCCAGAGAGTTCTTGTGGCAGGAGGGACACACCGCACATGCGACCGCAGAGGAAGCAGAGCAGAGAACCGTACAGATGTTAAATGTCTATGCGGATTTCTGTGAGGAAGTATTAGCAATGCCGGTTGTACGCGGACAGAAGACGGAAAAAGAAAAATTTGCAGGTGCGGAGGCAACTTACACGATCGAAGCACTGATGCATGATGGAAAGGCATTACAATCAGGAACCAGCCACAACTTTGGCAATGGATTTGCGAAAGCATTTGGCATCCAGTATACGGATAAAGATAACAAACTTCAGTATGTATATCAGACATCCTGGGGTATGACGACACGTCTGATCGGCGCGATCATCATGGTACACGGAGATGATTCGGGTCTGGTGCTGCCGCCGCGTATTGCACCGGTACAGGCTATGGTCATCCCGATCCAGCAGCAGAAAGATGGTGTGCTTGACACTGCAAAAGAAGTCTGTGAACGCATCGGAAAAGTCTGCCGTGCAAAACTTGATGATTCCGACAAGAGCCCGGGATGGAAGTTCTCTGAGCAGGAAATGAGAGGTATCCCGGTTCGTATCGAACTTGGACCAAAGGATATCGCAGCAGGCAAATGTGTGGCAGTACGCCGTGATACCAGAGAGAAGATTGAGATCGCATTAGACGAACTTGAAGCAAAACTGCCAGAGTTGTTAGAGCAGATTCAGAAAGATATGTTTGCGCGTGCAAAAGCACACAGAGATGCACATATCTGGGATGCACATAATTACGAAGAATTTACCACGATTGCAAATGAGAAACCGGGCTTTATCCGTGCAATGTGGTGTGGGGATCAGGCTTGCGAGGACAAGATCAAAGAAGACCTTGCAGTGACCTCACGCTGTATGCCGTTTAACGATCAGGAGCACATTTCAGATGTCTGTGTATGCTGTGGAAAGCCGGCACACAAATTAGTATATTGGGGTAAAGCATACTAAGATAATTAATAGTCTGTTTGAAAACAGATGGATTACTTTGAATGAAAACGGAACTGGAAAATGATCCGGGGAACACAGCCAGGTTTCACGGATCACAAGGTTCTGTTTTCATTTTACATAATATGAAAACGATTCCGGTAGCGTTTCTACAATGAATTACAGGACAGAAAAAGTACATGTAACACAAAATATTATTTTTCCAGGGGGCAGGAGAAGATGATAGAAAAATATTATGATGGTGCGATAGAACAGGTAGCAGCCGGTTTGGGAACTGTGGAAAAGAACTATCTTTTAGTCAGATACAGTGGACAATTTTCCGTAGAAAACTTAAATGATACAAAGCAGCTTGAGAAAAATGAAGACATTTTCGTACAGGTACATGAATTTGAAACGGGGGAGATTACCTGTGCGTATGAGCCGTATCTTACCATGATCTGTGATGGGTTCAGGCGGTATATGACGGGAACGTTTGAAGAATTTATGGAAACGTGTGATGTGTATTATCTGCACCGGCCGGTTTTGCTTGGTTATTTTAATCAGGATAATACAGGGCGGGAGGAGATCATTTTGCTTGATGAGGTGGCATATGAGCAGGAACGCATGTTGGCGGCACTTGAGCGCATGCTGTGTGCCATTGCTGACAGGCATCCGGTTCTGTTTGTTTTGAACCGTTTTCAGCTGGCTTCTAAAAGTACCATGCAGCTTACGGCGCGCTTTTTGAAATGTGAAAACTGCAATATCGGTCTTGTGCTTGGCGTGAGTGATATCCAGGCAATGCCGGAATTTCTGGTGCCGGACTGGGAAATGCTGTATGAGACATTAGATGATGGCAGTAAGATTTATCATATCGGAAATTCCGGCAGAAAAAAGAAGAAACCATAGATGACGAAAAATACGTTGACTATGGAAGTGAAAAAGTGTACCGGAAACTGCAGAATATGGTGGAATTTCTTGATTTTGACCAGGCGGCATATTATTTAGAAACCATTGAGCGAAAGATAAAATTTGATAATCTTTTAGTGGATGATGCCGCGCGTTTTCGCATGTGGCTCTTATTTGTCAAAGTATCGATTTTAAGACAGGATATTCCAAAAGCGCTTGAAATATGCGAGGATCTGGAAAAAATCCATCTTGCCGGAAAGGAAGAGGAGTGTGCATATGAGCAGGATTATCTGATCGCGACCGCATATATGTACCAGGGAAAATTAAAAGAGGCTTTGGAGATGGCAGGAGAAACATACCGCATCGCCGGGAAAATGTCCGATGATTACCGGATGTTTTTATCCGAACTGTTGGAGGCAAAGATCCAGATGTCCGGCTGGTATAACATCTTTTTCTGTGCACAGGATGTAAAGATAAAGGAAAGCCTGATCCAGAATCTGATCCGTTACAACTATCGCAATCACCTGGCACATGTATATATTTATGCGTACGATAACAAGCCGGAGATCGTGAAAAAAGCAAACCAGTCCGAGGAGCTTCTGATTTATTTCAGCAGGGGAATCCGCATAGCAAAAAAAACTTGGAAATGAGTATCTGATCAATATGGCATACCAGAAAAATATTATGCTGTCATCGACAAACGGTATGTATGAGATATCTCTGCTTTATTCGGTGAGGACTTATGAGGCACTGAAAGATAAAAGATCAATCCAGGCAGGGCGTATTTATTCGGGGATTGCATATAACTTATGTGCGATCGGTGAAAATGAGCGCGCGATGGCTTATTACAGGCATGCAATCCGTCTGTTTTATCATCTGAGGGAACCGGAAGATATTGCGGAAGTGCAGTATAACATGTCTTTAAACTGCATTATGTGTGGACAATATGAAAAGGCGGAGTTTTATCTGACACAGTGCATGAAAGCGTGGAGCGTCTGCATTTAAACAGCTTAAGAGTCTGCAATCTATCCAAATTATATGGACTGCTCGCTCTTGTGTCGATCTTAGAGGGTAACCGGTTTAACTGTGAACGTTATTTAAACAACTGCAGGCAGTTTTTAAATTACGTTATAGAAAAAGAAAAGATGGGGGATGGGTTTGGAACAGTCCACGATTATGCAAAGATCGATGATGACATGTTTTTGTATACATTCTCCCGCGGACTTCTTGCTGTACACGATGGAGATTATGAAAAAGCAGACACAGATTATGAGAAAGCGGAGGATTATCTGAGCCGATCCGAGGGAAATCAGTTTTTCAGCTATGCACTTTTCCGGCAAAAGTGGATGGAATGTTTCAAATGTCTCGAAAATCAGAAAGGTTATGAGAAGCAGAAAAAACGTTAGAAGAATACGAAAGGCAGCATTTCAGTACCTATGGAAAACTGGCGAAAAAAATGATGGATACACTGCCGCCGGTGGATGAGGCGGACGGGCAGCAGGATGTTTCCGAACAGGAATTAGACGTACTGCTCTGGCAGGAGAGCATGGTATTAGCCTATAAGAGCAAGAAACACCAGCTGGATTTTATTTCGACCTGGCAGAAACTGATTGATGTGACCGGGGTCTGTGCAGAGGAAATGATCGATGCGGTCATGAAAACATTTTTAAATCACTTTAATGTGGACTGTGCGGTGTATGCGCGCTGTATGGAGAGACAGACGCAGGTATTATACAATAATACCGGGATCGATTTAAACGAGGAGCGGACGGGCAGGATCATCGCATCTTTAAAGCGGAATCCGGGAGGCTACGCGATCTCAAAGATCAGCAGCAACTATAACGAACACCAGGATATCACGGCATTGTTTGGTGAGGATGACGTGTGCTCTTTGGTGGCGGTGCCGTATTTTAACAATGCAAAACTCGAAAGTTTTCTGATCACCTATGTGAGGATGAAGGATAACTGGCATTCTTCCGTAAACCGGTATATGCTCGACGAAGATGATTTAAATATGTATCAGCTTTTATTCCGCGAGGTAAAATATTCTTTGAACCGTCTGGACGCATATGATAAAATATACGAGATGAACAATAAACTTTACCTCGCAGCAGTCACTGACCAGCTCACCGGAATTTACAACAGGGAAGGTTTTTACCGTAGGATCAAAGATCTGATAGATGAATTTTCGGGTGGAAAACGGAAACCGGAACTGGGTCTGATGTTTATTGATCTCGATAATTTTAAGCATTATAATGATACTTACGGTCATGATGTCGGCGACCTGGTTTTAAAGGAAATGGCAGATATTTTTTCCGGTCTGTGTGAAAAACAGGGATTTGTCTGCCGCTATGGTGGAGATGAATACATTATTGTATTTTTCACTGCGGATAAAGAAAGGCTGAAGGAAACGGCAAAGCAGATCTATCAGAAGATCGATCAGGCGGACGGTTTTGAAAAAGCGATTTCTGAGAAACTGAAAAAACAGATTTCCATCCGGAAAGAGCAGCGCATTTCCTGCTCCATTGGAATCGTGTTGGCAGAAGACATTCATGGCGAGGAAGAAATCAACCAGATGATCAAGAGGGCGGATGATCTGCTCTATTCGATCAAGACAACGAAAAAGGGAACTTACCGTATATGAAAATCGTTTTGCCGGAAAAAGTAAAATTTATCATAGAAACATTGGAAACACACGGGTATGAGTCGTATGCAGTCGGCGGATGTGTGCGCGATACCATGTTACACCGCACACCGGGCGACTGGGACATCACGACGCAGGCGAAACCGGAGCAGGTCAAAGAAATATTTGCCGAAAAGAACATTCATACCATTGACACCGGGATCCAGCACGGAACCGTGACTGTGATGGTGGAACATGAGGGATTTGAGGTGACGACCTACCGGATCGACGGGGAATATGAGGATGCGAGACATCCGAAAAATGTACAGTTTACCGCGAGTCTGTTAGAGGATTTAAAAAGGCGTGATTTCACGATCAACGCCATGGCGTACAATGACAAAAACGGCCTGATCGACGCGTTTGACGGTGTGGGTGATTTAGAGCGCGGCGTGATCCGCTGTGTGGGATGTGCCATGGAACGTTTTTCCGAGGATGCACTGCGGATGCTTCGCGCCGTGCGTTTTGCGGCGCAGCTTGGGTTCGACATCGAGGCAGAGACAAAAGAAGCGATGGTAAAACTTGCGCCTGATATTGCAAAAATCAGTGCGGAGCGGATACAGACTGAACTGGTAAAATTAATTACATCCGCACATCCGGGAGAAATCAGGACTGCATGGGAAACAGGACTTACGGCAGTGTTTCTGCCGGAGTTTGACCGTATGATGGCGACACCGCAGAATACAAAGCATCATTGTTATTCGGTCGGGGAGCACACGGTGGCAGCGCTGGAACATATTGTGGGAGATAAGGTACTGCGCCTTACCATGCTGCTGCATGATGTGGCAAAACCTGTGTGCAGAACCACGGATGCTTCCGGCAATGACCATTTTTACGGACATCCCAAAGAAGGCAGTGAGATGGCAAGAAAGATCCTCCGCCGGTTAAAGTTTGACAATGACACGACCGATAAGGTGTGCCGGCTGGTGTGCTGGCATGATGACAATCCGCCGCTTTCCGAGAAAAACGTAAGAAGGGCGGTAAGCAGGATCGGAGTGGAACAGTATCCTGCATTATTTGCAGTGAAACGTGCGGATATTCTGGCACAGAGTGAATACCAGAGAGAAGAAAAACTCTCTTATGTAGATGGCTATGAGGCGTTATACCGGGAAATTTTAGAGAAGAATCAGTGTCTTACAATACGGGATTTAGCTGTAAATGGAAGTGATCTGATCGCTGCCGGGATGAAACCCGGAAAAGAGATCGGGGAGACATTAAAAAGTCTTTTAGAACTGGTGCTTGATGATCCAGAACTGAATAACAGGGAACTGCTGTTAGAGCGAATCTGTAGTCATGAATAAACAAACCCTCTCATATGATGAAGAGACACGGGGTAAGACCGTAATCAATCATATGGGGGGCGTTTTTTTGTATAATCGACCGGAACAGATATTAGAACAATACGAACTGGAAGTAAAGTCCATCTCAAGAGGACGGGACAGCTATCAGTGTGATACAGAGCAGGGACCGAAAATTTTGCGGGAATACAGAGGATCAAAGGAGCGGGCCGGGTTTTTAGCGGATATGCTGGATCATCTGAGTGGACAGGGAAGAACGGTGGAGACGGTAATGCGGACAAAAGAGGGTGAGCCGTTTTCCGTGAACGAGGAGGAAACAAAATACATATTATATCAGGCATTTCCGGGGGCGGAATGTGACACGAAAAACAGGGCGGATATGCTTTCTGCAGTAAGAGAACTTGCATTGCTTCACCAGTCTGCGCAGAATTATGAGGGCAGTGTGCCGGAGTTTTTAAAGTCAGGGCAGAATAATCTGCTTCTTCTCTATGAAAAAAGAAACCGGGAATTGAACAAAGTCAGAAATTATATCCGTGCAAAAAAGAAAAAGAATGATTTTGAGATGATGTTTGCGGTCTGGTATCCGGAGTATGTGAAAAAAGCACAGGAGACGACGGATATTTTAAAAGATCTGGGAATCCAGGAACAGCTGATCGGATTCTGCCATGGGGACTATAACCAGCACAATGTCATTTTTTCACGGGAAGGGATCGCAGTTGTCCATTTTGAAAATTTCCTGTATCAGGAGAGCGTCGGGGATCTTGCCAACTTTATCCGGAAAATGATGGAAAAAAATAACTGGAATGCCGGGCTTGGCATGGATCTGATCCGCGGATATGACCGGGTCAGAAAACTGTCGCCGGAGGAACTGAAATATCTGTATGTGTATCTTGCATACCCGGAAAAATTCTGGAAGATCGCCAACCGTTATTATAATTCACACAAGGCGTGGCTGTCGGGAAGAAATATAGAAAAACTGGAAAAAGTCGTTGCACAGGAGGACGCAAGGGAGCAGTTTTTACAGATGCTCTTTCACTTTACCGTATAGACAGTTTGCGGTATAATCAGGTGAGTAAAAAATTGTTCAAAGCTACAGTAGGAGACAGGAGAATACATGAAGATAAAATATCAGATCATATTACTGCTTACAGCAATGGTCATGCTGCTTGGCGGATGTGGGAAGAAAAATACGGTCGTGACAGGACGCTATTATTATCCGGATCAGGAGAAAGATGCAAAAACGGAAGAAACGTCGGATGATGCAGATGAGTCGGCGGAGACGACTGAGAAAAATGAAGCTGTGATCGGAAGTGACCAGTTTCTGATCAAAACAAATGATATGCAGGAGGAATGCCTGACGTTAGAGCAGATTGCATCCGGGAAAGAGTATGTGTATTATTACACACTTGCGACCAGGTTTCTCGATAAATACGGAAACCGCACTGCAGTGTCTTATTTTGAGCCGGGCAGAGTGATCACGGTGGGAGAAAAAGATGACCAGGGAAAAGTCACACAGGTGCAGATTTCAGATGCCGTCTGGGAATATCCGGATGTATCGCGTTATTCGGTGGATATGGACCGTGGTATTTTTAAGATTGGAGATGAGCGGTATTCCTATGATGCAGATCTTTATATCTGTGAGGATGACCTGAGAAAACAGTTGTCTGATCTGACTGATTTAGATACACTGCGCGTGACCGGTATAGGAAAAAAACTGATTTCCATTGTGGTTACGACCGGACATGGAGAGCTTGCTCTGACCAATACGGATCTTTTTGAGGGAAGCTTTATCCAGATCGGAAGCAAAATTTTTGCGGAAGTGACCAAAGATATGACAATGGAGCTGCCGGCAGGCACCTATACTGTGACGGTGGCAAATAATGGGTACGGCGGCAGTACGGAGCTTACGATCGAGAGTGGAAGAACAGAGACACTTGATCTTAATACCTTAAAGGGCGCGGGACCGAAGTTTGGAAATATTTTATTTGCCGTGGATGTGGAGGATGCGCTCATTCAGATCGATGGAAAGGTTGTTGATACGGAAGAGGCGGTTCCAATCCAGTATGGAGTGCACAGTCTTACGGTCACGGCGCCAGGGTACGATACCTTTAATAAGAAATTATTTGTTAATTCTGAGGAGGCAACGATCGTAGTCGGAATGTCGGGTGACGGCACCGGAACAGACAGCACCACGGAGGAAACGGAAACAGAAAATACTGCGGAAACAGCAAATGAAGCGGACAGTTCGGCAGAGGGAGCGGCAGGAAGCCTTGCAGGAAGTCTTGCAGGAAGTCATACGGCCGGCGAAAGCGGTGGAACAACATCGGGAAGCAGTACCGGAACAGTAGCCGGAACAACTGCAGGAAGCGGTACTGACACATCGACGGCACGGCAGCAGGAAGCGGAACCGGCACGGGTACATCTTCGGATCTTTATACAGGAAACAGTACCGGAGATGGAACATCAACAGGCAGCAGTGCGGACTATTTATCTACATTGTCAGAGCTTCTGTCAACATTATCCGGTAACAGCAACTAAAAAGGACAGAATTGTACAAATTTAGCATGGAATAGTACTTGAAAAACAGGTTCGTTATCGCTAATATAAAAATAGAATCATAAGTAAGTATGGGAGGAAAGAAAAATGGGATACAAAGAAAATTATGAGAGCTGGCTGAACAATCCTTATTTTGACGAGGATACCAGAAATGAGCTGAAAAGTATTGAGGGAAATGAAAAAGAGATCGAAGACCGTTTTTATATGGATCTGGAATTTGGTACAGCCGGACTTCGTGGTGTGATCGGAGCCGGAACCAACCGCATGAACATTTATACCGTGCGCAAGGCTACACAGGGACTTGCCAATTATATCAGCAGGGTAAACGGACAGAAACGCGGTGTTGCCATTGCCTATGATTCCCGTCATATGTCACCGGAGTTTGCAGATGAAGCGGCACTCTGTCTGGCAGCAAACGGAATCAAAGCGTATGTATTTGAATCTTTAAGACCGACACCGGAACTTTCCTATGCAGTGCGTAAATTAGGATGTATCGCCGGAATCAATGTGACCGCAAGCCACAATCCGCCGGAATACAATGGATATAAAGTATACTGGGAGGATGGTGCACAGATTACACCTCCACATGATACCGGAATCATGGATGAAGTAAAAAAAGTAACTGATTACGCAGCGGTAAAGACCATGCCGCTTGATGAGGCAAAGGCAGCAGGACTCTATCAGGTGATCGGCGCAGATATCGACGATCCGTATATTGCAGAGTTAAAGAAACTGGTGCTGCATCAGGACTGCATTGATAAAGTGGGCGGAGAGTTAAAGATCGTATACACACCGTTACATGGAACCGGAAATATTCCGGTACGCCGCGTATTAAAAGAACTTGGTTTTAAAAATGTATACGTTGTTCCGGAGCAGGAGCTGCCGGATGGAGACTTCCCGACCGTAAGCTACCCGAACCCGGAAGCAGCAGAGGCATTTGAACTTGGACTTGCCCTCGGCAAAAAAGTCGATGCAGACCTGATCCTTGCAACAGACCCGGATGCAGACCGTCTCGGCGTGTATGTAAAGGACAGCAAAACAGGGGAATATCACAGTTTAACCGGTAATATGTCCGGCTGCCTGATCGGTGATTATGTGATTGGACAGCGTAGGGAGCGCGATGGAAGCCTGCCGGCTGACGGTGCATTTATCCGTTCCATTGTTTCTACGAATATGGCAGATGCGATCGCTGACTATTACGGAATCGAGCTGGTAGAGGTACTGACCGGATTTAAGTTTATCGGACAGAAGATCTTAGAGTTCGAGAAGACTGGAAAAGGAACCTATCTGTTTGGTATGGAAGAGAGCTACGGCTGTCTGACAGGAACCTATGCGAGAGATAAAGATGCGATCGTTGCATCCATGACACTCTGCGAAGCAGCTGCTTACTATAAGACAAAGAATATGACACTGTGGGATGCAATGCTTGCAATGTATGAGAGATACGGCTATTACAAAGATGATGTGACATCTATCACCTTAAAGGGTATCGAGGGACTTGCAAAGATCCAGGAGATCATGAATACGCTGCGTGATCAGGCACCACAGGAGATCGGCGCTTATAAAGTAACTGCAATCCGTGATTACAAGAAAGACACGGTTACAGATCTTGCAACAGGCAGGGTAACACCGACCGGACTGCCGGCTTCGAATGTTCTTTACTATGAGATGACAGATGGTGCATGGGTATGTGTAAGACCATCCGGTACAGAGCCAAAGTGAAGTTTTATCTGGGTGTAAAAGGAACATCTCTTGCGGATGCAGATCAGAAATCAGCGGATCTTTCAAAAGCAGTACATGCGATGATCGATAAAATGCTTTGATACGAATTCTGGATAGAAAATGTTTGTAAAAATGGTTACTGTTTACAGGCAGGCATTTTCTGAATTGAAAATGCCCATATTTCGGGGATTTTCCTTGACAACAGAAGTAAAAACAAGTATAAATAATGAAGTAGGTATTACAGTGTACGCATATCCGTCAGGGATTGGTGCATCAGAAAACCGCAAAATTAAATTTACTGTGAAAATCCAGAGGAGGAATTTTTAACATGAACAAAGCAGAATTAGTTGCAGCAATGGCTGAGAAAACTGAATTAAGCAAAAAAGACGCAGAAGCAGCATTAAAAGCTTTCACAGACGTTGTAGCTGAAGAATTAAAAAAAGGTGAGAAGATCCAGTTAGTTGGATTCGGAACATTCGAAGTATCTGAGAGAGCAGAAAGAACAGGAAGAAACCCACAGAGCGGTAAAGAGATGGTTATTCCGGCTTCTAAAGCTCCAAAATTCAAAGCTGGTAAAGCTTTAAAAGATATGGTTAATGCATAATCATAACAGAAAAGATTCTAAGCGGGTTCCGGTTGTGGGATCCGCTTTTTTGTTGGAGGATTACTATGAGACTCGATAAATTTTTAAAAGTATCCCGTCTGATCAAACGCCGCACGGTGGCAAACGAGGCGTGTGATGCGGGAAGGGTATCTGTAAATGGAAAACCGGCGAAGGCATCGGTCAATGTCAAAGTCGGGGATATCATTGAGATCGCATTTGGAACGAAAACCGTAAAAGTGCGTGTACTTGATCTGTTGGATACCACGAAAAAAGAACAGGCAAAAGATTTATTTGAATATATAGCATAAAAGCAGGCACCTTCTAATATATTTAGAAACGGTAATAGATATTTCCGCCAATAAATATCAGGAGGTCTTAGGATGGATGATAAAAATACAAATGTGACAAAGTCACATAAGGTACTGCTTGCAAACCGCAAAAGCGGAGCTTTTTCCGGCGTGGTGGACGTGTTGTCATTTGATGTGGCAGAGATTCTGTTAGAGACAGAACTTGGCATGCTTTTAATAAAAGGACATGATCTTCATGTGAACCGTCTTACCCTGGAAAAAGGTGAAATTGATATTGAAGGAAGAATCGATTCCCTGACGTATTCCGATATCAAAAATACAGGAAAACAGGCTGAATCTATTTTAGGAAGGCTGTTCAAATGATGGCTGTCAGCGCAGCAATCAGTGAGCAGGCAGCCTCGCTTGGGGTATCCATATTGATTGGCGGTGCATTGTTTCTTTTATATGATATTTTCCGGATATTTCGCAGAGTCGTGCCACACGGGAATTTCTGGATCGGTGTGGAGGATTTTTTTACTGGCTCTGCTGTACTGCTGTAGTTTTTGTGATGCTGTATCGGGAAAATGACGGCATGGTGCGGGGATTTTCCATAGGCGGCATCATGATTGGCATGCTGCTCTACTATTTTCTGCTCAGCCGGTTTGTCATACGGATCAATGTGATGGTCTTTGGGACGGTTTTTGGTCTGCTCGGCAAAATATTTGGTACTATTTTACTACCATTCAGAAAACATGGGAAAAAAATTATACATTTTTTCAGAAAACGATTGAAAAAAGTGTGCAGAGCAGTTAAAATTGGATTATGTAACTATAGCCTGACGGGACGTTTGTGAAAAACAGTCAGGACAGCGGTATATCAGATGGAAGGAAACAGATATGGCAGGTAGGGGACGTCGGAAAAAAAATAATAACAGAGCAGGAAAGCTTTGTATTGGAATGATCGTCATTGCGTTTGTTGCGGTAATGTCTGTCCAGATCATCAGAGTTTACCAGAAAGATCAGGAATACATGCAGCAGGAGGCGTCGCTTCAGAAACAGTTAGAGGAAGAAACCGCAAGGGGAGAACAGCTGAGCAGCTATGAGACGTATACAAAGTCCCAGCAGTATGTGGAAGATACTGCAAAGAGTAAATTAGGACTTGCCTATGATAATGAGATCATCTTCAAGGAAGCGAAATGATAAAATAACAAAATGAAAAACCAGTTCCATGATGTGCGTATGACGCAGATGGAACTGGTTTTTTGTTACCTTCTATTTTACGATGGCGTCGATTTTATCCAGCTCTTCTTTGGAGAAAGAAGTATGTCCGATGATACCGATATTGTCTAAAATCTGTTCCGGTTTTGAAGCACCGATCAGTACGCTTGTCACATGGTCGTCCTTTAAGATCCAGCTTAATGCCATTTCAGCGAGTGTCTGACCGCGCTGTCCTGCCAGTTCATTTAATGCTTTGATCTGACTGAGACGTTCCGGTGTTAAGGAAGATTCATGTAAGAACCGTCCGTCTTTTGCGATACGGCTGTCCGCTGGAATACCGTTTAAGTAGCGGTTGGTCAGCATGCCCTGGGCTAAAGGAGAGAATGCAATGATACCTTTTTTCAGGTCATGGGCAGTTTCCTTTAAGCCGTTCTCTTCGATGGTACGGTCAAAGATCGAATAACGGTTCTGATTGATGATGAACGGACATTTTAAGTCATTCAAAATAGCCGATGCCTTCTTTAAGGTCGGTCCGTCATAGTTAGAAAGTCCGACATAAAGTGCCTTGCCGCTTTTTACGATAGAATCAAGTGCACCCATTGTCTCTTCAAGCGGTGTTTCCGGATCCATGCGGTGATGGTAGAAGATATCGACATATTCAAGACCAAGTCTCTTTAAGCTCTGGTCTAAACTTGCAATCAGGTACTTGCGGCTTCCCCAGTTGCCGTAAGGCCCCTCCCACATATCATAACCTGCTTTCGTGCTGATCAGAAGCTCGTCACGGTAAGGCAGAAAATCATCTTTTAAAATCTGACCGAAATTGCGCTCAGCGCTTCCGTAAGCAGGTCCGTAATTGTTAGCGAGATCGAAGTGGGTAATGCCGTGGTCGAATGCGGTGTGGCACATTGCCTTCATGTTATCGTAACATCCGGTATCACCGAAATTATGCCATAATCCCAAAGATACGATCGGAAGTTTTAAACCGCTTGCTCCGCAGCGGTTATACTGCATGGTTTCATAACGTTTGCTGTCTGCTGTGTACATTTTTCCATCTCCTTAAATGCTTTATTAATCCAATTCGCCGTTCGTCAATCATGCAGGCATGTTGACTCACTTGCGTTCATTATACCAAAAAACCTGAATGAGGTGTGAGGGCAATGTGAAATTCCTAAAAATAATCAACTGTTTTGAACTCCCTCGAAAGGACATCGAAAAAGGGATTTTGGCGAAAACTTTTTTGAAATCGGGATTTCCTTTGACAAAGATTTTTATTTCGGACTCCTATAATGGGATGCACCCGAAAAAATCCGGCAGACAAAATGCCGTGGTTGGAGGGAGAAATAAGAAAGTGTAAGGAGAAAAGGAATGAAAAAGACGGGAGTCAGACAAATGATATTTGGAATACTCGGGAGCCTGGCATGTGGAGTCAGTGTGATGGGATGTTATCCGCTTGTGCCGGCATATTTTACCGCACTCTATTTAGAACAGGTAAACGGAGTTGTGCTGCTTGCTTTTATGTACATAGGAATGACTCTGTTTATGCCGCTGACCGCAGCGGTAAAATACGGGGTGACACTGATCGTTATGATCGGTGCAGTGAAGCTGATCGAATGGGCAAATGAAGGGTGTCCGGCATTTTTGGCAGGTGTGATGGCGGGACTTACCACACTGATCTTATCGTTTTGCGGAAGTCTCCTGGAATGGAAAAACCAGCCGGACGGGGCAGCGGTATTTTTGGAGGCAGTCTTTATTTTTGGTGCGGTAATCCTTTTAAACCGCGGTATACATTTCCTGATGGAGTGGACGCCGGTGCAACGGAAAACAGAGGAACTGCCGGAGCGGGGAAATGGCGAGCGGCTCAAAAATTATGCGGAGTCTTTTCAGGGGCTGTCCCAGATATTTTTAAATATGAGTGCAGGAAAAGAAAAATATGCTGCGGATGAGCTTGGCAGGGTACAAAACGAACTGACCGGAAAAGTATGTGCCTCCTGTGATTCCTGCGCACTCTGCTGGGAGAGGGACTGCACACCTCTTTATGGAATTTTGTCTTCAATGATCACATCCATCTGGCAGGTGGGAGAGCCGGGGGCGGAAAATGAGGCGGAGTTAAAGAAGTACTGTGCGAAAAGCAGGGATATGGTGGAGGAGGCGGTGCGTGTGTTTGAGCGTGTCAGCTTAAATCATGCGTGGTACAACCGTCTTTTGGAAAACAGGCAGGTGATCGCGGAACAGCTCGATGCCATGGCTTATATCATGCAGGACTGTGCAAGAGAAGAACGTGTGCTCGATACACAGGAGAGAAGAGCGATCTCTGAGATACGTTACCGGGCAAAAGAAAGGGGAATTTCCATTGAGGAAATACATCTGATCGAGACTCTTGACGGCAGATTAAAACTGAGTGCGGCATTAAAGAGCAGAATGGGGGGCTGTATTTCCCTGAAATCATTTGTGACTGCGGCGGGACATGCATTAGGCAGGCAGATGCGGGCGGCAGCCGACACAAAAACTTTATCTCAAAGGAACCGGTCAACTATGTTTTTTATGAGGACACGGTGTACCGTAATGTACAGGGAATCGCGCGAGTCAAAAAGGACGGGGCAAAAATATCGGGGGATAATTTTTCTTTTCTGGAGTTAGAGCGTGGAGAATTTCTGCTTGGACTTTCAGATGGAATGGGATCAGGGAGCATGGCATGTAAAGAGAGTGAGATGGTCTTAGATCTGGTTGAACGTTTTTTGGAGGCGGGATTTTCTGTTGAGACGGCGATCCGCATGATGAATTCCGCGATGGTCATGAAAGGGGCGGATGATTTGTATTCAACGGTCGATCTCTGCAAGATCAATCTGTATACGGGAATGGCGAAGTTATATAAGATCGGGGCAGCAGCTACCTTTATTAAGAGGGGGGCGGAGGTGGAATGTATCACTTCCCAGAGTCTGCCGGTTGGAGCGCAGGTACAGATGGATATCTCTGTGCAGGAAACAAAACTAACGGGCGGTGATTTTGTTGTCATGGTAACGGATGGTGTGTTAGAATATCTGCATGTGAAAAAACCGGAGGATACCATGCAGGAGATCATAGAGAGCATACAGACAAATAATCCGGGGATACTGGCAAAGAAAATCATGGAGCGCGTCATGCTTTTTACGGGAGGAAAGGCGAAGGATGATATGACCGTGTTAGCGGCATGTATCTGGGAAAAATAAATGACAGAAGATGTATTAAACTGGATCAAAAAAGAAAAACTGATGACAGAAGGGGACACCGTGATCGTGGGACTCTCCGGCGGAGCGGATTCGGTGGCACTTTTACTCGTGCTTTTGGAACTGCGCCAGAGGATCGGCTATACACTTCTGGCAATTCATGTGGAACATGGGATCCGCGGTGAGGAGAGCAGAAAGGATGCAGCGTTTGTGGAGGAACTCTGCAGGCAGAAAAGTATCCCATGCAGGATATGTCCGGTCAATGTGCCGGACTATGCAGCCACAGAGGGAATCGGTGTTGAGGAAGCTGCGAGGATACTGCGTTATGAATGTTATCAAAAGGCAGCAGAAGAGCTGAAACAGAGTGGAGCTGGCCGTGTCAGCATTGCCCTTGCGCATCATGCGAACGACAATGCTGAGACCGTCTTATTTCAGATGGCGCGGGGAAGCGGTGTGCATGGAATGTGCGGTATGCACCGAAACGGGTGCTGGGAGATGACATTTTGATTGTGCGTCCGCTTCTTTGTGTGTCGAGGGGACAGATCGAGGAGTATCTGAAAAAGTGCGGGCAGGAGTACCGGACGGATGGCACCAATCTGGATATCAATTACAGCAGAAACCGCATCCGTCATCATATTCTGCCTGAACTTTCGGTAATTAACGAGCAGGCAGTTTCTCATATCAATCAGAGTGCACTGCTTTTGCAGCAGGCGGTCAGTTATATGGAACAGGAAACAAAAAAAGCCGTGCAGACATGCTGCATTGGCGGGGGCGGTGCATATGTTATTTTAGAAAACGAGTGGAAGCAGTATCCGGAGATCATAAGACAGGAAATCGTTCATGAGGTGCTTGGAAAGACTGCCGGCAGCCGGAAAGATCTTGGCATGGTGCATGTGCAGGATGTCTGTGCACTGATGGAGAAACAGACCGGACGGGAGATCACGCTTCCGTATCAGATGACGGCGAGCCGGATCTATGAGGGGGTAAGATTGTGCCGGAGCGGGACGCACAAAGCTGGCACGGGAACATGGCAGGAGAAAGGTGGATGTGAAACAGAAGGTGCAGCAGGTGCATCTCAGTCATTTTATGAGGTTACGGCAGATGATTTTGCAAAACTTGAGGCAGGAGAAACGGTAAGTATCACACTGCCGGATGCCAATGTAAGCCTCAGACTGCTTTTATTTTCGGGAAAAGTTGACGAAATTCCAAAAAATCAGTATACGAAATGGCTGAATTATGATAGGATAGAATGTGGCTTGCAGTTTCGGAGAAGGGCATCGGGAGATTATCTGACGGTGGATGATGCGGGACACAAAAAGAAACTGAAAAGCTATTTTATTGACGAAAAGATACCGCAGATAAAAAGAGAGCACATATGGCTTTTAGCGCAGCAGTCGCATGTGTTATGGGTCATTGGCGGGCGGATCAGCGCCGTCTGCAAAATAAAAGAAGATACAAAAAAGATTCTGGAAGTAAGGATCGACGGAGGAAATTATCGTGAAGATTAAAAACATTAACGTTCATTTTACGGAAGCAGAGATTGACAAAAAGATCAGAGAATTAGGTGCAAGGATCAGTGAGGATTATGCAGGGGAATCCGTATGCCTGATCTGTATTTTAAAGGGAGCATCTTTCTTTACCTGTGAGCTGGCAAAGAGGATCACCGTTCCGGTAGAAGTGGAATTTATGTCTGTTTCAAGTTATGGCTCCGGTACGGAATCCAGCGGAATTGTAAAGATCGTGCAGGATTTATCAACAAGCATTGAAGGAAAGAATGTCATTGTTGTCGAGGACATTATCGATACAGGAAGAACTTTAAGCTACCTTCTGGAGAATTTGAAAACAAGAAGTCCAAAGAGTGTCCGTCTGTGTACACTTCTTGACAAACCGGAACGCAGAGTTGTGGATGTGAAGGTTGACTATGTCGGATTTGAGATACCGGACGAATTTGTAGTAGGTTATGGTCTTGATTATAATCAGCAGTACCGTAATCTGCCTTACATTGGATTTGTGGAGATAGAGGAATAAAGGAGAAAAGGGATTGAATAATAAAAGAAGCGGTTTTAGAGGATTTGGAGTATATCTGATATTAGTTCTCGCTGTCATTGCAATCTGGTACTGGCTTGATGGCAATAACGTGACCAATACGTATACGAGACAGCAGTTTGAGACGGCATTAGCAGAGGGCAGTGTAACACAGGTCAACATTGTACCGAACCGCGAAGTGCCGACAGGAAGTGTCAACATTACATTCAGTGATTCGAGTACGCAGGTGATGCTTGTCTCAGATGTGGCAGAGATCGAGCAGTATATGCGGGATGCGGGATTTAAGACTTATACCGTGCAGAATCCGCCGGAGGAGAGCTGGCTTTTGACATTGCTTCCATATCTGATCATTTTTGCTGCAATGTTCATTTTCTTTATGATCATGACCAATCAGGCTGCAGCAAACTCAGGCGGCGGAAGCAAGATGATGAACTTTGGCAAGAGCCGTGCGAGAAGAATGAGTGACGATCCGGCAAAACGTGTGAAGTTTTCTGATGTCGCAGGATTACAGGAAGAAAAAGAAGAGTTAGAGGAGATCGTTGATTTCTTACGCGCTCCAAAGAAATATACGCAGCTCGGTGCAAGAATCCCGAAAGGCGTGCTTTTGGTGGGACCTCCTGGTACCGGTAAGACATTGCTTGCAAAGGCGATTGCAGGGGAAGCAGGAGTACCGTTTTTCTCTATTTCCGGTTCTGACTTTGTCGAGATGTTCGTCGGTGTCGGTGCATCGAGAGTCCGCGACCTTTTCGAGGAAGCAAAGAAAAATGCGCCGTGTATCATTTTCATCGATGAGATCGATGCAGTGGCCAGACGAAGAGGAACCGGTATGGGCGGCGGTCACGATGAGCGTGAGCAGACCTTAAACCAGATGCTTGTTGAGATGGACGGATTTGGTGTCAATGAGGGTATCATTGTCATGGCTGCAACCAACCGTGTGGATATCTTAGACCCGGCGATCATGCGTCCGGGACGTTTTGACCGTAAAGTGGTCGTCGGCCGTCCGGATGTACGCGGAAGGGAGGAAATCCTTGGCGTACATGCGAAGAACAAGCCGCTGGGCGATGATGTTGATTTAAAACAGATCGCACAGACCACAGCGGGATTTACCGGTGCGGATCTTGAGAATCTGTTGAATGAAGCGGCAATTATTGCTGCAAAAGAGAACCGTGCGTATATCAAGCAGGATGATATCAAAAAATCTTTTGTAAAAGTGGGCATCGGCGCGGAGAAGAAGAGCCGTGTGATCTCTGACAAAGAGAAACGGATCACGGCATTCCATGAATCCGGTCATGCGATTTTATTCCACTTATTACCGGATGTAGGACCTGTCTATTCGGTATCGATCATTCCGACCGGAAGCGGTGCAGCAGGATATACGATGCCTCTGCCGGAAAAGGATGAGATGTTCAACACGAAGGGCAAGATGTTACAGGATATCGTCGTATCACTTGGCGGACGTGTGGCGGAAGAACTGGTATTTGATGATATTACAACCGGGGCATCACAGGATATCAAACAGGCGACACAGATGCAAAAGCCATGGTTACCAAATACGGTATGTCGGATAACATCGGTCTGATCTGCTATGACAACGATGATGATGAGGTATTCATCGGACGCGACCTTGCACACACCAGAGGATACAGTGAGGGCGTGGCAAGTGCAATCGATCAGGAAATCAAGCGCATCATCGATGAGTGTTACGCAAAAGCAAAGCAGATGATCATGGATCACCGTGATGTATTAGATGCCTGTGCAAACCTTCTTTTGGAGAAAGAAAAAATCAGCCAGAAGGAGTTTGAGGCGTTATTTGATAAGTAATTGTGCATATTTTTCTGTTCTCACAAAAATATAATACCAAGGTACTGTACAATATGCATAAAAACAATGATGAAAAATTGTGAACTTTGTGCACACTTATTTGCGGGGGCATGCTATTATAATAACCGTAAAAACCCCCCAATACATTATATATAGTTTTTGCTATACCCCATAGTAAAAATACCTTCTCCTAAAAATGGAACCTGACCCCAGGTTTCATTTTTTTGTCATTTTTTAATCTGTAATCAGAGCACATCTTTTGAAATACACAACCCCATAAATAATTGAAAAAATTTTCCAATTATATCTTGACACATCAGCGAACTAAAGTTATAATCCTAGTAATCTTATAGGAAATATATGAAAAAAGAAAAAATAAAGGAACAGATGATAAGATATTAAGACAGTTTTACAGGACAGCAGACACAGATTTTACCTGTGCGTGACGCAGGTTTTACGGAGTGGAGGGACAATGAGAAAGAGGATGGCAGCAATCCTTGCAGCAGCAATGCTTGCAATGGGAACATTCGCCGGATGCGGCAGTGTGGCAGATGCGGATACAGTAGAGATCGTCAATGTTTCCTACGATCCGACCAGAGAATTATATCAGGCCTACAATACCTTGTTCGAAAAACACTGGGAAGAGCAGACCGGGCAGAAGGTAAGGATCATCCAGTCCCATGGCGGTTCCGGAAAACAGGCATTGGAGGTTGCGAACGGCCTTGACGCCGATGTGGTAACACTTGCATTAGAGGGTGATATCAAGACGATCTCCGATTCCGGGCTGATCGATCCGGGATTTACATCAGAGTTTCCGGACGACAGTGCTCCCTATACCTCAACGATCGTATTCCTTGTGAGAAAGGGAAATCCAAAACAGATCAAAGACTGGGATGACCTTTTAAGATCGGATGTCAGTGTTATCACTCCGAACCCAAAGACTTCCGGTGGAGCAAGGTGGAATTATCTCGCGGCATGGTACTATTTTGAAGGACAGGGCGAGAGTGAGGAAAACATCACAGAGCATATGAAAACACTATATCAGAATGTGCTGGTCTTAGATTCCGGGGCACGCGGTTCAACGACCACATTCATTGAGAATGGCCAGGGTGACGTCCTGATTGCATGGGAGAATGAAGCATTTTTATCCATGCAGGAGGAACCGGGAGAATACGAGATCGTTGTTCCATCGGCATCGGTGCTCTGTCAGCCGACGGTAGCTGTTGTAGATGAAGTGGTTGACAGAAGAGGCAGCCGGGCTGTTGCGGAGGAATATTTGAATTACCTGTATTCCGATGAAGCACAGAAGCTTGCAGGAGAAAATTATTACCGTCCGGCAGATCAGGACATTGCAAAACAGTTTTACACGGAGGAGGGAACACATGAGATCACAGAACTTCCTTCCGATGGAAAATGGATGGTGACGGATGTTGCTATGGCAGATATCAGTCACTTTGGCGGATGGGATGCTGTGATAGAGAAACATTTTTCGGATGGCGGTATCTTTGACACGATCTATGAACGTAACAGGTAGTGAAGAGGGAGGATTGCATGCGTAAAAGTAAAAATAAAAGAGTCATACCGGGTTTTGGCCTGTCTTTTGGAATTACCATAACAATGCTTGGACTGATCGTGATTATTCCGTTATGTTCGCTGGTCGTATTTTCAGCAAAACTTTCATTTCCTGAATTTCTTGATACAATCACAAGACCGCGTGTGTTATCGAGCTATGCAGTCAGTTTTTTTACTGCATTCGTGGCGGCGGCGATCGATGCGGTCATGGGTATGATCATCGCCTGGGTGCTTGTAAGATATGATTTTCCCGGAAAAGCGATCATGGATGGCATCATGAACTTCCATTTGCACTGCCGACCGCAGTTGCCGGTATCGCACTGACACACCTGACTACGACGGAGGGCTGGGTAGGAGCATTTTTTCAGAAGTTCGGAATTAAGATCGCGTATACAAGACTCGGAATCATCGTGGCGCTGGTGTTTATCGGAATTCCGTTTGTTGTGCGGGCGGTGCAGCCGGTTTTGGAAAAAATAGATATCCAGTATGAGGAGGCGGCAAATATCCTCGGCGCAAACAGCAGGCAGACGATGTTCCGTGTGATCCTGCCGGAGATTTTACCATCCCTGATCGCCGGATTTACGATGTCCTTTGCGAGAGGACTTGGCGAATATGGAAGCGTGGTATTTATTGCAGGAAATACCCTTATGAGACAGAGATCGCACCGCTGATGATCATGTCAAAGCTTCAGGAATTTGATTATGCGAGTGCAACTTCGATCGCTCTTGTCATGTTAGCGGCAGCGTTTGTGATCCTTTTTATCAATGCATGGCTGCAAAGCCGGGCGTCAAAGATCGTCAGCGGAATTGCATAGCAACCAGGTTACATAGCAGCCAGGTTGCATAGCAGCTAAATTGCAGGATAGATGTATGGAGACAGAATATCTGTCAGGTTTTGCAGGAATCAGATCACAGGAAGGAGAAAGCTATGGAGATCAGAAAAAATTCAGGGCCACTTAAATGATCTTAATCGGTATCAGCACATTATTTCTCATAGTGATGTTGATCCTGCCGCTCACCTACGTCCTTGTCACAGCGTTTGGGGAGGGCATTAAAGTATTCGTGGCGGCAGTCACCGATTATTATGCATTAAAGGCAATCGGTCTTACATTGGAAGTAACGCTGATCGCGGTGGTGGTCAACACCATATTTGGAATTGCGGCATCCTGGTGTATCACGAGATTTCAGTTTCATGGAAAAAAGATCTTGTCAACGCTGATTGATCTTCCACTTACAATCTCACCGGTTATTGCCGGACTGATCTATATCCTGACCTTTGGACGGCAGAGTATCCTTTATGAGTATCTGCGGTCGGCGGGGATCAAGCTGATCTTTGCGGTACCGGGAATCGTGGTTGCAACAGTGTTTGTGACATTTCCGTTTATATCGAGGGAGATCATCCCGGTGCTCTCCACACTTGGCACCGACGAGGAGGAAGCGGCTGCACTGATGGGAGCAAACGGATTTACGATTTTTCGGAAAATTACCTTCCCACATATCAAATGGGCATTGCTTTACGGAATCGTGCTCTGTACGGCAAGAGCGATGGGAGAGTTTGGTGCGGTATCTGTTTTGTCCGGTCACCTTCAGGGAAAAACAAATACGATGCCGCTTTACATTGAACTTTTGTATCAGGGATATGATTTTACCGGAGCGTTTGCGGTATCGGCGATCTTAGTGTGTATGGCAGTCGTGATCTTAGTGCTTCGGAGTGTGTTGGAGCACAAGGGCAAAGAAGCGTAGGCAGGGCTGCCAGAGAAGAAAAGTAACAGCAGCGCAGTTAAGGCATCATAGCAGCTGGCGCAGCATAGCAGCTGGTGCAGCATGGCAGTAAATGTACTACTGGAAATGGAGCGGATTATGGCGGAACAAAATTATGTAGAACTTAGGTATGTGAATAAAAAGTATAAAGATTTTCAGGCATCCGACGACATCAATTTTGGAATTGGAAAAGGAAAGCTGGTCGGGCTGCTCGGACCGAGTGGCAGCGGAAAGACGACGATCCTTCGAATGCTTGCCGGATTAGAACATGCGGATTCGGGGGAGATCATCATTGATGGAAGAGTCGTCAATGATGTACCGGCGAGTGAGCGCGGGATCGGATTTGTGTTTCAGAACTATGCGCTGTTCCGCTACATGACCGTATATGATAACATAGCATTTGGACTGGATGTAAAAAATGGAAAAAGGCAGATATCAGACGGCGTGTGGATGAACTGGTGGAATTAGTCGGGTTAAAGGGATTTGAGAAGCGCTATCCGAACCAGTTATCCGGCGGACAGAGACAGAGGGTTGCATTTGCGAGAGCCTTAGCGCCGAACCCGGAACTTCTTCTTTTAGATGAACCGTTTGCAGCCATTGACGCAAAAGTACGTCAGGAACTTCGAAGCTGGCTTCGGGAGATGATTACGAGAGTCGGCATCACCAGCATTTTTGTCACGCACGATCAGGATGAGGCAATCGAGGTTGCAGATGAGATCATCATAACCAACCACGGACATATCGAACAGGCGGGAACGCCGATCGAGATCTACAGCCAGCCGAAGACACCGTTTGTCACAGAGTTCATGGGAAGTCCGACCAGAATCAGCAATATCACCAGCTTCCATGGGTATGAGGAATTAGGTGAGGGGCTTCATGCGGTGGTGAGACCGGAACATGTGAGTGTCACAAAAAAGACAGAGCAGAGCCGCTTTTCTTCTTCCGTGGAGGAAGGTGTTGTGGAGCGCGTGATGTTCCGCGGCAGAGAGGTCGAACTTCATGTAAGAGTACATGATGTGCTGCTTGTGGCAAACCGCAGGTTAGAGGAGGCACCGATCACAGAGGGCGAGCGCGTCAATGTGTTCATTTATCAGGTGTTTGCATTCCCGGCAGGTGAAAACGGCACACAAAATGTAAACATTGTAGAAAATGCCAATATTGAAACAGAGAAGCTGTTTTATATTTAAGGGGATCAGTGTGAAAAATAAGATTTTTCACACGCAAGATTTGTGCTCCGGCACAAACTTGATATGCGCAAAAAACTGCGCAGAAATGGAGAATTATATGAAAACAGAAATCATTACATCGGATGTGCTGATCATCGGCGGTGGAACTTCCGGCTGTTATGCGGCACTGACTATCGCAGAGCAAAACCCGGAGCTTAAGGTTGTGATCGCGGAAAAAGCGAATATCATAAGGAGCGGCTGTCTTGCAGCCGGCGTCAATGCCCTGAACGCATATATCACGGAGGGAAGAAAGCCGGAAGATTATGTCGACTATGCCACGAAGGATGCCAATGGCATTGTGAGAAAAGACCTGCTGCTCTCCATGTCGCAGGGACTCAACCGTGTGACAGCGAAGTTAGAGGAGTTAGGGCTTGTTATTTTAAAAGATGAAAACGGAAAATATGTGACAAGAGGTAACCGGAATATCAAGATCAACGGCGAGAACATCAAGCCGATCTTAGCGGAAGCCGTGAAAGCACAGAAAAACGTGAAAGTCATCAATCATGTGAACATCACGGATTACATTACAGAGCAGGATAAAGTGACCGGGGCATACGGATTTGACGTCAATGAGAAGATAGCATACATTTTTTCTGCAAAAGCAGTTTTATGTGCGACCGGCGGAGCGGCAGGACTTTACCGCCCGAACAATCCGGGATTTTCAAGACACAAGATGTGGTATCCGCCGTTTAACACCGGAGCGGGATACGCGATGGGAATTTTAGCCGGAGCAGAAATGACGACTTTTGAGATGCGTTTTATTGCACTCCGCTGTAAAGATACGATCGCACCGACCGGAACGATCGCACAGGGCGTCGGGGCAAAACAGATCAACTCCCTCGGAGAGGTCTATGAGACGAAATATGGCATTACGACTGAGGAGCGTGTCTACGGTACCGTGGCGGAGAATCAGGAGGGAAGAGGCCCGTGTTACCTGCATACGGAAGGCATTAAGGAAGAGCAGGGCAAAGATCTGTTAAAGGCATATTTAAATATGGCACCGAGCCAGACTTTAAAATGGATCGAGAGCGGAAAAGAGCCGAATGAGCAGGATGTCGAGATCGAGGGCACCGAGCCTTACATCGTGGGTGGTCATACCGCAAGCGGCTACTGGATCGACGATGCGAGAAGAACCACATTAAAAGGACTTTATGCAGCCGGGGATGTCGCCGGAGGATGCCCGCAGAAATATGTGACCGGAGCACTCGTGGAGGGCGAGATCGCGGCGGAGACGATTCTAAAGGATCTGAAGCAGGAAGAGGAAGGTCAGCAGTCAGAAGGACAGGCTTCAAAGGAACAGTTAGAAAAGCTGGCACAGGCAGTCGATCAGGAATATGAGTCCTGTTTTGCAGAGAAAAAATCATTCTTTGGCACGGAACAGATCGAGGAAGCCATGCAGAAAGTCATGGATGCCTACGCAGGCGGGATCGGAACGAATTACCGCTACAATGAGAAACAGCTCAATATCGCGGAAGAAAAAATTGACCAGCTTTTCGCACTGACCAAAGATCTGACCGCAAAAGATACGGATGACCTGTTACATATTTACGAAGTAAAGGAACGCTTAGTCGTATGTAAAAGCGTCATCGCACATCTAAAAGCGCGGAAAGAGACACGCTGGCGCGGTTTCGGACAGAACATGGACTATCCGGGAACAAAAGATGACTGGGATAAAAAAGCAGTCAATTCCGTCTATGAAAACGGTAAAATCAAAATTCTGTTCAGTGATCTGACACAGACACCGGATTTTGGTCAGAAAGGAGGTACCCTGTGAGCATAGCGATCAATACAAGTAAATGCGTAAAATGCAGACGCTGCATCGAAGTCTGTCCGGGAAATCTGATCAAGGCAGACGCAGACGGCAAGGCATACATCAAAGAGCCGAGAGACTGCTGGGGCTGCACCTCCTGCGTCAAAGAATGCAGGGCCGAAGCCATAGACTTCTTCTTAGGGGCCGACATCGGCGGTAGAGGCAGCACCCTGACCACCAGAGAGGACGGTGACTACCGCCTCTGGACTGTCACCGCACCCGACGGCAACAAGACCGTCGTACGGATCAATAAAAAGGACGCCAACAAATATTAAAACACAGCAAAATAGAGGAGGATATTTTATGAGTGGATTATCACATTTGGACGAACTGGAGGCAGAGGCGATCTACATCATCCGCGAAGTAGCTGCCGAATGCGAAAAACCGGTAATGCTTTACTCCATAGGAAAGGACAGCTCGGTAATGCTGCACCTCGCCATGAAAGCATTTTACCCGGAGAAGCCGCCTTTCCCATTTTTACATATCGATACGACCTGGAAATTCCGTGAGATGATCGAGTTCCGTGACCGCATCGCAAAAGAGAACGGCATTGAGATGTTAGTTTACACCAATCAGGAAGGTGTGGACGCCGGCATCAACCCGTTTGACCACGGTTCCGCTTACACCGACATCATGAAAACACAGGCATTAAAACAGGCGCTTAAAAAATATGAGTTTACTGCAGCATTTGGCGGCGGCCGCGTGACGAGGAAAAATCCCGTGCGAAAGAGAGAATCTTCTCCTTCCGTAACGAGGCGCAGGCATGGGACCCGAAAAACCAGAGACCGGAGATGTGGAAACTGTATAACACCAAGATCAATAAAGGCGAGAGCATCCGTGTCTTCCCGATCTCAAACTGGACAGAAAAAGATATCTGGCAGTACATCAAACGTGAGAACATTGAGATCGTACCGCTTTATTTTGCAAAAGAGCGTCCGGTCGTATACAGAGACGGCAACATCATTATGGTGGATGATGACCGCTTCAAATTCCGTGAGGGTGAGAAGCCGGAGATGAAAAAGTCCGTTTCCGTACATTGGGATGTTATCCGCTGACCGGTGGTGTGGAATCCGATGCGGAGACTTTGGATGAGATTATTGACGAGACACTTGCAGCCGTATCTTCAGAACGTACCAGCCGCGTGATCGACAACGAGGCGGCAGGCAGCATGGAACGTAGAAAAAGGGAGGGGTATTTCTAGATGAAAGGTTTACTTAAATTTATCACCTGCGGTAGTGTGGATGACGGAAAATCCACACTGATCGGACATATTTTATACGATGCAAAACTGCTTTATGCAGATCAGGAAAAAGCACTCGAATTAGACAGTAAAGTCGGAAGCAGAGAGGGGGCCATCGATTATTCCTGCTGCTTGACGGTCTGATGGCAGAGCGTGAACAGGGTATCACGATCGACGTTGCATACCGTTATTTTACAACAGACCGCAGAAGCTTTATCGTGGCAGATACACCTGGTCATGAAGAGTACACCAGAAACATGGCAGTGGGAGCTTCCTTTGCGGACCTTGCGATCATTCTTCTGGATGCGACACAGGGTGTGCTGGTGCAGACAAGACGTCATGCAAGGATCTGTGCGCTGATGGGAATCCGCTACTTTGTATTTGCGGTAAACAAGATGGATCTGATCGGCTATGACCAGGAAAAATTTAATGCGATCCAGGCAGAGATTTTACAGCTTGCCGGCGAACTTGGACTGGAGAGCGTCAAGATCATTCCGGTATCTGCGACAGAGGGCGATAACGTCACAAAGAAATCCGATAACATTCCATGGTACACCGGCGAACCGATTTTAACTTACCTTGAGGAAGTCGATGTGACTGAAAAGGCAAAAGAGCAGGGATTTTATATGCCGGTACAGCGCGTGTGCCGTCCGAACCATACTTTCCGTGGTTTCCAGGGACAGATCGAGGCCGGAGAGGTGCATGTGGGTGATACCTTAACGGTACTGCCGGGCAATGAGACCGCCAGTGTAAAGAGCATTTTAGTAGCCGGAAAAGAGGCGGATACCGCACAGACCGGACAGCCGGTTACGATCCAGTTAGACAAAGAGATCGACGTCTCAAGAGGATGTGTGTTGGAAAATGGCAGCGGCATCACGGCGGCGCAGAAATTTACGACAACGCTTCTCTGGATGGATGACAATAACCTGTCAGCCGGAGGCGATTACTTTATCAAACTCGGAACCAAACTGATCACAGGAACTGTGACAGAGATCTCCTATAAGATCGATGTCAATACCGGGGAGCATCATCCGACCGATATATTGGGAAAAAATGAGATCGCAGTCTGCAGCATTGTGTTAGACGAAAAGATACCGCTTGATGTATTCAAAAAACATAAGACCATGGGTGAACTGATTTTAATCGACCGTGTGACCAACATGACTTCCGCCTGCGGTGTCGTGGAGCAGTTTGCAAGCGGCAATGAGACAGAGAAACCGGTATTTGTTTACGGAGACTTAAAAGCGCGCGGAGATATTTTCGAGGAGTTTTACTATAACATGGAGAAATCTTCGATCGCGAAACATAAACCGGAGCAGAAGACCTACACCGTGGGAGATGAGATCCCGACGAAGAGCGAGACTTATGAATATCCGGAGTACTTTGATATTTTGATCTTAAGGGATCAGGCTGCCGTACAGGTGCGTGACAATAAGATCGAGCGATCCTTCCATTAGCAGATTACCGCTACTCAGGAGTTCCGGTTGTCAACGGAAGAGGATTTGCCGTGAATGTGAAATCGCAGAAAGATCTGCAGGCATTCTTAGACGGATATGGACAGGGAGAGACGGATACAGAGTTCTGGAACCACTGGCTGACCTTCGGAACTTACCGCAAAGTGATCTTCCATGAAAACTATTGGGAAATCTGATGCGCAATCGTTTGTGCATAATTTTAGTACCAGTTTTTAAACCGGTACTAAGGTACTGTTTATTTTGTATAGTTTGGGCGGTAAAAAAACTTCAAATTTGTGCACACTTATCCTGCCGCTCATGCTATTATAATTACTGTAAAAACCCCCCAATACATTATATATATTTTTTGCTATACCCCATAGTAAAAATACCTTCTCCTAAAAAGATAGCTAGCCGATAGCTATCTTTTTTTCTGAAAAAATAACCATGCGGTTAAAATCGCATGGTTATTTTTGTTTGTTCGCAAAAGTGCGGTATACATCATAATAGATATTTTCGCGGTTTGGTCCGATTAAAGAGGCAAGCTCTTTCTGAAGATCCGGATGATCCAGGATCAGGTCAATGATATTCGGATTATACTGTGTGCCACGGCCATCCGCCAGTTCCGAAAGCACGGTATCAAAATCTTTTGCATTGTGATAGTTGCGGCTTAAGTAATCCGTAGCGGCATCCAGCAGTCACAGATGTGCACGAGATCAATGACCGGGCGGCACGGTGAATGGAGATGTCAAAGTCATCCGGATAACCGCCTGTGCCGTCATAAGTGCGGTGATGTCCATGTGCGATATCTGCATAACACGCAAAATCAGGAACAGAGGCGAGATCTTGCTCCCGTTTCCGGATGCATGCGGATCAGGTCAAACTCGTAATCCGTCAGCCTGCGGTGCTGCGTGTTGATGATCGGGACGATTCCGTTTTTACCGATATCGTGAAGCATCGAACCCTGCACGGCGAAATCAATGATATGCGTGCGGTTTTTCTGAATTTCAGAAACCGTCGAACCAAGTGCCGGCAGATCAGAAGCTCTGGCTTATCATCGAAAATATATTTTAAAAGCGCCTCCGCCAGATAGGAAACCATAACGGAGTGTGTCAGTGTTGCCAGATGACTAGAAACGATCAGATCAAGGATAAAGTTTGTCTTTTCAACCGGGTGGTGGAACGTATCAAGCACGATTGGATGAAAACATGCCATACGCATACCATCATACTGCGAGTATGTGTGCAGACGGTAATGTCTTGTCGACAGAAAATGAATGACCATACTGCGGTAAGTGAGGTTTCTGCGATCTTTTTCTGCCTCGGAAAGGGTGGTATGGGACAGAAAGTGCATCAGAAGAATTGGAAGATCCACATAAAAGGACAGATAATCCAGTTCTGTTTCATCCGGAATCATTTCTTTTTTTCGGGTATAATAATCATCTACGACCGAATAAGCTTCGTCCCAGCTTAATGCCTCTTCTTCTGCCATGAGACGATAATATTGAAATACGAGGGCGGGCGGACAGTCGTAAATGGAACCTTGTGCTTAAGGACTTGGGTATAATGCTGCAGTGTCAGTTCAGATAAATGCAGCCGCAGTGAATCCGGAAATTCAATATCAAAAAGCAGCAGGTCATTTTCGCAGGAGAGAAAATTGTTGATCGTTTTATTTACAATTTTGGGAATGCGCGGATTGACGTATCGTAACGGCAGAACTTTTCCTGCTTGCGCAGTTCGATCAGTTCTAAAAAGAACTGATATGCCTCCTCAATCGGCAGATTGTGAAGAAACGGCTCAACACGGATCAGGTTATCATAGGCGACAAAAATATAATCGCGGCTTTCCGGTACCTGAAATGTGTCGATCTTATCGCGCAGTGCTACAACTTTTTTGTAATAGTCACTTGAGCGCAGCCCCATCTTATGATCGCCTGTGCGGGAAAGCTGAAGTGCGGAATAGGCGGCGCAGGTGTAGAGAAAAATAAGACTCTCCACATCTTTATTTGCTTCATAATGAGAAATCAGCTCTTTTGCAAAACGAAGCTGCAGGGATGGCTCATTATACTGGCTGTAATAAAGTTTACGGCAATAGCTTAAGACCAGATCATACTGGCTGTTGCTTAAAGTAGATTTATCTTCTTTTAAGTGCGTGAAAAATGAATGGAATAAAAGATCATCCTCGATACAAAGCTGATATCTTGAACGCCCACAGTTTTTCAGGCATCTGATCCATTCTTCTTTTGCAGCCGGAGCATGAATCTGTTCATCCCAGGAAATGCTGGTGATAAAATTATTAAAATAGACATCGAAAAAAAGCTTGATATCACTGTCAGTCAACCTGAGATCCTCCTTTAAATTAAAAATTCCATACGAAAATTATATAACGTGAAATTATCTGTGTAAATAGATTTTAGGTCCTGGTATTATGTTATATCTAACAGGATATAAGGTTTGCAGTGTCTTTCAGATTTTTATGGTCAGTAGACTTTTTTGTGTGTTATTATTTGTATAAATGCAGTTTTAGACGTTGCGAAAGTACCATTCTGTGTTATAATAAATGAAGAGTTTTCGTAAATTTTCGCAAAGAAAGGAAAATAGGGATTACATGAACCAGGAAGAATCAGTTTATGAGTTAAACCGTATACAGAGATATATTATGCAGATGCGTCCGCTGTTAAAAAAGAATGCACTTTTTTCGGATGGAACGGCAGATTACAGACAGCCGGTGGAACCGGATGCAGGGGATGAAGTGACTGTCCGTTTCCGTACAGCGCGCGATAATGTCGATATCGTATGGCTGTGTACCGGAGATAAAAAATATAAAATGAAAAAGACAGAGACCGGGGGAGCCTTTGATTATTATGAGGTAAAATTCACACTCGGAGAGGAGCCGTTTTACTATTATTTTAAAGTGGCAAGCGGTCTGTTAAATGTATATTATGACCGCTATGGTGTCAGCAAGGAAAAACGTGACGAATACCGTTTCTGCATTATTCCGGGATTTTCAACACCGGAATGGTCAAAGGGTGCAGTTATGTACCAGATCTTAGTCGACCGTTTTTACAACGGCGATACGTCGAATGATGTGCTGACCGATGAGTACTATTATATCCGTTCTACCAGCAGAAAGATGGACAGCTGGGATCAGTGCCCGTCTGATTTTTCCGTGGCAGAGTTTTATGGCGGTGACTTAGAGGGTGTCAGACAGAAACTGGATTATCTGCAGAATCTGGGTGTGGAAGTAATTTATTTTAACCCGTTATTTGTGTCCCCATCCAATCATAAATACGATATCCAGGATTATGATTATATTGACCCGCATTATGGAAAAATCGTTGAGGACGGCGGCGGGCTGTTAAAAGACGGTGTGAGTGATAACAGAAAGGCTGAACGCTATATCAACCGTGTGACCAATAAGAAAAATCTTGAGGCGAGCAACCGTTTTTTGCAGAGCTGGTAGAAGAGATCCATGCGCGTGGCATGAAAGTGATCTTAGACGGTGTGTTCAATCACTGTGGATCATTTAATAAATGGCTTGACCGCGAGGAAATCTATCAGGTAAGCGGCGATTATGAGGATGGAGCCTTTGTTTCCAAAGACAGTCCGTACCGCAATTTCTTTGGATTCCAGGATCAGTTTGCATGGCCGTACAATACGACCTACGAGGCTGGTGGGGACATGATACGCTGCCAAAACTCAACTATGAAGGCTCTGAAAAACTGTATGATGATATTATGCGTGTTGCAGCAAAATGGGTATCTCCGCCATACAATGCGGACGGCTGGAGACTTGATGTTGCTGCAGATTTAGGACATTCCCCGGAGATGAACCATAAGTTCTGGAGAGATTTCCGTAAATCAGTGAAAACGGCAAACCCGGATGCAATTATTTTAGCAGAGCATTACGGTGACCCGAAGGAATGGCTCCAGAAAGGTGACCAGTGGGATACCGTTATGAACTATGATGCATTCATGGAGCCGCTGACCTGGTTTTTGACCGGTATGGAAAAACACAGCGATGAGGCAAAACCACAGTTAAAGGGAAGCGTGAAAGATTTTGAAGACTCCATGCGTCATTATATGGCAAGTTTCCAGACATCGCAGCTTTTGTGTGCCATGAATGAGCTTTCAAATCATGATCATTCCAGATTCATGACAAGAACTAACGAAAAAGTGGGACGTGCAGCAACACTTGGCACGGCAGCTGCTGAGGAAGGAATTAAACCGGCGGTGTTTCGTGAGGCAGTGGTTGTCCAGATGACATGGCCGGGTGCACCTACCATTTATTATGGTGATGAGGCAGGGCTCTGCGGATTTACAGACCCGGATAACAGACGTACCTATCCATGGGGGAAAGAGGACATTGTCCTGATCGATTTTCATCGTGATATTATCCGCATTCATAAAGAACATGAAGCACTCCGCACCGGTTCCATTATGTTTTTAAAAGGAGACGATAATCTCCTTTGTTACGCGAGATTTAACCGCAGGGAGCAGTTTGTTGTCCTTGTGAATAATAAGGAACAGGAACGTGATGTGGAACTTGAAGTATGGCAGTGCGGAATACCGAAAAAAACAGTGTTAGAGCGTGTGATCATTTCAAATGAGACGGGCTATTCACTGATGCCAAAACAGTATGAAGTTGCGGATGGAGTACTCAAAATAAGCCTGCAGAAATATTCCGCAGTTATTTTGATGTATGACAGATCAGAAAATTAGTTTTCAGGTTTTAAGGTAAGGCTTTCGGACAAAAAATACTTGCATAATAGAAGCTGCTATGCTATAATCTTTTCTTGTCAGAGCGCATTTTGCGTATCTGATAAATGGGCAGATTCCCGAGTGGCCAAAGGGGACAGACTGTAAATCTGCTGCAATTTGCTTCGGTGGTTCGAATCCACCTCTGCCATTGTGTATTGTCCGGTAGGAAGGCATTTTTAAGCAGCTCGTGAGTGAAAGCCTTTGAACATAGGAGGCAGTACATATGGAAAATGCCGGCGTGGCGGAACTGGCAGACGCGCAGGACTTAAAATCCTGTTGTAGAAATACAGTACCGGTTCGATTCCGGTCGCCGGCATTATAGAGATTCTTCTAAAGAGAGATCCTGTTAACAGGGTCTTATTTTAATTCATTAAAAATTATAATAAGTAATTTTGAAATTTTAATGAAAACAAAATGCATTTCAAATAAAATTGTGCTATAATTCTGAAAAACACTAAGAAGGGGAAACCGTGTTCAAATTTGATACGGAAGAAAGGTACGATGAAACAGGAAAAAGTAACATTCATTCATTCAATTTCAGCGAAAATTACTTTGCTGGCGGTTTTATTGTTGTTGTGTCTCTTGTAGGGAGTGTGATCAATGCCAGTTCAAAATCGAGGAAAGTTGTTGAAAACGTAAATTCAAATTATATTCTGAGTCTTGCAGAGATGGGAGCACAGACGATCGGGAATATTCCGGCAGATATTGCAACAGATGAAGAATATTCGAAAATCATAAGTGAGATCAACATGACAGGAGTAGAGAGTGCATATGCATATCTGGTATCAGAAGATGGTACGATGATCTATCATCCGACCGCAGATAAGATTGGGCAGCCAGTTGAAAACACTGTGGTTAAAGAGGTGGTATCACAGCTTGCGTCCGGAACTGTTCCGGAGGATGCTGTTGTTGAATATGAATTTAATGGCGGAATCAAGTATGCCGGATATGCGCTGACACCAGACCATATGATCGTGGTTGTAACTGCTGACAAAGATGAGATTGTAAAACCGGTTAATCAGATGATCTGGTTTATGAGTATAACAGCAGGAATTACACTTGTTGTCTGTGTGATTATTGGATATCTGTTAAGCCGCTTCATCTGTACACCACTGGAACATCTGACAGAGATTATCAAAAATACTGCAGATCTGAATTTCAGTCATAATGCAAAGAGTGACGATTTATGTAAAAGAACAGACGAAACCGGTTTTATGGCGCGGGAACTCCGTGTTATGAGAAGAAATCTGCGTGAGATGGTTGCAAATATTGACACAGCAAGCCAGCAGATTACCGGAAATGTAGATGGATTAAAACAGGTAACTGAGACGGTGGATCACATGTGCTCAGATAACTCCGCAACCAGCCAGCAGCTTGCAGCGGGTATGCAGGAGACTGCAGCAACGACTGTAAATATCAATGAAAATGTCGGCACCATGAAAGAGGAAGCTGACAGACTTACAGAAATGGCTGAAAAAGGTGCAGATGTTTCCAATGAGGTTATGGACAGAGCAAAGAATCTGTGTAATAAGACAGTAACTGCAAGTAACCGTACCATGGAAATGTATACGAATGTGAAAGAAAAATCCGAAAAGGCGATCGAGGGATCAAAGGCAGTTGAAAAGATCAATGAGCTGACTAACACCATTATGGAAATTTCTTCCCAGACCGGACTTTTAGCATTGAATGCAAGTATTGAGCTGCGAGAGCCGGAGAAGCAGGACGTGGATTTGCAGTTGTTGCAACAGAGATCGGAAGTCTTGCAGACCAGACCTCAAAAGCAATCGCAGATATCGGTAATATTGTAAAGGCTGTCAATGAAGCAGTTGGTAATATGACAGAGTGCTTAAGTGAGACAACCGGATTTTTGGAGACGACCGTACTTGAAGATTATAAAGAATTTGAACAGGTAGGTGCCCAGTATCAGGATGATGCAGATGTATTCAAGTCCAACATGAATCAGGTAAAAGATTCTATGCTGCAGCTCTCGGATTTGATCGAGTCGATCGCACAGGCATTAAGCGGTATCAACGATACTGTGGGAGAAGCAGCAGTCGGTGTATCCGATATTGCGTCAAAGACAAGCGGTATGGTGGAGAAAACAGGTGCTACACATGATATGGTATCTGAGTGTTACTCCTGTGCAGACGAGCTCCGTGAGATCGTTGGCAAATTTGTTTTAAGATAGGCGAATCCGTTGTCATGAATTATGGCCTGTCCTCATAAGATGTGGTAATCACAGATTATGAGGGCAGGCTTTTTGAATTCATAGGAAATTATGTCCTATGAATTCAAAAACTCCGTCGGGATATCTGTGTGAAAGTATGCGGTAGGGAGGCTATGATGCAGGAGAAGTCAAAGGAACAGGGAAATGGGCAGAAGCGGGGATACAACCTGTTGGATAAGGAAGAACAGAAATCGATGCTGTCGTGTTTTGTGGAACAGCTTTGCGATCCGCTTATTTTTATTTTGTTTGCGGCTGCGGCAATATCCCTGCTGCTGAGGGAATATGGAGATATGTGCATTATACTTGCAGTAGTACTGTTAAATGCCGTGGTCGGAGTGATCCAGGAGGGAAAGGCGAAACGGGCGTTAGAGGCGTTGGAAAAAATGACAAGCCCGCATGCCCTGATCCATGATGAGGATGGAATCCGGGAGATTCCTGCTGCTGATCTGATTCCCGGGGATATTGTCTGTCTTGAGGCAGGGCGGCAGGTGCCGGCAGATATCCGGATCATATCAGCGGTTAATTTAAAAATCGAGGAGTCGGCGCTGACGGGAGAATCTGTCCCGGTCTCAAAAAATACGACCGATCAGAACGAGGCATATATGACCACAAATGTCACATACGGCCGTGGGGAGGGGATCGTCACTGCAATCGGGATGGATACGAAAATAGGCGGTATCGCAAAATTGCTTTCCGGGACAAAAACGGAACTGACACCGCTGCAGAAAAGACTTGCGGATCTTGGGAAAATTCTTGGTACAGTTTCCGTTTTTTGTGTATCCTGCTGTTTGTGATGGCGGTTTTGCAGAGACGCAATGTCGCAGAAATGCTGATCACCGCGATATCACTGGCGGTCGCAGCAGTCCCGGAAGGACTGCCGGCGATCGTTACGATGGTACTGGCACTTTCGGTATCACGCATGGTAAAGGTCAATACGATTGTGAAAAGACTGCCGAGTGTGGAAACCTTAGGCTGTGTGAGTGTGGTATGTTCGGATAAGACGGGAAGCTGACGCAGAACCGTATGACGGTGACGAAATGTTATACGGATGGGAAAATCTGTGAGCCAAAGCGGTTAAACCGCAGAAAAGACCGGTATTTTCTGGAGGGATATGCACTTTGTAACGATGCGTCCATCCGTGGAGAGCGGATCGGCGATCCGACAGAACTTGCGCTGCTCGATATGGCGGCAGGGTTTGAGATACAAAGAGAGCGTTTAGAAGAAAGTTTTCCGAGAACGCAGGAGATCGCATTTGACTCTGAACGGAAAATGATGACAACTCTGCATCGTGGGGAAAAAGAAAATGTTTCTTATACCAAAGGCTCACCGGATGAAATTTTAGAGCGCTCTGCATTTCTGCTGGAAGGTGGCGGGCGGATTCCAATGACGCCGGAGAAACGCAGAGAGATCGATCAGGTGATCCATGCGTTTACCGGGGAGGCACTCCGGGTACTGGCACTTGGAATGAGAAATCCGGCCTCCGGTTTAAAGGAAAACGGGTTAACGTTTATCGGGTTTGTCGGAATGGCAGATCCCATACGCCCGGAGGCAGAGGATGCTGTGCAGGAATTTTACCGTGCGGGTGTAAAGACGGTCATGATCACGGGGGACCGGATCGACACGGCGTTTGCGATTGCGAAAGAACTGCACATTGCGTCGGAAGAAAACGAATGCATTTCCGGGGAGGAATTAATGGAAATGACGGATGAAATGCTCGCGGAGAAGATAAAAAAGGTGCGTGTATTTGCACATGTCTCACCGGAGCACAAAGTGCGTATCGTGGCGGCATGCAAGAAAAACGGAGAGATTACTGCGATGACGGGAGATGGCGTCAATGATGCGCCGTCCTTAAAAGCAGCGGATGTCGGGATCGCCATGGGAAAGGCGGGAACGGATGTGGCAAAAAATGCGGCGGATATCGTGCTGACGGATGATAATTTTGCAACGATCGCAAAGGCCATCGCGCAGAAGATGCATTTATGAAAATATCCGTAAATCCGTGATATTTCTGCTCTCCTCTAATTTTGGGGAGATCATAACAATGCTTGTGTCTGTGGCGTGCGGTTTTGCGGCACCGTTAAAATCAAGCCACATTCTCTGGATCAACCTGATCACAGATTCCCTTCCGGCGCTTGCACTTGGTGTGGATGAGGAAGAAAATAAAAGCTATATGGACAGACCACCGCGTGGAAAAGATGAGAGCCTGTTTGCGGGCGGTGGATTAAACTGTACCTGCTTTTATGGAGCGCTGATCGCATTGATCAGTATGGTGGCATTTTTGCAGCTCCCGGTGGGGATTCTGCTCCGGGCGGGAAATCAGATCACACCGGCTGCGATAAGGACACTGCTTGTGGACACGGAGCTTTTAAACCGCTGTCAGACCTATGCATTTACAGTGCTTGGAATGTCACAGCTGTTTCATGCGATCGGCATGCGTGATGTTGAAACGTCATTGTTCCGGATGAATCACCTGGAAAACCGGTTGATGATCGCTGCGTTTGTGATCGGGATGGGACTGCAGCTGCTTGTGACGGAGGTACCTTATTTTGTCGTTCTGTTTGGAACCTGCAGACTGACACTGCTTGAATGGGTAAAACTGTTAGTGCTTGCATCCATGCCTTTGTTTGCACATGAACTGTTAGTATTCGGAAGCTGTCTGGGTGAAAAGGAAAATAGGGAAAATAGAAAAAAAGCAACAGGGCAGGCTGTATCATCCGGCGGGCGCTGGAGCTAAAAAAAACATTCATTTTTTGCGGGGGGTGTGATATAATGAGATGTCCGTAAGTTTTGGGCAGGTTTTTGCAGGAAAGGATATTGGAAAATTATGGAAGAGAAAATGACAATGGAAATCACGAACGACAGACTTGAGGAGCTATTAAGGAATATGCCGCAGACCGGACCAAAGAACGTCTTACCACGGTTCTTAATCTGCTCCGTCCGACAAAGCTGTTTGTACCGGCGATGTTGCAGGCACCGGATCGCCCGATTCCATGTTTTTTAAAGAATAGTAATGAAGAGCAGTTTTTGGTTGTATATACGTCAAAAGAGCAGATTCCGGAGGAGCCAAAGAGCCAGGCGATGCTTAATATGCCATTCCAGGCATGTAATAATATCGTTGTAAAACCGGAGTTAAAACTTGCAGGAATGGTGATCAATCCGTTTTCTGATAACCTCGTATTAAAGACAGAGCTTGTACAGAAGTTACATGAGGCTGATGAGCAGGCAGCAAAACGTGCAGCGCAGATGAAACAGGTGAAGATGACACCGGCACAGTTCCAGGTATTTGTAAAACGCCAGGTTGAGTTTGGCGTATTACCGAAGCGTCTGTTTACCGAGAAACAGGAGTTCATGAACAAACTGTGCGATGAAAAAGAGACTTTTATCAATGAGATTTTTGCAGGCGTGTTCAAGGAGCCGAAGTTAAATCCATACACTGAGAATGATTATTCCGTTATGGCACTTGACATTGCAGAGGATCTGACATTAGTCCGTGTGGATCTCCCGGAAAAAGGGTTAGTTCCGCCACTCTGCTACCGTATTTATCTGACGATCAATCCAAAAACCGGAAAAGCAGGTTACTATACGATTGAAATGTCCAAAGAAAAGGATGTCCGTATGCTGGGCGAATTTTTAGAGGATGGAAAACATATCGATCACGGTGTTGCACCAGTAGAAGGCGCTGAACTTCAGAAGATCATGGATCTTGCCAGAGGCGAAGGTGCAGAGATGACAAGTTAGGAACAAAAATAGCACAATTATAAGGAAATAATAAAGTTCGGTGCAAAAGGTGGTTCACAACTTTTGACACCCGAATTGTCTTTAGTTATGCTGGATAATATCTGCGTACTGTCCGCGAGTCACTTTTAAGAGTGCATCCGGGTTGACCGTGATGGAAGTGCCTACGCGGCCGCCACTGATATAAATCTTATCAAAAGAAGCAGCACTTTCATGTACAACAGTCGGAAACTGCTTTTTCATGCCAAGCGGAGAGCAGCCGCCGCGCACATATCCGGTAAGTGGTGTCAGATCTTTTACATGAAGCATTTCGAGTGATTTCTCACCGACACATTTTGCTGCTGCTTTCAGATCGACTTCCTCTGCGATCGGTACGACAAAAACATAATACTGTCTGTTCCCGCCGGCGGCAGCCTTGCCGGACATAACGAGCGTTTTAAACGACTGTTCTACTGGAGCACCGGTCTTTTCTGCGGTATGTAGACCGTCTATAAATTCATCACACTCATAATTGATAATTTCATAAGGTATTTTATTGCGGTCTAAAATGCGCATGGCATTTGTTTTTACTTCTTTTCCCATAGAGAAAACTCCTTTCATGAATGAACTGCGCTCATTGTAACACCACAGCAAAAAATAGACAACTGAAACAGAATGTATGTTTACGAAAAAATAAAAAAATGTTATTCTAATAGGGGAAATTAAGGCAATATATGAGGTGAATTAAAATGCGCCACATATAAGAACATGTGTGGCGGGAAATGAGGCAGAGTATGAAAGATTTTTTAAGAGAGTAAAGGCGGATGCAATAATGTCAGCAGTTTTATGCATCGCATTGGGCGTGGTTCTGATCGTATGGCCGGGAGAGACGATCAATATCGTATGTAAAGTGCTTGCCGCAGGACTTATCATTCTTGGAGGGGTAGAACTGTTTTCCTATATTACCAATAGAAACGGTTATATGTTCACCGGAATCCTTGGGCTGATCGTGCTGATCGTCGGTGTATGGATCTTCTTAAAACCGAGCAGTATCGTGAGCCTGGTACCGATCGTGATCGGTGTGATACTTGCTGTTCACGGTGTGCAGGATGTGAAAATGGCGTTAGAATCAAAGAATGGCGGATATGACAGATGGTGGATTATGCTGATCATTGCCATTATCAGTATTGCATTTGGCGTGCTCTGCATTGTCAATGCGTTTGGCATGGTCAAACTTGCCATGCAGTTTGTAGGAGCAGCCTGATCTATGATGGAATCAGTGATCTGTGGGTTGTGACAAAGACGGTGCGGACGGTGAAAGATATGGAGCAGGAAGCGAAAGCAGTCGACGTAGATTATAAAGAAATCGATTAAGTGATTAAGCGGAAAGAAAGAGAAACAGATATAAAAAGTGTCCCTGAAAATCTGGATAAAAGATTTTCAGGGACACTTTTTGGTTCGTGATAATAGAATATTTGAGCAAGCTGCATCTGATTGCCCAGACTGCGCTATACTGTAATTTTACCTTCATTGATAAGCCGGATAAATACGTTGACTAATTCCGGATCAAACTGTGTTCCACTGTTTTTTTCAGTTCACTGACAGCATAGGAGACAGAGAGCGGCTTTTTGTATGGACGTCTGGCAGTCATGGCATCAAAACAATCGGCGATGGTAAGTATTCTTGCCATATAAGGAATATCCTCACCGGCAAGACCACGCGGATATCCCGTGCCATCATACCGTTCGTGATGACCAAGTACTGCAGGAATTACATAATCCATATGCGGCAGATAACGGATCATTTTTGTGGAGTTTTCAACATGTGTCTTCATGATCTCATATTCTTCCGGTGTCAGCTGCGAGGTTTTCTGTAAAATGCGTTCCGGAATACTGATTTTTCCGATGTCATGCAGCATACCGGCATCACGCACAAGTTCGATGTCATTTTCACTCATGCCAAGATCTCTGGCTAAGATCACAGCATATTTCGACACATTCATGGAATGGATAAATGTGTAGCTGTCCTTGGCATCGATCGCAGCGGTCAGTGCATAGATGGTAGGCGCAACACGTTCGTATGCAGTTCTTAAGTTCGAATCGGTGGAACGTGTCTCAAGACCGGTCCGGTAAACGGTAAGGTGACCTTTGCCCCCTAGTTTACCATAATAGATCGCCTGTTCTGCATTATGGAGCAGTGTTTTCGCATCTGGAGAAATAGATGGAAAAGTGGATATACCACAGGTAATGCTTGTGTCCCACACGGTATCGTTTTTGCTCCGCAGACTGATGATATTATGGATGATCTCATTAGCAAGTGCACCTGCACTGGTGGGATCATCCCCTTGTGTCAGTATCATAAAAACATCTGTACCATAACGGAATGCGAGGTCAGACGGGCTGATCTTTGAAAGGATTGCCTGTGCACAGAGCGTGATCAGATTATCTCCTTCCGTGGCACCGTAAAGCTCATTGTAGAGCTTGAAATCATCAATGTCGAGCAGGATCAGACTGATCGGGGTATCCGTCGAACAGGCATCTTTGATACATTCAAAGGCATGTTTTCTGTTATATAAGGAAGTAAGACTGTCTGTGATCGAAGCATGGTAAGCATTATAATACAGGTTGGCGTTGCGCAGAAGATACGCAGCATAGTAACAGATACGGTCGAGACAGACAAGTTCCTCTTCGGTGTAGATGCGGTCCGCATCGTCAGCAATATACAAAAGACCAATGACAGCCTGCTGATAACGGATCGCCTTAATTGCGTGAATATTTTGCTGTGCGAGCCAGCGGCTCTGCCGGGGAGTTAACAGAGGATTGTCCGTAAGAAAATCTGATCCTGTTACAAGAAAACCTTTTTGGTGCAGTATCTCTTCGAGAAATGCGTCAGAAGGAACGGAGTAATCTTTTTCAAAGAAAATATCTCCCCATCTGCGTACAGTGTAAAAGGAACGTCTGGTGTTTAAATTCTGTGTTAGTAAAAGTCCCTGGGGATTCAGCATCAAAATGAGAGAATCTATCAGGATATTGTAAATTTCATCAGTATTTAAAGTGCGGATCGCAGACGACAGGAAATTTTCCAGAATCGTATCTTTGTGTTCTGACAACATATGGTAAGGAGCCTCCGGAAGTGATTTTTCTTGAGAATGTAGCAATATTATACTATAATGCTTTTGGTGTGACAATGGTGCTTTTGATATATTCATTGCAGAAGAAAGACGAGGAAAGAAAATGAGACGCGAAGAGTTTAAAATGGAGCGTACGGGATTACTTGAAGTTGGAGATGTTTTGCCGATCACAGAGGGAACTTCCGGGTTCCTATTATTATACACTTGGGAAAGCATATGCAATGTCTGCTAACTATGCGGTAAGTGAACGGATCAAATCAGGGGAAGGAAAGGTTGTAGATGTCAAAGAAACCCCAAAAGGGTACTTTGTGACAGTTGAATTTGATGAATAAATGTTATAAAATAAGTGTATTGTAATTTGAAAGGAAACGTACATGCGCTATATACCGACAAGCAGGTTAAAGCCGGGAATGGCTCTTGGACAGGATATTTATGATGGAGCGGGAAGACTGCTTCTTGCAAAGCATCTGCTTCTGACGTCAGAATATATATCCAACCTGGAGTTTCTCGGATATCCTGGAATATACATAGATGATGAATTTACATGCGGGATTGAGATACAGCAGGTGCTCACGCCGCAGGTGCGCTGTCATGCATTGAAGCTGATACATGATCTGTTTGATTTTGATACGGATGAAAGTGAATTGCCGGTAGATGAAGTAAAATTGCGTATGACTGTGAAAAATGTTGTGGAAGACATCTTGAAAAATGGCGATGTAATGTTTAATATGATGGACATCCGCAACTATGACGAATATATTTATTACCATTCCGTAAATGTCGGTGTGCTTTCGATCATGGTGGGTGCAAGATACGGATTGGAGCGAAGCAAATTATACGATCTTGGAATTGCAGCCATGCTGCATGATATAGGAAAGAAGTTTTTACCGGAAGAAATTGCCAACGGAAAATGGCCGCTTGAAGGGGCTGAACGGGAAGCGTGGAAGAGTCATCCGAAACTTGGTGCTGAATATTTAAGGACATCCTACCATTTTCCGGCCGTTGTTTCTGCCGGAGTCATGATGCATCATGAATGGTATAACGGTGAGGGTTATCCGATCGGAAAATCCGGAGATGATATCCCGTTATATGCGAGGATCATTAAAGTCACGGACAGCTATGATGCGATGATCTCAAAACGTCCCGGCAGAGAACAGCTCTCGCCGGCGGATGCAATCGAATATATGATGGCGATGGCGGGAGCAGAATTTGACCCGAAGTTAGTCAATATATTTTTACGCAGAATGGCGGTATATCCGATTGGATGCGAAGTATTGCTGTCGAACGGGCAGCATGGTATTGTGGCGAAGAATTTCAGGGACTTTTCGTTAAGACCGCTGGTACGGATCGTGGAGACGGGCGGGATGCTCAATCTGCGGGATGATCCGGAAGGACTTAGCATTACCATTGGAAGAATGATTATGTAAGAAAACTTTGAGGGAGATATGACTGGACAGGGAAAGAGCGCGATAGATACGCTTTTGGCAGAAAGTTTTAAAGAGCTTGCATTAAAACATCCGATCGAGAAGATTACGATCAAAGAGATTACAGATAAGGCAGGCGTGATACGGCCGACATTTTATAACCATTTTCAGGACAAATACGAACTTTTGGAGTGGATCATAGATACACAGCTGATCGCTCCGGCAGAGCCGCTGATACAAAACGGAATGGTAAATGAGGCACTGGTGCTTTTGTTTTCCAACATTGAAAAAGAAAAGGAGTTTTATCAGAAGGCGAGCCGTCTGGAGGGACAAAATTCGTTTGAGAGCATTGCACAGTCCTGTATCATGAAGGTGTTTCTGCGGGTGTTTGAACGTTCGGCAGCCACGAAGAAACCAAAGTATGTCTGGCTGACACCGGAACGTATTGCTGCGTATTATGCACAGTCCATGTGCTATATTGTCATGAACTGGATTCAGTCCGGGATGACGATCTCAGCGAGGGAGTTAGCAGAGATCTATGATTACATCATAAAGAGATCCATGGAAGATATTTTAGCGGAACTTTAACCTTTGTTCCATATATACAATCAGAATCAAATGTTAACTTTAATATACATTTTGGGCAATTTGTATAATAAGATACTACAGAGAAAATTAGATTGAATCTTTTCAGATTCAGTCTTTTTTTTTACACTAAAAGAAATTGTGGCAGGGAGAAATGTATGCCACAGGAAAATAAAAAAGAAGA
>ENA-OQDE01000058-OQDE01000058.1-human-gut-metagenome-genome-assembly--contig:-NODE-58-length-63035-cov-5.451691_pt1 | contig 63035 bp, 62 predicted proteins | sample MGYA00242768_ERZ504595 | MGnify/ENA primary metagenome ERZ504595 (study PRJEB26092, sample SAMD00036307) | human gut metagenome | host: Homo sapiens | study: EMG produced TPA metagenomics assembly of...
TTAAAATTTTTGTTTGATCAAATTTAGCTGAATCTAATTTTGATAATACATCAACAACCTCATTATATTGATCTTGATTTAACGAAATAGGCTCATTAACCCGATCGATTTCATCATAATATTTTATTAACGCTGATTCAAGGTCTTCCTGATTAATTAAACCATGTTTATAAGCACTGTTCAATGAAGCAGCAAGCGCAGCAACGTTTCGGGCATCAAAACTATCATAATTTATCCCATCATTAATAATATTAGTAAAAACATCAAACCCGTCTGATAATGCTTTCATTTCTTCAGTAACTGAAGGTACAAGCTCTAAAATTTTGCTTGCTACAACTGTTTTCTCAACATTCTCTTTTCCTCCTGGAATAATTGGTGTAATTACAAAAATTAAAGCTAAATAAATAATGATCGTTCCTTCAATTAAGCTAACTAACGCTCCTAAAAGATGATCAAGATGCTCAAAAATACTAATTGTATAGATTATATTTTTAATATTGGTTTAATAAATTTACCAAATAATTAATAAAATAACTTTTAAAGCAATAAATAAAATAATAAATATTAATTGGACTTCTAAAAGAATGACGGGTACAATACACATAGGTAACAGTGGAAGTGTGAAACTGTAGGAATCTGGAAGGAGAACGATTATGGCAAAAGTTGGTATTGTAATGGGCAGCGATTCAGATATGCCGGTTATGGCAAAAGCTGCAGATATTTTAGATAAGCTTGGAATTGATTATGAGATGACGATCATCTCCGCGCACAGAGAGCCGGACGTATTTTTTGAATATGCCAAGAGCGCAGAAGCAAAAGGATTTAAGGTGATTATTGCAGGTGCAGGAATGGCAGCGCATTTACCGGGTATGTGTGCAGCAATTTTCCCGATGCCTGTTATTGGTATCCCAATGCATACCACATCCCTTGGCGGAAGAGATTCTTTATACTCGATCGTTCAGATGCCATCCGGTATCCCGGTTGCAACAGTAGCGATCAATGGAGGTGCAAATGCAGGACTGCTTGCAGCAAAGATTCTTGCTACTTCAGATGAGGCTCTGCTCGCAAAATTAAAAGAGTATTCAAAAGAGTTAAAAGAACAGGTTCAGGCAAAAGATGCCAGATTACAGGAAGTTGGTTATAAAAATTACTAAAAACAACAGATTCAGGAGGAAAAATTAATGGATTACAAGAATTCCGGTGTTGATATCGAAGCAGGCTACAAATCAGTGGAACTGATGAAAAAATATGTACAGGGAACCATGCGGCCAGAGGTTTTAACAGGTCTTGGCGGATTTTCCGGTGCATTTTCCATGGAAAAATTTAAAAACATGGAGAAACCTACCTTAGTGTCCGGAACGGACGGCGTAGGAACAAAATTAAAACTTGCATTTCTTATGGACAAACATGACACGATCGGAATTGACTGTGTTGCAATGTGTGTCAACGATATCGCATGTGCAGGCGGTGAACCTTTATTTTTCCTTGATTATATCGCATGTGGAAAAAACTATCCGGAAAAGATTGCGGCAATTGTAAGCGGTGTCGCAGAGGGATGCAAACAGTCCGATGCAGCCCTGATCGGTGGAGAGACAGCAGAGCATCCGGGACTGATGCCTGAGGACGAATATGATCTTGCTGGATTTGCGGTTGGTGTCGTAGATGAAAAAGATATCATAACAGGTGCAGATGTAAAGGCAGGAGATGTACTGATCGGTATGGCATCTTCCGGTGTGCACTCCAACGGTTTTTCACTTGTCAGAAAAATCTTTGAGATGACAAAAGAAAGCCTGGATACCTATTATGATGAGTTAGGAAAAACACTTGGAGAGGCATTGCTTGCTCCTACAAGAATCTATGTAAAAGCGCTGCGCAGCGTCAAAGAGGCAGGTGTGCGCATCAAGGCATGCAGCCATATCACAGGCGGTGGTTTCTATGAGAATGTTCCAAGAATGCTGCCGGAGGGAAAACAGGCTGTGATCCGCAAAGACAGTTATGAAGTTCCGTCTATCTTTAAACTGATGGCGAAAAAGGGACAGGTAGAAGAGAAAATGATGTACAATACCTACAATATGGGACTTGGTATGGTACTTGCAGTAGATCCTGCTGATGTGGACAAAACAATGGAAGCAATCAAAGCAGCAGGCGAGACACCATATGTGGTTGGTGAGATCAAAGACGGTGAAAAAGGAGTAACCTTATGCTAAAACTGGCAGTCTTAGTATCCGGTGGAGGAACAAATCTTCAGGCGATCATTGATGCGATCAGCGCAGGAAAGATTACAAATGCGTGCATTTCGGTTGTCATCAGTAATAATGCAAGTGCCTATGCCCTGGAGCGTGCGAGGCACATGGAATCGAAGCACTGTGCATCTCACCGAAAGATTTTGAAAGCAGAGAGGCTTTTAATCAGGCATTCCTTGATAAATTAAATTCCTACAATGTAGATCTTGTTGTGCTGGCGGGATTCCTTGTAGTACTGCCGGAGATGATGATCAAAGAATATACGAACCGTATCGTAAATATCCATCCATCCCTGATCCCATCTTTTTGTGGAAAAGGATTTTATGGTCTGAAAGTACATGAAGGCGTGCTTGCCCGCGGAGTGAAGGTAACGGGCGCAACGGTACATTTTGTTGACGAGGGAACAGACACGGGACCGATTATTTTGCAGAAGGCAGTCGAGGTAGAGCAGGGAGATACACCGGAAGTATTACAGCGCCGTGTGATGGAACAGGCAGAATGGGTGATCCTTCCAAAAGCGATCGACCTGATCGCAAACGGGAAGTATCTGTGGAAGATGGACATGTGATCATTGCGAAAGAGTAAGAAAGCTATCGGTAGAAAATGGACATACGATCATTACAGAATAGCAGGAAATGAAAGATAGTGTTTAATAACAGAGTAAGGAGCGACGGAGGATGAAAGTATTAGTAGTTGGAAGCGGTGGACGTGAACATGCGATCGTGACAAGTGTGGCAAAGAGCCCGCGTGTCGATAAGATTTACTGCGCTCCGGGAAATGCCGGAATCGCGGCACTTGCAGAGTGCGTGCCGATCGGTGCCATGGAGTTTGATAAACTTGTGGCTTGCAAAAGAGCAGGCCATTGATTTTACGATCGTTGGAATGGATGATCCATTGGTCGGCGGAATCGTGGATGTTTTCGAGGCTGAGGGATTAAAGGTATTTGGACCGCGTAAGAACGCAGCTATTTTAGAGGGATCTAAGGCATTCTCAAAAGACCTCATGAAAAAATACCATATTCCTACGGCAGCTTACGAAAACTTTACATCAGCAGAAGAGGCGCTTGCTTATTTAGAGACTGCAAAAATGCCGATCGTATTAAAGGCGGACGGATTAGCACTCGGTAAAGGTGTTTTGATCTGCAACACCTTAGAGGAGCAAAAGCCGGTGTCAAAGAGATCATGGAGGATAAAAAGTTCGGAACAGCCGGAAATACCATGGTTGTGGAAGAATTTATGACAGGACGTGAGGTGTCTGTATTATCTTTCGTGGATGGAAAGACGATCAAGATCATGTCTTCTGCACAGGATCACAAACGTGCGAAAGACGGCGATCAGGGATTAAATACCGGAGGATGGGTAACTTTTCTCCAAGTCCGTTCTATACCAAAGAGGTGGATGATTTCTGTCAGAAATACATTTATCAGGCAACCGTGGATGCCATGGCTGCAGAGGGCAGACCGTTTACCGGAGTCATTTTCTTTGGACTGATGCTGACAGAGGATGGACCGAAGGTGCTAGAGTATAATGCAAGATTCGGCGATCCGGAAGCCCAGGTCGTACTTCCGCGTATGAAAAACGACATCATTGATGTGATGGAAGCATGCGTAGATGGCAGATTAGATACCATTGATCTGCAGTTTGAGGATAATGCGGCAGTCTGTGTGGTACTGGCATCCGACGGATATCCGGTATCCTATGAAAAAGGATTTAAGATCAGTGGTTTTGAAAAGTTTGATGGAAAAGACGACTATTTCTGTTTCCATGCCGGAACGAAATTCGATGAGAATGGCGATATCGTCACAAATGGCGGACGTGTGCTTGGTATCACGGCGACCGGAGCTGATTTGAAGGAGGCGAGAAAGAAAGCCTACGAGGCAACCGAGTGGGTTGACTTTGCCAATAAATATATGCGCCATGATATCGGAAAAGCAATCGATGAGGCAAAATAAGAGCGGCATTTTCTATTTGTTTTTTACTTAACGACAGGGACTTCGGATTTAAAATCCGATGTGCCCTGTTATTTTTGTTTCATGATAATAAAATGTTTAGAGAATATGTATTTTATGATTTTGGGATAGACTTTTGCAGATCATGATGATATATTGCCGGCAATGACCCTGACTGGAAAGGAGATTAAATGGTCAGGAAACGCTTTAAATGATACAGAAACTTGAAAATACACTGTCACCTCCGTATAATAAATAAAGTATGTACAGCACTTAGAATATGTATCGTACATAAAACATGTTCTATGCCAAAAGTAAAATTGATAAAAACGGAGGACACATCAATGACCAGAAAAGAAAAAGCAATCGAATTACACGATAAAGGATTCAACTGTGCCCAGGCAGTTGCCTGTGCATTTGCAGAGGAGACCGGCATACCGGAAGAAATCTTGTTTGCAGCCTGTGAAGGATTCGGACTTGGCATGGGCGGCATGGCAGCAACCTGTGGTGCGGTATCCGGCGCAGTCATGCTTGCGGGATTAAAAAACAGCTGCAAAAATTTAGAGCAGCCGGCAAGTAAGGCAGATACCTATAAACTGACCAGAGAGATCACGAAGACATTTTTAGAGAAAAACGGATCGCTCACCTGTGGAGAATTAAAGGGCACTGAAACCGGAAAAGTACTTAGAAGCTGCCCGGACTGTATCCGTGATGCAGTGGAGATAGCAGAGAGTATTTTAGAACTTTAAAGCAACAGAATGACGTTAAAAAAACATGAAATAATTTACTATTATGTCAAAATACACAACGAAATAAAACGAAAATCAAAGAAAAGTGATGAAATGCACAAATAAAAAGAAGAATTTTTAAGAAAGACAGAAGAATATTGTATGTTTATCCAATCCTCCTGTTGGTATAATGCACTTGTAACAAACAAAGAGTTACAAATACATTAAATCAAATGGGAGGATTTTTCTATGAAAAGAAAGGTAGTTAGTGTAATTTTAGCAACAGCAATGGTAGCATCTATGGTAGCAGGATGTGGCGGAAGCAATAATGCATCCACAAACAATGCCGGAACAACAACCGATGCAGCAGCAAGCGATGCAGCAGCAAGCGATACATCAAATGATGTAGCAGCTACAGAGGCAGCCGACGCAGGGGATGCAGCAGCCGATGCAGCAACAGACGCAGATGCAAGTCTTGCAGACAAAAAGTTGGTGTATGTATTTACCAGTTCTCCGATAACTTCATGACACTGTTCCGTACAGAGCTTGAAAATTATCTGGTAGAAAAAGGATTTTCAAAAGACAATATCACAATCGTTGATGGTGCAAACGATCAGGCTACACAGACAGGTCAGATCGATAACTTCATCACAGAGGGTGTAGATGTTCTTATTATCAACCCGGTTAACTCTTCTTCCGCAGCAACCATCACAGATAAAGTAGTTGCAGCAGGAATCCCGCTTGTATACATCAACCGTGAGCCGGATGAAGAAGAGCAGAAGAGATGGTCAGATAACAACTGGGATGTTACATACGTTGGATGTGATGCCCGTCAGTCCGGTACTTTCCAGGGTGAAATGATCAGTGATCTTGGCCTTGATACCGTTGATTTAAATGGAAATGGAAAGATCGACTACGTTATGGTAGAAGGTGATCCGGAGAACGTTGATGCACAGTACCGTACAGAGTATTCTGTAAAAGCTCTTGAGGATGCAGGACTTGAAGTTAACTGCTTATCTGATCAGGTTGGTAACTGGCAGCAGGATCAGGCACAGCAGATCGTAGCAAATGCCCTTGGACAGTACGGTAACGATGTAGAAGTTGTATTCTGTAACAACGATGCAATGGCACTTGGTGCTTTACAGGCAATCCAGAGTGCAGGACGTACCGTAGGTACTGATATTTATCTGGTAGGTGTTGATGCATTATCAGAGGCATTAGAGGATGTTCTTGCAGGAACCATGACAGGTACCGTATTTAACGATCACTTCTCACAGTCCCACAGTGCAGCAGATGCAGCTATCAACTACATCACAGGCGCTGGCAATGATCACTACATCGGATGTGATTATGTAAAAGTAACAAAAGACAATGCACAGGATGTTCTTGACATGGTTAAATAATCTGTAAATAGAACAGGGTATAAAAGTGGTGCGGGTGCATATGGCACCCGCTGCCACTATTCATAAGAATTATGATCAGACTGCAGAAATGCAGAAATGAATGTATGAAATAAAAACAGGCAGATATATATTCTATGAAAAATGAAGTGTGCTAAATAGCACAGATATGAAATAGGAACATAATTGGCAGAGAAGTAAGCCAAATGATATAAAGGAGGAGAAACATGGCTGAGTATAAACTGGAGCTTAGGGGTGTGTGCAAATCTTTCCCCGGTGTCAAAGCACTTGACAATGTACAGTTATCACTCCGTCCGGGAACCGTCCATGCACTGATGGGGGAAAATGGTGCAGGAAAATCAACCCTGATGAAATGTCTGTTTGGTATTTATAAAATGGATGCCGGCGAGATTATTCTGGACGGAGAAAAAGTCGAGATTAATAACCCGGATGAGGCAATGAAAAAAGGAATTGCCATGGTACATCAGGAACTGCAGCCGGTACCGGCAAGAAGCGTTGCAGAAAATATGTACCTGGGAAGATTCCCGACAAAGTGTGGACCATTAAAAGTGATCGATCATAAGAAAATGTATGAGGATACTGCAAAATGGTTAAAAGAAGTAAAAATGGACTTTGATCCGAAAGCACAGCTTGGATCTTTATCCATAGGTCAGATGCAGTCCGTTGAGATTGCAAAGGCAGTTTCCCAACAGGCAAAGGTTATCATCTTTGATGAGCCGACATCATCTCTTTCTGATAATGAAGTAGAAGCATTGTTCCGCATCATGAATGATTTAAGAGACAAAGGTGTGGCAATGGTCTACATTTCACATAAGATGGATGAGATCAAACGAATCGCTGATGATATCACAGTCATGCGGGATGGTACATATGTTGGAACCTGGCCGGCAGCAGAGATGACCACAGATCAGATCATCACAAAGATGGTTGGCCGTGAGCTGACAAATGTATATCCACCGAGAGAAAACAAACCGGGTGATGAAGTGGTTATGGAAGTAAAAAATCTTTGCTCCATCCATGCAAAATCATTCCAGAATGTAAGTTTTCAGCTCCACAAAGGAGAAATCCTTGGATTTGGTGGACTGGTAGGTGCACAGAGAACAGAATTGATGGAAGGAATCTTCGGTATCCGTGGTATTGCATCCGGTGAGATCTATATGCATGGCAAAAAAGTAAAGATCAAACATCCAATCGATGCGATGAATGCCGGAATCGGACTGATCACTGAGGATCGAAGAGGAAACGGTATTTTCGGATGCCTGTCTATCAAAGATAATGTAGGTGTATCTATCTACAATAAATATCTGAATGCAGGATTTGTTTTAAATCACAAAAAGATCAATGAGATCGTAACAAGCAGCATTAAAAAATTAAGTATCAAGACTCCGAGCATGAAAGAACATATTTCCAATCTGTCCGGAGGTAACCAGCAGAAAGTAATCGTTGCAAGATGGTTAGCCAATGACCCGGATGTTCTGATCATGGATGAACCTACCCGTGGTATCGACGTAGGTGCAAAACATGAGATTTATGAGATCATGTGCGACCTGGCAAAACAGGGCAAAGCGATCATTATGATTTCTTCCGAGATGTCAGAGCTTCTTGGAATGTCAGACAGAATTTGTGTTATGTGTAACGGAAAACTGACCGGTGAAGTGAAGGAACCGGAAGATATGACACAGGCAAAAATTATGGAATACGCAACAAGATTCTGATGCGATAGGAGGAGACGAAAATGGGAAAGACAAAACAGCAGAAAGTAAAAGATTTTTTGATTAACAACGGGGTTATTATTGTAATGTTCATTCTGGTAATCTATACTGGTTTGACATCCAATAACTTCTTCACAGGCAACAACTTAATGAATATTCTTATGAATATGAGTTCACGACTTGTCATTGCACTTGGTATTGCAGGATGTGTTATCACCGCAGGATGTGACCTTTCCGCAGGACGTATGATTGGTTTCGGTGCATGTATTTCCGGTATGTTGTTACAGCGTCTGGATTATTCCGGTAAATTCTTCCCGGATATGAAACCATTGAACGTAGTTTTAGTAGCGATCATCGCAATGCTCATCTGTGCAGCATTTGGTACAGTAACCGGTATCTTTATTGCATACTTAAATGTACCGCCTTTCATTGCAACCTTAGCAATGATGGAAATCGTTTATGGTATTGGACTTATCGTTACAAACGCAACACCTCTTGGTGGATATGTTGAGGCATATACCAATGTTGCAAACAAAAAATTTCTCGGAATCAACTACCTGATCTGGATTGCAATTATTGTGGCAGCGATCACATGGTTCATTTTCAACATGACACGTCATGGAAAATATATGTACGCAATCGGTGGTAACCCACAGGCAGCAGAGGTTGCAGGTGTTCCGGTGAAAAAGACATTGATCTTAATCTACATGAAAGCAGCAGCTATGTATGGTCTTGCAGGATTCATGCTCGGCGCAAAAGCAGGTGGTGCATCTGTTCAGACCGGGTATGGTTACGAAATGGAAGCAATCGCAGCATGTACGATCGGTGGTGTATCCGTAACAGGTGGTCGTGGTAAGTTTCATCCGCTATCATCGGTGTTGCAGTATTCGAGTTATTGAAGGTTGCTCTCCAGTACTTAGGAATGAATGCAAACGCACAGTACATCGCAATCGGTGTTGTAATCTTCGTAGCAATTTCTCTGGATATCAGAAATATATAGCAAGAAAATAAAACATACGGTATAATTCTTATATCGGACTGTAAAATAACGGCTGGGTGTTACAGACCAGCGTTATTTTGCTTAGTAAAACAATGGAGGAAAACAAGGATTATATGACAACAGATCAGATTTTAGAGACAGCAGGGATACCATTACTTTTATTTGTGATTTTGATCTATTATGGAATGCGGTTATGGTTTATGAAAGATATCTCCGCCATCCGAGGAAAGAATAAACCACCGGTAAAAGACGAAGAAAACTATGCAAAATGCGCCGGAAAGCTGATGTTCTTTTTTGCAGTGGCAACACTTGTCATGATGCTTTTATTATTCTGGAACACCTATGTGGCAGTGGCAGAGATCATTATCTGTACGGTGATCCTCGGAATTTTATGGCATAATATGAATGCAAAATATGGAGACTAGCGGAAGAAAATGTGAAAATATGATTTTTTCATATTGGAATGGAGAATAGAACACGATGAATTTATATTCGGTATTATTGGTGGATGATGAGGAAGAAGTATATTCTGTCATTATGAAAAAGCTTGACTGGGAAGCGATGGGGTTTCGTATTGCCGGGTATGCCAGAAATGGCGTCGAAGCATTAGAGATGGCAGAGGAAATCCAGCCGGATGTTGTGATGACAGACATCAAAATGCCATACATGGACGGACTGACCTTAAGCAAGAAATTAAAAGAACTATATCAGAAAATAAAAATTATTATTTTTTCTGGATTTGATGAATTTGAATATGCAAAAGAGGCAATTAAGATCGAGGCGGAGGAGTACATTTTAAAGCCGATCAATTCCAATGAACTGCGGGAAGTGTTTGAGCGTATCAGGACAAACCTTGACAGAGAGCTTGATGAAAAACGTAATATCGAAAAACTGCGCGCTTATTATATGGAGAGTCTTCCGGTATTGCAGGAAAACTTTTATACATCATTGATTGAGGGAAGAATTCCGGCATCTGAGATTGAAAATATTTGAAACAATACCAGATACCGTGGAGCGGACCATATTATGTGGCAACTATATTACATATCAGCACGCCGGATCCACAGCTTGAACTCGATCCGTTTTTGCTTGGAATGTCCGTCAAACAGCTTGCTGAGGAACAGTTTGTGGACAAGTGGAGATCGAACACATTCTTTTATCTCGGAGACATCCTTGTGATCACACAGTTAAAAGAAACGGAAGAAATCACGGCATATACCAATGCAATGGATCGGTTTTGCAAGCTGGCGAACGTGTCTGCGGTGCGAAGGTGACGGCAGGAATCGGTCCGGTCTGTGATGAGATCGCAGAGCTGCCGGCTTCCTATCAGGGGGCGCGCAATGCGGTTTCCTACCGTGTGATCTATGGAAATACAAGAGCCATTAATATTGCGGAGATCGATCCGCAGGGCAGTGCAGAGGAACCGTGGGAAGAGCAGTCGATCGGGAATATTTTAAAAAAGATTAAGACCGGGGATGAGCAGGCGCTGAAAGAAGCAGTCAAAGAAAGCGTGACACAGCTTTCCGGACGTGGAGCATCACTGCAGAAATATCAGATATTTATCACGGAACTTATTGCGGAAATCTTCCGTTTTGGAACATTAAACGGGCTGAATCTGGACGAAATTTTCAGTGGTACGGGAGATATCTACCGGGAAGTTCTTCAGATGGAATCGCCGGAGGCACTGGAAAACTGGCTGCTAAAGACCGGACGTCAGATGCAGGAGATGATCCAGAATGGCAGACAGGACACGACGAAATCATTTGTCACAAAAGCGATCGAGTATGTCAGGGAACACTATGCAGATTCAGGACTCAATGTGGAGAGTGTATGTAAAAATCTTTCGGTCAGCACGGCGTACTTTTCTACCGTGTTTAAAAAGGAGACCGGAAAAACTTTTATCAATTATCTGACAGAGTATCGGATGGAACAGGCGCTTGATCTGCTTTTGAATCAGGATGAAAAACATATGTGATTGCAGAAAAAGTGGGCTATTCTGATCCGAATTATTTCAGTTACGCATTTAAAAAACAGTTTGGAATGTCACCTTCAAAGTACAAAGCAGAAAAAAGAAAATGAGTTTGTCAAATATCAAAGATAAAATAAGAGAATTAACTGCATATATCAGGAAAATGACAAAACCGCACAGTATTCAGATGACGATATCGATTTCGTTTACGATTCTGTCCATATGTAGTATGGCCTTTCTTGGCGTCACACTTTACCGGCAGTTTTCAAACAGAGCAGAAGCGATGACGATTGAGAGTACGGGGCAGCTTTTAAATCAGACAGCCATCAACCTTGAGGATTATCTCCGAAACATGCGCCGTATTTCTGATACTATGTATTACAGTGTCATCAAGAATAAAGATCTTGCCAGTGATACCATGGATGAAGAAATGAATCTCTTATATGAGGCGAATAAAGATAACCTGATCAGTATTGCCTGTTATACGGGAGAGGGACAGCTTGTGGCAGCAGTACCTGTTGCGAATGAAAAAAGTCAGGTAAATATTGTGAAGCAGCAGTGGTTTACCGATGCGGTCGGTCAGATGGAAAACCTTCATTTTTCGACACCGCATGTGCAGAATCTGTTTGGCGATCCATCTTACCGTTATTACTGGGTCGTATCCTTAAGCCGTGCCGTGGAGCTGACAAGTAATGGAACATCGACGCTGGGAGTACTTTTGGTCGATATGAACTACAACAGTATTGAACAGATCTTAAAAAAAGCGAATGTTGGAAATTCTTCGGAGTATGTTTACCTGATCGACGGAAAGGGTGAGATCATTTATCATCCGAGACAGAAGCTGATCTATACCGATCTTTATCAGGAGAATAATATCGAGGCAGCAGGGTACGAGGATGGAAGCACGGAAGAGATTTTCCAGGGGGAAAAACGCCTTGTTACGGTAAAGACGGTCAGTTATACCGGATGGAAGATCGTCAGTGTTGTGCCAATGAGTTCCTTTGATATGGGAATGACAGGCACAAAATATTTTGTGATCATGCTAGTGACAGTATCTATGCTTGCGGTGATCCTTTTAAATCAGCTTGTGTCTGCAAGTATTGCCATGCCGCTGAAAAAATTAAATAATTCGGTCAAGGAGTGGGAGACCGGAAATATGAACCCGTCTATCTATATCGGCGGATCTATGGAAGTGGAACATTTAGGGTGTACACTCCGTTCCACGGTGGAACAGATCAGGCAGCTGATGCAGGATATTGTGGTCGAGCAGGAAGAAAAAGAAAAAGTGAACTCGATGCGCTTCAGTCGCAGATCAACCCTCATTTTTTGTATAATACACTTGACTCGATCGTCTGGATGATCGAGGGAGAACGGTATGAGGATGCGGTATTTATGATCACACAGTTAGCGAGTCTTTTCCGTATCAGTTTAAGCAGGGGAAAAACAGTCATCAGTGTGGAAGATGAGCTGAAACATGCCAGAAACTATATGAATATCCAGAAAGTACGCTATAAAAATATTTTTGAGGTACGGTTTGATATAGATCCGGAGATCCTGCAGTGCTGTACGGTAAAACTGGTGGTGCAGCCGCTGCTTGAAAATGCGATTTATTATGGCGTGGAATGTATGGATGGAGACGGAGAAATTGATGTCAATGGATATCGCAGGGAAGATGATATCTATATTGAGGTCAGAGATAACGGACTTGGAATACCGGAAGATGAAGTGGAACAGCTTTTGAAGGAAAATAACCGTGTACACAAACGTGGATCTGGTGTGGGACTTTTGAATGTACATAACCGGATCAGGCTGCGTTTCGGTGAGGAATATGGTCTGGAGATAGAAAGCGAGCCGGATGAGGGAACCACAGTCAGAATCCATTTGCCGTATATCGTCTATACGCCGGAGGAGCAGGAACGGTTAGAGTCAGGGAGAAAACAACTATGAAGCGGACCGGAAAAAATAATTTGATCTATTTAATGGCATTGATTTTAGTGATCATTGCATTTATTGCGTTTGCGACATATGGGATGCTTGATGGCAGCAAGGATGAGGAATGGTATCCGGTATCCGTGATCGTAGAAAACAGCAGCAGTGACAGATTTACATCTTTTCGGGAAGGACTTGAACGAGGAGCGGAAGATTATCATATCCGTTTAAATGTGGTTTCGACAGGCGCATTTTCCGGTATTGAGGAAGAGTACCAGATCATTCACAGGGAGATCGATAATGGAGCAAAGGGCGTGATCGTTGAAATGTGTGACAGCAGCAATTATACGGATGATTCTGCTGTGGAAATCGGTTCTGATAAGATGATTCTGGTGGAAACGGATGTGGAAGCTGAGGGAATGTATGCAGCAATTCTGCCGCAGTCTTATGAGATGGGGGAGGCAGTTGCCGAAGCTGTTATTGCGGATTATGGGGAAAAGCTTGAAGATACGGACATTGGGATTCTTGCCGGTAACTTAAAACAGACTGCCGGACAGCAGTGCCTGAAAGGTTTTATGGACAAAATAGAGTCTGCCGGGGCATCCATTTTATGGAATCTGTCTGATGAAGACAATGTAAATAATACATTTGAATGGTGCCTTGAGAAAAAGAGGGTAGACATCGTGGTATCATTAGATAATGACAGAACGGAACAGGCTGTTGATTATCTGCAGGCGCAGGAACAGACAGAATTTGGACTGTATGGAATTGGCTGCTCAGAAAAAAATGTGTATTATCTGGATAAGGGTGTGATAGGAGCGTTGGTCGTACCGAATGAGTTCAATATCGGATATTTAAGTGCGGCAGCGATCGCGGGTCAGCTGCGCGAGCCGTTATCTTCGGCAAAAACAGAAAAAGTCGGGTTTCTTACGATCACAAAAGATAATCTGTATGACGAGGAAAATCAGAAAATTTTATTTCCTATCGTGCAGTGATATACAAATGGGTGGTAGATGTAAATGTGTGGAGCAGAAAAAGTCCGGCACATGTTGATGGGGGAACAAGTCTTGAAGAAATGGAAAAAAAGTAAAAAAATGACCGTGGCTTTTGGTGGAATTTTAGTCATGAGTGTGGTAATTGGCGGCTGCGGCGGCAGGGAAGATGCCAAAAAGAGCATTAAGATCGGCATATCTGTTTATGATCAGTATGATACATTTGTATCAGAAATGATGAAAGATTTTAATGATTATGCGACAAAAAAAGAAGAAGAGACGGGTGTTGCGATCAATATCGACACTTACAATGCATCGGCAAGCCAGTCGACGCAGAACAGTCAGGTTGAAAACATGATCACGGAGGGATGCGATGTGATCTGTGTCAATCTGGTGGACAGAACGGATCCTACCGCAATCATTGATCTTGCGGAAAAAAACAATATTCCGGTTATTTTTTTCAATCGCGAACTGGTGGAGGAAGATTTAGAGCGCTGGACGAGGCTTTATTATGTCGGAGCGCAGGCATTTGAGTCCGGTATCATGCAGGGAGAGCTTGCAGCGGAAGCATTTCTGACCGATCAGTCACTGGATAAAAACGGAGACGGGATTTTTCAGTATGTGGTGTTGGAGGGCGAAGCCGGTCATCAGGATGCTATCGTCCGCACGGAATATTCGGTCAGCACAATGATCGACAGTGGAGTGGAAGTAGAAAAGCTGGGATATGCGATCGCAAACTGGAATCGTGCACAGGCGCAGACGAAAATGGCACAGCTTATGTCACAGTTTGGTGACAGCATTGAACTGGTCATTGCCAATAATGATGATATGGCGCTAGGTGCGATTGATGCACTCAAAGCGTCCGGTCTTACAAAGGATGAATGGCCGGCGGTCATTGGAATCGATGGGACTGATGTAGGATTAGAGGCGGTCAAGAATAAAGAGATGATCGGAACGGTCTATAATGATAAAGAAGGCCAGGCAGATGCAATGTTAAATCTTGCATATGAGCTTTCCACCGGAAGTGATCTGTCGGATCTGAATCTGATCGATGGAAAATATATCCGTCTGCCTTATGCGAGAGTGACCTGTGATGATGTGGATTCGTACATGGAAGGAGATACAGAGTAAATGCTTTTGAATAATGAAAACGTGGACTATCTTTCGGAATGGCCCGCCCATTATTATGAGATTGAGGATATTAATGAACGTGAACGTATTCTGCAGCTTGCAATTGAACAGAAGTTAGATCCGGCATTGGATGAAAAACGCCTTTTGATTTTAAGAAAGCGCTTTGGAGATCATCCGGCAGAAAAACGTGCGGATCTTTTTCTGCGCGCATGGATGATGATACAGGCAGCCAGTGCAGGTGGTGTATCCTTTTTTCAGAAAAAAAGACAGAAAAAAGAACTTTGTGGATATCTTATGCAGCTCGGTATCCGGACAGATGAGAAACAAAATGTGGAAAAGGATGCTGATGTGGAAGATGTTTGTGGATATATACTTGAGGAAGAGTGGAAAAATTTTGCATATACCTATCTGGCATCCTGTACCGGAAGCAGGGCGTACTGCTCCACATTGTTTGGTATCGTGCCGATCAAAGATGCAGCAGTTGCAGAAAAGATCGCACAGGACATTGATCTTGTGACGAAAGATTACCCGGCAGCATTCGGACTCGAAGAGGCGGTCCGCCCGTTCCGCAGTATTATGGTGGATGCATTCTGCCAGTATATTCCAAATGGGGAATCAGTCTGGAAATCGATGCATGAATAAAAAATGTCTGAACGGCCATCTTTGATGGGAAACACTGGACTTTTTTTCATATCATAGTATAGTAAAGCATGTTGAACCTTGAAAATTGAATAAAAAGTATATTATTTTTATGTTCAGATACGCGGTCTTTGCGCCCGTATACCGGACACATAAATGTGACAGCAGATCTGCCGGAAGGATATGCAGTCTGTTGTCTCCTTATTAGCGCCATGCACCTGTGGAAAATGCATAGGAAGGTTCTGTGAACAGACATTGTGATATGTTCAGGAATTACCTGTGTTTCAATCAGCAGGTTAACGAGGAGGAGAGTGATCGAAGATTCGGCGGATGCTCTTCCGTACACTCCCGGTGCGAGATATACCGGCAAATATGCAGGTGACTGCAAAACAAATACGGTATAAGGGAGAAGATAACCTGAAAAATATTTTTGCTGTCAGAAGAGGATCTTCTGACAGTGGAACTGGTTAGGAAAAATGAGTGTACCGGTGGGATTGTGCCGGAAACAGTTGATAGATAGAAAAGAGGAAAATTTATGTGTGGAATTATTGGTTATACAGGTAGTGAAGATGTAAAAGGAGTGTTACTTGATGCGTTAGAGCTTCTTGAGTACCGCGGATATGACAGTGCGGGAATTGCTTTGGCAGATACCGGCCTGAAACAGACGAAAGTTTATAAATGTGCGGGAAGAGTAAAAGATTTAAGAGCCATTTGTGAGTCAGAAAAACTGATCACAGAGTGTGGAATTGGTCATACCAGATGGGCAACACACGGCGGTGTCAATGATACAAACGCACATCCGCACCAGGTTGGAAAAGTGACTCTGGTACACAATGGCATCATTGAAAATTACAGAGAGCTGATCGCCGACTATGAACTGGAAAGTGTTTTAAAATCAGAGACAGACAGTGAGGTTGTGGCTGCACTTTTAAATAAGTTTTATACCGGTGATCCGGATGAAGCCATCAAAAAGACAGTTTCCAAATTAAAAGGAACATTTGCATTAGTGATCTTATTCGAAGATCATCAGGGCGAGATATACTCTGTCAGAAATGTCAGCCCGATCGTCGCAACACTTTGCAAAGAGGGGGCTATGCTTGCATCTGACCTGACAGCACTCTGCCGTTTTACCAACCGCTATTTTGTTGTTCCGGAGTATCATATTTTAAAACTGGCAAAAGATGCCATTGTCTTAAAAGATTTCAATGGCAATCAGGTGGAGCCGGACTATCTTGAAGTAGACTGGGAACTTAATAATGCCGGAAAGAACGGTTATCCGTTTTATATGGAAAAAGAGATCATGGAACAGCCGGATGCGATCGAGCGTACAATCACAAACCGCATCACAAGTGGAATGCCGGACTTTACGGCAGACGGTGTGCCGGATGAGATCTTTACACAGTGTGAGCGTGTCAACATTATCGCATGTGGAACTGCAATGCATGCCGGTCTTGTGGCACAGGCACTGATAAAGTCGATTCTTCATATGCACATCGATGTCGATATGGCATCCGAGTTTATGTATTCGGATCCGGTCATCGATGAGAAATCATTAGTCATCGCAGTTTCACAGTCCGGTGAGACGATCGATACCTTAGAGGCAGTCAAGTATGCAAAAAACGTGGAGCGAAATGTTTATCCATCATCAACGTAAAAGGATCTTCCATTGCGCGTGAGAGTGATTATGTGCTCTATACCAACGCAGGACCGGAGATCGCCGTTGCAAGTACCAAGGCATACACGACACAGCTTGCTGTATTTTATCTGATCGTGGCAAAAATGGCACAGCTTCGCGGTGTCTTTTCACAGGAAGAGACACAGAGTTTTATCCGTGAGCTGCAGCGCACGCCGGATGTCATGAAAAAAGTGTTAGAGGGACGGCAGGAGATCCATAAACTTGCCAACAAGGTGTTAGAGGCGAAAGATCTGTTTATGATCGGCCGTGGACTTGATTACTCTATTTTGTTAGAGGGTTCTCTGAAGTTAAAGGAGGTATCCTACATTCATTCTGAGGCGTATGCGTCCGGCGAATTAAAACACGGACCGATCGCACTCATCACGCAGGATACGCCGGTCGTTGCAGCAGTGACACAGGAAAAATTAATGTCAAAAGAGCTGTCAAATATCAAGGAGGTACGGTCAAGAGGTGCGGACATCGTGCTCTTTATCAAGGAAAGTCTTGCAAAAGATATCGACCGTGCATATGATACCTTCCATCTGCCGGATATGCAGGATGAATTTATGGTAATGCCGGCATCCGTGGCACTGCAGTTACTTGCTTATTATGTTTCTTCCGACAAGGGATTTGACGTGGATAAGCCAAGAAACTTGGCGAAGGTAGTCACGGTGGAATAAGAGAAGCAAAATAAAAAGATATGTGGAAAAGTGTCCGGAAAGGGGAAAAAGACCGCGTATCTGAGCATAAAAAAAGATTGGGGGAAGCCGCACAAAGTATTTGGTGTGACTGCCCCCATTTGCATTTAGACCAGTTCCGCGATGCGCGACACTGCCACATAAATTTCAGAAATTTTATACCAGGTACGGTAGTCAATGACGCCGGTGACCGGCAGACCGAAGACACGCTGGAAGACCTCGACAGCCTCTCTTGTGGCAGGTCCGTAGATTCCGTCCGGTGTAACTGTCGGAATCGCCGGATAGGATCTTGAAATCCGTGCAAGTTCCTCCTGGATCTGACGCACTTTTTCGCCGGTCGAACCGATCGTAAGGTCGACTCTCGCCAGGAAGCCGGGATGCCGGATACTTCTTCTGCCGTGTTGATGTACATGTTGTTTCCATAATAGTAGCGCAGAATTTCGATTGCCTCATAGTTCTGGTCACCCAGGTATTTGCTGCCCCACTGACTCAGCCAGTTGCTGCAGGTCACACGTTCCCCATCGCAGTACTGCGTTAAGATTGGCTGGCTGACGTTTGGCCGGGATAAAAAGTTCTGGAACATTTCATCCACGATGTCGGAGATGCTCTGGAAAATGTTCCTGCCGTAGGTAAATTTCTGGTCGTAGGCGGTGGAGGAGGTGATCGTGAAACTGTAGCCTTTGTTCCGGTACCACTCCGTGTACACCCGGTTTAATGTAAATGACATGATTGCAAGGATATTTGCGCGCAGCGTCGCATCCGGCCAGGTGGAATAGATTTCGCTGGACGCTACATTTTTGATGTAATCCTTGTATCGCACATAATAATCGCGCGCAGTCGTATCGTTTGGCGGACCGTCATGTACCACGACATATTCCGGCACCACGACTCTGCTTAGGACGATCTCCCCGGTCTCGGAGATCGGCTTGATCTCAGACTCTGCGATTTTCGGTGGAAAATCGCCCCAGAGGGTATTGACCGGGATCACGATCGTGTCTACCGGGTTCCCCGGTGCATCCACCTCATCCATTCGTACTTCCTGAAGCGACAGCTGCTTCGAAAACAGTTCAATTCCCGACACAGTAAACGGGCGGAATCCTTCAGCATCGACCTGAATACTATATTGCGAGAACGGCTGCTCTTCGCCTGGCTCCATTGAGAATTCAAGCGGAGGCGCAGGAAGCGTAATTTGTTCGGACATACCGGATGCATCTGTATTCACCTCCTCAACGACACTGTCCGGATCACCGGAATAGGAGATCGACACGCGGGCATCCGGGATGGGACGGTTACTTCCTCTTGCCGTAACATGGATTTTTAATTCACCTGCATCAATATTATTTTGTGTATAGGCAATATCTGACATGAAAAACCTCGTAAATTCATTCATTCTATTATATGATGCAGTCTGTCAAAAGGTGTGTTTAAATTGTTTGTGTGAATTATAAAATAATGGAAGGGAAAATGTGGTTTATGATTTGTCAATTAACGAAAACAGAGGTATAATAATTATAATTGATGTACTGCCACAGGAAAACTATCTGTGGCATTATTTTTTCCGAAAATCAGATATAAGGTAACAGAGATATATGGCAAATTATAAAATGATCTTACAATATGACGGAACACGTTACCGCGGGTGGCAGGTGCTTCCGGCGGAACTTACGATACAAGGAAAGTTACAGGATGTTTTGAGCAAAATGGCAGGATACCAGGTGGAGGTTACCGGTTCCGGCAGAACAGATGCAGGCGTGCATGCAAAAGGACAGACGGCTAATTTTCATCTGAGAGAGGAATGGGATGAGGATAAAATTTTATTTTATCTGAATCAGTACCTTCCGGAAGATATTGCAGTCTGTGAAGTAAAGAGAGTGGATGAGCGTTTCCACAGCAGATATCAGGCAGTGGAAAAGACCTATCTTTACCGGATCCATACAGGAAAAATACCGGAGGTATTCGAGCGCAGATATGTTTATGATTATACGGAACCGCTTGATGTAAACCGCATGAGAAAAGCGGCAGAGTACCTGTGTGGAACACATGATTTTAAATCATTCTGCGGCAATAAAAAATGAAGAAATCCACGGTTCGGACGATCTCCCGGATACAGATCAAAGAACTGCCGGGAGAGATACAGATCTATTATACCGGAAATGGATTTTTACAGAATATGGTGCGCATTTTAACCGGTACACTGATCGAGATCGGAGATGGAAGAAGAACTCCGGAGGATGTGTCAGAGATCTTAGAGGCAAAAAACAGGGAAAGAGCAGGATACACGGCACCGGCATGCGGGCTGACATTGCTTGAGGTAATATATGGAAAAATGGTTTGTAATAAATAAAGGCGCTGATTTTGCAGGAATTGCAAAACGTTTTTGGGATAAGTCCGGTTACGGCAAGGCTGATCCGGAATCGTGGGGTTATGGGGGATGAGGCAATCGCAAGATACTTAAAAGGCGGAATTGGGGAACTTTACGATCCTCATTTACTTTTGGATTCGGACCGGTTGACGGATATATTGGTGCAGAAGATCAGTGAACAGAAAAAGATCAGGGTCATAGGCGACTACGATATTGATGGGGTAATGTCGACTTATATTCTGTACAAAGGAATCACACGCTGCGGTGGCAGTGTGGATTTTCAGATACCGGACCGGATGAAAGATGGTTACGGAATCAACGATCATCTGATTGAGCAGGCAGATGAGGCGGGAATTGATACGATCATTACCTGTGATAATGGAATTGCAGCGATAGGCGAGATCGCGCACGCTAAAAGTCTTGGAATGACAGTTCTTGTCACAGACCATCATGAAATACCATATACGGAGGAGAGGGGAGAACGCCATTATAAAAGAAGTGAGGCGGATGCCATTGTAAATCCAAAGCAGATGGAGTGTACATATCCGTATAAAAATCTCTGCGGTGCTGCAGTTGCCTGGAAAGTGATACAGATCCTCTATGAAAAATGTGACATTGCGGTGGAGGAGTCCTACGATTTTTTGGAAAATGTGGCATTTGCGACGGTCGGGGATGTGATGGATCTGACGGATGAGAACAGAATCCTGGTAAGGGAAGGATTAAAGCGGATCCATACGACCATGAATCCGGGGATGCGCGCATTGATTTTACAGAATAAATTAGAGCCGGAACAGATCAGTTCCTATCATTTCGGATTTGTGTTAGGACCATGCATCAATGCAAGCGGACGATTAGAGACAGCGAAAATTGCCTTAAATCTTTTCCTGCAGGAGGACGTAAAAAAAGCATCGGAGATCGCAGCGGAACTGGTCGATCTGAATGCGCAGCGAAAAGACATGACTGCAGAGGCGTAGAACTTGCCATGCAGCAGGTGGAAGAGGGAAATACGGGTGAAAAAGTCCTGGTTGTCTATCTGCCGGATGTGCATGAAAGTCTTGCAGGAATCATTGCAGGAAGAATCCGGGAGGCGTGTCATAAACCGACTTTTGTGCTGACAAAGAGTGAGGATGGGGTTAAAGGCTCCGGCGCTCAATCGAGGCATATTCGATGTATGAGGAACTGTGCAAATGTCAGGAATTATTTACAAAATTTGGCGGTCATCCGATGGCAGCAGGACTTTCCCTGCCGGAAGCAAATGTAGAGATTTTCAGGGAGAAAATAAATGCCTGCTGTGGCTTGACAGAAGAAGATTTTATTCCTAAGATAAAAATAGATATTCCCATGCCCGTCGATTATCCGGACATTCCGCTGGTAAATGAACTGTTGTTGTTAGAACCATTCGGGAAAGCAAATGTAAAACCTCAGTTTGCGGATAAGAATCTTGGAATCGATCGTGCGGTTGTAGTCGGGAAAAATCAGAATGTATTAAAACTGACACTTAAGACTGAACGTGGAAAATCCATATCTGCTGTTTATTTTGGAGATGTGGAGGAATTCCGGGAATATTATGGAAGAAAATATGGGGAAAATGAAGTGCAGCAGGCATTCCTTGGCAGGACAAATGGAATCCGGATGTCTGTGGTATATTATCCGAGATAAACAGGTATCAGGGAAATGAAAGCATACAGATTGTGATAAAGAATTATCAGTAAATGGAGGACATATATGTTTGGTGGAAAGAAAGAGAAGGCACTGCAGGACGAACTCTATACGATCAAGAAACAGATTGCAGAATACAGTGATGAATTAAAAGAAGATTCTGTGCAGATGACAGCATCTCGTGTCCAGATGGAAGAAAATATAGAAATTCTTGAGGAAAAGTTAGAATGTGTGGGTGAACTGGCAGAAGAGAGCTGCAGAACAGGAAAAGAACTGTACAGTACATTCGTTGAAGTACATAATGCTGTGGAATCTTTTGAGGCAAATCATTCCATTTTTATTGGACAGGTGGCAGAGCAGAATGAAAAGATCAAAGAAGTTTTTGAACAGCACAAGGCGTTAAAAGAACCGTGTGCACAGTTAGAAGAAAGTCTTTACCGTGCTTCGAAAGAGCAGGATGGTCTTGGAAATGTGACAGCTGAACTGGAAGATGATGCAAAAAATATGGGAGTGCTTGCATTGAATGCGGCAATCGAAGCAGCAAGAATGGGAGAGAATGGAGAAAAATTCCTTCATGCTGCGGAGGAGATCAAAAATGTGGCACAGCGGTATGAAGAAAGACTAAAGGCATTATCAGAACAGATCGACGCGATGGAAGAGGCGCAAAAGAAATCAAAGAACAGACTGCACAGATCAATGAAATGCAGGCGGGTATTACATCGATGGTAATGAAACTGTACAGTGACAGTGCACAGAAACTTTCCATATATGAAAATGGACAGACTTCCTTAAGGGAGCACATGTCCGGCAACGCAGTACCGGCTGCGGATTTTATAAAACAGGCCGGGGAGGATTTCTTAAAACTCGGGGATGAGGCAAAAGTGCAGGTTACAGCACTGCGTGAAGAAATCAATGCAAAAAAATCTGCTGAGGATGAATTGGAAAAGATCTATAATGGATGTAAAGCACTTTTGGATATGGAGTAAGTAATCTGTAATGAAATATCTGCATGCAAAACAGTCAGCGGCATAGTAAAGAGCAGTATAGAAATGAGGGAAGAACTTATATGGCAAAAGAAGAACAGATGACGTATTTATCTGCGAATGGAACGACAAAGATCCATGCGGTAAAATGGATGCCGGAGGATGGAAAGTATAAGGCAATTTTACAGATCACGCACGGCATGATCGAATATATTGAAAGATATCATGAGTTCGCAGAGTACCTGACAGAGCGCGGATTTATGGTTGTTGGCCACGATCATTTAGGGCATGGCGCTTCGGTAAAAGATGAAACAGAGTGGGGATATTTTGCAGAAAATCCGAGTGATACGCTTGTTGCGGATATGCATAGCCTGCGAACAACAGTTCAGGGAGAGAATCCGGGGATACCGTATTTTATGATGGGACACAGCATGGGTTCTTATATGCTGCGAAAATATCTGTGTCTGCATGGTGAAAATTTAAGTGGAGCGGTCATTATGGGAACTGGGTGTGTGCCGGATGGCACCATGAAATTTGGTATGTCGCTGTGTAAATTTTTAGCCTTTTTCCGTGGCTGGAATTACAGAAGTAAACTGGTGCAGAAACTTTCCTACAGCAAGCCATACCACAAATTTGACCTTTATGGAAAAGATTATACCAACAGCTGGCTGACAAAGGATGTGGAGCATGTCAAAAAATATTACAGTGATCCACGCTGCACGTTTCTGTTTACATTAAACGGGTACTATGGGCTGATGGAAGCGGTATATTTTGACAATCAGATGGATAATATAAAAAAAGTGCCGAAAGATCTGCCGGTTTTCATGGTTTCCGGGGCAGATGACCCGGTTGGTGACCTCGGTGAAGGGGTAAAAAAAGTTTATCATATGTACAAAGATGCGGGTGTGGATGATCTGACCTACCGTTTGTATGAGACAGACCGTCATGAGATATTAAATGAGACAGACCGCGATCAGGTTTATGCGGATATCTGTGCATGGATGAGTGTCAGAATTGCGCAGATATAAAATATAAGATAGATTTACCTGCATAAAATATAAAGCAGGGATGGACAGTGTTAGTGAGGATTATTATGAGAAACAAAAAAGTAGTTAAAATATTATGTGTGATACTTGCAGCAGCGATGCCTGTTTCCTCCGGTGTGGGTGTGCAGGCAGCACAGGCAGGGGCAGTTGCAGCGACGGCAGATCAGACAGATGATGTGCAGAATGCAGCAGAAACTTCGGCAGAGGATTCTGCGCAGAATGCAGATAGTGACGATCTGGAAGGTTCCATTCAGTATTTGGATGATTCGGCTCAGACAAACAATTCTGATGCACAGCAGGATGGAAATATATCGTCGGATCAGACGCCACAGCAGGATGGAAATGCGACATCAGACCAGGCGTCACAGGATATCAACGGAACGATTGTGCAAAACGAGGACAGCGATAATGTCACAATCAAGGCAAGTGATAAACCGTACCTTGCGCTTGGAGCAGATCTTAATGATTCTCAAAGAGCGACGATTCTTTCTATTATGGGCATTGATGCGGCAAATCTGTCAAATTATGATGTGGTCTATGTGACAAATGCAGAGGAACACCAGTATTTAGATTCCTATATTTCATCCTCGCAGATTGGAACAAGATCGCTTTCTTCTGTTGTGATCGTACAGAGGGATAAGGGAAGCGGATTAAACATTTCCACAACAAATATTAATTATTGTACCGTTGGTATGTATAAAAATGCGCTGACTACTGCAGGGGTAACAGATGCAGATATTATTGTAGCAGGACCAACTCCAATTTCCGGAACGGCGGCTTTAGTAGGCGTATTAAAAGCATATCAGGAGATGACAGGAAAAGAGATCAGTGATTCGGTAGTTGATACGGCACTCAATGAACTTGTGCTGACCGGTCAGTTAGAAGATTCCTTAAAAGGTGTCTCCGACGCAGAAGTGGAAGAGTTTATTGCGTATATCAAGGCTCTGATTGCAAAAGATGACCTGACGGATGATGCCGGGATCAACGGTGCAATCGATGAGGCGTGTGAAAAATATGGTGTGACGTTATCGGATGATGAGCGTCAGCAGATCATAGATCTGATCAAGAAGATCAATTCACTCGGAATTGATTTAAACGGACTTGTGGATTATGCGGAGTCTTTGTACAATTCGTTTAAAAACGGAGATGGAAGTTCAAATAGCGGTATAGCAGCGGCTGTCGGTGGATTTTTTAAATCGATCATTTCTTCTGTGGGAGATTTCTTTAAAAAGTTATTTTCATAATAAATATATAACGAAAAGAGGAAGCGTATGTTAGAGAGAAAAAGAAAGTTAGATTGTGCAAATGGACGTGAAAAAGCAGATCTCGTATTGAAAAACGGAAATGTGCTGAATGTCTTTACGGAGGAAGTGTTAAAAGCGGATGTTGCGATCTGCGGGGACACGATCGTAGGCGTAGGTGAATACGAGGGAAAAGAAGAAATCGACTGTACCGGGAAATATCTGGTGCCGGGCTTTATCGATGCGCATATGCATATTGAATCCTGTATGGCAGCACCGGGAGAACTTGCCAAAGTCCTTGCGAAGGCGGGAACAACGACGATCATTGCCGATCCGCACGAGATCGTGAATGTCAGCGGAACAAAAGGAATGGACTATTTCTTAAAATGTGCTGCAAAACTTCTGGTAAACGTATTTTTATGGTGCCTTCCGCAGTTCCTGCAACGGATGTGGAGACAAACGGCTGTGGTGAATTTCTTGCCTCTGACATGATGAAATATGTGGATAATGCAAGAGTACTTGGACTCGGTGAGACCATGCGTTTTATGGAGTGCTGTGAGGGTGAAAAGAGAATGGCAGACAAGTTAGAGCTGTTTGCCAAGAAACATATTGATGGGCATGCGCCTGGAATCCGAGGAAAAGAAGTGCAGGCATACCGTCTTGCCGGTGTGGAAAACGATCATGAATGTTCTACCGCTGAGGAAGTGCTCGATAAACTCCGTGCCGGACTGCATATCTATGTGCGCGAGGGAAGTGGTGCAAAGAATTTAGAGACACTGATCAAAACAATGTTAGATGCAGGTGTATGCTTAGACCGCTGTGCTTTCTGTACGGATGACAAGCATGTGGAGGAGATCCGCAAAGAGGGACATATCAGTACCTGCATCCGCAAGGCGATTGCACTTGGCGTGCCGGTTGCAAAGCTATAAGATGGGAAGTTATCAGGCGGCAGAGTTTTATGGATTGAAAAATTATGGTGCGATCGGTGCGGGTTACCGTGCAGACATCGTATTTTTAGATGATTTAGAGCAGGTCAGACCGCTTGATGTCATGAAGGACGGACGTATTCTGACAGAGGAAGATTATGCGAAAGATTATTCCGTTCCGGTTCCGGATGAGCTGCTTCATACCGTTCATGTGGGAGAGGTCACCAAAGAGAAAATCAGGCTTTCCTGTGATGGAAAAACGGATGTGATACAGATGAACCCGCACCAGATCGTGACCACGCATCTGGTGGAGGAAGTGCCGACAGAAAACGGATATTTCAAATCGGATGGTGTATACAACAAGATCTGCGTGGTAGAGCGTCATGGAAAGACAGGGGAGATCGGTGTTGCGCCGCTGAAAGGGTTTGGCGTCAAAGGCGGCGCAGTGGCGACTTCCGTTGCACATGATTCCCATAACCTGATCGTTGCGGGCGATAATGATGAGGATATCCTTGCAGCAATCAAAGGTGTGGAAGAAAATCAGGGCGGATATGTTATCGCTTCCGGTGGAAAAGTCGTGGATGTGCTTCCGCTTCCAATCTGCGGTCTGATGAGCGAAAAATCCTGTGATGAGATCACGGAAAAAGTGGCGGACATGTTGGAGGAAGCAAAGAAACTTGGCATTTCCGAGGACATCGATCCATTTATCACGCTTTCCTTTATGGCACTTACGGTAATACCGGAGATCCGTGTGACAGAGCGCGGCGTGTATCTGTTTGGTGCGAAATAGTAAGGCAGTTATAATTTTTTGTATATGAAAAAAGAGATATGATATCGAAAAGTGTACCGACCCAAAAGTTAGACCTAAAATCTAACGATTGGAGGCCGGTATTTTTATTGCTTTATTTGTTTCATATAAATTCAATGAAATCTCAATATCTTGTAATCTTTAGAATTCCTTAATAATATTTTCCATAAAATAAATGTTGACAAATTATATTATACGAAATATAGTATTAATAAGAAAATAATATTAAAACAGATAGAATATTATAAAGAAAAGGAGATGAGCGTATGGTATTTAATACAGGAGCCGCTCTCTTAGACGCGATCGTGTTAGCTGTTGTGTCGAAAGAGGAGGAAGGCACCTATGGCTATAAAATCACACAGGATGTACGAAAAGCCATTGATGTATCAGAGTCCACTTTGTATCCGGTGCTCAGGAGACTGCAGAAAGACGGATGCCTTGAGGTATATGACAGAGAGTGCGGAGGCAGGAACAGGCGTTATTATAAGATCACGGAACCGGGGCAGGATAAGTTAGTTGAATATCGGAGAGAATGGGAAGATTATTCATGAAAATATCAGCATTATTTTCAGGAGAGGAGCTTTAGAGGTTATGAAAAGAGAAGAATTTTTAAAACAGTTAGAACAGCTTCTGGATGGAATATCAGAAGAAGAAAAAGCGGATGCGCTTGCGTTTTACCGCAGTTATTTTGAAGATGCGGGCGAGGAAAATGAGGAATCCGTCATAGCGGAGCTTGAATCACCGGAGAAGGTTGCCAGAGCATCAAAAAAAATCTTGGCATGGAAAAAGAGAATGGATCTTATGGCATGCCGGCGGATCAAAATCCGGAGTGGAATAAGAACGATGATGATATGTTTGTGAAAAGCGAAGAGGTGCCAAAAGAAAAGAAAGGTGGATGGAGTGCAGCAGCAATCGTAGTGGTAGTTCTTACATCACCACTCTGGCTGACATTGCTTTTAGTCGTGGCATCACTTCTTCTTGCGGTTGTTGCGACTTTGTTTGGCATTGCGGTTGCAGTGGTTGCAGTGATGGCATCACTTGTGTTTGCAGGTTTCCTTTTGATTGGTTTTGGATGCAGCACTTTATTTACCGGTGGAGTGGCTGTCGGACTTGGACTGACCGGAGCAGGACTTTTGGTATTGGGACTTGGAATCCTTGCAGTACTTCTGGTCGTGTGGGTGTCTGGCGTATTCCTTCCATGGGCAGTCAGGGGAATCATCGGTTTGTGTAAAAAACCGTTTGAAAAGAAGAAAGAAAGTGGGGTGGCAGCATGAAAAAATTCACAAAAATTATGTTAATCATTGCAGTGTCATTGCTTGGTGCAGGACTGATCTTCTGCGGTGTCAGTACTGCGATGGGGGCTTCTGTATGGCGTATGGCAAAGAATGGAGAACTCCGGTATGGAAACTGGCATATTGGTCCGGTGGGACTTTATTATAGCAGTGCTGATGGAGATGACGAAGAAGATGATGATATGGATGATTTTGATGAAGATGACGATGATAGCGATGACGATGATAGTGATGACGATGATATGATAACAGATATCGGTGATATGGAGTTTTCTACTGAGGTACCTGCAGGTGGAGCAGACAGCAGCTTTGATGTCTCTTCCATTCGAAATATCAAGTTGGATATTGACGCAGCAGAAATTACAGTCAAAGAACCGGATGACAGTACGAAGATCCGCGCTGTATTAAAACACGGTAAGGAGAAATATTATTCCTGCAGATTAGATGGTGATACATTAAAAATTAAATACGATGCAAAAAAACACTATTATAAAAGATCGCCGCAGATCATTCTGTATCTGCCCAAGGGAAGTTCTTTTGATGAGCTGAATTTTGATATCGGTGCTGCAGACATGAGCTGGAAAGATTTTGACAGCACTTGTAACAGACTGATCGTGGATGTCGGTGCTGGTAATTTTGAAGCAGAGCAGTTTCAGGTATACGGAAAGATGGATGTATCCGTAGGCGTTGGAAATGTGGAGATTACAGACGGTGTAGTTTATGGTGATGTTGCGTTAGACTGTGGGGTTGGCAATTTTTCCATGGAGGGAAGTGTTGAGGGGAACCTGAAAGCAGACTGCGGCATGGGAAGCATGACACTCGATTTAAACGGCGAGGAAAAAGAGTATAACTACAAACTTTCCTGCGGACTTGGTTCGATTGATGTGGATGGTGAAACTTACTCAAACATCAGCGGAGATAAAGAAGTCAAAAATGAAGGGGCAGAGAAAAATATGGAACTTGACTGTGGCATGGGAAGTATTGAAGTGGATTTTGAGTAGACTAAGATCCTGTGTCAGTTGACAATTAAGGTGCAAATCATTATGATAAAAATGACGTCGGCGTACAATCGTTGTACATCGGCGTCATTTTTTGTAGTGTTTCTCAGACCAAAGAAAAAACAAAACAATGCAAAAATGGGGGATCTATGAATAAAACAATCAGAATCGTACTTTATGTACTTTCCATACTGACTGTGGCGGGCGTGATCGCAGCGGCAATTTTAACCGGCGGCCAGGCAAAACCGGCGTCTGCGCCGGGGGCGACGGCAGAAGAGGAGCAGGCGGATATGTCTGATGCGCAAACCACTCTGGATGGAGCAGCCACAGCGGATGGAAGTGGAATATCGACGGATGGTGCAGAAACGGCAGGTGAAGACGGAAGCATGTCAGAGAATGCAGTCACAGCAGGTGAAAATGGAAGCATATCAGATGATGCAGCCACAGCAGGCGAAACTGCGAATCAATCAGATGATACAACCACAGCAGCTGGAACTGGGAGTGCATCAGATGAAACAGCAAACAAGGATAATCAAAAAGACTCCGGCGATACAACCATCATCCTGACAGGTGATGTTCTTTTTGCAAATGCTTTCAAGGCAGCCTATGATGCCGGCGGGATCGAGCGTGTCGTCTCACCGGAACTGTTAGAACAGTTAAAGGCAGCCGATATCCTGATGGTAAACAACGAGTTCCATTTAGTGACCGCGGGGAACCGATGGCAGACAAGCAGTTCACATTCCGGTGCAGTCCTTCCTATGTAAGGGCGTTAAATGAAATGGGTGTGGATATTGTATCACTTGCAAACAATCACACCTTAGATTATGGAAGAGCGGCGCTGTCAGACACTTTCAGTGCATTAGACGGAGCAGGAATCCTGTACGGTGGTGCCGGAGATTCGGTGGAGCGTGCAAAAGAGGTGCAGATTATGGAAGTAAATGGAAAAAAATATGGATTTATCGCTGTATCGCGCGTGGTACCGTCTGCTGATTGGAAGATTGAGAGTGCTGCGCCGGGAATGTTTACCTGTTATGATGCCACAGCACTGATCGAAGTGATCAAAGAAGCAAAACAGACCTGTGATTTTGTGACGGTATTTCCACACTGGGGGACAGAGTACAGCGAACAGCCGAATGCCGTGCAGCGTGAACTGGCAAAACAGTGCATGGATGCAGGTGCAGATCTGGTTGTCGGAGCGCACACACATTGTCTGGAAGGAATCGAATATATTGACGGAAAACCCGTGTTTTACAGTCTGGGTAATTTTATTTTCGGACAGAATATTGACAGATCCGCAGCTGTGAAAGTTACAGTGACAGAAGATGGAACAGTTTCTTATGCGCTGATTCCGGTCTATGCATCGGACGGGCAGACAAAACAGATGGATGCGAATGCGGCACCGGGGCTGTTTTCTTATATGGAGAGTATCTCGGACAATGCTTCGGTAGATGCAGCGGGAAATATCAGTGAAAAATAGTATAGGAGGAATAGTATGAAGAACAAAATTTTAGGATTGCCAAAGGCGGCTGTGATTGTCATTGGCATTGTAATTACGGCGCTTTTTCTGGTGCTGATGAACCTGGTTGGAGGAGTAGTGGCACATCTGACATCCATTGCAGACAGTTACACGTTACAGCTGATCGCCGAGATCGGTGTAGCAATCTATGCAATCGGTATGCTGTTTCTTATGGGATATCAGCAGTCGCTTAAGAAAACCGGTGTGGGATTTTTAAGAGGATTTTATATCGGTGGTTTTATGGTTGGCTACTGCGTGTATGTGGCAGTTGCACAGTTATTTTTGCAGAGTGTTTCCGGTTCGGACGGAGTGCGCTCTGCCGGTGGGATCATGATTTACATACTGACCATGTTTTTGGTCGGCATGAACGAGGAAGTAATCATGCGTGGAATCGTGTTAAATCTTTTTGCGGACCGTTTTTCAAACACAAGACGGGGAGTGCTTGCAGCCATTATTTTATCCAGTGTGATCTTTGGCGCTGCACATATCCCGAATGTACTTTCCGGTGTGCCATTATCCAGCGCATTGATCCAGGCACTGCAGGCAACATTGCTCGGTGTGCTGTTTGCAGCAATCTATCTGCGCAGCGGAAATTTATGGATTTGTATCATTATTCATGCACTTGTTGATTTTGGCGGATTAATGGCGAGTGGCATCTTTGGAAATGGTGATATGACGGATATGATCGGCAGCCTTTCTGTGTTAAATCTTGTAGTGACAGTTCCGCTGTTTTTGGTTCCATGTATCGTATTACTGCGGAGAAGCAAGTTAGACGAGATTGTGGAAATGAGAGAAGGTGAGATTATCATCCGTCAGAGCGTGAGGGAGAAAATATTGCGACGGTATCATTAGTTCTTGGAATCCTTGGCATTGTGACAGGGTTTGTGGGATATGGAGCAGGATTTGGTCTGGTCGGTCTGCTGGGTTCTATCTGTTCGAAAAAGATAAAACCACAGCAGAACGGTACAGCAACCGCTGCATTGATCACTTCAATTATCGGACTGGTGATCGCTGCACTGATGATTACTGCAATCATGTTTCTCATGCCGGTTTTAAGTGATACCAGTACACTTGAATCCATTATGAATCAGTGATTCTGTCTGGGTGAGGAATGCTGCCTGCGGTACTGATGCGGGGAAACACCATATTTTTCTTTAAATGACCGGATCAGGTGACTGCAGTCGGCGTATCCCGTCTCCTGACTGATATAATTTAAGTCAAAATTTGTAAAAAGAAGCATATCTTCTACTTTGCACAGTCGGATAAATTCAATATATTTTTTACAGGACTGCCCGTAGATTTCACGGAAATTTTTGGCGAAATGTGAATAACTCATATGACAGAGTGTAGCAATATCTTCTACACGGATGTTTTCGCAGGCGTGACGGTCAATGTATTCTGTGATGGTATAGATCGTATTTTCTTTTGTGAGTGAAGAAAAATAACAGTCAGTATCGAACCCGTCATCGCGCCAGATGCGAAGCAGCCAGGTCAGAAGTTCTTTGACCTTTGACTGCAGGATCATCTGATACCCATACTGCATATTTTGCATTTCGCGGACACAGACGTCAAATAAAGACTGTACCGGAAGAGAGTGGAGTATCTCCTCCGGGAAATAAATATCAGCCTGCTCGTTATTTATGGCATTGTTAAACAGTGCACTGTAATTCCAGCTTCCACCGGTAAGTGAAGCGGAAGAATCCAGCTGGCTTAGGTCAAATTTTAAAACATAATACTGCAGAGGGGCATCGGATACTGCATGGACAGAATGAACGACGGAGGGGAGAAAGACGATCATGTCACCTTCCGTCACAATATAACTTTGTTCATTCTGATACATCAGGCGGTGCCCCTTGTTACATACAGGATTTCCATAAAATAATGCCAGTGTGGCTGCACGGGCAGCCATTCTTTCTTCATATCTAAAAAGAAACATTCGTAAGGTTTGTTCAGTTTGTCGGTATATTCAAATAAAGATTTCATAGGCGGCTCCATAAAAATAGATTTATACAATTTTTGACATGAAAAATTATAGCAGATATACAGGGCGAATGCTATATTAATGACAGGATCAGTATAAAATGAATGTTATATTTTTAGATGAAATGAAAAAGCAAGGAGAAAATAAATGGAATATATCTGTGGAGTGACATTTGCACCGTTTGCCTGTGCAGGGGCATTTAAAAAGTCAGGGGCAAAGGAAAGTCTTGCTATGATGAAGGAGAGAACCGGAGCAGATTTTGTGATATTTGTGCCGGGAGGATTGCAGGAGACACCGCAGTCTGAGGAGATATGTTACACATCAAAAGCAACGATGGAAGATGATGAGCTGATCGATATGATCGGGTATGCGAAAGAGATTGGACTTCGTGTGGCATTAAAACCGACGGTAAACTGCAAAAATGGAACATGGCGTGCACACATTAATTTTTTTGATGAAGATGTTCCATGCGAACCAAAATGGGGGAACTGGTTTACATCTTATACGGCATTTCAGCTTCATTATGCAAAGATCGCAGAGCAGTATGGCTGTGAAATGTTTATTGCCGGCTGTGAGATGGTGATGAGTGAGCATCGTGAAACGGAATGGCGCAGACTGCTTTCGGATATCAGGCAGGTTTATCACGGACTTCTTTCTTATAATACGGATAAGTATCAGGAGCACCGTGTGAATGGTGGGATGCTGTGGATGTGATATCATCAAGCGGTTATTATCCTTATGGTGACTGGGAAAATCAGTTAGACCGTATTGAAGCAGTGGTAAAAAGATTTGAAAAACCGTTTTTCTTCGCAGAGACAGGATGTATGTCGGTAAAGGGTTCCATGGAAGTACCGAATGACTGGGGCGTGAAAGGTGATGCTGACCCGGATGGTCAGGCTGAGTGGTATGAAGATATGTTTAAAGCCTGCAGTAAGAGAGACTGGGTGCAGGGAATGGCACTCTGGTCATGGGATGCAAAACTTTATCAGGAGCGGAGTGCAAAGTCGCGCATGGACTATGAGATCTATGCGAAACCTGCAGAAAAAGTTGTAAAAAAATATTATGATTCTTTTTTGGGTAAATGAAAATATAAAAACAGTAAAAAGATTAAAATTAGTTTACAACAACTTAAAAAAAGGTTATAATTTAAAAAACAATAAAAAATGAATTATAGAGAAGTAAAGGAGAAGAAGAATGAGCAATTACATGGATACTTACAGACAGTGGTGCACAGATCCGTATTTTGATGAAGATACAAAAGCTGAGTTAAAGAAGATCGAGGGGGATCAGGCAGAGATCGAGGATCGTTTTTACAGACAGTTAGAATTTGGAACAGGCGGTTTAAGGGGTGTGATCGGAGCCGGAACCAACCGCATGAATATTTATACCGTGCGTCAGGCAACACAGGGACTTGCAAATTATATCATCTCCCAGAACGGACAGGAGAAAGGTGTTGCGATCGCACATGATTCAAGAATCATGTCCACAGAATTTACAGAGGAAGCAGCGCTTTGCTTAAATGCAAACGGCATCAAGGCATATGTATTTGACAGCCTTCGCCCGACACCGGAGTTATCTTTTGCAGTGCGTGAGTTAGGATGCATTTCCGGTATCGTCATCACAGCAAGCCATAATCCGAGAGAATACAACGGATACAAAGTATACTGGGAGGACGGCGCACAGATCACACCGCCTCATGACAAAAATATTTTAGCAGAAGTTGCAAAAGTAACTTCCTTTGACCAGGTAAAGACTATGGCAAAAGAAGATGCAGTTGCAGCAGGACTTTACAATGTGATTGGTAAAGAGATTGATGACCGTTACATGGAAGAACTGAAAAAACAGTCCATTCACCAGGAGATCATCAAAGAGATGGCAAAAGATATCAAGATCGTATATACACCACTTCATGGAACAGGAAATCTTCCGGTACGCCGTGTATTAAAAGAACTTGGTTTTGAGCATGTATATGTAGTGCCGGAGCAGGAAAAACCGGATGGCAACTTCCCGACTGTTGCATACCCGAACCCGGAGTCACCGAAAGCGTTTGAACTTGCATTAAAACTTGCAAAAGAAGTGGATGCTGATATCGTTCTTGCAACAGATCCGGATGCAGACCGTCTCGGTGTTTACTGCAAAGATACAAAGAGCGGCGAATATGTGACATTTACAGGAAATATGTCAGGTATGCTGATCGCAGAATATATTTTAAGGGAAAAAACAGCAATGGGAACTATGCCAAAAAATCCTGCATTGGTTGAGACGATCGTTACCACCGATATGGCAAAAGCAATCGCAAAATCTTACGGTGTAAAACTGATCGAAGTTTTAACAGGATTCAAATATATCGGAGAGCAGATCAAATTCTTCGAGCAGCAGAATACCTATAATTATGTGTTTGGCTTAGAGGAAAGCTACGGATGTCTTGCCGGTACTTATGCAAGGGATAAAGATGCCTGCGTTGCAGTCATGATGTTATGTGAAGTAGCATCCTGGTGCAAAAAGAACAACATGACACTGTGGGATGAAATGCTTGCAATGTATGAAAAATACGGTTACTACAGAGAAGGACTTGAGACAAAGACATTAAAAGGAATCGATGGAGCAGCGCAGATTCAGGAACTGATGAGCAATTCCAGAAAGAATCCTCCGAAAAAACTTGGTGGTTTTGATGTGCTTGCAGTCCGTGACTATAAAGAGGATACAAGAAAAGATACAGTAACCGGAGAAGTGACAAAGACCGGTCTGCCGGAGTCAAACGTACTTTATTATGAACTTTCCGATAATGCATGGTGCTGTATGCGTCCATCCGGAACAGAGCCGAAGATCAAATATTACTTTGGTGTCAAGGGCAGCTCTTTAGAGGATGCAGAAAAGAAACTTGCCGGACTAAAAGAAGATTTGCTGAAATAACAGGAGGAACAGAAGCGTGGCAATTACATACTTTGAGAAAGAACGTATTTTCAAACTGGATACGCCAGGCTCCAGTTATGTGATCGGGATCGTGGACAAAGAAAATTTTGTCGGTCATGTATATTATGGTAAGAAATTAAGAGATGCTAATATTTCGTATCTGCTCCGCACGGGAGAGGGACCGTTTGTGCCTTCTGAAAATAACAGAGAGAGAGTATCATTCTATGATACGTTTCCGATGGAATATGCAGGAAACGGACTCGGAGATTACAGAAGAAGCAGTATTTCTGTGAGAACAGAGGGAGGCCATACAGCAGTATCACTGTTTTATGTGTCACATAATTTATGCAGGAAAACCGGGACTTGCCGGACTTCCCGCAACGTTCGGCGATGAAGATTCCTGTGAGACATTAGAACTTCTATGCGAGGACCCGGTACTTGGGTTAAAGGTAACTTTGCTTTACACGGCATTTTCTGATGTGGATGTCATCACAAGAAGCGTGCGGATCGAAAATGACGGCGAAATGTTATATCTGACGAAGGCACTGTCTTTCTCCATGGATATGGATAACCGTGATTTTACACTGCTTACCATGCATGGTTCCTGGGCAAGGGAGCGTATGTTAGAACACCGCAAGGTGAAAAAAGGCTTTATGGGAGTGGAATCAGTAAGAGGTGAGTCTTCCCATCAGGAACATCCGTTTATGGCACTTGCGGCAGGCAATGCAGACCAGTCACAGGGTGAAGTTTATGGTATGCATTTTGTGTATTCCGGTAACTTTATCGGACAGGTCGAGCTAGGACAGTTTGATACCGTCCGTGTTGGTATGGGAATCCATCCGGAGAACTTCTGTTGGAAGTTAGAAAAAGGTGAGAGTTTCCAGACACCGGAGGTCGTGCTTGTATACAGCGATACCGGATATGACGGCATGACACACCAGTTCCATGAACTTTACCGTAATCATCTGATCCGCAGTGAATATAAGGATAAGAAACGTCCGATTCTGATCAATAACTGGGAAGCGACCTATTTTGATTTCAATACGGAAAAATTACTTTCCATTGCAAAAAAAGCATCGGAACTTGGCATTGAAATGCTGGTTATGGATGATGGCTGGTTTGGACACCGCAATGATGATTCATCAAGTCTGGGTGACTGGTATGTCAACGAAGAGAAATTAAACGGTGGTTTAAAACATCTGGTAGATGAGGTAAATAAACTTGGATTAAAATTCGGTATCTGGTTTGAGCCGGAAATGATCTCACCGGATTCAAAACTTTACGAGGCACATCCGGACTGGGCAATCCAGATCCCGGGAAGAGAGGGCTCTCTCTGCAGAAATCAGTATGTACTTGATCTTACCAGAAAAGAAGTGCGCGATTATGCATATGAGAGCGTGGCGTCGATCTTACGCAGTGCAAATATTGAGTATGTCAAATGGGATATGAACCGTCAGCTTTCTGACATCGGAAGCTATGGACTTCCTGCAGACCGCCAGGGTGAACTTTATCACCGTTATGTGCTGGCAGTGTATGAGATGCAGGAGCGTCTGGTAACAGAGTTCCCACATCTTTTACTGGAAAACTGTTCCGGCGGTGGTGCACGTTTTGATCCGGGTATGCTTTATTACAGTCCACAGATCTGGTGCTCGGATGATACGGATGCAGTAGAACGCTTAAAGATTCAGGAAAGTACGGCGATGATCTATCCGTTATCGACGATGGGAGCGCACGTTTCAGACTGTCCGAATCATACGGTGGGACGTGTTACACCGTTTGAGACAAGAGGTCATGTAGCGCTTGCAGGAACTTTCGGTTATGAGCTGGATGTCACAAAGATTCCGGAAGAAGACAGACAGATGATCCCGAAACAGGTTGCCATGTATCATAAATACAATGATCTGGTAAGAAGCGGCGATTATTACAGGATCGCCTCCTATCAGGAAAATCATTATTTTGACTGTTACGAGGTGGTTTCAAAAGATAAATCAGAAGTACTGGTTACATTTGTGCAGGTGATCAACCGTCCGAATTATAAGAGCAGAAGAATCACATTAAAAGGACTCGATCCGCAGAAGAATTACTGTCTGGAAGGCGAAGATACTGTATATGCGGGAGATACATTAATGTATGCAGGTATTCTGATCCAGAATCCATGGGGTGATTTCCAGTCAAAACTGTTACATTTTGTGGAAAAGAAATAAGATTAAATCGAAAAAGTAAAAAGTAGTAAGAAGGGGACGGTTATGGCAAAAGCAGTAAAGCTGGCAGACATTGCAGAGCAGCTTGGTGTCAGTACGGTCACGGTCTCAAAAGCACTTTCCGGACAAAAAGGTGTCAGCGAGGCTATGCGGGAAAAAATCAAACAATTGGCAGATGAACTTGGATACAAGCAGCCATCTGCCGTAAAAAAAGAAAAGTCAGTAAAAAGTTATAATATCGGGGTGCTGGTATCGGAAAAATACTTAGGAGAGTATGCATCCTTTTACTGGAAAATGTATCAGAGTGTGGCAACAAGGGCTGTGCAGAAAGAATGTTTTACCATGCTTGAGGTGGTGTCACTCGAAGATGAAGCGGAGTCGAAACTGCCTAAGATCGTTTTGGAAAACAAGGTGGATGGTCTGATCCTTATAGGAAGACTGAATACCGCATACCTTGGAACGTTGCAGCAGAGCACACGGATTCCGATTGTATATCTTGATTTCTATGATGAACATCAGATGAGTGATGCCGTGATCTCAAACAGTTATTACGGTACATATATGCTGACGAATTATCTGTTGGAACATGGACATGAGAGAATCGCATATGTCGGAACACTACTGTTTACGGCAAGTATCACAGACCGTTATTTTGGCTACCGGAAATCCATGTTAGAACATGGAATTGATGTACCAAAAGAGTGGATCATACCAGATCGTGATATGAAATGCGGTGTGGTAGGTGTTGATATCCATCCGGATCAGATGGAGAATATGCCGACAGCATTTGTATGCAACTCCGATCTTACGGCGAGCATGGTCATTAACCAGTTAGAAGAGCAGGGGTATCGCGTTCCGGAAGATTTTTCGGTGGTTGGATTCGACAACTATCTTTTCCCGGGCTTATGTGATGTTGAGATCACAACCTATGAGGTGGATATTCGTGAAATGGCAAATAAAGCAATACATGTGCTGTTAAAGAAAGTCAGCGGGGAACGTTATAAACAGGGAATTACCATTGTTGAGGGAAGGCTGGTGGAAAAAGCCAGCGTGCAGCAGGTTGTAAAATAAGAGAAAGCGGTAAGTTGTGAAAGGCTTGCCGCTTTCTCTTTTTTTCGTTTCATGGATTTCACACCAAATTTTGGCTTGTGGTTGACATGCTTCGCCCGTCCAAATGGTGTGTCGTAGGTCTGTGAATGGCATTTTGCGCAAAGCCGGAGTTAATTTTGGTTCCGTTGTACGAAAATAAGAAAAGTCTAGGTATGCCTGGTTTAGATTTTCTCGGAGTGACGTGACCGGCAACAACGAGTCATCCATGACTCGATGCTGCCTTGTTCTGCCATCCGTGGCAGAACATCACTATGTGTAGACAGGCACACCAAGATTTTCTAATTTTCTTCCAAAGTCACAAAATTAGCTCTGGCTTTGCGCAAGATGCCAGCCTTCAGGTTATGAACACCATTTGGGCGGGCGGTTCATCTCAGAATTGGGGGTGCGGGTGTGAATTTTTGATATTCGCACGAATGGAAATATGCTTAAAATCGTAATGTGCTGTATCATTAATATTCAGCCTGATGACTTGTCTGAAGTTTCATCTGCTATGTTGCATTACATTAATCATTTCGTAAATTACCAGACTGATAATGCAGATTATTATTCCAAGTATGTATGTTTAAAAGCATAGATATAACAGATTGTGTCGAGATTTTTCAACCTTTTTGAAATGAATGTCACAAAAATTTACGCACCCCCAAGGTTGTAAAATGAGTTCCCCGACGAAGAGTGGTTCACAACCTTGCGGCTGGCAAATCGCATCAAGCCGAGACTCGTTTTGTGACTTTGGAAGGAAATTAGAAACTCTTAGGATGCCTGTTCGCAACATAGTGTTGTGCTGCCATGGACGGCAGCACAAGTCCTAATGTGCCCGGATGGCGCATTTAGGACGTACACGTCACTCCGCCCCAACCTGAATCAGGCATGCTTAGAGTTTCTTATTTTCGGACAACGGAAACAAAACAGTCCCGGCTTGATGCAATTTGCCAATCGTAACCCCCAGAACCACCCTACACAAGGAAACTCATGTCACCCACAAACCATCATTTGGTGAGCATTTCATATTGTTAAGTTATGGATGTTCTGCAGATAACGCTGTGGTGAAATAAGTAATTAGTTAAACTAAAATCAAGGTAAATAAGTAAATTAATCAATTTACAAAATATAGACTAAAATAAGCTAAAAAATGAAGCTAAAACAAAAATAAATGTGAAAAAGTGCACAAAAACAGCAAAATAGAATTGTCTATAGTGCCGAAATGCACAATAGAAGGCTTAAAATGGACTAAAACCAAGAAAAAAGTGTTGACTAAAAAATAAAATAGCATATAATTAAATTAAGTTACAAAACAAGGTAACAAACATCATAAGGAGGAAAATCATATGAAATTAAGAAAAGTTTTAGCCGTTACTTTAGTAGCAGCAATGACCATGAGCATGGCAGCATGCGGTGGCTCAAACAACACAGCAGGCAATGGGGGAACAACAGACAACAACAGTGCAGCAGCAGATAACAGCACAGATGCATCAAATGATGTAGCAGCAACTGAGAGTGGTGATGCTTCTACATCCGCAGACGGATCTTTATCCTATGCAGATATCAAACTTGGTGAGGATTATACAGATCTGACAGCAACAATTTCATTATTCAACCACAGAACAGATCTTGAATCTGACGATTATAACGGAACAACATGGAAAGAGTATTTAGCAGCATTCAATGAAATGTATCCAAATATTACAGTTGAACTTACAACCGATACCAACTATGCAGATGATGCTCTGATGCATTTACAGTCCGGTGACTATGAGACAGTCATGATGATCCCGGCGGTTGATAAGGCAGACTTAAGCAATTACTTTATTTCATATGGTGATCTTGATACCATGAAGACCCAGATCAATTATGCAACTACATGGGAGTATGGCGGACAGGTTTACGGTGTTCCTTCTACAGCAACTACACAGGGTATCGTATACAATAAAAAAGTATTTGAAGAAGCAGGAGTTACAGAACTTCCAAAGACTCCGGAAGAATTTATCGATGCATTACAGAAAATCAAAGATAACACAGATGCAATCCCACTTTATACAAACTATGCAGCAGGCTGGACAATGGGAGCATGGGATGCTTACATCGGAAATAATGCAACAGGCGACAATACATATATGAACCAGAAATTAGTTCATACAAAAGATCCATTCCAGAATTATGGCGATGATACACATGCTTATGCAGTTTACAAGATCCTCTATGATGCAGTTGCAGATGGACTGATCGAAGATGACTTTGCAACAACTGACTGGGAGGGCTGTAAAGGTATGATCAACAATGGTGAGATCGGTTGTATGGTACTTGGCTCATGGGCTTATCCTCAGATGGAAGCAGCAGGCGAAAATGGCGCAGATATCGGTTATATGCCATTCCCGATCACTGTAAATGGTGAGCAGTATGCATCAGCAGGTGCTGATTACTCTTATGGTATCAATGCAAATGCAACAGATGATGAAAAAGCAGCAGCTATGGTATTTGTAAAATGGATGACAGAAAAATCCGGTTTCTCATACAACGAGGATGGACTTCCAGTCGCAGCCGGCAGTACAGATACAAAACTTTCCTTCGATGGCGTAACATTCTTAGAGGATGAACCTGCATTAGCTGGCGAGGAAGATTTCTTAAATGAGATGAATGCAGAGTCTGAGTTAAATATTAACGCAGGTGGAGACAGTAAAATCCAGGCAATCATTGAGCATGCATCCAATGGCGATAAGACATTTGATGAGATCATGGACGAATGGAACACAGCATGGTCTGATGCACAGGAATCAAACGGAATTGAAGTAACTGAGTAATATAGTTCCACAAAAGGGAAGGGGAGGTTCCCCTTCCCGGATAAAAGACAATGGATGGAGGAATTGTGGATATGGAAGGGAAAAAACCATTCAGTTTTACAAAATGGGCAAAAAGCAGAAAAGGACAGCAGGTGATCATCTGTGTGGCATTTATGACAATTCCGCTGTTATTGCTGTTTGTATTTACTTATCTGCCTTTTGCCGAGATGGTAAAATTCAGTTTTTATAAGATGAAATATTTAACTCCGGTAGATCAGAGAAAATTTGTCGGATTCAAAAATTATATTGACGTATTTCGCAGGGATGACTGCTTTGGAGCATTAAAGCTCAGTCTTTATTATATGGTAGGTGCAATCATTCAGCTTGTGCTTGCACTTTATCTGGCAACTATTTTAAGTTTTAAAGTAAAGGGAGGAAACTTCTTTAAAGGGTTAATGTTTTTCCCATATCTGATCAGTGGTATTGCGATCGGATTTATTTTTAAATTTTTCTATACCAGAGGATTTGTATTTGATACGATCTTACAATGGTGTGGATTTAAACTTGACAATCTTCCATACTGGCTGAAAGATCAGTCAATTAACAACTGGTCTTTGGTGGCTACTTCGGTATGGCGTTATTTTGGACAGAACATGGTATTGTTTATCGGTGCAATCATGTCTGTGGATGCAGACCTTTACGAAGCAGCAGAGTTAGATGGTGCAAATAAATTTCAGCAGTTTAAACATATTATTCTGCCGAGTATCAAAACAATTATCACTTTAAATGTAATTCTTTCTATCACAGGTTCCTTAAGTGCATTTGAGCAGCCTTACGTTATCACAGATGGTGCAAATGGAACCGGAACATATTTTGTAATTATGAATGAGATCGCTCATGTAAGCCAGAAAGTCGGTCTTGCATCAGCAATGGCAGTCGTACTTCTCCTTATCATTTTTGCATGTACGATTTTACAGAAGTTATTCTTTAAATATATCTTCCGTGATGCTGAGAGTGAGGATGAATCCTACAAGGCAAAACGCGCAAGATTAAAAGCGGAAAAACAGGCAAAGAAAGCTGGAAAGGGAGTGGCATAGGAAGATGAGAAAACATAATGTAAATGTGCAGAAAAGAAAAAAACATTATACCGTTGGTGCAATCCTCTGGCTGATCGTTGAATATGTATCGTTGATTTTCTTTGGACTTTGTGCAGTTGTTCCTGTTATCTCCTGTGTGATTACAGCGTTTAAGACACAGGAAGAATATCAGACGACCAATGTTATGACATTGCCGAAGAACTGGCTGAATTTTGATAATTTTATTAAAGCATTTCAGACAGCGGATATGGGAAGAGCTTTCTTAAACTCCGTGATCGTTATGGTATCTGTCCTGGTTGTTTCCATTGTAATCGGAACACAGCTTGCTTATGTATTAAACCGTTTTAAATTCCCGGGAAACGGACTGATCCGAAACCTGTTTTTGTTTGCTTCACTGCTTCCGGCAGTTGCAATGCAGGTAACTGTATATAATATCATGACAGCACTGCACTTTGTCAATCATTTATATGGATATATTATTCTGATGTGCGGAACGGATGTTATCTCAATTTACATTTTCATTCAGTTTATGGAAAATATACCAATATCTCTGGATGAATCGGCAATCATTGATGGCGCATCCTATTGGACAATTTACTGGAAAATTATGCTTCCACTATTAAAACCGGCAATCGTGACATCCTGTATTTTAAAGGGCGTTGGTGTTTATAACGAGTACTATATGGCAAACCTTTATCTGATGGATAAAAAGTTACATACAATCGCGACATCACTTTATACATTTGTTGGCCCGATGGGAAGTCAGTACAATCTGATCTGTGCAGGTGTTATCATTTCCCTGCTTCCGGCATTGATCGTATTTATCCTCTGTCAGAAACAGATTTACAGTGGAATTGCTGCTGGTGCAGTAAAAGGCTAAAGAGAGAAAGAGGAAACGGTTATGAGTGAGTTAAAAGAACTTGCAGCAGAAGCAAAACACGAACTGCTCACACATATCATTCCATTTTGGAGAGGTATGCGGGATGATAAGTTCGGCGGATATTACGGTTATCTTTCCTATGATCTTGCACTGGATGAAAAAGCAGAAAAAGGATGTATCTTAAACAGCCGTATTACCTGGTTTTTTGCAAATGCGTATTTACTTTATAAAGACGGCGGCATTTCGGAAGAGGAATGCGAGGCAGCAGGTTTTAAGGGAGAAGACCTGCTTGCCGAGGCAAAACATGGTTATGAATTTTTAAGGGATCATTGTATCGACAAAGAATACGGAGGGATCTTCTGGTCATTAAATTATGACGGAACACCACTTGATACAACTAAACATACATACAATCAGGCATTCTGTATTTATGCGTTGTCATCTTACTATGATGCAGCCGGGGATAAGGAAGCGTTAGAACTTGCTTTTTCCCTGTTTGATATCATTGAGGAGCACTGCACCGATGAGATCGGCTACTTAGAAGCTTTTACAAGAGATTTTAAACCGGAATCAAACGAAAAGCTTTCTGAGAACGGTGTACTTGCAGATAAGACAATGAATACACTGCTTCATGTTTTTGAAGCGTATACAGAATTGTACCGCGTGACAAAAAATGAAAAGGTTGGAAAGAGACTGATGTGGATCATGGATACCTTTGCAGATAAGGTATACAATCCGGCAAAACAGCGTCAGGAAGTATTTTTTGATGCAGACTATAACACAATCTTAGACCTTCATTCTTATGGTCATGACATTGAGACAGCATGGCTGATGGATCGCGGTGTCGATGTATTAAACAATGAACATTACCGTGAGAAAATGACACCGATCACAAAGACACTGACCTCAAGAATTTATCAGGTGGCATTTGATGGTCATTCTCTTGCAAATGAATGTGACCGCGGAGTGGTCAATGCACACCGCGTCTGGTGGGTGCAGGCAGAAACCGTTGTTGGTTTCTTAAATGGTTATGAAAGAAACACAGGACATTCTGAATATTGCGATGCTGCACTGGCAGAGTGGGAGTTCATCAAAACCTATGTGGTTGATAAGAGAAATGGTTCTGAGTGGTTCTGGGAAGTCAATGAGGATGGAAGTCCGATTTTAGACAGACCGATCGTAGAGCCGTGGAAATGTCCGTATCATAATGGAAGAATGTGTATAGAAGTCATCCGCAGAATCGGAGCATAAAACAGATTCATTTATTTTTAGAAAAAGAATGGAGATTCGACGAATGTTACATGAGAGATATTATGTAGAAAAAGAAAAGCAGGAAAAACTGCTTTCCCGCAAAAATGTAAAATCGGATTTTTACAATGGTGTTTATGACCGTTATGAATATCCGGTATTGACAAGAGAGCATATTCCTCTGACCTGGAGATATGACTTAAACCCGGAGACAAATCCATATTTCATGGAGCGTCTTGGAATCAACGCAGTGATGAATTCCGGCGCGATCGAACTGAACGGAAAATATTATCTGGTTGCGAGAATCGAAGGAAACGATAGAAAATCTTTCTTTGGTGTTGCTGAGAGTGACAATGGAATTGATGGTTTCCGTTTCTGGGATTATCCGATCCTGTTACCGGATACCTGTCCGGAAGAGACCAATGTCTATGATATGCGTCTGACCAAACATGAAGATGGTTACATCTATGGTGTATTCTGTTCTGAATCAAAAGACACAACCGTAAACGATCTTTCCGCAGCAGTAGCAGCAGCCGGAATCGTCCGTACCAAAGACTTAAAGAACTGGGAGAGACTGCAAACCTTGTTACTTTAAATTCTCCGCAGCAGAGAAACGTGGTACTTCATCCGGAATTTGTAGACGGCAAATATGCATTCTATACAAGACCGATGGATGACTTTATTGAAACCGGATCAGGCGGAGGAATCGGATTTGGACTTTGCGAAGATATCACACACGCCGTGATCGATGAAGAAAAAATGACAAGCCTTCGCAAATATCACACGATCACAGAGGCAAAGAACGGTGCAGGTGCAACTCCGATCAAGACAGACAAAGGCTGGATCCACATTGCACATGGTGTCCGCAACACCGCAGCAGGACTCCGTTATGTTATCTATGCATTTGCAACAGATTTAAACGATCCGTCAAAAGTGATCGCAGAGCCGTCCGGACTCTTAATTGGACCGAGAGGTGAAGAGCGTGTCGGTGACGTAAGCAATGTTGTATTTACCAACGGTGCGATCGTAAATGAGAATAACGAAGTATTTATCTACTATGCATCTTCGGATACGAGAATGCATGTAGCGACAACTACCGTGGATAAACTGGTGGATTATGTATTAATACACCGCAGGATCCGGGCAGAAGCGTTGAGTGTGTGGCACAGAGATGCGGACTGATCGAGAAGAATTTAGAGTTCCTTGCAAAGGAAGATAAATAAGACAGTTACATAAAATTCTGCATGAAAAGAAAGAGGATTTCTTACATGTAAAATAAAAGCTGAAAAAGAAAGAACGAAGAAAATCGGAAATATGCGTGTCAAAACGCAAAGATGGAGGAATAAGATGAGCAAATATAAAATGATCAGCCAGCCGGTACCAAATGTACATGGCAGGAAAGACCGGAAAACTTAACAGGAGCACCGGTATGGAGATACAATGAGAACCCGATCATCGGACGTAACCCGGTAAAAGGTGTTGCAAGAATTTTCAACAGTGCCGTTATGCCGTATGAAGATGGATTCATCGGTGTATTCCGTGGAGAGCAGACTAACGGTATTCCTTACATTTACCTTGGAAGAAGCAAAGATGCGATCCACTGGAATTTTGATGAAAACAAGATCAATTTCGTAGACGAGGAAGGCAAACCGTTTATGCCGCGTTATGCATATGATCCGCGTCTTGTAAAAGTAGAAGATACCTATTACATCATCTGGTGTCAGGATTTCTACGGCGCAGCAATCGGTATAGCAAAGACAACAGATTTCAAGACATTCACAAGAATTGAGAATCCGTTCCTTCCATTCAACAGAAATGCAGTGCTGTTCCCAAGAAAGATCAACGGAAACTTCATGTTATTATCCCGTCCGTCCGACAGCGGACATACACCGTTCGGTGATATTTTCGTGAGCGAGAGCCGGATCTTACTTACTGGGGAAAACACAGACATGTGATGGGCAAAGGCTCTGAGTGGTGGGAGTCCTTAAAGATCGGTGGAGGTGCTGCCCCGATCGAAACATCCGAAGGATGGCTGTTATTCTACCACGGAGTAAGCGGAACCTGTAACGGTTATGTATATTCCATCGGTGGAGCAATCTTAGACATTGACAATCCATCTATCGTAAAATATCGTTGTGAGACATTCTTACTCACACCGGAAGAATGGTATGAGGAGCGCGGATTTGTTCCGAACGTATGCTTCCCATGTGCAACAATCCATGATTCCGAATCCGGAAAATTGCAATTTACTACGGTGCTGCAGACAGCTATGTTGGTCTTGCATTTACAGAACTTGATGATATCATTGATTACATCAAAGAAAACAGTGTCGTAACACCGGAAGATACCGAGATCGGAAGACGCTAAAATTGCTGCTATTCATCCTTAATAGCATAAAATTGATTCGTAACACAGGCTGCCAGATGCAATGAAAATTGCGGCAGCCTTGTTGCGTAATTCATGAAACGTGTGATGGAGTGTCCGCAGAACGTGCATTTTATCATAATGGAATGTCCGCGGAGCGGGCAGTCTGCCTACATATTTAATTTTTGGAGGGGAACTCAGAACATGATAATTAAACCAGATAATGAGATGTTATCTTACAGCGGAAGAATTGATTTTGATGACAGGCTTGCACCGGTTCTTGTCTATGCGTGCAGCTCAATTGGAATGAAATTTACCGGAACATCCTTAAAGGCAGTGATCGCAAACCATCGTTCCTGCTGGATGAATGAACTGGGATATTTTATAGACGGGGAACAGAAGCGTTTTACCTTGTCGTCTGATGAAGAGAAAAAGACTTATACTTTGGCGGAGGGACTTTCAGAGGGAACACATGAACTGCTGTTATTTAAGCGGATGGATTCCTGTCATACGTTTACGTTCTACGGATTTGAGATTGATGACGGGGCTAAAGTGCTGCCTTTGCCGGAAAAACCAAAACGGAAAATGGAATTTTTCGGGGACAGTGTTTCCTGTGGAGAAGTTTCAGAAGCTGTGGAGTATGTTGGAAAACCAGATCCTGAGCATGATGGGGAATATTCGAACAGCTGGTATTCCTATGCGTGGATGACGGCGCGGAAATTAAATGCGCAGATCCACGACACTTCACAGGGTGGAATCTCACTTTTAGATGATACCGGCTGGTTTGCAGCACCGCACTATAAAGGTGTCGAGTCCTGCTATGACAAGATCGAGTACCACCCGGATCTCGGGCCAACCAAACAGTGGGATTTCTCCAAATATGTTCCGCATGTTGTCGTTGTTGCGATCGGACAAAACGACAATCATCCGGTAGACTATATGGCAGAAGATTATGACAGTGAAAAATCCAAAAACTGGAGAAAACATTATCAGGCATTCATCGAAAAACTGATGCAGCTTTATCCGAAGGCGCAGATCATTTTAGCTACAACCATTCTTTGTCATGATAAAAGCTGGGACCGTTCCATCGACGAAGTCTGCACCCGCATCGGCAGTGAGAGAGTCCATCATTTTCTCTACACAAAAAATGGCTCCGGCACGCCGGGACACATCCGTATCCCGGAAGCAGAGCAGATGTCGGATGAGCTTGCGGCGTATATCAACTCATTAGGGGATGCAGTCTGGGAATCTTAGTTTCGCACCGGAAACAGCAAAAAAGGAGAGAACATCAAATGGAATATCAAATTAAATACGAAAACGGCATTGCCAATCGCGGCTGCTTATACCGCCTGAAAAAAGTCATGGACCGCGCCAAAGCAGGCGAAGCTTTAAATATTGCATTTTTAGGCGGCTCGATCACTCAGGGAAGCCTTTCTTCCAAACCGGAACTCTGTTACGCATACCATGTCTATGAGTGGTGGAAAAAGACATTTCCACAGGCTGATTTTACTTACATCAATGCAGGAATCGGCGGAACAACCTCACAGTTTGGTGTGGCGCGCGCAGAAGCTGATCTGCTTTCCAAAGAGCCGGATTTTGTCATCATCGAGTTTTCCGTCAACGATGACAGCACGGAGCACTTTATGGAGACATATGAGGGACTGGTGCGAAAAGTATATACCAGTAAGACAAAACCGGCAGTTCTTTTAGTGCACAACGTATTTTACAATAACGGTGCCAATGCGCAGCTGATGCACGGACGCATTGCAAGATATTATAATCTTCCGGCTGTCAGCATGCAGAGTACGATCTACCCGGAAGTTGTCGCCGGGCGCATCGAAAACCGTGAGATCACACCGGATGACCTGCATCCGAATGATGCCGGACATGCACTTGTCGCATCGGTGATTACATACTTTTTAGATAAAGTAAAAACAGAAGATGCAACGGAACAGAGCGAACCGGATTATCCGACACCTCTCACAAAAAATACTTATGAGAAATCCATCCGTCATCAGAACAGCGACGAAAATGTAGTCTGCCATGGATTTGTCGCAGATACGTCCGCACAGAGAGATATTACCGACTGTTTCAAACACGGATGGACAGCTTCAAAGAAAGGTGATTCCATCACACTTGATGTTGAGGGCTGCAATATTTCAGTACAGTACAGAAAATCCGTAAAACTTCCGGCACCGGTTGCAGAGATCATTGTGGACGGCGATGCAGAACATGCAGTCCGTCTGGATGCGAACTTTGATGAGACCTGGGGTGATAAATTAGAACTTGACACCATCTTAGAACATGGCGAAAATAAAGTACATAAAGTGGAGGTGCGTCTGACAGAGACACACGAGAATGATGCAGTGCCATTTTATCTGGTGTCTGTCATTGGTTCCTCTGAAAAATAATTCACTGGGAAAGGAAAAGAAGAATGTTTCGGGATGATTTTGTTTGGGGTGTTGCGAGCAGTTCCTATCAGGTAGAGGGAACCGATGCAAACGATGGAAGAGGAAAAACAGTCTGGGATGCATTTACGGAGGCAGGCAGGATTTTCGAAAATCAGAATGCTTATACGACCTGTGATCATATGCATCATTATAAGGAAGATTACGCGCTGATGAAAAATCTTGGTATCAAGGCATATCGTTTTTCATTAAACTGGGCACGTATTCTGCCGGAAGGAACCGGTCGTGTCAATGAAAAAGCGATCCGGATGTACCGTGATATGATCACATGTATGAAAGAAAACGGAATCACACCGTATATCACCATGTTTCACTGGGAGTTTCCACAGGCACTTTATGAAAAGGGTGGCTGGCTGAACCCGGAAGTGGCAGACTGGTTTGGTGAGTATGCGAAGGTAGTTGCAGAGCGTTTTTCCGATATTTGTGAATACTTTATCACGATCAATGAACCGCAGTGTGTGGTTGGACTTGGACATTTAAGCGGTGTACATGCACCGGGAGTAAAAATGTCAATCAAAGATACTTCCAGATCGCACACAATCTGATGAAGGCACATGGCCAGGCTGTTATCAATCTGCGTAAATATGCAGTCCGGGATATCAAAGTCGGATACGCACCGACCGGAGGTGTCGCTTATCCTTATACGGATAAACCGGAGGACATTGAAGCTGCGAAAAAAGTATATTTTGGTTTCTATAATCTGATGGATAACTGGACCTGGAATGTAGCATGGTTTTCGGATCCTGTATTTTTAGGGCATTATCCGAAAGAAGGATTGGAGAAATTTGCGCAGTATCTGCCAGAGATCACGGAAGAAGATATGAAGCTGATCCATCAGCCGCTTGATTTTATGGGACAGAATATATACAATGGTTACTATGTCCGTGCAGGAGAGAACGGTGAACCGGAATTTGTGGACCGTGAACCGGGATTTCCTAAGACAGGAGCAGACTGGCCGGTAACGCCGGAAGCTTTTTATTATGGTATAAAATTTCTGACAGAGCGTTATCCATTGCCGCTTTACATCACGGAAAACGGCATGTCCTGTCATGATAATATCAGCGCAGATGGCAGGGTGCATGATCCAAACCGTATCACGTTTCTGGATTCCTATATCGGATCCATGCAGCGTGCAAGCGATGAAGGTGCAGATGTAAGGGGATATTTCCTGTGGACATTTCTTGATAATTTTGAGTGGTCCGATGGATACAAACAGCGTTTTGGTATCATTTATGTAGACTTTACAACGCAGCAGCGCATTGTAAAGGATTCGGCATTCTGGTATCAGAAAGTAATAGAAACGAATGGAGGAATACTTAGTATGAATCAGGCAAATAAAGATATTTTATTTTTAGACCCGGTATGTACGCACAATATCTGGGGCGGTACAAAGTTAAGAGAGGAGTTCGGCTATCCGGTAGAGGGTGATGACATCGGCGAGTGCTGGGGCATCTCCGCACATCCAAACGGAGACGGAACCGTTCGAAGCGGCGCATTTTCCGGCATGAAGTTATCTGCTGTATGGAAAGAACATCCGGAAGTGTTCGGCAATTACGACTGTGACCGTTTCCCGCTTCTCACGAAGATCATTGATGCAAGAGACGATTTAAGTATCCAGGTACATCCAAATGATGATTATGCAAAAGTGCATGAAAATGGTTCTTTTGGAAAGACGGAGTGCTGGTATATCATGGATGCACCGGAGGGAGCAACACTTGTCATCGGACATAATGCAAAGACGAAAGAAGAACTTTCCGATATGATCCATCAGGAAGATGGAAAGAATTTATCCGTGAGATTCCGGTGAAAAAAGGTGATTTTATCCAGATCGATCCGGGAACGGTTCATGCAATCAAGGGTGGACTTTTAATTTTAGAGACACAGCAGAACAGTGATATTACTTACCGTGTTTATGACTATGACCGTCTCTCGAACGGAAAGCCAAGAGAGCTTCATGTGGAAAAGAGTATTGATGTCATCACAGTTCCAGCAAAATCTGTGGATGACAGCGTAAAATCCGCACTGAATCTGCCGGAAAATCAGTTGAATGAGCTGTATTCCTGCAAATATTATACGATCTTTAAGGCAGATGTAAATGGAAAGATGGAATTTGAGCAGAAGTATCCGTTCCTGTTAGTATCTGTTTTAGAGGGAGATGGAATCGTGGGCAGCAGCCCGGTGAAGAAGGGAGATCATTTTATCCTGCCGAATGGTTATGGAAAAGTTGAGATGCAGGGGAAGATGAGTCTGATCGTTTCTACTGTACAATAATTACATTGTGAAAAATCCGCAGGATGTGAGAGCGCACCTGCGGATTTTTTTGATGAACGGGGCAGACTTGGTGAATAGCAATGTTAAAAACGGGGCAAAATATAATTATATTAAATTTAAAAACGGGGCAAATTGTAATGATAATGATTGAAAAAACGGGGCAGATAGTGTATTGTGTAATTGGAGGTATGAATTTATGTACAGAAAAGATTCAATTGCAATTGGCGAATGGATTAAAAATTCAAATAAGGCATTATTAGTGACAGGAGCAAGACAGATAGGAAAAACATGGCTCATAAGAGATGAAATTGAAAAGAGCGGATATACTAAGTTTGAAGTGAATTTTATTGATCAGCCGGATATGGTTTCCTACTTAAATGCAGAGATGAGTGCGGAAGAGTTTTTGATTAAATTAAAAATGATCATGCCAGAAGATTGCAAATCGCATGAAACGGTTGTTTTTTTTGATGAGATTCAGAAATGTCCGGAAATAGTAACTAAAATAAAATTTCTTGTAGATGAGGGAAGTTTTAAGTATGTAATGAGCGGATCCTTATTAGGGGTAGAACTGAAAGGTATCGCTTCGGCTCCGGTTGGATACCTGACTGTTTTAAAGATGTACCCTATGGATTTCGAAGAATTTATGATGGCGAATAATGTCTCAGTAACTACATTAGATATGCTAAATGAAAAATTTAAAAACACCAGTCCTGTGGACGAATTTGTACATCAGAAGCTTTTGTCTATGTTTTTTGTTTATCTTATTGTTGGAGGAATGCCTGATGCTGTAAAAACTTATATAGAAACAAAAGATATTCGAGAGGTTGACAAAGTACAACGTGATATAACAACGCTTTATAAAGAGGATTTTTCCCAATATGAGATTGAGGACAGAAAGCTTAAGTTAAAGTCCATATATGACATTATCCCTGCTGAATTAAATAAGCAGAATAAAAAGTTTGTATTTACGATGTTGGATAAAGAACTGAAATTTGACAGATACGAAAATAGTTTTTTGTGGTTAAAAGATGCAGGTGTGGCATTGCCGGTTTATAATGTTGAGGCACCAGTTATTCCACTTTTAGCAAGCAAGAGCAGTAATATATTCAGACTTTTTTCGAGCGACATTGGATTGTTGACAAGTGCATATCCGGCAGAAACAAAAATGGAATTAATTAATAAAAACGGAGAAGTGAACAACGGAGCACACTTTGAAAATGCTGTCGCACAGCAATTAACGGCGAATGGTTTTACACCATATTTCTGTAAAAAGAAAAATATTGGTGAAATGGATTTTGTGATAGAAATGAATGGAAAAGTTGTTCCGATTGAAGTTAAGTCTGGTAAGGCATATAAATCACACAAAGCTTTGGATAATTTTATGAACATACCGGATTATCATCTTGAGAAAGCCTATGTTTTTTCCGTTGGAAATGTAGAAACAGAAGGAACTGTGACATATCTTCCAATCTATATGTGTTATCTGTTAAAAGAGCAGAAACTCGGTCAGATGATCGTAGAGTTGGATACTACTGGTTTGTAGATCAAAAAGGTTATTATTATATCATAGATGAGTATGACGTTCTGTTAGGCTATAAAAAGGACTGTAAAGTTGTGATTGGAGAGTAGATTTAAAGTCTCAACGTAGAAAGCTATGCCTGCGTTGAGACTTTTTTCTAGTGCAGTGACCTGTTGCTATTTAGAAAAATGATGTACTGGTGCAGCACAATTATAAGATGTCTAATCCAGCCTTTAGGAGAGCAGCATCCACAACATGCTCGATCAGGACAGAAGTTGTGACACTTCCGACACCGCCCGGAACGGGAGTGATCGCATCCACAACAGGTTCTGCGTCGGCGAAGTTTACGTCACCGCAGAGTTTGCCCTCCTCGTTTACGTTGATCCCTACGTCAATGACAGTCTGACCGGCACGCGGATATTTTGCGTCGATGACACCGGCTCTCCCGGCAGCAACGATCACGATGTCTGCTTCTTTTACAACGGATGGCATATCTGTAGTTTTCGTGTGACAGATAGTTACAGTTGCGTTTTTCTGGAGAAGCATCATGGCGGCTGGTTTTCCAACGACAGGGCTTCTGCCGATCACGACAGCTTTTTTGCCGGAGCAGTTGATGCCATAGTGATCTAAAATCTTCATGCAGGCACTCGGTGTACACGGTGCAAAACCGGTTTGTTTTCCAAGGAAAACAGAGGCCATGGATCGGTCAGTGATGCCATCAATGTCTTTTTCTACGGCGAGCGCGTTGATGATCTTATTTTCATCTAAATGACGCGGGAGAGGTCGGAAGAGCAATACGCCGTGAATATCGTCTGCCTCATTGACCTGTGCGATGGTATTTAAAACATCTTCTTCTGTGGCATTTTCCGGAAGCAGAAATTTTTCAAATGCAACGCCGAGAGTTTCGCATCGTTTGGTTGCTCCGCGTTCGTAAGAAATATCATCTTCTCTTTCACCAATGCGGATGATGCCGAGTTTTGGTGTGATGTGATGTGCAGTGAGCAGTTCTGTTTTTTTTCGGATTTCTTCATTTAAAGAAGCGGTAACTTCTTTTCCTAATAATAATTTTGCCATTGGTACCTCCATTTTTGCAAGTTTGAATCTCTGTTTTTATTTTTAAGAATAGCTTGTTTGAGAAATATACAATCTATGTTTATCGGATCTTTGTGCAGACCAGATTGAAAATCTCGTCAGCCTTCTTTTCGTATGTTTCACGCAGTTCATCTGCCTCTTTATTATAGGAAGCGGCAACTTCTTTGTCAGCCATGGATTTTGTGTTGATGTAGATATTTAAGGATGCCCCCTGAAGAGCAGATTTTAGCAGCGTGGCGCCGACACCGGCATCGCTGATGGCAATTTTACTGCCCTTTTTGGCAAAGGTTTCAATCAGATCGATCGCCTCTGCGCAGGTCCGCATGATCTCAAGTGGAACTTCGCAGGCTCCCACTAAGGCGGCTTCCATTACTTCTGCCTTTTTTTCAATTTCTTCCGGTGTGCTTTTTGGCATGCCGTAGGCGGCACTTAACGGTTCAAAAGCTTCGGCGTCTTTTTCCACGAGATCTAAAAGCCGTGCTGTGATGTCATCTGCTTTTTTCTTACATTGAATGATATCCTCTTCCACAGCGGCATAGGTCTTTTTTCCAACGGTAAGACTCCCGACCATATTTCCAAGAGCGATACCGATCGCGCCGGCGAGGGCAGCGGCACCTCCGCCTCCCGGAACCGGAGACTTGCCGGATAAAACGGTGATAAAATCTTTACAGGAATAATCTGTAAAGCATGAATTTGTCTGATGTTCCATGATATTCCTCCATTGCACATTATTCTCCATACCTGTACGGTATTTTTTAACCATTTTCATTCGATAAGTTACAGTGATTGCTTTATTCTAACATATTGTAATTTTAAATGAAATAGAAATCCTGTAACCCGGTACTTTCATACATTAAAAAATTAATGTATGAAATCAACGGAAACAGTTGTCTTTTTACCGGTTTTTGTTAAAATATTAGTAGAGTTACCTGGGATAAAGCAATAGCACCTGTGTTATTGATGTACACATGAGGAAAAGGTTATGAAAAATAATAAATGGTATGTGATCAGCACGTTTGTACTTGGATGTATAGTGATAAATTTTGCCGGCAGGATTTTGTCTGACAGGCTGCAGCTGCCGTTGTGGCTTGATTCTTTTGGAACAGTAACGGCGGCGTATGTGCTGGGACCTTTCTGTGCAGCTATGGTCGGGATGACGGTAAATCTTACCTATGGGATTTTATATTCCTGGACAAATATGTTTTACGCAGTGGTCAGTGCCATGGTCGGCATAACGACCGGCATATGTGTGAAAAAAGGATTTTTAAAAAATCTTTATGGAGTACTTTCAACAAGTTTTTTAGTAGCGGTTTTATCGGTGACACTTTCTGTCCCGTTTAACTATCTGTATTGTGATGGTTCTACGCAGAATATCTGGGGAGACGGTGTTATTGAGTCTATGGAACAAGTTGGATTCAACAGCTTTTTCAGTCACTGTATGGGACAGTTTTATCTTGATTTTCTTGATAAGGTTATAACGATCGTCTTAGTATTTTCTCTTATAAAATTGGTTCAGAAAAAAATTGTATCTAAAAGACAGCATACTTTGCTCATGATGTTTCTTTGTATATTGGTGCTTGGCATGATCCGGGGAGAGACAGTAACGGCAAAAACAGTTACAGAACAGGAAGATTACAGTAGTTATCTTCAGACTGTTTATGGCAGGGAAAATGGAATACCGGGTGGATGTGCCAATGATATTGTGCAGACGAAGGATGGCGTTTTATGGATTGGAACATATGGCGGGCTGTACCGGTATAATGGCACAAAATTTCAATGGATCAATGAATATGAATCGATAAAAACCGTGAACTGCCTGTATACGGATGAGGAAGGCAGACTGTGGGTTGGAACGAATGACAGCGGACTTTCCATCTTTATCAATGATACGGTTGCAAATGTTATTACTGAAAAACAGGGACTTGCATCGGATTCGGTGCGTTGTATTACACAGTGCGCAGATGGAAATTATTATGTTGGAACAGCCGGGGCACTTTCCATTGTCACATTAGCAGGTGGGTTAAATGTGAAAAAGACGATGGAAGATATTGTGTATGTAAAAAGTATGGATGCAGATGCAAATGGAACAGTTGCAGCGGTAACCGATGATGGAAAACTGTATTTTATCAGGCAGGGAAAGATCATGGATATTGTGGAGCCATCCGAGGGAGCTGATTTTTCCTGCTGTAAGTTTGATGAAAACGGGCTTTTGTATGCCGGAACTTCACAGAATGAGATACTTTGCTATGGCTGTGATACAGGAGAGTGGAAATACAGGGAAACGAAAGGCTGTGAAGAATTATCAAATATAAAGTCACTGTATTTTTTAGATAACGGAGCCATGTTTGTCTGTGCCGATAACGGAGTGGGATATTTTGTGGAACAGACAGATTTTAAAATGATAAATACAGATACATTTAACAGTTCGATTGATCATGTGCTGATGGATTATCAGGGAAATCTCTGGTTTACATCATCAAGGCTTGGCGTTCTTCGTTTATGTAAGTCAGTATTTACATTGTTACAGACAGGAGCTATACAGGAAAATCAGGTTGTTAATTCAGTTACGAAATGGCAGAACAGGTTTTATATAGGAACGGACAGTGGATTAGAGGTAATGGATGAAGAAACCGGAGAAGAATATATGGATGATATTACGGAAACCTTAGCTGGCACAAGAATACGATGTCTTCGGACAGACAGCTGTGGAAACTTGTGGATCTGCACAACGGGAAAGGGCATTTATGAGATTACAGCAAAAGGAGAGACTTTTGTCTATGACAATGCCAGTGGGGCAAATGGTAATAAATACCGTACCGTCGAAGAACTAAAAAACGGAACGATACTTGCGGCAGGAGATGCGGGACTTACGTTTATCCGGGACGGGGAGATTACAAAAGTGACCGGTGAATCAGATGGACTTACGATACCGAAGATTCTTTGTGTATTAGAACAGGAAGACGGAACCATATTTGCCGGCACGGATGGAAATGGAATCGCGGTGATAAAAAATGGAAAAGTGAATGATGTTTACAACAAAGAGGATGGATTAAGCTCAGAGGTGATCCTCCGTATGGTGAAAAATGAGGATGGAGGTGTATTTATTGTAACAAGTAATGGAATCTGTTACATGGATACGGAAGGAAAAATCAGGAGTCTTGATAAATTCCCTTATTATAATAATTATGATATTGTGGAGGGAATCGACCATACTTTGTTTATACCAGGGTCAGCGGGGATCTATGTTGTGGATAAAGAGGAGCTTTTGTCCGGGAGGAAATTAGAGTATAAACTGTTAAACAGTGATGCCGGGCTTAACCGGGCGCTGACACCAAATGCATGGAATTATGTAGATGAAGATATGAATTTCTATTTTTCCACAGATACGGGAGTGATTTGTATGAATCTTAAAAATTATGAGGTTTCTGTCCGTTCCTACCGTATGCAGATGAAATCCGTAAAAATAGATGATGTATCGCATTTTGTCAGACGTGGAGAGGTGATCTATCTGGAAAGGGGAGCAGAAAAGCTTGAGATATTTCCGGAAATTATCAATTATTCCGTGAATCTCCCTTATGTAAGTGTTTACTTAGAGGGGTATGACAGTGAGCCGCAGGTGATGTCCCAAAGTGAGATGTCCAGTGTGATTTATACAAATCTTCCGGTAGGAACCTATAAGTTTCATATTGCGGTGCTGGATCATAAGGGACAGAAGCCGGTAGTGGAAAGTGTGTATACCATTGAAAAAAAGGCAGAGATCTACGATCACTGGTGGTTTGTGGTTTATATAGTGGCAGTGTTTGCGTTAGCAGTAGCTTATCTGACCTGGATGATTTTTCATACACAGGTGCAGAGAGTGATCAATCTTCAGAAAAAGGAGATTGAACTGGTAAAAAAGAAGCTGGAAATGGGGAATGAGACGGTACTTACGATTGCTAAGACGGTAGACGCCAAAGATGTGAGGACGAGTCAGCATTCTGAGCGTGTGGCAGAATATTCCGTACTGATCGCAAAAGAACTTGGGTTTGATGAGAAAAGCTGTGAGGATCTGAAAAGGGCAGCGCTTTTACATGATATCGGAAAAATCGGTATTCCCGATCGGATTTTAAATAAGCCGGGAAAATTAACGGACGAGGAATATGGAATTATGAAATCGCATGTGACAAAAGGTGCGGAAATCTTAAAAAGTTTCACAATCGTAGACCATGTGGAAGAGGGTGCCTTATATCATCATGAAAGATACGATGGAAAAGGATATGTGCACGGGTTAAAAGGAGAAGAAATCCCGATCAATGCCAGAATTATCGGAATTGCAGATACATTTGATGCAATGACGGTGAATCGCGTTTACCGGAAACAGTTGGATATGACCTATGTGATACAGGAACTGAAAAATGGAAGGGGAACGCAGTTTGATCCAGGACTTGTCGATGTTATGTTAGGACTGATTGACAATGGAAAGATTGACATATACAGTCTGTACAAAGAACATACACATACAGTTCATAGCAGGGAAAAAGAGGAGGAGTAAGGTGAAAAAAGTATATCTTGTGACATTGTGCACCTGTCTGGTTGTGATTGCTCTTGTGTCGGCATCTGTATACTTCTGAGAGACGAAGAAAAAGAGATCACTGTTGGTTTTGTGTATGTGGGAGATGCGAGTACCGCATATACCAGCAATTTTATTGATGCGCAGGAGGCAATCCAGACAAAATACGGGGATCAGGTAAAAGCCATTGCACTCAATAATGTTGCGGAGGGAACGGAATCAGAGTACTTACAGCAGCTTGTGTATGCCGGATGTGACCTGATTTTTACGACCAGTTATAATTATGGAACCGTTACGAAGGAGTTTGCAGAAAAATATCCCGGGATTGAGTTTTGTATGGCAACATGTGCGAATGCAAATGAAGAGCCCCTCTTAAAAAATTATCATACATTTATGGGAAAAATTTATCAGGGAAGGTATACGGCGGGAGTGGCAGCCGGGATGAAAATGAAAGAACTGATAAAAGAAGGCGTGATTACAGGGCAACAGGCAAAGATCGGATATGTTGCAGCCTATCCTTATGCGGAGGTGATTTCCGGATATACGGCATTTTTGCTCGGAGTGAGATCGGTTGTACCGGATGCGGTGATGACAGTGCGTTATACCAATAAATGGAATGATTACCGGACGGAAAAACAGTATGCCAAAGACCTGATTGATGAGGGCTGTGTGATCATATCACAGCATTCGGATACTGCAGGTCCCGCTACCGCATGTGAGGAAACTGCTGCGGGGACTCCGGTTTATCTGGTAAGTTATAACCAGAGTATGGAAGATGTGGCACCGACCACTTATCTTACCGGATGTAAGATCAACTGGGAACTATATGATGGGAGCTGTGGATGCAGTTTTAAACGACCGTGTGATTGAGAAAAGTATCAAAGGAACGGTCAATGGAAATGATATTGGTGCCGGTTTTGAAGAAGACTGGGTGCAGATGTTAGAGTTAAATGAAATCACGGCCGCTGATGGCACAGCGGAAAAAATGCAGGAAGTGATCCGGCAGTTTAAGCAGGGGAAACTGGATGTGTTCCGTGGAGATTATGTCGGGGCAGATCCGGATGATCCGGACGATACCTATGATCTGAATCAGGGATATACGGAGAATGAGTTTGCGTCTGCACCTTCGTTTCATTATGTGCTGAAAGATGTGATCCGGATAGAAGAATAGGGGATTGTGAGGGAAAAAGTCCTGCGGATGCAGAGTATATCGTATTCGCAGGACAGTTTATATTTTTTTTATAAAATAATTAGCACTCACCTCTTGACAGTGCTAACAATCGGGTGTATAACACAAATTGTAAACGGAAAACAGATATAAATTAAGAAAGAAAACTCATGATGGTCTGCCATCATTTGATATAGATGTCCAGTTTGGACCACAATAGAATAAGAGGGAGGAAGATATATGAACATTCAGAAATTTACACAGAAGTCCGTAGAAGCGATCAATGATTGTGAAAAACTTGCATATGAATATGGCAATCAGGAAATCGAGCAGGAACATCTGCTTGTTGCATTGCTGCAGCAGGAAGACGGACTGATTTTAAAACTGATAGAAAAAATGGAAATCCAGAAAGAGCATTTTCTGGATAACGCAAAGAAACATCTCGCAGCAAGGGTAAAGGTATCCGGCGGTCAGGTCTATGTCGGACAGGACTTAAATAAAGTGCTGATCCATGCAGAGGACGAGGCAAAGCAGATGGGAGACGAATATGTTTCCGTAGAGCATTTATTCCTTGCACTGTTAAAATACCCGAACAAAGCGATGAAGGAGATCTTCAAAGAGTACGGAATCACGAGAGACCGGTTTTTACAGGCGCTTTCAACCGTGCGTGGCAACCAGCGTGTAGTTTCGGACAATCCGGAAGCTACGTATGATACTCTTGAAAAATACGGTTATGATATGGTAGCGCGTGCAAAAGAGCAGAAACTTGATCCGGTCATCGGACGTGATGATGAGATCCGTAATGTAGTCCGTATCCTTTCCCGTAAGACGAAAAATAACCCGGTACTGATCGGTGAGCCTGGTGTAGGTAAGACCGCAGTCGTAGAGGGGCTTGCACAGCGTATCGTAAAAGGGGATGTGCCGGAAGGCTTAAAAGACAAAAAGTTATTTGCACTGGATATGGGTGCCCTGGTAGCAGGTGCAAAATACCGTGGTGAATTTGAGGAGCGTTTGAAAGCAGTTTTGGATGACATCAAAAATTCTGACGGACAGATCATCCTGTTTATCGATGAGCTGCACACGATCGTCGGAGCCGGAAAAACGGACGGCGCAATGGATGCCGGACAGCTGTTAAAACCTATGCTTGCACGTGGTGAACTGCATTGTATCGGTGCAACGACACTCGATGAGTACCGTGAATATATTGAAAAAGATGCAGCGTTAGAGCGAAGATTCCAGCCGGTCATGGTGGATGAGCCGAGCGTGGAGGACACTATCTCCATCCTGCGCGGCTTAAAGGAACGTTATGAGGTGTTCCACGGCGTCAAGATCCAGGATCAGGCGTTGATTGCCGCGGCGACGCTCTCCAACCGCTATATTTCCGACCGTTTCCTGCCGGATAAGGCCATCGACCTGGTGGACGAGGCCTGTGCGCTGATCAAGACGGAGCTGGATTCAATGCCGACAGAGCTGGATGCGCTGAACCGTAAGATCATGCAGCTGGAGATTGAGGAAGCTGCCCTGAAAAAAGAGGATGACCGTTTAAGTAAGGAACGGCTGGCAAAGCTTCAGCAGGAGCTGGCAGAAGAAAGAGAAACATTTGCAAAACAGAAGGCACAGTGGGATAATGAAAAGAGATCCGTAGAGCATGTGCAGAGGCTCCGTGAGCAGATCGAGCAGTTAAACCGCGAGATTGAAGCCGCGCAGCAGAACTATGATCTGAATAAAGCGGCGGAGCTCCAGTACGGCACGACTGCCGCAGCTGCAGAAACAGCTGGAAGAAGAGGAAGAAAAGGTCAAAGACGAGGATCTGTCTCTGGTACATGAAAGTGTATCAGAAGATGAGATCGCCAAGATCGTTTCCCGCTGGACAGGGATTCCGGTAGCCAAGTTAAATGAAAGCGAAAGAAGCAAGACACTGCATCTGGCAGACGAGCTTCATAAACGGGTGATCGGCCAGGATGAAGGCGTTACCAAAGTGACGGAAGCGATCATCCGGTCCAAAGCAGGTATTAAAGACCCGAGCAAACCGATCGGCTCCTTCCTGTTCCTTGGACCTACCGGCGTCGGCAAGACCGAGCTTGCCAAGGCCCTTGCCCAGAGCCTGTTTGATGATGAGAACAACATGGTCCGGATCGACATGAGTGAATACATGGAGAAATATTCCGTGTCCCGTCTGATCGGAGCGCCTCCGGGATATGTGGGTTATGATGAAGGAGGCCAGCTGACAGAGGCAGTACGGAGGAAACCGTATTCGGTCGTTCTGTTTGATGAGATCGAAAAAGCCCATCCCGATGTGTTCAATGTCCTTCTGCAGGTACTGGACGACGGACGGATCACCGATTCTCAGGGACGGACCGTGGACTTTAAGAATACGATCCTGATCATGACCTCCAATATCGGTTCGGCATACCTTCTGGACGGTATTGATGACAATGGAAATATCAAGCCGGAAGCAGAAGAGATGGTGATGAACGACCTTCG
>ENA-OQDE01000059-OQDE01000059.1-human-gut-metagenome-genome-assembly--contig:-NODE-59-length-62777-cov-7.015387_pt1 | contig 62777 bp, 86 predicted proteins | sample MGYA00242768_ERZ504595 | MGnify/ENA primary metagenome ERZ504595 (study PRJEB26092, sample SAMD00036307) | human gut metagenome | host: Homo sapiens | study: EMG produced TPA metagenomics assembly of...
TTATTATTATACTTTGATTTATGTTCCAACAGCAAAAATAGGCAAAAAACTTGAGAGAGCAACTAAAACACAGAAGAATAGTTGAATACGAAAAAGGTAAAAGTCAAAACCGCCATGAATAACTTTTCTTCTGATATTCACAGCGGCATATATTATAAGCAAAATAATAAATCAACACATATCCTCTCAAAGATTTTTCCAAGCATTTCTTATAATATTTCGTATAGAAGCATGCTAAAAAATACCGATATAATTACAAATATAAAATCCAACGATATATTATCTTATTGTTTTACATTTAGCTTATAACCAACAGAGAGGGTTAAACTGTTATAATTCACACCTATATTATCATTTTTAGATTCTTTCCCAAGTGACATTTCATATTGAAGCTTAACCGTCCACCTCCGATTTTCAATACCTACAGCAGATGTCATTCCCCAGTCGAAATTTCTCGCATGCTGATATAGAAACTGGTTGCTACCACCCTCCGCACTTCTCCCACACCAGGATATCCTTCAACCCAACCGGAAGAAGGCATAGTTAGATAATATGGATTGCTGTCAATATGATTTTTTATACAATATCCTATATATGATCCTATCTCAAAGAAAAATTTAGTGGAATTGTTGCTATGGATAGAGAATTTAGCTAAAATAGGAACTTGTAAAAAATGCCTTGTCTGAGAAACATTTTCTATCCATGTAGCATCTCCATTACTATATGTTCCGCCATTATTCACAGAGTATCCTCTAAAAGTATAATATAATCCCGACTTCATAGAGAACATATTATTAACATTATAATCTGCAGATATCCCTAAACGAGTGGATGGACGCCAACATTCTCCATACCCAGTTCTTTGTATTGCAGATAACCCTGCTTCGGTTGCCCATGTAACACGCTGAGCATTAGCCCACATGCTACAAGAAAAAACAACAGCAAATAATAATACTTTTTTCATTGAAAAATAAATTAAAGTTAGTAATTCTATAGTTTATACTATCGTGTCGCTATAATCTTTTTCATCATAACAACTTCATTTTTTGACAGAATGACAACAAAGTTCCGTTTTACCCCCATCCATGAAATCATTTTTATTTCAAACTAACATTTTACCAAACCGATAAGATTGAATGTAAGTACGATATAGCGATAACCGATCCACTAAAAAAATACAAGGGGAACAAGCAATAAGTACGGTTTCAGGCTTACAAAAGAAGAAGCTATTTTAAATTAGCACATTGACTGCATGATTTTTTATATATTTCCACATCAACAATAATTCATCTTGATACATTATTTTTCTGAAGCAGCTCATATATTTGGTCAGCGTATTCTGAGACAATTTTCTCACTATCCGCAGGTGCATTTCAAAAGCATCAATAAACTCACCCTTCAACTCGTTGAAGGAAATATACTCTTTCCTGTAGATTCGTGGATTACAATCTCCAGCAATTCATAGCAGTTCCCATAACGGGAAAGAGTGGATTTCTGATATTCCTTGCCGATTAATGCCGTCCAGTCATCCATGCACTTCTTCATCGTACCCAAAACAATACGACGTTCCTCTTTAGAGAACAGCTTCACCAAAAGATGTTTAGGAATTACCAAAGCCTCCTGACACAAAAGTTCCTTGTGAATCTGGTATAAACGGACTGTCAGCGACTCAATATAGCAGTTCAGTTCCACCGACGCCCGGTCTTTACCTTTGCTGCATCCCTTAACATTATTCCACATCTTTAGAGGAACACTTCTTTGGATACGGGCATCTTCACTTTGCCCGTCAATTGTCACACGAAGAATAATAGGTGCTTCACCATTTTTCAACAATCTGCTCTTCAGAGCGAAGAACAAAACTTTCATTGCACCTTAGTTTCATCCTATTCTGTTTTTAGCGTTACAAACGCAATAAATATGGAGCAAGGCACTTCCTTATAAAATAAGGAAATTCAGAGAAATATCTGCATTTTAGTTGCATTTTTCAGTAGCCCTAAAAAGCAACAGAATTTGCACCTGACATACTTCTCAGAAACGCTACATTCTGCTTCACCTCAAACAAACAAAAGCCCTAATTCCGTTGAGAATCAGAGCTTTTCCTAATTTTGCTTTCTTGAGAAGCGGTGCGTACGGAACTAACACATTTTACTATCATACTGATAATCAGTAAAATACTTGTTAAAAATATATTAATGGTATCATATTTATATCATCTCCGCTTATTTTCTTCTATAATTTTATGCAAAGCTTCTATTTGCATCATTGCACCCTCATAAGCCGCTTTATAATTGACATTCGCATCAATATCCGTCTCAATCATATTCCCTTTGCCAGTACAAAGCCACTTCACATTCAATTCCGGGAACTTATCCACAATACGAGCTATTATATCAGTTCCAATAGCCCCCTTCCCGTTCCTTATGGAGTTATAGATGTATCTATTTGACAATTCACAATAAGCCTCAAACGAGTTCTCACCTTTGACAACTCCCTTATCACGTGCATACCTTGCAAATTTTCGTAATCTGTCAATAGCCCTTTCTTCCATATCAAATAATCTTTTGACTTATTATGCGTAATGCTTGCCACATCCCCCTTATTTCTCTTCTCTCGACATCTAACTGGCCATGCTTGGGGTTATCAGCCTTTAAAGTCAGCACATTATCCAAGAAAAGACTGTTTTTCAATATCCGCTTGACTGAAAGCGTTTTCCCATACACAATACTCACAACTCCTGACGCGCTTTCCCACAAACCTTCTTCTATTTTGCGAGCAAGAATTTTAGCTCCGTCCGGTATAGTTGGCTCCATGCTGTCACCACGTACTTGAAAGACCATATAAGAATCATCAAGCACTTCACCTTCTTCCGGCATGACACCATAAGAATCAATTTCATAAGCTGTGTTATATAAGCTTTCGACAAATGAAGCCGCAGCATCTATCGGAACATATTTTACTTTTACAAGAATATCTTGAAGATAAGGAGCTACTTTACTAATCGTAGAGTCTGATTGCATTCTCGCATTTTTCAGAGCATCCCTAATATCCTTCTCCGAAGGTTCTATCTGTCCTGATGGAGTCTTTGCAAACAAACCTTCTCCAGTATATAGCCATGCTCTGCTCACATCATACTTCTCACAAAAAGCATCAATTGTTTTTTACTTGGTAACTGAATCCCTTTTTTTATACTGGTAAGAGTTGATTCACTGGATATAATATTGTCTTTCTTCAATTTATACCCACTCAAACCACAATATGAAATTGCTTGCAAAAACCTTTTTGAGAGATCACTCAATTTTTTATCGTCAACTTCTTGCATACTTCGTAAATTAAGTAGTATATTTGCATCCGTAATAGTAGCAGTATTACCACATAAATTGATTAAACATCCTATTTGGAGTTATATATAGAAATCCGTAAATAGCTGCTACCTATTTGCGGATTTTCTTTTTCTCCACATTGTGTAATCGGCGGTAGGCCGCATAGCGGAGAGACAGAGGGTTACACTCTTACAACTCAATACTGCGAAGGGCGTGCGATATTGAGAGGCAAACGAAACCGGGATGCCTGCACAGCTACAAGTAAGCGAAAAATCCGGGAAGTCGGGTAACTTGTTAATGCCCGGCCAGCTAAGAACGGCGTACTTATACGAACGAGACATTTCTTATGCTGCATATAGCAAAAACGGGAAACCGTCTAAGGGCTAACTATGCAGCAATCCAGCACCTTACCGAATGAGATCGTCTTTTACTTCTTCAATTATTACAATACTAATAGAACGACATTACTTTTTTTTCAGAAAGCTTTCTTTTTACGCAAGCCTCACTTGTATAACATTTTATAAACCAGCAACTTATATTAAAACATGTTTTATAACATACGATATACTACAAATTTTATGAAGTATTTTATTGTACTTCTGAAAATATGAAGTATATTTGCAACGTCAAACAAACAAAGAGTGTAAGTTTGAACAACAAGAAAGCTGGCGACTTCAAAAGCCACTTACTACATATCTCATTGGCAAATGTAGTTGTTAGCTTTCTTTTATGCAAATTTTTTTGTGGAAAATTTAAGTATAAAATAGAAAATAGTATGAAAGTAACAAAGAAAGATATTCTAAGTATTAAAGCTGGTTCTTCCAAAGTAATGCAGCTGGATTCTTACAAGGATTGCGTCAATGCAAGAAGCTACGCCTATCAATTAGCTTTTACTGATCCCCGTGAAGACGTTGAAAGATATTCAACATCCATCGACAAAGATAAAAATCAGATAACCATCGAAGCGATAAAGAAATGAACCGTTCAGATGCCAGAATGATTGCAGAAGAACTGCACAAGTTTATTCGCAATGATGTGAGAAAGGCTGTAACTGAAATGGCGACTGTTGAAACCGAAGAGTATTTGAATGCCAAACAAGCAGCTGTATTTCTTGGATGGAAGTTGCAAACCTTATACAATCGAATACATGATATTCCTCACACCAAAAATGGCAAGAGTCTCATTTTTACCAAATCAGCTTTGAGAAAATTCATGGAAAGAAAATAATCCCGGACGGATTTGGCCGTCTTTCCGGGAACTAACAAAACGTTCTTTGACATATTGTATAGTCTGAACAAATAAAGACTTAAAACAAGGTTTACTGCTTATCTAAAGGGCGAAATAGACCGACAAAGTAGCCAAAGCGGATTAGTGAAAAGAGTGTGAATACGGACTGCCAATAAGAAGATGCAGCACACGAATCACTAAGTTATCAAAAACAACTTATATTATGACAAAGTAAACGTAGGGCGTTTATAAATACATTCTTAACTGAATAGATACTTTAAATGATATATATACCCGTGCTTCGCAAGAAGCGGTCACCGCTAAAAAGCTACGGCCAACAATCCATCGGAACGCGGACGGGAACACATTTTAAATGCTAAAAGTATGAAAGGATTTACAGAAATGACCGAGCAAGAGATTCTTGCGTTAACGGAGGAAGATGTACAGAAATTGATTAAACTCCGCATGATGGAGGAAGGTATCAAAATTATGGATAAGCCGGAGGTTCCCGAATTGTTTGAGATTGAACCTGCTGATTTGAAAGTGTTCACGATCCCATTCTTTGAAGGTTACGCTTTTACAGACATGGAAGAAGCGAATGCGGTAGCAGAAGCATTACGTAATGCGAAAACCCTTCGCAAAGTTGAATACGATTGGAACAAACTCGGAAGCGACTACAAATATCTCGTCAAGAAAGATAAATACAATTACTCTATCAAGCCAGACTTTGAGGTTAACTGTGGCTTTGTATATTCAAGTGAACTATACGAAAAGATTTCAAACTTTGCCGCACAGAACAAGGTTATGAAAGAACAAGCAGCGAAAGACCAAAAAGAATATGACGAAAAGATGCAAGAAGCGTCCGGTATTATCTCGGAAATAAGCGGACGGGTTAAAGAGGTCAAAGTTAAGTATGAGCGATTGAATAGGCTTACTTACAAATTCGCTACTGACTATTATCCCCTTTCCGATCACAATGAGGATATGGCAATGAAATTTATGGCTAAAGCCTATTCTTTTACAGATAAAGAAAAAGAATACATATTACAGAATTACAAAGAATTACTATCTACAAGTGATGAATAAGTTTTTTAGTTAGTTATTGGCTCCTTGCTTGCGAAAGTAGGGAGTTTTTTGTAAAACTCCAAATTCATTATATGAGTAATATAGAAGATACAATTTACAATCTGCCAAATGAAGAATACCACCGTGGAGAAAGATTCAAAGATTTCCTAAGTAGTACGCAGATTAAAGATTATATGGTGTCCCCAAAGTTTGCCCGATACAAGGCATTGCACCCTGAAATGTTCGAGATCAGTATTGAAGCTTCTGAAAAAGGCTCGCTGTACCATGATGCAATGGAAAGTCTTGTTAATACTGGAACACTTGACAAATGGAGAAACAATCTTCTTGTATTTGAGCCACCTATAAATCCTAAAACTGGCTGTCCGTATGGACGAGACACCCAAAAATATCAGATTGCACTAATAGAGGCCAAAGAATCAAATCCCGGTAAAACATTGACAAGCACAACCGATATACAATTGGTTGAAACAATGGTTTATGAGCTTCTTAATAATTGCCGGGACACCTCCAAACAGATTAGGCAGATATTAAAATGGGGAAAAGCCGAAGTTAGCCATTTCGTTGAATACGAAGGATGCAAGTTCAAATATCGCCCTGATGTGGAAACGGCCAAAAAAATTGTTGACTGGAAAACATTGGCGGTTGATGATCTTCATGAAGAAACAGTTAACCGGACTATCGCCAAATTTCATTACGGTATTTCGGCAGCCTTCTACCAGTTTTTTGAACATGAACGTACTGGAGTATGGAAGGAGTTCTACTGGGTTATGCAACAAAAGACAGCTCCCTATGACGCAGTATTTGTCAGTGCAGCTAACTGGGCTTTCCATTTGGAAGACGGAATTGTGAAAATGGGGGCAAGCGCATTGGCATTCAAGAAATTGTTAGACCAGCATGTTTACTGTACACAAAACAATGATTTTGACGGTGCACAGATATTTATTCAGCCGGGATTCAAAGGACGAAGAATAATGATACCTGACACACCTGCATTTGAAAAGAACAAGATGTTTAACTTTTATAATAATCAAGAACAATGAGTAAAACAGAGAATCAATCCCCCAACAAGGGAACTTGGGAATGGAACAACACAATGCTCCTTCACCAACAAAAACAGAACCGGTCTCCCCAACACCTTCCACACCACAACCGCCCGTTCCTTCTGCCCCACCAGCCTTTCCAGTACAACTGAAAGGATTGGAAAGCTGTTTTATCTCCCCTAAAAAGGCATTTATAGCAGCTGGTGGCACAGAACAGCAATTTGCCCGTGAAGTCAATTTCGCTATGCAGGCAATGTTGAATAATCCTTATTTGATTGACTGTGCCCGGCAATATCCCGATCATCTTGTCGAAGCAATCAAAAACGTTTCTCTTACCGGTCTGACGCTCAATCCTGAACTAAGGTTGGGGTATCTTGTACCGTACAAAGGCAAAGTGAAGTTCCAAGCTTCATACATGGGTAAAGTTGATATTTTGATCCGCACCGGTGTTGTAAAAGATATTTATTCTGATTTGGTTTATGCTAATGACGAGTTCAGCATGACAAAAGGTACCGGTGGCACTATCATCCACAAACCCAATGTATTCGGAGAACGTGGTGATCTTCTTGGAGGCTACTATTTTGCAGTCTTGACTTCCGGTGTTGTAAAATTCGATGCAATGCCCAAAGCACGTATTGAAGAAATAAAAAGTCGTAGTGAGGCTGTCAAGAAAGGCAAGCAATCCCCGTGGGACACAGACTTGAAGAAATGGCTCGAAAAACAATCGTGAACTGGGCTTTCAAATTCCTGCCCAAAACCGGCATTTCAGATTCCATGATTAAAGTTCTTGAAACAGAGAGCCAGTTGGATGATGAAATGTTTGAAGACTGGAAAAAGGCACAAGGTCAGAAACCGGACGATTTTGAGGAAGACGATACTCCATACGCAGAAGAAGTCAAGTAATGGATTCATGTGAAAAAATTAGTAACAGTATCACAGCGGCTAAAGAACTGATCGAAAATGAAACACGTTCTTTGGCTGCTTTACATAAAGCAAAACAGCTTGAAAAAGAGCTTCATAAATCCGGCAAGTTGTTTCGTATTCCTACAATGAACGGAATTATAGAAACAACCTGCCCGGAAAAATACATAGAATACAATAACCAGTTTAAAATCAAATTAAAATGAGAACAGTAACAGTTGAAGTGCCCGAAGGACACATGGTAAAAATCGTGAAAGAAGAAAGTATGCAATCTACCCAAAAAGTTATGGGGGGGTAAATTTGAGTTTGAAGGTGAGACATTCATCCCCGGTGACGTAATTATCAATCCAAATCGCGGAGGGGGCAGCATGATGATTCTCTCTGAAATTAGAGAAGAAAGGCCGCTTCCTTTTTTACCAGCAATAAAAGTACCTTTCGGCCTTGTCGCTTATGTTCCTTCCAACGATGAAGGTGACAGAGTTTTTGTAAAACTCACACCCGAAGCTGGTATCGGAGGCATGAAGGGATTCCGTAAAGCTACAGAAGAGGAAAAGGCAAAGATGCTTGCCGCCATGAAGGAAGAAAAACATTACTCCTTCAATTTTGAGAAGTTACAGCCTGAATATATCCCGACTGTCGGCGATGTTGTTATTGTATGGGATGATAACAACAAAGAAAATGCGGTAGTCGGTATTATGAATGAAGTGGATGAAACGAGCAACCCATACAAAATAAATGATGGCACTTGGTATAAGAACTGCGACAAGTTCGTTTCAGAAAAACAATATAAAAATTTGATTGATGGGAAAGAGTAAATCTAAATCGGGGGGGGCGAGAAATTACACTCCCCTTCTCACAGCTCGTCCCAAAGGAATGAGCTACCAAGAGTATCGTGAACGCAGAGCCTATCAGACGCATGGTTGAAAGAGCGACTGAAAGGCTTTATTTGTTATGTATCGTCTGAACTGGTTGTATATGACAAAATAACGGGATTACCCCGATTATTCAATCATCGTACAGATGATATACACAAAGCAAACATAAGGACTAACCCACAGCCATTTGTCGGTTCTGCCCGATATGGCTTAAAACCGTTATGATATGGATAAAGAACTATTTAAAGACAAGAATCCATTGCTTCGCAGACAAATGTTGGAAGACAATTGCGCAGCAGTTGAAAGAATCACCTATACCTCTCCTTTCAGTGAGGAAGAAATGGGTGAACGGAAAACGGAGTTGGCAAATATTGATCTTGATATGGCCGCACTGGAAGAAGAAAAGAAAGCTTTCATGCAGGCATACAAAGACAAGATGAAACCTAAAAAAGAGCGTAAAAAACGTTGCTTACCGATATAAAGCGTGGTTATGAGGAAATTACGGATGAATGCTTTAAGTTCATGGAACGTAGCACCCGTACTACCGGATATTACAATGGTAATGGTGACTTGGTTAAAGAACGTCCGATGGAAGCACAAGAGATGCAGAAAACAGTCTTCGAGGACATGGAATCTACTGGTACGGAGGGATAAGCTATGAGGAAAGAAGAACTTATCAAGCAAGTAGCCGAATCAACCGGTATCGCTATTTGTGAAGTCCGAACTGTCATAGAGGCAGCACTGAAAGAGACCGTGGATGCAGTAGCTAATGGAAAGACTCTTTATATCAGAGGTTTTGGCACACTGTCACCCAAACACTATAAACGAAAAGTTGCTCGTAACATACACAAAAACGAGACTATTGTCATAGCGGAGCATTATACTCCACATTTCAAACCTGCCAAATCATTTAAAAACAGAACTAAAAATTTGTAGAAACAGCATGGGAAACGAAAAGATGCAAGTGAACTTTGCTCCGGGTATGACCGAAGCAACCCTTAGAGTTATTGAACTTCACGAAGAAAATGAGTTACCGGTACTGGAGCCTGATAAGGTAGAATTAGCCGGAACAATTGGAAGTGTTCATGAATTTCTCTTGAAAAGAATCTCTGAAAAAGAGCAGATCAATCAGAAACGTTGCTATATTCTTGTTGATCGGGAGAAAATGACACTTAAACTTGTCACCAATGAAACTGACAGTAGGAATAAAGCTACTGTAAGAGGTGAGTTGAAATACTATCCCAAGTTTCTTGAATTTGGTATTAACACAAGCAAGACATGGGAACCGGTGCAGCTTTCAAAGTTCTTCAAAATGAATCGTGCCTTCTTCAAGGATGCACAATACAACATGGAACTGGTAACAGTCTTGAAGAACTTCAAAGCCAGCATTGACTCAAAAGTGGAAAACTCCCGACAAGACAACGGTAGTCGCACTGACAATTACAGCCAAGTTGTCAACTCCAATCTTCCGGCCTCATTCAATCTTATTGTTCCGATTTTCAAAGGTCGCCCGGCAGAAGAAATTGAAGTGGAAATCATTGCAGATGTGGATGGGCGTAACATTCGATTATCCCTTTGCTCTCCCGGTGCAGAAGTAATAGTGGAAGAAGAGCGTAATAAGGCCATTGACGAGCAATTGTTGTTAATTCGTAAATTGGCACCGGATATTGCCATTATCGAACAATAACAATGAAGTCTGTAAAGAAATACTGGAAGCCGGTACTTGCCGTATCGGCTTTCTTCATTGGCAACCGCGTATTCAATCACATAAATGCGTGGCTTGGAATTTCAATAATCATGCTGACTGTAGCATTTATAGTTTATAATATCATTAAAAAAGTAGAAAATGAAAAGAAAGATTGATTTTTTGATTGTGGCATTATTTGCCGTTGTTTTGTTTGCTTCATGCGAAAGAGTTGCTCCCAATTATGCCGGTGTCCTTATGGAGAACTACGGCAAACAAGGGAAAGAAGATTTTAAATCGTTTCCGGTAAGGTATCTACATGGGAATTAGGCACAGAGCTTTTTCAAGTTCCGCTATTCGATCAGCGTGGAGAATTTGCCGAAGCTGTCACACTGAAAGCAGCCGATAATACAGAGTTCAAGGCACGTCCCACATATAGCTATAAAGTTATCAAGAACCGTGCCATTGATGTTGTCTTTGACAACAAGCATATTGGCCGTGGAAGTGATTTCATGTCTTCGTTAGAAGATAACATTTTGGAGCCACGTATATATGATTTGATAAAAGAGGAAAGTCGGAAACATAAGACTGACAGTTTAATGGCTGATGGAGGCTCATTAGTGTTTGAGAAACGATTGGAACAGATAGTTGACAAAGAGTTTGAAAAAAGAGGTCTGCAATTACTCACATTCTCTGCCCAGTTGGAGTTCTCCGATAAAGTTCGCGAAAAAATTGATAGTAGAAATGAAGTGAATACCAATATCTCCGTGTTGGATCAACAAATTGAGGAACAGAAGAAGCGCAATGAACTGGAACAGTTAAAAACCGAGCAGGCTCTAATTCAGTCAAGAGGTCTGACGAAAGAAATATTATATAAACAGTTCATTGACAAATGGGATGGAACAAGCCCTTTGTATGGTATTGCTCCTGAATTTCTAAAAATAACAAAATAATAATTATTAACCCGATTAATAATCAGCTTCTCCCGGTGTGGCTTGACCGCCTATCCGGGATCTATCATGCCTCACCTTTTTTCTTCTCTTTGCAAGTCGAGCCGAGTACGCTGCATACGCTCCACGGCGGTAGATACTACAAAGAGTCTTTTTGTTCATATAAGAATGCCTCTATTGTGGAGGCAAACGAATAAGTGGCGGAATTGGAAGACGCTTAGTTTCTGTGGTAAAAATGCACGAATAGCATCACGAGTCAGGTAATCATGCTATTAACACTTGACATACGTACAAACGGAAGCAGAAACGAAAATCCTGATTGCAACAGTTCCCGGTTCGAGTCCGGGCTTATTCTCATAAATCAATCATTATGAAAGTTGAAATTCCCGACTATTTCCTAAAATCCTTTATCCGACATTTTGAAAGGATAACCGAGAATTGTAAAGCTTCACCTTCTGACATCAAGACCAGTGAAGCACTAAGGCTTGGAAAGAAAGATGTAATTAAGCTCAAAAGATTTATAAACAAAAAAGTATAATTTATGAAACGAAGGATCATAGGTATAGATGTTGGCAAAAACGGTGGAATTGTAGTGTACGACACCGAGAATAACAAATTATTGGAGTGTATCAAAATGCCACCAACTCCCAAAGACTTATTAGATTTTCTCTCCATATACAAAGAAAATAGCGTTTGTTATTTGGAACGAGTGAATGGCATGACCGGACAAAGTGCTTCTGCCTCTTTTGTTTTTGGAGAAGGTTACGGACAGCTGACTATGGGATTGATAGCTTGTGGGATTCCGACAGTAACAGTATCTCCACAAACTTGGCAAAAAACTATAGGATTACGAAATACAGACAAATTGGGTAAGACAGAATGGAAAAACATCTTAAAGAAGAAAGCCCAACAGCTGTTCCCGTATGCAAAAGTTACATTGGCAACTTCGGATGCTTTACTAATATGTGAATATGGTAGAATTAAAGAAAAGGAATAATGGAAAAATTAAAAAAATGTAGCAAATGTGGCCGGGAACTTCCGGTCAGTGAGTTTTGGAAAAATGCTTCAACCGAAGATGGATTGCAGACATATTGTAAAGAGTGCGGTAATGTTTATGCCAGAAACCGTAAGAAAACTCCGGGAGGGGGGGGAATTTGAAGAAAATATATTCCAATCCTGAATTGGCAAAATTTTCTCCACGGGAACTTATCGCAGAATTGAAAGCACGTGGATATACCGGAGAATTGAAATACACCCAAACAATATCATTATAAATGGAAAAGTTACGTCTATTGGTTACAACCAAATGTCCGAACAAATGTCCTATGTGTTGCAACAACTCATGGGATTTTTCAAAATTACCAGTTGTTGAGCACTTTAATTACAAAGAGATCATGATAACTGGTGGAGAACCACTTTTGTTTCCTGAAAAACTGGCAAATTTGGCTGAAAGTATCAAAACCGTTCAAAAATTGGCCTATGGCAATAAAGGAAAATTATTTCTATATACGGCACTGGCTGATATGCTCCCCAATTATATCAGATACTTCGATGGAGTTGTTTACACTCCACATTCTGTTAATGATATTCATAGTTTATTGGAGGCCAATAATTTTTTGTTGGATTACAAAGATGAACTTATGGAAAGTAAATCTCTTCGGCTCAATCTTTTTCCTGATATTAAAAAGCATATTCCTGACAACACAGACCTTTCGTTATGGAAAGTAAAAGATATGCAATGGATCAAAGATTGCCCGGTTCCGGCTGATGAAGAGTTCAAAAGAGTAGCTGAATTATGGGAGGTGGAATGATGAAAGATGTAATTACCCCCCCCCATACACAACATCTCTATCCTTATCGCTGGTCTTTAGAAGATGCTGTTTTTACTAAAGATAAAGGAAAGGTATTTTCTTGTTTTGCATGTGGCGGTGGCTCTACTATGGGTTACAAAATAGCAGGTTACGATGTTATTGGCTGTAATGAGATTGATCCACGAATGATGAAATGCTATGAAACAAACCATCATCCCCAGTATAGTTATTTGGAAGATATTCGTGATTTAGTGAAAAGGAATAATCTTCCCGAGGAACTGTACCATTTAGATATATTGGACGGATCACCACCTTGCAGTACATTTAGCATGTCGGGATTACGTGAAGATGCGTGGGGTAAAGAAAAGAAATTCAAGGAAGGTCAAAAGACACAAGTTTTAGACACGCTCTTTTTTGATTTTATTGCACTTGCCAAACGCTTAAAACCTAAAGTCGTTATTGCTGAAAATGTGAAAGGACTTCTTTTAGGGAATGCGATTGATTATGTCAGACGTATATACAAAGACTTTGAGGAAGCTGGTTATTATTGTCAGCATTTTCTTCTTGATGCTTCTAAAATGGGAGTACCTCAAAAAAGAGAACGTGTATTCTTTATATGTATCAGGCATGATTTGGGAGTCCATTTCCTAAAAGTTTCAGACCTCTTCAATGTTGAGCCATACATCGACATGGAATTTAATGAATCGGAAATATATTATGGGGAATATGCGGATTACAAGGGAAAGCCTATTGGTGTAAAAATGAGAAAGTTATTTGAGCAGAGAGTGGCAGGAGATATTGCTTTGGCAGAGGCCTATAAGAAACAAACTGGAAAACGAGGCTTTTTTAATCAACAATATCTATATGAGAACAAAGTAAGCTACACCCTAACAACTCATGCAGACTCAATTATTCCTTTTAAGCAGCCTATATATTTATCACGGTCAGAAGTATGTAATATATCCACATTTCCACAAGATTATCATTTCCTCAACCAATCCCCACATTATATCTGTGGAATGAGTGTACCACCCGTTATGATGGCGCACGTAGCTCACGAATATGGAAATATTGGTTATCTAAATTATAAATCAAATGAAATCAGAAGAATTAGCAACCCAGTGGTGTCGGGATCATCCTGATGCAACATTGGAACAAGCATTCATGCCGGATTAGGCCATAAGATGAATATGAATAAGGATTCTCTTTCTGCAAGGAAAGACAAATTCAGAAGTGAAGTCCTCATGTATAGAGGGAAATATCCTGATGATATGTTGAAGGACTTTTTCGAGTATTGGACTGAATGCGGAGGACGGAAAATGCGCTTTGAGAAGGAACGTACATTTGAAGTTTCCAAACGTTTAGTCAGATGGTCTAATAATGATTTTAACAAGTATGGGAAACAACTTAATTCAAGTCAACAGCAATCTCCCGGCAACCGAAAAGAAAGCGTTGAAAGACTTGCTGACCTTGCAAGCGGAGTATTACAAGGGATTGCACGTAAGTTCGATTAAAGAAGCTGTTCTCAACACTCCTAACCTACCACTCTCCGTTATAAGAAAAGAAATCACATTGGCTGGCGCAAGAGCCATACTGGTAATTGCGATTAACGAGCTTGTGTCTTTTTTCAATGTTGGAAAAACGATGAATGATGTTCAAGTGGCACTTACCGCTGATCTAATAATAGACAGATTCTATTATCTCAAATTGGAGGAAATCAAATTGTGTTTCCGTAATGCTATGGCTTCCGGTAAGATTTACGATAGACTGGACGGTAATATCATTCTCGGCTGGTTAAATGAATACGATGCACAGCGTGATGAAATTGTTTCTTCTCTTTCAATTAATGAAGCCCATGAACAAAATAATAACAGCACTGGAATGTTCTACGGAGAATATATCAAACATCTAACTGAAAGATCGGAAAATGGAGATGAAGAGGCCAAAGAATTATTGGAATCCCATCAATCATTCATACAAAGGATGAAATCAAATGATAAAGAAGCCGCTTTCAAAAAATGGAAAGAAGAATATTATGGAAGAACTAAGAGACAAACTACTTGACTGGGCGAAACAATTTGAAACACCTGATTTTATAAAAGATGATCCTATATTTTTTCCACATAAGTACAATGATAAAAAGGACATAGAAATCAGTGCTTTTCTTACTTCATGGATAGCTTTCGGGAATCGCAAACTGATAATGCAGCAAGCAGAAATTTTGGATAATCTAATGGGTAATTCTCCTTATGCCTTCATTATGAACAAAGTATGGGAACAATACAAAGAAAATACAAATACCTTCTACCGTATGTTCACCTACCATGACTTCTTCTGCATTTGCCAGCGGTTGTACAACATATATCAGGAATGGGATGATTTGGAAGTATTTTATGAGGGTTACAACAATGTTATCCGTGAAATACAAACAGATTTTGGTGGCGTAAAAGGTATTCCAAAATTGGAGCGTGATTCTCCATGCAAGCGTATTTGTCTGTTTCTACGGTGGGTAGTACGAAAATCGCCGGTGGATTTAGGTATTTGGAATATTATTCACCCGACAGAATTATACATACCATTGGATGCACATGTTGCAAAAATGGCACACCAGCTTGGGATAACAACACGCAAAACAGAGGACTGGAAAATGGTTCAACAAGTAACCAATTACATGAAAACAATTTTCCCGGATGATCCGTGCCGGGGAGATTTTGCATTATTCGGATATAGTATTAACAATAAATAATTTACATTATGTCAGAACTTAAAATCACACAAGAAAAGGTAACAGCCGCTTTTAGTGAAGCAAACGACTGTCCTAAAGCAATTAGTATTCTAACAGCCCTATTCGGAAAGCAAAAGCCGGATTATACAGATTATCACAATATTAAAACCTACGAAGATGCTTGTGAAGCAATAGGTGTAAAACCTATTGTTCGCCTACTTGTTGAGGATGAAGACGGACACAAAGAAGAAGTGGCTGATATTGCACACCTCGCCTACATCAAACTATGCACAATTGCTCGTGCATTGAACAACGATCCTGATTTTCCACGATTTACTAAAGATGAATACCGTTATACGCCGTGGTTTTATCTTTATAATCAGAAAGAAATTGATGAAATGGACGAAGAGGATCGTAATCAGCTGGTTCTTTGGGGCGGTACTGCGTCTGACGGTGCGGATTGCGGCCTCGCTTATGCGCGCTCGTATGACGATTGGTCGTACTCGACTGCGTATATCGGCTCTCGCCTTGCTGTAAAATCAAGTGAAATCGCAATTTACTTTGGAGAACAATTCAAAGAATTGTGGAAAGACTTTCTGATTGGAAAAAAGTAATCACACTGGGGAGGCCGCATCAAAGCGGCCTTTTCCATACCTTTTAAATCTATGACTCCAAAAGAATTTTTCGACAAAGTGGTGGAAATGCGCCGTTGCCAAAAAGAATATTTAAAAAATAAGAGACAGATAGATTTACGAATAAGTAAACAAATTGAGCGTGAAGTAGATGAAGAAATTGAACGTGTTCAAAAAATCCTTCACGACAAACAGAATCCGCAACTCTTTTAGACTATGGTTAATATGAAAATCCTTGACCTGCCATTAAAAGCAAAATGGTATGAAATGATCGAATCCGGAAATAAGAAAGAAGAATACAGAGAGATCAAGAAATACTGGATCGGAAGATTAGCAAAATGTGGAGGTCGCAATTCCTATGAAAAGACAGGTTTCTATTGTAAGAAAGGTATTTGTTTTTCTTGTATTACACGTGGAAACGGCTTTCACCCCAAAGAATACACTCATGTTCGCTTCCGTTTTGGCTACACCAAACGGACAATGCTTTTTGAACTTGAATCTATAACCATCGGAGTTGGTAACACCAATTGGGGAGCACCGGATAACGAATGTGTATTTATACTTAAACTGGGAAAATGTATCAAAAAAATGAAAGTAAGGACTCAACAGAATTTCAACCGAAAAACTTGTGAAACAGTATTCGGTATCAGCATCATGCCTGACGGTGGCAGAAGATATTGTAAATACCCAATAGGCCACCAAGAATACAAAGACTATACCCAAGCACACCAAGCTATGAAAGATGTACAAAAGATATTGGATAATGGAGGCCGATTAGTGTATTCTCCCAAAGGTAGTGCCGGGATTAATAAAAATGAATATGTAAAAATTGAAATGACATAAAAATGAAAATATTAGTAAGTTTTTCAGGTGGTAAGGATTCACAAGCATGTTTGATCCAAGCCTTCAAACAATATGGGGGGGAATTTAACCGCTGTGTTTTGTGACACCGGCTGGGAACACCCTGACACATATAAACATGTGAATGATGTTTGTCTGCAAATGGGAGTAAGACTTATAACTCTCAAATCAAAATACGATTTTGTGTCTTTGGCAGTTCACAAGAAAAGATTTCCTTCCACGAATGCACGGTTTTGTACCAGTGAACTAAAAATGAAGCCAATGATTGATTATGTACTTTCTTTGAAAGAAAGCTGCATTATTATACAAGGTATCAGAGCCGGAGAAAGTACAGCACGTGCGGCAATGGAAGAGGAATGTATGTACTTCAAATCGTATTTTCAACCTAATAAGAAAGGAAGAACTGAAAACTACCGAAGTAAGGATGTCAAAGAATGGTGTTCCCAATTTGACGCTTCTGTTCTAAGACCGATCTTCAAATGGAGTGCACAGCAAGTTATAGATTGCATACTGGATGCAGGGCAGAAACCGAATCCATTGTATTATCGTGGATTCTCACGTGTTGGATGTTTCCCGTGTATCATGTGTCGGCATAAAGAAATTGAACTTATAGCCAAAAACGATCCTGAAATGTGTCAACGTCTGATTCAAGCAGAGAAAAACGTGGGACATTCCTTCTTTCCTCCATCATACATACCTCAAAGATTCTGTAAAAACAAACAATATCCTTATGTAGAGGAAGTTTTGGAGTACGTTAAAGAACATACCCCTGATATGTTCGAGCCGGAAGGTGGATATGCCTGCATGAGTATGTTTCATGGACTATGCGAATAAATAAAAATATTATGAAGAAAATACTACTTATCTGTACACTCCTTGTTTTGTTAACTGGATGTACTGCACCAAGAGATTATAAAAAGAATCGCTTCACAAAACAGTTTCAAGAAGCGGATTCCATGTTTAATGAAAAATATAGATTAAATGAGTAAAAATAATATAGCTCAACAATACAATAGTATGGTTGCAAGTATTGAAGATGCTAAAATTTATGATGGCCGGGGAGAATATAACCTATATGAATGTAATAAATGCAATAATTATAAGGTAACTCTATACAAAGACAAAGGTGTAACTCCCTTCATCATGAGATGTAAATGCGGAGGGGATATGATGCATACGAAATCTTCAAAGCAGGCTCCACCGTCATACGTGAAAGTTTATAATTGGGTACGTCCCAATTTGGAGCAAACAATGTCATTGAGTGAAGGTATGCGTAATCATATTCTAAATGGAGGATTAATATTAGAAGATGAATTAAAGTGATCTGATAAAATGAAAGAAATAACTATTGGTGATAAACCTTTAATGTAAATGTTTTAAGCCTTGCTATCAATAAAGATAACAAGGCTTAAAAGAAAATGGCAGCGACCTACTCTCCCACAATTATGCAGTACCATCAGCGTGACAAGGCTTAACTTCTCTGTTCGGAATGGAAAGAGGTGGAACCCTTGTGCTATAACCACCTAAATTAAGGACTTAGCTGTACTAAATAATTTTTCAATCAACCACTACAAAAGATCAACACAGTTTAGCACAAAGTCCCAACCTACCGTCTATTCAATTTTAAGCATTGCCATAGCCGTACGGTAGTAAAGCTATAGAATGCTTTTTCTAATTAAATTTTTCATAATTAAAAAAAATTAATCATTTGCGACATTGCAAATGAGGTTCAAATATACGCATTAAAAATAAAATGGCAAAAAATCATGTAGCAAATAGTCGGGGAAATCCTTTTCAACAAGATGTCGTAGGCATTCTCCGTGCCTTAGGTCATGTGACCTATGATTTTAAATACCGTAAGTGTATGGAATAATTTTAAATTCTAAATTCATAGAATATGAAGCAGACATTAGAAGAAGCCGTAAATGAAATTGGAGGCGTACATCCTGACTGGGATAAAATAACTTGTTTTAGAATAGGATTTAAAGAAGGAGCCAGATGGCAGACAAAACAACTTCCGTGGGTATCAGTGAAAGAACGGTTGCCGGATGAAAATGAAGACATCATCATTCTATGTAAACATGGTGCGATTTTTAACGGTACATATAGCAACAATGTATGGTTTTGCATGGATGGTTATATCTATGATACGTACAAAGGTAACCCAATTTACTCTTCAATGAGTAGCATACCTCCGTCATGGGAACCGATAGCATGGATGCCAAAACCTAAATTTGAAGAATAATGAATATTGGAATTTTAGCCGTTGATAGCAATTTCCCCAATTTAGCACTTATGAAGATCAGTGCTTACCACAAAGCAAGAGGCGATCAAGTGGAATGGTATAATCCACTATGTAAATATGATAAAGTATATGCAGCTAAAGTTTTCACTTTCACACCCGACTATAACTATTATATCAATGCTAACCAAATAGAAAAAGGTGGTACTGGATATGATATTGAAAAAGTTCTTCCAATTGAGGTTGATCGTCTTCAACCTGATTACTCGATCTACAATATTGACTCCAATTTGTCCTATGGATTTCTGACACGTGGGTGTCCCAATCGGTGTAAATGGTGTGTTGTTCCTAAAAAAGAAGGAAAAATCTCACCTTATATGGATATTGAGGAAATAACAGCCGGACGGAAGAAAGCTATCCTTATGGATAATAATATACTGGCCTCAAACTATGGCTTGCAGCAAATAGAGAAAATCATCAAACTGGGTATCAAAGTGGATTTTAATCAAGGACTGGATGCTCGTTTAATCACGGATGAAATCGCTCGGCTACTTGCAAAAGTAAAATGGATTAAACGTATTCGCTTTGGATGCGATACACCGGGACAGATTGCAGAAGTTGAACGTGCTTCCGCTTTAATAGACAAGTATGGATATAAAGGGGAATATTTCTTGTATTGCATCCTTATGGACTTTGAAGAATCGTTTGCGCGCGTCAACTACTGGAAATCTAAAAGCCGCCGTTTCTTCCACATTGTCAACCCTTTCGTGATCTGAACAATCCACACCAAATTATTCCACAGTGGCAGAAAGACATGGCACATTGGGCTGATAGGAAGGAAATATACATGAGTTGCGACTTCAAAGACTTTTCACCAAGAAAAGTTTTTTTTTTATGTAAGGAATACTTTAAAATATTGTGAGATGAAATTAAACAAAAAGACAGAGCGACTTATTAAACGTAGAGCCGCTGAATTTAAAAAATTATATGAAACTCCTAATCCCGAAGTAGATAAAATTATTTCTGAATTGAGAGCAGAAGCAACGAAACGTCCACAGAACATGAGTAAGGAAGAAGAAATTGCTTATATTCTGAAAAAGGCTGATGAAAATTGCGATCATATAGAAATTCGTAAAATCCTAAATGTAAGTAATACATGAATACATCTTTTGAACGATCTGCAAACGCTTCCGATGAATGGTACACACCACGAGAAATCATTGAAGCATTAGGTGAATTTGACCTTGATCCATGTGCTCCCATGCACCCTCTTTGGCCTACCGCAAAAATCATGTACAACAAGCAGGACAATGGTCTTATACAAAATTGGGGGGGGCGAATTTGGCTTAACCCTCCGTACTCCAAACCGCTTATATGGCAGTTTGTAGAGAAATTGGCAGAACACGGCAACGGTATAGCACTACTTTTTAACCGGTGTGACAGCAATAAGTTTCAAGACATCATCTTCACGAAAGCAACCGGTATGATGTTTTTGAGGAATCGAATAAAATTCTTCCGTCCCGATGGAACACGTGGGGACAGCCCCGGTTGCGGTAGTGTTCTTATTGCATTTGGCCGGGAAAATGCCGAAATTTTAAGGAACTGCTCTTTACAAGGCAAATATGTTGAACTTAACAATGATAAATGATGAAAGTCTTATATTTACTCATGCTCATTGCCGGTCTTCTGTGGATCGGTGATTTCTCTATCACCTTAAAACCCTTTTCTGTATCTTTACCATGCTGGTATAAATCCGTTGGCATACTTCTATTTTGCTGTCAATGACTATATATGTTTTAGGTGAGCATACCAAAGGCTATAAAGAAGGATTTGATACTGGAATTAAACAGTGCATTAAGATACTTGATAGAAATTGCCACTCTAAAGAAATAAATAATGATGAAACAGTACAGAATCAATAAAACGACTACCTTCGTAGAAGATAATTGCAGCGGAAACAGAGAGAAATACCTCCTTCTTGATTACAAAGTACAAGTTAAATTTGCAGGGATTTGGATAACAGTCAAGTCCTTTCATGATGAAGATGAAGAATACGCAAAGAACTGTGCGAATGAACTTCTTGAAAAACTTAACGAAAAGATTTGATTATGATTGAATTACAAGGAAAATTCGGCAAAGATTGTAAAATATTTACAAATGCAATAGAAAATGAAGCTATTGGAACGATACAAAACATTTTGAACAATCCGGTTACGACTGGTGTTCCGGTTCGTATTATGCCTGATACCCATCAGGGAGTAGATATAGTGATTGGATTCACCATGCCAGTTACAGATCGTGTCAACCCCAATCATATCGGAGTGGATATTGGTTGTGGAATGTTGTGTGTAGAAATTGAAAATGCAATAACAGAAGAGTCTTTCCCGGACATTAATCATGCAATCCGTTCCATCATACCTATGGGATTTGAGATTAACCAACAACCCTTATCCAAACAAGAAAAGGAAGATTTGTTTACCTTCTTATCTATCAGAATGGATCAGTTCTGCTCTAAATACCAACTAACCAAACCAGTTATTAATGAAGAATATGTATCACAACTTTGTAAGAAGGTGGGGATAAATGAAGGCACATTCTACAACTCTTTAGGTACATTGGGAGGTGGAAACCACTTTATAGAACTGGGGCGTGCCGAGTCAACCAATAATATATTTCTTACAATACATACCGGATCGCGCAACTTTGGTGTGAAGGTCTGTAAATACCATGCAGAAATAGCAAAATTTGATAAAAAGGCTTTTTCTAATGAAATTCAACGCTTGAAGTCCACTGTTGAGCCACAATTCATGCAAACTGAAATACTACGTTTGAAGGAAAAATTTGCCGAATATTCCGGGTATCTCACAAATGAAGCAATGCTCCACTATTTATGTGACATGGTGATCGCACAAGGATATGCCGCATTCAACCGCAAGTTGATTATACAGCTATAATCAGAACTTTGAGCTGGAACGCTACAATATCCGTTGAGACAGTCCATAACTATATCAGCTTTGATGATATGATAATCCGTAAAGGGGCTATTGCCGCATACGCCAATGATTACGTTGTGATTCCTATGAATATGGCAGACGGTATTCTTCTTTGTCGTGGTAAGGGAAACAAAGACTGGAACTATTCTGCACCACATGGTGCAGGACGCTTATACTCCCGTTCCGAAGCTAAAGAAAGATTATCAATGGACGCATTCAAAACCCAAATGAGCAAAGTGTATTCCACTTCCGTATGTGAAGGGACATTGGATGAAAGTCCTATGGCATACAAAAATGTTCAGGAAATAAAAGAGCTTATAGAACCTACGGTAGAAATTATTGATACAATTGTGCCACTAATCAATATCAAAGCTGTATGATAGAAAAGACAGACTTCCCATATACTCTTGGCGGCTATGTTGAACAGCAAAATTATAAAGGTTTCGACATAGCGTTTCCATTCGTAGATACAAAGGAATATCAGCTTATGTCATTTCCTCGGAGAAAAGGCTGATCCGTGAAGAATCTGCCACCTTTGCCGACAAAGAAGACATGTTCCGTTGGGGACGAGAAGCGGTTGACCGATATTTGGAACAGCAAGAACGTAGAAAAGAAGAAAATACGATCAAACGGGCAGACTATTATAAGAAGAAAGCTCGTGTGGCAGCATTGAAAGCCTTTAATGCCGCTATGTATTTCTCTGATATAAAGGACGGACTTTATGATAAGGCAAAAGGATTTTTTGAGTATGAACTGGATAAGGAACATGGAAAGATCAAATGAAAACACTTGATATTATACAAGGCTTTTGCGATCATGTTTTTCGTGATAAAAAAGGAAACCGCATCTTTCCCAATATTTTTGTCGGGAAATGGGAAGCTGACTTATTGGAAGTTACCCGGTCACGCCTGACTTATGAATATGAAGTAAAAGTAAGCAGATGTGATTTCCATAAGGATAAAAAGAAAAGTGATAAATATGGCAAGAACAAGTTTGATGTTGTCACTTCCGGCCAACGTACCAATTATTTTTATTATATAGTACCAAAAAGTTTGATAAAGCCCGATGAAGTCCCTGATTTTGCCGGGCTTATTTATGCTTATGAAGGATCAGTGCAATGTTATTCTCTTGAAAAGGGAAGGTATGCGGTAAAGAGAATTTTCTTTGAGGTAGTCAAGCCTGCCCAAAAAGTTTCTGACATGAAAGCGGATGATAATTTCATTCGTAAACTCGACTTATCCATGTACTATCGCTATCACCAAATGAGAAGAGATAATTACAAAAATAAGGAATAATATGGAATTAAGATTAGACCCTGAAATACCGGTCACACGGGTTGTCAACGGACATAATGTTTTCAATAAAGGCTATCACCACGGATTAAGAGGAAAAACCTATGAAGAATACTATGGCAAAGAGAGAGCTGTTGAAATAAGAAAAAGACACAGCGAGGCTTTGAAAGGACATAGATATTGGTCTAATGGAAACGCCCATGCCTTTGCGTGTATCGCAATCACTCCCGAAGGCAAATGGTATAGATTCGATTCAATAACCCAAGCCGCCCAAAAGCTAAATCTGAATTATGCCACAGTTCGCCGGTATATAAAACGAAAAATCAAGCCCCAAAATGGCTGGCAATGGTTTTTGGAGAAAGATAATAACTGGATAAAACATATTGATAATGGGAAAATTAAATGAGATCGCGCAGAAAGCTTATGAATGTGCCGTAAGACGTGGAAAGATTGATCCCGACAATGATAGCAACAACAATCTTCACCGCGATCTGCTTGAAGAAGTTGCCGAAGTCTTTGAGTGTACGGGTGAGAAATCTCCACATATTAAAGAGTATTTAGATGTAGAAGAAGAACTGGCAGATGTAATCATTGTTGCCCTAAGTACACTACATCATTTCAAATGTGACATTGATTCACTCATTGAAGCCAAAATGAATTATAATAAAAACAGAATGGATTGATATAGGAACCGGACAATTAATAAAGTTGATTGTTGAGACGTTTGTCCTTATCTTTGCACTACCATGTGTCTATAAAGATTTCATGAACTTATGGAAAGAAAAATAGGTGATATAAAAGACAAGAAGTTAAAAGCTGAAAATATCACACTGGCAGCAATATATAACATATTGTTCACCAATGACATAGTTTGTTCCTTAATTGTAGAAATGTTAAGTGAATTACGTAAATCAAGACTTTGTCGTTTCCGCGTAAAGCAGCAAGGAAATAAACTGGAACAGTTGATGCTTCAATATGAAAAGAAAATCAATAAAATAGCTGGACACCGGGCTTTTTTCATGGCTGATGCTAACCAGTATATTGCAGATGAAGTACAACCTGATCTGCTTAAAATGGAATACTCCATTAAACTGGAATTTGACAAATGCCGGATTGAAAACAGTGCCTTACTTGCCAAAGTAGAACTTACAAGATGTATGGCAGAGCTTGCTTGTCTATCCCTTGACAAACGGATAGAAGAAGTCCGTCCATACAACAAAGAAGTAACCGGAATAACATATCTCCGGCTCACTGACACACTTAAAGTATTGGACGAACTTTCTGATATTTTATATAAGGGAGGGTATTGTGACCTCAATCAAAGTGATAATTGCAAAAGGGGGATGGCTATCATACAACGAAAACTTACTGATTGTGATATTATCAGCCGCGCAATCAATGAGTCAGACAAGTTAAATCCGGCTGGGGATGATGAATAAAAATGGCAAAATATCGTATAGGAATATCCGAGAATCTATTAGGAGACAAACGCTATCAGTGTCAGATTAAAAGATTTGGCATTTGGTGGAATGATGAAAGTTTCAGCACTAAAGAAAGAATGTTAGATTATGCCCGTAAACTTGAAAAGGCCGGGCATATAGTGTTTAACTATTTATAAGCGAACAATGAAATTAGAAGGAAAAATTATTGTGGCACAACCGATACAATCGGGTGTCTCAAAAAATGGTAACAACTGGCAAAGACAAGATTTCGTTTTGGAAATTCCCGGCCAATACCCTAAAAAAGTCGCTTTTTCAGTAATGAATAGCAATATTCAGAATTTTGGATTAGCAGTCGGGCAAGACGTTGATATTGAAATAGATATTAATGCGAATGAATGGCAAGGAAAATGGTTTAACTCCATTACTTGCTGGAAAGCAACACTCCGTAATCCAGGACAGCCTACCGCAGCGCAACAGCCCCAAACTTATTATCAGGGGGCATCATCCACCGCGGCACCCGTACAAACTGCCATACCTCAACCGCCAGTGGATTTTGGGGAACAAAAAGACGATTTGCCTTTCTAAAGAAAAAGGAGAAGGGAGCATTTCGGCTCCCTTCTTATTAATTAATGTTCCACCTTTACAATTTCATTATAAACGATTTTGCTTCGTGGGTTATGATTGACTATCGTTTGTTTATACCCCTTTGTCCCCCATCTCCACCATAGGAACCTGTGTTTATATATCCGGCTTATCGCACTTGAAAGACTGTCTCTCACTTCATAAGTAAATGTGCTGTCAGGAATATTTGCATAAAAATCCACCCATTTATCTGAATAATTGAAACAGCTGTCTTTCAGAACAAATACAATACTGTCTTTAGTGACAACTTTTGTGGTTGTGATATATTCGACTTCTTTTGGACGCAGATTCAATTCTTTTATTAGTTTTGCATCCGCACTCCGCAGCTCTTTCAATTCTTCTATGTTAAGCCGTAAAACATGGTTTTCAACCACATTTAGACTATCCCTAATCTTATATTCTTCAAGCCCAGTACAGAGACTTTTCATATTATCTGAAGTCGGGCACTTTCCTTCTTCTCTTCCTGCCACAACCGGTACATCAAAAAGGTTGCCGCAAGGAGTAACACAAAGATTACTCCTATACCTATCTTCAATCTCATAATCAATCTGTATATACATTTTTACCAACTTCCGCAATAACTACCCATGCACCATTACAGAAACCATATATCTTACCGTCATTCTCCGGCATTTCAGGTATTGTATTAAGTTTTGTTTCATTGGCAGTGGCTTTGCTAAGAGCTGTTTGAGCTGTACTTTTTGCAGCATCAGCCGTTGTTTGTGCGGTCACGGCCTTTCCATCAGTAACAGCCAACATTCCAGTCAGAGTTTTTTCATTGGTTACTCCTGCAAGGAAGGTTTCAATTTCATTGAAGGTGTCAATGGCCGTAGTCGCATCAACAGTACCAACCAATTCATCCAAAGCGGTCTTCACCGCATTTATGGACTGTTCCAGTTGGGACTCTGCCAGTTGAGCACGTCCGCTTTCTGCTAAAATATCCGATTTGCTCGCACTGCTGCTACCATCAGAACTTTCCAAAAATGAAGATGAAATAGGAAGTTCATTACATCCTACCATAACATATTGTCCGGCTATCAACCCGTCGACATTCATATCACAGAACTCTCCAACCCCAAGTGCTGTTTTGTAAGGTACATAATCCTTTCCATTAGAACTTTTGTACACAACAACTCTGTTGTTTGCTGCATCTCCAAAATTGATGCTAATAGCAAATTTCCCAGTAGATAACTGTATAGGTTGGCTTTCGTACCAATCCTCTTCTTTAAGAGTAAAATTCAAGTTTGCCATATCTTCTATGTGTTTATATGTTTGTTTCCTATATCAACTCCCAACCTTTCCTTACCTCATCCATGTTTGCAGGAACACCATTCTCAACATAGCTCATTGCAGCCACCACCGCAATAAGTTGTTCCCGGTTGTTTCTGTTCAGAATTGTATGACGAGATATGCCTGAACGCTTTTCGACTGTGGCAATATACACTTCAGTATTGTTCTCACATGGCGGTGCCCATCGCATAATAACATCTTCAAGTTCATTGGCCGTGCCGTCTTTGTCAGTATCATACTTATTAAGAATATAAGTTTGAAGAGTTTTAAAAGCAGCACGATAACCGTATGCCATAGTTTTAAACTGAAAGAAACTTTTATCTGTCTGTGTTGCAGACAACCCCTGCCATTTCGTATTATTTCTCCGTATATTTAACGGATTATTATTCCGTAGTCCCCGTGTCATTTTTATCCTCCTTTTCTTTTTGTGTTTCAAACAATATTTGTGCGGCCAGTCGTGCTATATCGTCCTTATTCTCAATGATTATACTCATGGTCTTTTCCGCTTTCCGAAGCTCGGCCTTTTCCCATGATTTCTCACGTACCGATTTGAACTCACAGAAAACGCAATAAACCGCCCATAACATAGCGAATACTGGAAATGGAATGACGATGCAACATATAAGGTCAATCATAACCAGTGTCAGAAACGGATTAAAATATTTCTTCGCTTTTGTCGCTGTCATTTTGTACTTCTTCGAGGTACGAAGTTCCCCACGCTGTTTGGCCTTCTGAATCCCCGAAATAAAATCTATCCCCATTGCGATTATGATAGCTGTCATACTTACCGCTATCAAAACCAAATGTAAAAACAAATGGTCGTGAATGAATGTTTCAATAATGTCGTTCATATCCTTTTGTGTTTGCGTTTATTATTTTTATTCCAATAGTAATTTGTTGATAGCATCAATAAAGGCTGGGGAACATAAACTTGCGTATTCCTTAATCATATTACACTCTTCATCGTTATACTCAATTTCTCCATTGGAGTTGAATATTTTAAATGCGAGGGCATGAGCCTCTATTCCCCTGCCAAGTTGATAAATGATATTGGCAAAATCCTTCTTGTAGTTCTCAACGGAACATCTCGTCTTATCAATATCAACAAATATCTCAATTCTTTCAAAATTTATCCTTTTCATAATCACTTCCAATCATTATCATTTGAAGCACCGAACATCAGTCCTCTTCCCAACCAGTCAGAGTTCGGTGACGGATACATAAAATCCACCAACTGCATACAATGGTGCATGGAACCGCCATTCAATGTTTGCTTTGTTCCATTCGCATATATCTGAACATTATTATAATTGTCATTTGCATTAACCACGAATATCCTTTGGGTGACGGCAAGACTCAAAAGATAACGGTAGGTTACATTCGATGTTATTCTAAATATAACCGTATCAACTGGAAAACCCGAAGTTTCACCGTTATAATCGTATCTTGGCGAATAGCAAGGAACTGTATAATAAGTTTCGTTAGCAGAGGAAGTCCCGGAAGTCAAAGGTATATAAGTACCGGTTTTATCAGCACCTTTTGTGTACACATAGGCATAGGAGCCGTAAACTACCATAATGCTTCTTTCCCTTGCGCCAAACACGCCTCTACACCATAAGTCAGAAGTGTAGAAACGTAATGACCGGTTATCCTTAGTACCTTGATGATACATATCACCATCAAACCACATTCTTCCATCACTTCCAAAGCTGATTCCTCCAACCGCATCACCAGCAGCATTCACGCAATTCAACCTTGTAAAAGAGCCTGATACACCTTTCAATGTACCTTCAAAAGTGCTGTCACCTGAAATAACCGCACCAGCCGCATAGAGTTTCCCTGCTATACTCACCTTATATGGCGCATCAGTCGGTGTTGTAGCTCCAACCCATAACGGATAGTCACCACCAACAAGACCTGCTGCAACCGTTTTATTATCGCCCTTCATTATCAAAAGCTGATTACCCTGCATGAACCGTAGAATAGCATTTTGAGCCATGATAAGCGGAGTGTACACTGGCACCAAAGAATTAAACTTCTGCCAATAAGTTGTATTTGTCACCGGAATGGAATCACTGGACGTATGAGTTTCAGACATTTATACGCATTAAACGTATTAGCACCGGTAGTCACAATTGCAATATCCAAGTACCGGGTACCGGAAGTCAAAGCCTCGTCATTGCGATACTCTATGCCTTTAGCCCATTCGGATTGCCGGAGAATACAGCCTTGCAGCCCGTTTTTCCCCGGTTCCCCATTAGTACCGTCAATTCCATTTTTGGCCTTTCTTCGTATTAATATATGCCCTTGCGCCTCCATACCGGATTACTTCAATTTTGCTAATACTTCTTTTGCGATCTCCTTAGCCTTGATACGATAACTCTGATAATCAGTGTATTCTTTCAGATATTCGGCACGCTTACCTTCGTCAAGTTCCGAAGCCATATCACGTGCCATTTCCAAGTTGGCGAAAATGGCATCACGTTTATTCGCATCATAACGTTCCATGATAATGCACTTACAATACTGTCATAATCATGTTCCCCTTCAACATCCACGTTTTCACAGACATACTGGTCTTCAACCACCACATCTTCCGAACCGGCCTTTTGAACAGCTTCTCTTCTCTCAAAGTCGAAGTAAATGCGTAGCAACGCACCTTCAACTACAAATTCAATACCAGTCGGCAGTTCTCCTACAAGAGTTCCATAACTTTTCATAAATTACCTCCATTTTTATAATTATTCTTCAAAATAATAAGCACTCTTCCCGTCACCTAACGAACGCCGCTTGACAATCACATTTTCCACTGGAAAATCTTCTGACCGTTATTCTCCGCTTCGCGAGCCTGATCCAACACATCTTTCAGATTGTAACAGTTCGTTATGAATTTGCTACGTTGTCCGTTCTGTTCAAAAAGAACACAATATCTACCTTCACCTTGCTTTGTCTTCACATTCGTTTCAAAGTCCACCACTGTTATAGGGACATTGAGAATATCCATCAATCTTGTCTCTTTTACATCGAAGAACTTCTTTCCGTCCTTTGTTCTACCACTCTGTTTGATACCTTTATCTGCAAAACTCATATCATTATTTGTTATTGTTCTCCATAAATTCTTACAATCTCCCCACTTACACCAGCCCCAGTATGAAGCTCGTATCTCGCGGTTACGTTTCCGGCTTTTTATTCGTTTCACCTTTCGGGCAAAGTTCTTTTTCATATTTTTACGCATCCGAACATTATCTTTCGTGAAGCAATAGCCCAAAAAGTTAATCCTTCTTCCTCTTACTACGTTTTCGCTTTCTATGCTTTTTGTTCCCATTTTTTGTTTCTGTTCCTATCGGAGCAATACAACTGTTTGCTTTAACTACCAACCAACTTTTGCACTTTCCCGTTCATACGCACGAATAAGAAACAACGCTTCGGCCTTAGAACGAGCCAGCATAACATTATCATCGCAATATCTATGCAGGCATTTGACACGATATTTCTCCTTCATTGTATGATCTATCCGGCTTGCCGCAAAATTCCCGATAGGTTGGCTTGTAAATGCTCCAATCGGAACACCTCTTCTTCCGTTCAACTTCATTCTCCAATACGTCAACTAACTCTGTTCCGCTGTCATACGATAAAACAGCTATCTCGATCAATTTAATAAATCGTTCATCTTTGAATTTCCTTCTCAATGCAGCAACAATAAGCTCATGAAGAATACTTTGATAGAACTTTTTGAAATCAGTCTTTACGAACCATTTGTATTCCGGGTACCGGTGAAGAAAACGTTTCATTCTCCTTACTCCAAAATGTAATCCCTTTCCCTTGATACACGCACTTGTATCATAAATCAAATTTCTATAAACATCTTCTTCAATCACCCTCATAATTGCATGGTGCAATATACGCCACGGGAAATATTTCTGTTTGACAATATCTCGAACCTTTCCTGCATCACTTTTTACTCTCATTACGCTATAATCCGGTGCCGGAAAATCCAATGTCAGGATCATCAACTGCAAAGCTCGGAGGTCTTCTTCCGGGTGTAGATTATGCCGCCTGATAAAGCGGTTTTTCTTAACCTTCCCATCTTGTGCTTCTTTGTCCGCTTCACGTAAATTATTTATCTCTGCTATACGTTCAAGAATATACCCGGCTCTTTTAGATTTCTTTCCACCGTTTGCTTCTATCCGTTTATTGTCAGCCTCTATCCTTTCCGCTATAATTCTATCAATTTCATTATGCGATAGACTCTTCCAATCAATATCACTTCTTCCAATATTCACTGCTGCTTTGTTTTAAAATTTACACCATACTTCCAATTTTGTCTTGTTCAGACTATTTTAATTATTCCGATAACTGCAAGCTGTTTTTACTTGCTTGAATAATTCGCCCGGAGCTTTCGAGAACCAACCTACTAACACCGCTTGTTGCCTTTCGCAAATTGGGCAACCTTTCCGCATTCTTGATTTTCTGACATCGTAACCAATTGATTACTACGTTGCAACGATATAAATCCTGCAAGGTCATGGCTCGGAGAACTCGCAGATTACTCTACGATAAATAAGTATGGCGAGAGCCGATATTCGCATTCGAGTTCGACCAATCGTTATTCGAGTTCGCATAAGCGAGGCCGCAATTCGCACCGTTATTCGCATTACCGCCCCAAAGAACCAGCTCTTGTTCCCCTCTGCCAACCGTCCACGCCTTTCGGCTTTCGTCCCGTTATCCGTTGCCGTAAAACGAGAAGGTGGACGGGTTTTAATTAATTGAAATTCAAAGAACTAATATTTCAAAATCTATTATGCAGCCATCAAAGATGCACCGCTAACAAATGTTAAATTCCCAAAATACGCAAGGCGAGAGCCGAGAAGCGCATGCGAGTTCGACCAAGCGAGATTCGAGTACGCAGAAGCGAGGCCGCAAGACGCACCGTAAGACGCATAACCGCCCCAAAGAACCAGCTGCCCAGTAGTGTTTGCCCATGAATAATCAGCCCAATAAGAAGTGCTGTTTCCACCAATCTTTTTCGGGAAAATATCAAAATGCTCCCCAAGAATTATTTCCTGCACTTGACCGGAAGCTGTCTGACGGGTAGCTTGTCTGTATTCACCATTTGGATGCGCAGCTAATTCAGCAGTAGTCGGTAAACGGTTTCCTTTGTAAATGAAAATTTCCGTTCCACTTTGAGCACTATTGTTGGAACTACCGCAAAATACTCCTTGCAGAAATTCCCACTGCCACCCATAAGGATCTTCTATACCCATCATGTTCACCCGTGAACAATCCACTCCAGTATTACTTCCATTCACCACAGAAATAGCTATTTTGCCCCAATTGTCACCGAGACTCTTTGTTGCGCCAGTTTGCAATGCTGCCACAGCAGCCCACAAGTCTTTACTGGAGCTACCACCCACACCATAACCAAGTTTGGCTTGAATATTGGTATCTCCGTACTGGGACAGCCCCAACATCATAATAAGCTTTCTCTGATCGTAATCGGTCAGTCCCCATTCCTTACCGTTCACTTGTGCAGCATTCCAAAATGCGTTGATTGTCTTGCTGCCTGCCGGTGCAACTCCTGAACGTGAAACAAGTGCGCTACCTGACATGGAGCCTTTGTATGCACCGATACAGTTATACATTCCACCATTTGCCCCACCAATAAACTCACCGCCAATAGGTAGCATCGAGAGCCATAAGACTGGTACACCACTTACACTGTCAGTCTGTACACGATAATACAAACGTGGCCCTATCCACATCACATGCCCTTTGGTTTCATCCACCGCAGTACCATCAGCAAACACCGCACTATTGGTAGGGACATTTTAGCAGCCCTTCCATCATTCGTTACGAGATAACGGCCACAATACAACTTGTATTCTGTCCATGCGGCTGTATTACCTATCACACCATAGTTCGTGCTACTTTGGGTTGATTGTTTGATTGGAATCCCCCAAGCCACCTGCCTCAACATTTGTTCGTCACCATTATTAATAGCATTCATGAAGTTTTCCACGGTAATGCGTCTGACACTACCACCAACTTCCACCAATACTGTATTGGAACGCAGAATGGAGGTCACCAATGTTTCATTTCCTAATCCTTTAGTTGCCATAATATTATTTTGTTTTTATGTTAATTAAAATGACATTCTGCCAAAACATCAACATCATATTGAGTCCCGTTTCTGTCAGTTTCCGTTGTTGTTACAGATATAGAATTTGTTGTAGAATGTTTCAAACTCTTCCAGTTTTCCTTATCCATCACATCCATAGTCCACGATGCGGAAGTAGGAGTATAAGTTGATCCAGTAGTCATATTTACAATCTTGGCACTTACTGTAACGGGCTGTCCGGTATCAACCTCTTTGTTAGAAGAAGTTATATAACACACAATCTGAAATTCATCTGCTGTGTCAACAATGCGTACCCCAGCACGTGCTATCGGCTGTGAAGCACTTGAAGACTGATAAACTTCCGCTATGAACAATTGAGTACCATCCACATCATCACGGGTAACAGTAATGCTCTTTTGTCCGTTCTTATCAGTCCAAACCGCCGTGTCCTTATACCATTTTATATAGTAATCGGTAATAGCATTAGCACCGGCATACAGCTTGGTAGTCAGAGTACAACTTGTTACTTTGCTTGTTAACTGTTCGGTACTTGCAAGAATAGCAAGATAGTAAGAGCTGGCTCCCATATTCTGAATGGCAATAGGCAGTTCCCCGGTCAAATTATACTCAACACCTGCCGTAGAAGCGACACATGAATAAGTCAATGTATCTCCTGCAATATTCGTTTTGCTTGCCAAGTTTCCGACAATTTTAATGGCACCGGTACTGGTATTCAAAGAGAATTTGCCCGTACTGTCTTTTTTCCAACCTCCACTTTCCGCACCGTTAAAATTTAAAGCCACTCCATTGTAAGCCCAACTATGACCAGACAAACTGACCGCCAACCCACGTGCCGAAGTTACTTTGGGTGTCCGTACCGGCTGATTCGCAGCTATACTCCAATCAGGAGAGACAGCCCCACTTTCTTCATCTACGGCCTGAAACAATGGAATGCCATTATTTTCAAAAGTCAGCATCAGGCTGTCATTGGAACGAAGACGTTTAATCGTGATGCTATTTTGGGCACTATAATTTTCTGCCATATTCCCAACCTCCTTCTGATATAATTTGATTCATGCTTGCATTAGTATAAACGATACCGTCCAACAACAGTATTCTATCTTCCAGTTCTCCATCAAGAGAAGGCAGGCACATTACCTCCTTTTCATTCAAGATGATGGATTCTCCCTTTACCAAGTGCCCCAACAACAGAACCCCGGCATCCAAAGCCTTTTCCTTATTTGCTACAACATACCTCATATCAATTATTTATATATATGTTCCCGTTACTGTCCGTATATTCATTTGTCCCATCAGTCAATACAGAGAAAGCCTTTTTTTGCTCGGCCTTAATGTACACGTCCAACCAATCGTCAAGATAAGTTTCACCAATACCGGTTCCATCCAACATTATCACAGTTTTTTCCCCCTCCTGCCATTGTACCCCGGTCTTATTTGCACTGTCCGTAAACCATACCATGCGGATAATCGGTGCCGGTATCGGCACAATTTCTCCATTCCACTGTACCATAGCTATATTCCTATGCAGGATTTCATCAGGATTGATGGAAGCCTGACTTGCCGGTATGCACGTAAATTTTGGATAAACACGATTGACGGAGAATTGCTGTCTTGCAACCTCCTTTCCACCAACCTTCACCAACAGCAAGTAATCCCCCTTCTCGACCAAACGCAAGTCCATTATCAGGCTGGTTAAGGACAAAGCCACTATTTCATGGTTTGCGGTAGTCAGCATTGTTTGACTTGATATGCTGTTCACCTGATAAAGTTCAATTGTATATCCGGTAGTTATTTTATTCACTCCCTTTGTTACCATAAGTGGAATGGTGCGCTCGTATGAATTTTCATCCAAAGCTGCATTCCTATTGGCCGTAGATGCGGAAATCAAATTGTTGGCTACCTTGTAATCATACAACAAAAGCTTGTCAAGAAATGGATTGTACTGGATTATCTGACTATCCCCAATAGACAAACCGTAGGTATCTTCACTCTTATCTACCGTTGTCAACATGATAGAGTCAGTCTTAACGGGAATATTCACCCCAAGCCGGGTATCAGCTATCAGACCTTCAAAATACAACTCAAAACTTTCACCCGGAGCCACATTTCTGCTTATGGTAATGGCACCGCGTGTATCTCCAACCGTATCTATACTGTACTTCCCATTCCATGAACTGATTGCAGAAATATTCTCTCCATTAGCAAACCAGTTCATTTCTGCCAACAAAGAATTAACATAAGGCATATCCCAGCTACCGTCAGCGGCATTCGCTATGACTTCCGGTAAAATCACCAGTGGAGTAACCCCACGGTCAGGATCATATTCATTTGCCACCGGATTATAGACCTGATTGGCCGGACTGTTCGGTGTCATTATCTTCAAGCTTACTGCAATCGTAAGCGGTTGAAACTCTTTTCTGATTCTTTTCTTTTCACTCTCTATCATATCGTCACAATTGCTTCTACTGATGCAGTATCATTTGTTGCCGTTATGGTAAACAAGGTACTTACCACTGTTACTGAATTATTTCCTAAATCACTAATTCCCTTTGTGTTATGTATCGTTATTGAACCGTTGAAATCCTTATGCTTGATATTCCAAGCTTCATCATCGGCGGTATCTCCACTATCCCTTCGGATAGCCCATTGTCTAACTGTGTCTGTAATATCCTCCCAACCTTTAAAGACCTTGCAAGTAATTTCCATTGATTCACCATAAGCAAGAAAATTGTCACCTTGCGTATCAATCTCAATGCGTACCGGTGCATCTATCTGTAACTGTTCGATTGTGCCGGTCATATAAATGTTATTCAGATAAGCAGAATAACGGTCATATCCAACCCGAAGATGTTGAGATTGCTCAAATCCCCATCCTGCATTGCAACCATACTCTTTGTAAACTCCCAGTCATTTACCCCTACCAAGAAACGGCGGTATGTCCTCGTCTCATAAGCGGAAGTCTGGCGTTCCTTGTTTGTAAAGTTGCCATAAGCGACAAAATGCAAAGCCTCACACGGATGGAAAGAATATTGCCAACGATCAGAAACACCACGAAGCACATAGCGAAACCTTTTGTTTGTTCCGGCATCCAATATTTCTGTAATACGAAAATAGATTGTACAGAAACCGGCAAACATACGGTTGCCACGGCTATCATCTATATCAGATACCGCATTATTCCCCGGCGTTTCATAGTCATGGAAATACCCCATGCAAATATCATCCACAGCCACAGCACCTATTTCACCGTCTTGTAATTTCAAACTTATTGTCCCGGAACGTAGCAAGTTACCATCAGCATCATAATCAGGCTCAACACTCTCTATAATTCCAGCACCGGGAGAACGCCATTTGTCACCAAGCACAATTTCAGCACGGTTAAAACGCAATTCCGGCACCTCTAAAAACCTGCGTAACGTGAGGCTTTCCATATACCCACGTCCCATGCTGTCTATTTTCGCCCCAAAGCCGGTCAAACCCTCTGCAAAACCGCTTGCACCAAAGATAGCACCGGCTAAGAAGCCGATAAGCCCAGCTGCCGTATCATTGTGGGTGCGCGAAAGAAAAAGCTGATTGCCCAGTGAACGGATGATAGACTGTATCTGTTGGGTATTCAAGCCACCGGTTCCCTGCCCACCACCTGCAATAGAGTCTATCTGATTTTGGATTTTTTCAAGCGATCCAACAGCCTTTTCCTCCCGAAGTGTCATAGTGTACTTCGGTATCATATCTTCTCCCTCTTTGATAATAAGGGTATCAATAATGATGCTGCCTTCAATACCAAGATCGCTATCAGTGAATAGCATCAAGTCCCCTTCTTTCAAAGTATCATGTATGCTTGCTTCCCCCCTTGCAACAGCCTCATCATGTTGGCGTGCCATGAAAATATCATCCACCTTCGGTTCATACGAATAGCGCACATAGTCATTCTTTGCAAGATATTTTTTTGCGGTAGCAAGCAACCGTTGTGAAGCGGCCTGAATATAAACGTCCGGCATATCAATATAAAGCAGGACAAACTTGTCACCGGACTTTATATTGTAATCCTTGTATGGGAAATATAATTTCAGACTTTCATCATATACACGGTTACAAGTCAGCACATATTTATTGCCCTTCTTCTCACATTTGGTTATTTCAAAATCCCGGCCACCACACATGCCGTTTTTCATGCTAATGGTGGCTGTTTCAGAAGTCAGGTAATCGTTTATATTGAAACCAACATCTTTTAGCGTTATTGTAAAAGGTGGGACATCTTCACCTTCCTTCAGGCTATCCATTGTACCATCATCTGTCAGTTGTTCGGCATCAGCCACTTCGTCAAGATTGCCATTATCCCCGGCATCCAATGATACATAAATACCTGCATCTTTCAACTGTTCGGCGGTCATACCTTCCATTGAAGGACATATTTCCTCCAAACCACCGGTACCGTCAAAATAAACACTCCCTTCCCGAATGCCAAGCACAGCAATATTCTTACTGTCAATATATGGATCAAGCGTTGTCTTAGGAAAATCAGGTAACATCAGATTTTCCACGGCCATGTTATTCGGCAAATAATTGGTAAGAGAACTGTTTGAGAGCTTATTATAATACCGGTTAGGCATATTTCTTGTACTACCGTATGCACGCAATCGCGTAATAATCTGTTGATCCGCATCGGCTGTACGTTGAATTTCGTACAAACCGTTTCCACGTCCATACTTGAAAATATTGCCCACAGCAATACCGGCAGTACCGATTGTTATTGTTCGGCCACGAATAACAAAGTTCGCACCAAATTTTGAATTGAACAACTCCAATGCACCCCATACCTTTATATTGTTCACATCAATGTTTACATTGGTAGTGCTCACATATTCAGGGTGTACGGCAACCGTCCATTTTTGTGCTCCGGTATATATACGGTCAAGATTTACTTGAACACGGTCTGCCAAATCTTGTATAGACGAAGCGAAGAAACTGAACTTAGGCAAAGAAGTGAAGTGTATCTGATTATCACTTTTCACATAATCAAGAAAATCACATCGCGTCAATTCATCTCCCGGCCAGTTGAACTTTACGTTATCATAGACAAACGCTTCTCCCGAAGTTTTTCTTGCCGCCTTTTTTAATGCCGTAGGATCATAGTTTATCTCAAACTTCTCACCACGGTACATAACATAGTCACCTATCTCAAAAAGAATGGGTACGGCACTTTTCAGAGTGCTTGTCACAAAACATGCACCCATCCATGTACCATTATACTCCAAACCTTTCAGTGTACAACGTACCGTATTGCCAGTTTTATCATAAACCTTCCATGCCATACAGCTATACTTTTTCAACCAATGCAACTATCTTTGTCGGTTCCGCAACACTATACGAGGGGATTATTTGAGTTCGAGGATCAGTTACTCTGAATTTTACCGGGAAGGTCAAGACTTCATCCATATTGGACTTATTAAATTCAAAATCTCCAACCTCCAGTAAGTAAAGTCCTTGCCGCCCGATACCCGTGTGCGAGTTATATATTTTCAAGGTGGCACCGTCACCATTTTCTCCCGTGAGATAGTTTTGAAAGGCCATAATTTTATCGTATGCAGTACCCAAATCTCCCTTATAGCACATCTCGGCTTCCAAGTCGTATGCCTTTAATAGCAGCTTATCGGGTATGTAAGTATCTTCACCGTCTTCATCCGGCCAATCCCGTTTGGGTAAATCTTTCGTTTCCCCACCCGGCTTGAACGGAAATTCTGTGCACACAATTCCAAAATGCGCCAAGCTGTCTTTGACTGGAGCATTCTCGGTAGTTTTCTGCATCAAAATAGAATACGGTTCGTTCATATACATATATTAAAAAAGAGCTTGCCGCAGAGATATTTAGTCTCCACAACAAGCTCTATGGCCTTATACTTTAATCTTATTTCAACGCAAATATAATTGTATTTTCTATATAATCATAGAAAATAATGCCATAAAAGCATTTTTTAGTAGATTATTATACTCAACCCCTAACTTGCTTCCACGTGTATGTTGAAAAACATAAAAAATATCATTTGTCATAATTTTATTTATTAATACTTTTGCATTTAATTATAAAAGAGGTTATTATATGTTAGGAGTTTTAGTTTGGATAGTAGTGATTCTTCTGATCTGCTTTAGTGTTTTCGGAGGGCCATGTCTATTACCACTATACGTACTTTTTGTGGTGGTGGTAGGTTTTTATTTTGGTGTAAAATATTTAGATATATGATAGAAAAGGAACAAAAAGCTAAAAGAGTGTATCATCGAACAAAACCTGCGAGTAAAAGTAAGGTTCGGGCTATCAGATTTGATTTAGACTTGGTAGAGTTTATAAATCTACAACCAAACGTAAGTCTATTTATAAATGACCTTATTCGGAGAGAAAAAGAAAAAATAGAAAGAATGAAAGCTATTGAAGTTCGTGAAATTTTAAAAGAAATGGAATAATGAAAAACATTTTACTTTTACTGTTCATATCATATTTTATTATTAGTTGCAGTAGTAATACAAAAACGCCATTTGAAGAAGAAGCATATAAAATGCTTAAAACTGAAATTAGTGATACGTTTTCCAGCGTAGGAAACGATGTTGATATATTAAATACCAGTACAGAGTATTATACAGATTCATTATGTGTAATAAAACTATCTGTCAAAGGGAAAAATGAACTTGGAGGAAAAACTTCAAATGTGTTTGAATATATATATTTAAAAGAAGATGATAGTTCGACTATGGGATTTCTTAGAGAAATACAAAAAAATGATTCTTCATTGATGAAAGTAGCTGATATTGAAAGTGAAGACTCCAAATGGAATAATAAATCATTTGATGAAAAGTTATACCATCTATGTAGAGTTTATGCTGCTACCAAGGCTTACGCTAAACAGCTTAAAAAAAATACAAACTAAATTAGGTGAACATAGTTAGTAATAAAATCATGAATGAGTAGGGCTGGCTCCAAAGTCAGCCCAATTTATTTGTTATGTATTGAAAAGAATCGCAAATTACCTCTTGATTGTATAAGAACGGAATTACGTTCTTTTAGTTTTTCCTCTGTAATTAAGTTTTTTACGAATTGTTTAGTAGAATCGTTTCTGTATAGCGCACCATCTGTTTCTGCTGCCCACTATGTTTATTCCATTAACTTTACCGAAAAATGACGATTTAAAATTTGCTTATTACAGTATATTGTCAAAAACTCGATTCTTCTGAATTTTCAGAGAAATAAATAGTGAACGCTATGCTACTGGTATTAATTCACCCTTAATCAGCTTTATGGCTTTCTTTACGTCCCAACCGCTTTCGCATAATGCGATGATAAAACGTACACCTTTCGTAGTCCATACAGTATAAACATTTGTTCCTATCGAGCCATCCGAACGTGTGTACGTCTGTGTACGTGTAGAGTGTAGTCCCCAAGTAGAATAAGGAGTATGCAATAACCATTGTCCGCTTTGTCGGTAGATGACTCCGATTTCTTTCAGCTTCTTATGCAGCTTTTCGGCATCCATTCCTATCTGCTTGGCGACTTGTGTGCTCGTCTGGGTGTTTACACTCTGCAAGTGGTTATCATAATAGCTGACCTTCGGAGCGGCTTGAAGCAACTGCTCTTCTTGCAATGCGTTCTGTTGTTCAAGACGTTGCTTCTCTTCTCGCTCGTTCTTTAATTGTGTTGCAAGACTGATAACAAGGTCGGGATTGTTTATCATTTGCTCCAAAGTTGGCTGCATGGCGGTCATGCCATATTGAAGTAACTCTTTGATACGCTTATTACACCATATAGCAAATGATGGAGATAACCAACGGGCAAATTCCAATGCTACATCTTCGTGAAGCCATGTGCCTTGTTCGCTATTACCACCTTTAACTACTTGAATTAGTGCCGATATGGGAATATGCATATCGGCTGAAAGTGCTTCTGTGAACTCGGTAGTAGCTTTCAATCTAAGCCAATCCCCTACTAATTTACCAAACGGCTTTGCCATTTCTGTTGCATTTACCATTACATTATCATCTTTATAAAAAGTGATAGGGCTTCCATTATATTGAAAAATTTGATTTGTTTTCATATTATAAATTTAGATTTTACTTAACAAAGATTTCTCCCTTTTACGGGAAAGCTCACGCTTGTTTTCTTCAAGTTCTTCCCAACGATTAATAATTTTGGCTCGTAAGTTTGCATCATAACCACTTGCGAGAAGAAGGCAATCCTTTTTGGTGAGAATGTAACAAGACACTTCTTTGCTTCCACCGTTTGGCATAGGTTGAGGTCTTGATGATAATTCAAAACTGAATTGTCGTCTATCTTCCAGTTGTTCAAGGATATTGCGAATATCTCGCATTACATTTGAATGAGTTTTGCCCGTAATTTCTGCAATCTGCAAGGAGGTCATTGTTCTTTTTTTACCTTTTCCCTCATCAATAGGTATTAACTGATTAAAATTTTCCATATCTTTGCACTATAAAGTTAATGTTTTCCCCATCAGCGGCTCGGACATCTCCGCTTTTGGGGAATTATTTTGTCCGATCTTGTAGTAGGTAGGGAATCGAACCCCAATACGCCATTACTCGTACCTACTGAACCCTCCTTAATATAATAGTCACGCTTGACATAATAGTAAAGAGAAAGGGCAAATCCCGATGAAGCTAATGTGGTTGTCTGCCTCAAAGAGAATGCCCTATAATATTTTACTCCAGTTCATGACAACCACGTAATGAACCTAATAGCATTGTTTCCGACACAAATATAGAAACGATATTTTCACCATACAACAACCTAAAAATCAATAAAATAAATTCGGTAAACATCAGTAACAAACGGTAAGAATCGGTAACTAAAAATAGTTATATTTACTCTAAAATTTAGACACAATATAAATAATGCACGTATCTACCGTATTGTGACGAGATGTTGGTTGCAATTTATGATACCGTTCAAATAATTTGGAAATATAAAATACTGTAAATAAATATATTGCAGAAAACGTGTTAGTCCCCATTCTTTTTATATCTTACCATAACATTGCCTTCGGATTCTATTTTACAGTTTCCACCATGAACATATACATAAACTTTAGCCACATCGCTTTGCCTTACATGTAGTTTAGCCCGATCATATACACTTACAAAAACTTTGGCACAATCCTCCACTTCAAGAGTCAATTCACTATCATGCCGCAAATGGAGAGTAACAACTGTAAATTTACCGAAAGAAAGTTTACCTGAACATTTACCGTTCAGTACATATACACCATTGTCGCCTCCGATCACTGGTTCATCAACAAAAATATGGTTTTGATGAAGCAGACTCCGGTCAAAATTGCCTTTTATATATTCCACCGTCGGATAATCGTGTTCAATACAAAAATCAATGCCCCGTATATACATTCCGATCAATTCTTGCTGGCTTTTATTGTTTTGCCAGTCACCTTGCCATTGTGTGCAGAGGCCATACGATACGGCATGACCTCTCAATTCACTATTCAATCTGTTCATAATCATATATTAAACTTGTTTACACCGTTTATATTCCTATGTAGTATATCCCTGATTTCTTCCACAAATTCCACATTCTTTGCTGTATTTATCTGTATCATTGTCAGTTGTTGTAATTGTGCTTGTGCTATTACATTATAGGCCGGGAACAATTCTTCAACCAATCTGCGCACATACTCCCGTTTAACACTCACGTCAGCCCGGATTGCATTTATATAAGAAGCCAAAAGGTTAGCGGTATTTTCAGTAACATTCTGTATGCCTTTAGATAAACCACTTCCACTGTCTTCTTCCTCTTCCTTCATACTGATACCATATTTCTTTTCCATATAGTTATTCAGTTTGTCAAGCATGGAATAGTAATCATCGGTTTTCTCACTTACCCCCATTAGATAGTCCGCAATACTTTCCAACTCCTTTTCGTCAAGAGAGAAATCCTTGCCGAAATAACCACTCATTCCATCCTCACCAAAAAGCATCTTTTGAAGCTGTTGCATGGCCGGTTCCAAAATACTTATTTTGAGAATGGAGTTCATAACATCACCCATAATGTCGGCAACCTTATTTTTGAAAGCTTCGGCACCATCCTCGCCTTTCTGCCATGCCTCATACAAGGCATCTCCCAACTGCGAAGCCCAGTCTTTCAAATTAATGCCATAAAGAGATTCAGCCGTTTCTTCGGCAAAATCCTTTATTTGCTGTTTCATCTCCGCAATCTGATTCTCATAATCAGCCACTTTGCTATCATCCGTCTTCTTCTTGTCAATTTCGGCTTGCCGCTGTTTCTCCAATTCTGAAAGTTGTTCTTGCATCAAGGCACGTTGATACCCGTATGCACCGCCTTCATCGTATGCCGAAACACGTTTTTGAAGTTTTTCCGCTTCCTGCTTATATTTCTGCAAAGACATCAAATCGAAGATGTTGATCTTCCCCTTATTGCGTATTGCCTCAATCTGATTATTTAATTGATTCAACCGGGTACGGTCATTTTCTGCATCTACAAGTTTTAGTTCCGTGCCACTGCCCAAGAAACGTTCAAGAATACCGTCAATCTGTTCGTATATATACTGCAACTGTTGAGCACGAAGTTTACTTTTTTCAATAGCCTTATCAAGCTTTTTGTCATGTGCTTGTGCTATCTTCCCAATCCAGTTTACAGCTTCACCGGCAGCGGCAGCAATACCACCAACTATTCCACCTTTGGCGAATCCCTGCCCGATATTGCTTATAGAAGACATGGCATCCTGCACATTACCCATCGTGTCGGCCATACCCTCATTGCCCAAAGCATCGAACATGGAAGACATCTGTCCTGCAAAATTGCCGACAAGATCAGCACTTTCAGCGGCACTTTCTCCTATGGCTGCAATTTTTTCTATGGTACCCTTTTCATCTTTATCTCCACTGGAGAATAAAGAACGAATATTTTTTATGAGAGTGGCAAACGGATTCTTCTGTAATCCGGCCTTATATAAGTCTTGTATGGCTTTCTTTAACTTCTCAATTTGAGAATATTCTCCTGAAACATCAATCCGTTTACCATTCTCATCCAAATACCAAGAAGTAAAAGCTGTTGGCTTTCCATTCTTGTTTTTAGTTACAGAAGCATTATCAATAATCTGTTGCGCATAATCGGATGCTTGCTGTATCTGTCCGTATGATTTATAGGTCTGATCTCCAAATATCTGTTCCCATACCGGAAGAAGTTCAAGCAGTTGTCCCCTTAGTTTTGCCAGTTCCTCCTTATATTCGGTAAAAAGAGCTTTCTGTCCGGGAGTCATGCCTTCAACATTCCCAACAAGTTCATTATTTTCACCAATGAAGGTGCCGGTTAAGGGAGCATATTTCTCGCTTAAGTCCCGTATCTTTTCAGCGATAGATTTGTATTTGTTGAGGGCAGTAACTTCTTTCAGCTTTACTTCCAAACTATCTTTTTCAATAGCTTCTTTAGCTTCCTTCCATGCACTGAAAAACTGTTTATACAAAACACTGTCTTTACCTCCAAGTGATTCTGTGGCCTCTTGTTCGGTGAAAGTCAAAGGTATATATACCCCTTTATCCTTCATTTTCTTAGTTACCTTTTCAGCTAATTCCTCGGATTTCTTCTCATATTCAGACAATACTCCGAAAGCGTATAAAGAAGCATCCTTCTTACTTGCACCGGCATTGACAAGCTGCTTGTATATATCCCATTTCTTTGAAACATCAGACACGTACCTTTCAAGTTCCTTTGCGGCCTTATCCGAAGCTTCTTTCATAGCATTGGCATCAATATCCAAAAGAACTTTCCGTATAGAAACTTTCAATTCCCTACGTTCTTTAGTCTTATCGTCAAGCTGGTTAAGAATCTTATTCAATTCATCTCGATAATTTCCAATATCCACCGGTTCTTTACCTTTAAATAAGGAATCAAAAATACCCGATTCTTTAACCTTGCTGGCAGCTTCTCCCTTTCCAACAATGTCAGTCCACTTCTTATATTCAGAATATGCCTCCTTTAGTAAGTTTACCCGTTCTTTCAATCTTTCGGCAAAGGCATCCTTTTTGCTCTTATCCTTATTTGGATCAGTGAGGGAAAAACCGATTTCTTTAGCTCCTTTCTCACCGGCTTGCATTGTATCGAAAGCCTTTTTATAATCTGATACAATTTGCTTCTGCCAGTCGGGAAGTTTTGACAAGTCAATAGCTCCAATACCTGACAAATCTATTCCGGCTTTAATCAATACCGGCTTCAATTGATTTGTTGTCTCTTTAGCTTCCTTATACGCTTTTTGTACTCCTTCAATAATTTTCTCTGAATCCGTAGAAACCTTTATTTGGGCTTCAAATTGCCCATCTGTGGCTTCATTGAACTTTTTCTGCAAGTCTGACAAGCTCTGAATAGTTTCCGTATATTCAGCATTAATCTTGATATTGAATTGCTTTTCAAGAATCTCACCATTAAGAAATTTTCGTATATCTACCGGCATTTCTTTAAATTGATCCAAGAAAGAACTTATATCCAAACCGATAGCTATTCTTTGAGCGTCACTCAAATTGTCTAAATTCCAACCGGCAGCTTGTAATCGTGACTTATATTCAGATATGAAACTCTGCATATCCGGTGATACTTCTTCCTCAAAAACACGTTTAGAGTTTTTCCATGCCTTCCGTAGCTGAAAAATATCATCCCTATATCCTCCCGTGAAGGTAACTCATTATTCAAACTGGCTAATGCTTGGGATATTCTTTGATTATATCCAACTGCTCTTTCAATGATTTGCCCGAAGCGACTTTAGCAAAATCATCATACTTGGCTATAACTTTCTGCATGGCAGTATAATACTCTATATAGCTACCAGCCATACGGTCTATAATCTTGTCTATATGCTTCTCTGCCTTGATGTAGTCTTCAATATTTTCACTAAAGCTTTCGTCAAAATAACCATCAGTAGCATCATTCGCATATTCAGATGTACCTCTTATGGCATTCAACAATTTATAAGCCTCTTTTGTATCATTCAAAGCATTCCGAAGCAATATATATTGTTCTGCAAGGCTTTTAACCGTATTTCCTTCATCATCAGTCTTAAACGTTTCATTAAAAGTGTCTGCCCAAACTGGAGAATAATCCTTTAATGCTGTTTTCATTTCTTCAATAGAAGAAATCAGTGAGCATCATTCGCCTTAAAAGGATCAACATCAGCAAATTTTTGAGCTTCTTTCGTTAAATTCTTGAAACCGTCTTGTGCTCTTGTTGTCAGCTCGGAAATACGCTCGTTCATTTCGTCAGCCTTTTGCCCGGACTTATACCATAATTCAGTAATGGCAAAAAGTCCAGCGAACAAATACATGTATGGATTGAACAAACCCTTAAAAGCAGTCCAAACTTGTTTGGCTCCATAACTAAGCATTGTCATTGCCACACGAGCTTTTCCAGCTGACATAGCCACTTGAAGTTCAGCTTTTGATATATTAAGTAATTGGGTAATATGTCCTGCCTGACCTGATTTAATTTTCCCAAGTGTTATCAACCTCAACGCTTGTTCTTTGTTCAATGCGCCACTAACAGCCAATGCCCTCCATTCTGCGGTAGTCATAGCATTTCTTGAAGCAATCAATCCTTTTTCAGCGGCAGTTAAAGTGCGGTAATTGGAAGCCATCACTAAATCCGCTGCTGTTTTCTGTTTAGCTGCGAGTGTTCCTTTTATTAATGTAGCATTTGCCACTCCCATGGCACGTGATCCTGCATAAACCGCAACCCGATATGTTCCAAACGCAGCTGTGGCCGCTGTTATAAAAGGTACAACTTCTTTCCAATTTTGAGCAAGGGTGGTAAGGCTTTCGGCAGTCCATTTCAATGTACTACCCATTGACTCCGCAATATCACCAAGCATAATGTCAATCGCATCAGCCAAGTTCTTCCATTTGGATTTGGCTGATTCTGAAAGAACTTCCTGCATGTTATGAAACATGCCACCATCATCCGTAAGTTCCCAAAGAACATCTTTTACGTCCTCAAACGTAACCTTCTTTTTCGAGATCATATCAAGCACTTCACCGGCACTGACAATGCGGCCTTCCAACTTACTGAATCGCTCGGCCAGTTTATCCACCATAGGAATGTTCGCTTCCGTCAATTGCCGCAATTCTGTTCCTTTCAAGAATTTAGCAGCCTTTATCTGACCGAAGGCCAATATGATACGCCCCATATCAACACCTACACCGGCTGATATATCAGCCAGCCTTTTCATGGTATCATACAATTCATTGTATGGTATAGAATATGCAGAAGTTGCTTGGCATACTGATTCAAATCCATAACCCCGAACGGAGAAGCAACAGCCAGTTTCTTAATCTGATTGAATATGGTTGTAGCTTTGCCTTCATCTTGCAGGATAGAGGCCATTGCAATTTTCTGATTCTCCAACTCACCACCAATATCAACCACTGCACGTAAGAAATTTTGTGCCGCATAAATGGAGTATAGCCCCAAAAATTCATTTCTTAATTGTCCGACAATACTCAACTGGCTGTTCATTGCTCCATTCATATTGAGAGTGGCTGTCATGTGCCGCCTTGCTGCATTGGCTGATCTCTCACGGGCATTAGCCAAATCCAGTTCCGCTTTGGCGGCACGGGCGGCTCTTTGTCGCGCAAGCTCACGTGCGGCTGCGGCAGAAGCCTCCGCTTTGGTTTGAATGGCTGCGGCTTTGGCGGCGCGTAAATCACTTGCTGTAAAGTTTGTATTCAACCCGGCGGCTTGCAAGGCGGCACGGACAGCTTGTGTGGTACTGGCCTTATCCACTACCACATTGATCTTAAACTTCTCACTTTGAAGCAAAGTCTTCATATCACCAACCAACTTCTTCTTGTCAAAACCCACATCAAGTTTTGCCTGCAAGTCTTTGGTGATTTCCGCTTTCAATTTTTTACGTTGTTCCGCTGTCTTATCACGGAACAGTATATCAAAATATAAATTACCGAGATCAGCCATATATTATTGTGTTTGTGCTACTTATAATCATTAATGTTAATTGCTGTTTCTCCATTGCCATACTTATTTTTCCAGCGTTTGGCAGCATCCTCTATTTCGCTTACGGAAGGGGATTTGAAGTTCTTCGTATCGTGCTTCTTTTCCTTGTTGTCCTTGTCACAATCTGTAACCACAATAGACACATCCATTGCCAATAGTTCAATTTGTGCATTTGTAAGTACCCAATAAATACCAAACAAGGGCTTGCTTATTGGAATCCCAAATACTCTCAAAGGCTCTGTCAGCCACGGATAGGACTTGCCTATTTCCCACGTTTGTCCGTAGCTGGTTCGTGAAGGATATGCTCTGCTTCCTCTTTTGTCATTGTCATCATCGTGTCCTTCATCGCGGTCAGATATATGGTAGCGGTCAAGTAGTCTTCCACTGGAATTTTTTTTTGCCGACGGCTATAACCTTCATCAGCTCATGATCTCCATATTGTTTGATATAAAAGAACCATCGCCACAAGAAGGATAGAAGAACTTGATCTTCCAATATCCGTTCAAAATGATAGCGGCTGCACATTGGCAACTGATCTTATCATCATTCCCCGATTTCTGCATGGTACTGGTGAATTTGCGTATAGTCCCTCTTTTCAGCCATGAAATACCATATTTCTTTCCTCGGACTTCCACATAGTCCACACTGTCTTCCAACACATCATTCAATAGCCTTTCATCCTCCGGTGTAGGAAGTGTTATGTCATTCTTCTTTGTCATATTTTATCATGTTTTATACGAAAAAAGGTGGTGGCCGGTATCAAGTAGCTCACCACCTTTTCGCTGATATGAATTTTGCAAAGTGTTATATCCTAAGTTTTTTATTCGGACACTTTTTACGTAAATGTAAATAGAGGCACCCTTAGCATCATTCAACGGAGAAACAGATACATTAAAGTACCCCGGCTTATCCTGCTCGCTGACGAAGTTGCTATACCCCTCAACATTCGGTAAGAACAAGGCTGTTTGACGGTCTTCACTACGCATGAAGAGTCCTCCGATTACTTTCTTCGGTTCGATATTGTAACCTTCACCTTCATAAGTCTCACCATCAATGGTAGCAGTCATAGTCACCGTTTCCGCTTTCTTGTTCAGTAACAAGTCATTGATCTTTCCTGCCACGGAAGGTACTTGAAACTGAATATCGGAATCTCCAGCATTAGCAATAGAAGTCCAAGTTGCTCCGGTTGTCAACTTGATCTTGGAAACATCGGCAGCTCCGGTATCAAATGTAACTCCGTCAGAGAGTACCGGCAGCTCCATATCAAAAGCCGCTAAAGTTGCGAGGTCACTATTGACTTTGGACACATAATAAACCTCCTTCATCTGATTAAAGAGCACCTTTAACTCTTCCAGTTTGGTAGTAATAGAAATCTCTGCCATAATCGTATCTTTTTAAGTTTGTGTCATTTGTTTATTATTAGCTTCGCTTGTATTATTAAGGAATGAAAACCGAGTCCGTCATTTCCTCCGGGAAGCAATCGTGGACTTACAGCTGAAAACAATTCCGTCACTATTGGAAATTTTGAAACCACTTCCATTTGCATTTCATCCAAACGGACTGTATTCTCAATACCGTTTGAGCGATCATGCGCAAAAACGTTTATCTGACAGTAAGTGTCTTGGTAGGTACTTCCTTTATCTTGGATAGTTTGTGGCAACCGAATAACAACAAAGTCCTTCATCGCCTTTTGTTCAGCAGCCGGACGATCTGTTATGAAAACCTTTTCACCAATGCCGGTTACTGCATCAGCGATTTGTTTTAATATATCCATACGTCTATAAACTGTCCGTCCCATCATTCATTGGTTTAAAGTTCTTGAATAATGTATTTTGTGCCCTTTGAAATGTTCCGGTCAGAACATCTGCATTTAACACATTCTCCAAATAGGTTGAATATTCAGTACCCGTGCACATTACTATCTCAAATCCTTTACGTGATTCCGACTTATATCTTTTCAAGAAATCAAAGGAGGATGCTTCGCCATAACCTTTATCAGTTTCTATTGTTCCAGTAAAACGTCTGTTCTGATTATCATAACTGACACCTACAAATGTTTCACCTTTAGTCAGTTTTACTCTCACCGGTTGTTTCATTGAATCTCCACTACAAACGAAATAGGAAAATCTACCGTCCATGAATAATCCGCACGCATAACTGGTTATTGTATTACCCGTAAGATTCCGAAAGCCTGACTTGTTATCAAGTGCATCTTGGATAAGTTCTTCACAGCATTTAGTCAAGACATCAAAGATATATCCTGAAACAAGCTCCTTTGCCTTCCTCATTCCTTCATCAAACAATACTTCATTGCTCCGGTTATCCATGCGTTAATTTTTTGCAAGATTGAAATACACAGTTGTTCCCAAATTTCCGGCATAGCTATCAGTAACCATACATTGAGTGAAAGTGCCTTGTCTGTCCGTGACATCTATCAGATCACCGGCCAATATTCCTTCAACAATTCCGGGAAGGCTCAACAGATAATCGCTCTTTATCACATTATCGGTTTTGAATGTCCGCAAATTTGTACTACCTTCCTTTCGGCATATACCTTCATACAAGATCACCTTCTCACCATCACTGAAAGAATCCTCACCTATAATTCGGTAAACAGTACATTTGTGCGGATGCCGTGGATTATTTACTTTCATACTCAAAAATTGACTATTCTGATTTTAGTGCCCTTTACAACTTCTTCATCCCATTTCTCATACAGTTCTTTCGCCATTTCACGGAGTTGCCGCTTGTCGTATGCACTGGTCTGCCAACCACCTTCCTTATGCTTCCATCCCCCGTCACTGTCTTCGGTATCATTCTTACTGCTTGGAGTGCTTGCACACCACATGTAAATATCGGCAGTGGCAAGATCAAGCTGCCTTTCGGTCAGTTCACTTACCATTGTTCCAAAAGCGATTTTCCGCTTGACAAGAACCCTTTTGAGGGCGTTGTCCGCTATTTCATAAGCAGTTGCGCCACTCAAAAAGTCCTCAATGGTCATATCTTCCGTATGAGAAAGTTCCTCATTCATTCTTGCATGAGTTTAAGAATTACACAGTTACAGTAGAGATGAACATATACTGTGGCATTCTCGGCACACACATTTGGGCGGCTTCACTTTCAATATAGATTGAATGTGTTTCAGGATTGGCTCTCTGTGTCAGTTTCAAGCGTCCACCGTCATAAGAAGCAACCTTGTTTGCCTCATATCCCAAAGTCAAAGGCTCCACACCTTGAATAGTACCGATCTGACTACTGGTATAAAGGCAATATTGGTGGCCTTGAAGTTCTCCACTTGTTCAGTGATAAGATCAGGTTGTCCGTCCGCATCCTTACCGGGCTTGTCAACAAAAGCATAGCTGTCACGTGGCACGATTTCATCCACCTTAACCAGTTTCTTGAAAATGGCTTTCAGGCGGTCTTCATCTTCATTCTGTGCATTGGCAATAACCGTACTATCATCCGTCACAGTCGGATAGAGGGAATGGCCGATACGTTTAGAACCGCGGTATGAGTCATTAAATCATCCCATAAGTCCTGCACCAGCTCCATCCTGATCTTGCCCAAATAATGATATTTGCGGCGAATCTCTTTCACTCTGTTCTTTATATCCATAATCGGATCAGAGGCAGAGCCTTGATTTGCCGGAATATGTTCATCCTTAGTCCACCAGCGGCTTGTGCCGGCCAATACTTGATAATGGTTTTCAGGGATATTAAAGTCAATAGTGATACCCTTCAAACCACGTGGGTTGTTATCAGTATCAATAGTGAACTTACCCGTGGAAACAATTCTCATTCGCTGGTGAGTAAGCGCATTGTAGTACGATCCGATAAGACCGTCAGCACTTTCATCAAGCAAGCCCAAGAACACATTCTGCATCTCTTCCGTCAATGCGGACATGCCTACCCGTTGCAACAGCTGCAATTGTTGTCTCACAGTCACACGGTTCAAACGGTAGAACTTCTTTTGAGTCGGGATATTACCCGTCCTTCCTTCGAGTTCTCCCAATGCAGCTTCATAACCCGGACTTTCCGGATCAACGTAAGCTGGCAGCGTTTTCACGCCGAGGCTCGTAATAAGCTGGGAGAAAGTATAATCCAACTTGGTTGCTTCAAATTCAAAACCATCAATTTGAAGTAGGTCATACTTCTCCTTGTAACGGTCAATAAATTCTTGCCAAGTGTCCCCACCAAGCCCATACTCGATAACCTTGTACAAATCAATAGGAAGTGTATTCATACAATTGTCGTATTTTAAATGTTGTTTTCAAATTCTTTTACTGCACCCATACAATTTGAGGAAGTGTAGTAATCTTTTGCAGGATAGCGACCACTTCTTCGTCAAACATGTACTGATAAATCTCTCCAGCATAGACTACTGTCCCACTGGCCTTTGTGTTGCCACTGGCTACAAGAATATCTTCTTGCAAATAACCATTAATGCCAAGAGTGGTAATATCTGATTCAGCCGCCTTGATCTGTGCATCCGTATAAGCGGTGAATGTCTTACCTGAAAGATCAAACTTCACAGCTGTACCGGCAGGAATCTTGCCAACCGCAACCCAATCGGAAATGTTGCTCACCATACCACCGCCCGGATAACGGTGACGGATTTCACGCCACACTTTACGGGCATGTCCGTATTTCACGGTGTTCACATCAAACGTGTTACCCATTGTTCCCATACATTTATTGTTTTAGAGTTAATAATTTCAATTCTTCTTCCAGCCTTCCTTCTTGCCTTTACGTTCAAAGTATCTGCTGGCTGCATTGTGTTGTGTTCCACCTGAACCGTCAGAAGTTCTTGGGGCGGTGCCATAACCCCTGCACGCCTTATATTCTGCATCATATTTCGGCAGAAATTCAGTAACCAGTTCATCCACAGTTTTCTTGGTATCGAAAGTTACCCCTTGTAAGGTCTTGCTCAACACATAATCATCATTCGCTTGTTTGGCCTTCATTGCAGCCGTAACCTTCTTCAACAAATCAGCTTGAACCTTTTTGCTGTCTTCCGCGTCTAAACGTGCTTCCAGTTCTTTCAGTTTCTTCTCCAGTTCATCATCGTTTTTCGGTGGTACCGGTGGAGTTGGAGGTGTCGGGGGAGTCGGTTGGGGCTTATAGTTTTTCTTAAAGTCCTCAACTCTGGTTGCGACATCATGGTTGTACTGTCCTTGCATCCCTTTCAGAAAATTCACAGCCTTGTTCCAATAAGCCTCGTCAGGCTCCGAACCTTCGGCTATGGGATTAAGTTCTACATACGTCTGTAATGTCTGCGGTGAAAAACTGGTTTCTCCAAGTTTCTCACTTAATGTGGATAAGATTTTTTCTTGTTCCATCGTGTTTATTTTGTGTTTATGTTGAATAAAAAAAGAGTCAGACAATGCTTTTTGCATCAATCTGACTCTTTGGTCTTATTTTCCATTTAATAGTGGGCAGTATTGGACTCGAACCAATGAAGACGAAAGCCAATAGATTTACAGTCTATCCCGTTTGCCACTTCGGTAACTACCCGTTTTGCGGAAGCAGAAGGATTCAAACCTCCGAAGCCTTTCAGCTTGCCTCTTTAGCAAAGAGGTGGTATCGTTCACTCACCCATACTTCCAATATGCGACCTACAAGATGTCTCGGTGAAACCACCGCATTTCCCTTGTATTTCGGACGTTATTCATTCTGTGTAGCGTATCAGAGAATCGAACTCTGGTTTCCACCGTGAAAAGGTGACGACCTAACCGTTAGTCGAATACGCCATTTGTTGAGATACAAGGATTTGAACCTTGAATAGCAGAACCAAAATCTGCTGTGTTGCCATTACACCATATCTCAATATGCGCGAAGAGAAGGACTCGAACCCCCGACAATCAGGTTTGGAATCTGACGTTCTTCCAACTGAACTATCTCCGCTTCATTGCGCCCGGTGATAGAATCGAACTACCGACCTTTACATTAACAGTGTATTGCTCTACCAATTGAGCTAACCGGACAATATACCTATACTCACCTAATCTGCGATACCCCATTTCAGCGTACCTGTGGGAATTGAACCACACCGTATAGGTTTTGTGGAAAGAGATGAAATCGAATCACCTTAACCGGATTTTCAGTCCGGCGCATACACCACGTCTGCCATCTTTCCATATTCTCCCTTTATCCCCATACGCCACATCGAAGGGAGAAACAATGCGGCAACTCCAACTATTGTTGCGGAGATTCGACTCGAACGAATGACCTTTGGGCTATGATCCCAACGAGCTACCAGCTGCTCCACTCCGCGATATTATCCTGAAAACTACTTTGTACCCACAATATCCACATTTATGTAGTTCTTGCATCTACGACACTTCACTCTCAATATAACAACACCATTGACATAGCTTATATCAGTTAGTTTCTGACCGCATATCGGACATAAAACTATCTTGTTGTATATTTCCCTTTGATCTGCATCTTTATCCGCACTAATTTTTATCATACTCCATGTTTTCGTTGCAAATATATGTACTGGATTTCTTTTCTCAAAACATTTTTGATATTATTTTCTATTAAAATGTAGAAAATAATACTCTTTATGCGTATTTTTGTACTGCAATATTAGAATCAGAGCTTATAGGCCGGTCTCCACATGTGTAATGTGAGGATCGGTTTTCTTTTTATGGAGAAATATAGTGGAATAAAAACGGTTAATGCCAGTTTGGTGCTTGATTATGAATATATCCAAATGTTAAGGGACGCGGATAGGAAAATTCCTAATCCGAATAAGATAATCGCACAAGGTGGAGGGCAGGAAAACATGCTCTCCACCCCGGCTGATATTACCATCTGTGGGGGATGCCGTGGAGGAAGTAAAACTTTTACTCTTCTTATGGAAACATTGAAAGATATAAAAATAAAACTTCCGTTCTGTGCTTCTCCGGCATGAGATAGACGATCTCTCTGATATGGTAGAAACATCATCCACCTTATATGATGATTTTGGGGAATACAACAAGTCCAAAAACGACATGCGCTGGAATTTCTATAAAGGTGGATTTTTAAAATTCAGCTATCATGCTGACACACTTGACGATTTCAAAAAGCGTTTTCAAGGTAAACAGTTCGCATATATAGGTGTGGATGAAATAACCCACATGGAATATCTCAAATTCAAATACCTTATCACTTGTAACCGTAACGCCTTTCATATCCGTAACCGCTTTATCGGAACATGTAACCCTGATCCTGACAGCTGGGTTGCAAAATTCATTGACTGGTGGATCGGAGAAGATGGTCTTCCAATCCCGGAACGTGATGGCAGAGTCCGGTATTGTTTTATGGACGGGGACAATGTTTCAGGTATATATTGGGGAGATACCCGTGAGGAAGTATATGAGCAATGCAAGGATATTATACACGCCTACTGGAAGCCGGAGTATGAGCAATATGGCACACCACAAGAACTGTTTATCAAGTCGGTTACTTTTATTGAAGCAAAACTTTCCGATAATGTAAAACTGATGTCTTCTGATCCGACCTATTTGGCAAACCTTGTCAACCAGTCAGACGAACAACGCGCACGTGATCTTGACGGTAACTGGAAATACAAAGCTGCCGGAGATGATATAATAAAGCTGACTCACATGGAAGCTTTATACCGCAATTCCATGCAGATAGGTGATGGAATACGCCGGGTATCGTGTGACGCGGCATTTGAGGGTGGCGACAGTCTTGTCATGTGGCTGTGGGAAGGATGGCATATAAGAGACATATTTGTTTGCAAACTTGACAGCAAGAAAACAGTCGATACCGTAAAAGCGATGCTGGAAGAATGGCATGTAAGAGAAGAATGCTTCACCTATGACCTTAACGGACTCGGACAAATATTCAAAGGTTTTTTCCCGAATGCAATCCCATTCAACAACAAAGAAGCCGTGGAAGAGAAATTCAAATACATCTATGCGAATTTAAAATCACAAGCGGCATATCTGTTCGCACAAAAAATTATCAACCGGGAGATTTCCATTGAACCGACTCTTCTTGAACGCAAGTTCTCCGGCAAAGGGTTTGAGAAAGTTCCCCTTAGACAGATTCTCGACAAGGAAAGGAAAGCGATACGAAAGGATGAAGACAGTGAAGAGAAGGGCTGGACTATTATCAAGAAGATCATAATGAAAAAATTAGTAGGCCATTCTCCCGACTTCATAGAAGCATTGCTTATGCGAATGATTTTTGAAATTAAACATAAACGCAAACACATAAAAGGTTTAGGATTAATATGATAGCAGAGATTCTTACAAAAAAGCCTTTTGCAAGGGTTACTCCCGAAGGTTACTTGCAAGGCAGGATTACGAGCGATTTAAGAAACGCATCGTTCACAAACAATAGTGATAGGCTGACATGGCAGCTCATTTCGCAGGCTGATTTTATCCGTGAATTTTATCCTTCAGGGCACAAGATCAACTCGGAATTGTTTTACCCGGATAGACTGAAATATGACGAAGAGAAGAAACGGTTCTTCCGAGAAAAAGTGTTCCGTGCCTCTTTTCCCTTTCAGATGATAATCACCATTCAACAGCTTGTACATCTATGTGGCAATGACATTCATCATGAGCTGACCGATACCAAAGTCGATGAAAGTTCACGGGAAATATTTCTCGAATTTCAAAAAGGATGGCTGGATAAGAATATGGAGATTGCATTTTACGAATATGCCAAAAGTGTAAAAATAACGGGAGATGCAGCAATCGTATTCTATATGAATGAAGGTAAGGTATTCACCAAGAATCTTTCCTATTTTGATGGTGACACTCTTTATCCTCACTACGACTCCATAACCGGTCAAATGACACTGTTTGCCCGACGATACAGTGACTATGACGAAGATGGAAAGGAACTCATTTCTTGGGTAGAAGTGTGGGACAATAAAAAAATGTACCGTTACCGTCAGGATAAAAGGGGAATAGTCGGAGCAATAAACAAATTGAAACAGTATTTCGGTATTGAAGGATATACATTAGTGGAAGAACACGATCATGGATTTGCCGAATGTCCGGTTGTATATTATCGGGACAAACACGGTGCCTGCTGGAGCTTTTCACAAGATAATATCGACAAGTACGAACTGGCTATTTCCCATTTGTGTCAAAACAATATGGCATACGCATTTCCGATCATGTTACTTAAAGGTGAAGATGTTGAGATTCAGGGAGATATGTATGGTGCGGTAAAAGCTATCACTATGGGGAAGGATGATGATGCAGGCTTTATGAATCGTCCCGAAGCATCACAATCATTTGAACTTCAAATTAATACATTACTTAAAATGATTTTTATGGGGAGTTTTGTTGTCATGCCTCCCGAAGTAAAGTCAGGAGATTTGCCGGGTGTTGCTATCAAGCTGATCTATTCACCATCTTTGGAAAAAGCCATGATTGACTGCAAGGAATTTGACGAATCAATAGACAAAATGAAACGGCTGTTCCTGCACGGATATGGAACAGAAAAAGGCCAACTTACCAAATTCCTCAATTTGAAAATTTTTTCGTGGGCAGTTCCATACGTCCACCAAAATGCAGCCGAATTGGTATCGAACTTGGTACAATTAGTCGGTGCCGGTATTTTATCAAAAGAAACCGGCTCGGAAGAATCCGGTTATGGGAAAAACAATGAATGGGATCGTATCATGCGTGAATATAAGGAACAGCAACAAGCTGACTTGCTATATCAACTGAAAATCAAGAAAAATGAAAGTAAAGAGGGTAATGCAAAATGATCTGTACCAAAACGCGGAGCGCGAAAGCAATCCCGTACTCCGCGCTCCGAATCCAATGTAATTATACATTGGAAAAAGCCGCCTCTGCCTACATAAAATAGACAGAGGCTTTACTTTTTTTCAACAACTTGGTTGATAAGCTTGTGTTATAACAAGTCAACTTCTACATTGCAAATGTAATGAATGAATTGAATATGACACTACTTTCGATACAATTTTTTATTATAAGGCTTTCGAGGATATTTCCGGTTAAGCTTCTTTTGCAGATCATCATTGATACTTTCATTCAGAAGGATTTTAGAGTTTAGCACCCGGACTTCTCCAGTAAGTTCCATAATAGTTTTGGATTGTGTCGCATTTTGTTTTGAAAGTTCAACATTGGCAATAGCCAGTTTGCTGCATTCTGATGCAAGATGATTGAGTTTCTTTGTGCTGATTAATGATATTCCAAACATAATAATTCTGATATTTAACCTATTAAATAATTATATTGCTGATACGGAAACTGCAAAGCATTTACAATGACCGTGATACGGTGGTAATTTGTCCCATTCCACATGAAATCCGACTTCATCGTCACAAATGTTACAAGGATAGGAGCTGCCACGCATGACAAAGAACCCTACGGCTCCACTGGCTTTAGCCTGTAATTCCCAATGCTTCATCCAACCCTCTGCCACAGCATACTCCGTCAAATCTGACAGTGCAGTCCAAGAGCTTACAGTACGTCCTACTCCAAAAGACTCCTGAACACCGAGTCTTGAAATAACCGGATAACCCTTTGAAATAGCTCTCTGTACATGCTCATTAAGCAACGGCGTTTTTACCGACTGCCTGATAGATGAAAGTAGTTTGTCTTTGGAAAGGTTCAGTAGTAGTCCGGCGGCAATGGCCGTTTCAACCTCCTTTGAAAACCGGTCAACATATTCTCTTGCGCGTTGCGTGAAGGTTTTGCTGTATGATTCTCGCGTTATATATGTTATGATTGCATCCTTATTATCCTCATGTGTCGCTACTGCCAAAGTATAAGTATAGTCTTCAATTATTTCAAGAAGGGATAAAATAATGGCATCCACCTCCTCCTGCAACTGTCTGTTTGCTGAAAAACGGAATAGTTCAGGGCTGATTTTGTACCGGTATGAAATATCTATAATTTGCTTTGCCGCCTCGATCATTACAATTTGAAGATTGGTACGCATGGATAGCTCCGCATCCAGACGTTGACGGAGGTATTCTTTGGCCTCTTCAATTTCCTTATCAGTCGGTACCCTCATTTTTATGTTCCTCCTTAATACTTTCCTTTATGCTATTCATGTTTCTTTCTTCTTCCAGTATTTTGGCATCATCTTCCGGTGATACTGGTTTCTGCAAGCCTCGTAGCCGTTCGGTAAGATCAGAGTAGCTTTTAAAAAACTCTTCCATAAACTTAACATCGGGGGTTGCGTTACTAATAAGGAAACAGACTTTGATCCATGTTTCCAAATATTCGCGAAGTTCCTTATTGTTGGCTAACTCCCGAATCCGGGAGAACATTCCGTTGTCATCCCGAAAACGCATACTCCAAAAACCTGACACTGCCTTAATGCTGATCCAGTCATGTTCACTACCATTATCCCTCGTAACAATAAAGTTACCTACCTGAATACCATTTGTTTTTTTGCTCATAATCCTATTTTCAATTTACGTTCAAATCTATCTCCATGATTAAAAAAGTATTCCTTACCGTAAGAGTTTATACGCTCTTCATCCGATGATACTTTATTCATTTCATCAATCAAACAACTATACCTATCATCATCAGGAAGAAGTCCTTTGCATTCTTCTCTGATATAAATATGATGCTTCCCATTTACCCAATAAAATTCAGAGAGAAATCCACCAAGAAGCATTTCAATCATTTTTTGGTGCCTGACAGACAATTCTCCTTGCACTGCTATATCCATTGCAATACTCTTACCTTCTATTGTCTTCAATTCACATGAATAGTTCAAGGCTCGAAGGATAGACATCAGCTCAACACTTAACTCTATGTGATTCATATTTTTCATACTTTTACTATTTCAAATTCATCTGCATGTTCCTTACCAATCCAATCCCGTTTCTGATTTTCAGTTGCGGTTTCGTAGATTCTTCCTCGCTTAGACAAATGCCTTTTCCTAAAAATACCTTCTTCTCCAAGTTTGTCATAATCTCTTCTTGAAGGGGATAATCCCTTTGCCCTGCAAAAGAACAATCCCGTTTCCTTGTGTCTAAATTTTACTGCCATGCTTATTCCTCCCATGATTTCGTCTTCTTCCTCAACGTAAATCCGTTTTAATTTGTCTGATACTTCTTCAAGCTCACGCTTCATTTGATTTACATGAAATCCAGCTGGCATAGGGATTTCTAATGTTCCCCGTAGGTTATCTATTCTTTCAATAACCTCTGCAAATTCATCCGGTGCGATCATACTATTTGGTTCTTATTTTTAATTGTTTGATAATCTTCTCCACAGCGTCCAAGTCAAAAACTGTTGTTCTTTTCTCCATGTGGTACGTCCCTTCCAGTTTCTTCTCCCGGAACAAACGCTGAACTTGATAAATGCTTAATGACAAGCAAGCCGCAAGTCCTTCATGGGTATAGGCATATCGTTTGCCATCTTTGTAAACCGGTTTGGCGATCCTTTGCTTATAGTTGCCCCGTAAGTCTTCCCGTTTCTCATAATAGAGTTTTTCCGTCAAGGCTGTTCCATATAAGCCATATACCTGACCGTTCGGGGTTCTTTTTTTGCGATAACCGGCTTCCGAAAGAATACGTCCGAATACTGTCACATTCTCTTCTTTGGCATTATTGTCCCTACACCATTTGCAATATTTCCGGTACAGAATGGCCGAAGACATCCATTTGGGTTCAATATCGGCAATTTCCTCATAGCGGCACAGATAGTTCATTTGATACATGAACTTCATTACGGTACTACTTTCCGACTGATATTCATCCATGACATTTTCAAGCTCCTTACTGTCTGTCAACTTATAACCATTGGCGATAAAACGGTCACGTCCTTCCAATATCCAATTGAATATAGCTGGGTATTCGGCCTCCAAATCCCGTGACAGTTCTTTTTTCTGCCGGGCTTTGGGTATCTCCACCTCAAAGGGAATAATGCAAATACGCCGCCTCATTCCATAGCTCCAGTCTTTCAAATACGGCATTTGGTTGGCATTTGCCATAAGCAGAGGAATATTGTAAGCAGTGAAGTTATCGCCATAGATAGGCCGGGCTTCGGTAGGCTCACCACTGATAAGACTCTTCAACGTGTCACTATCCTTACCAAACTCCAACGCTTGTATTTCAGAACAGTAGTTCAACCGCTTGCCATTGATGAAAGCGATATTCTTTTTTCTCTCATTTCCAGTAATCAATGCACCTATGCCGAAATTGCTGACATTCTCCCGGCCAAGTATGCCCATGATTGTTTCAAAAACCACACTTTTGCCATTGGAGCCGGAGCCACGAAGAACAAGCATTGTTTCCATTTTCGCCACACGCCGGTCAACGAAAATACTTCCAAGAAATTCCTGCAAAACTTTTTGCATGTTTTTGTCCGGCAAAACTTCATCCAAGAACATTCTCCAAAGAAAAATGTGTTCTTCCGGCTTGTAGTCATAGGAAACGCATGTAGTCTGTACCCAACGGCGGTTGAAAGAATGCGCACGGCGAGCACTCATATCAAACACGCAATTGTTAAATACCACAATAGCATTATCAGGTTTCAAGGCTTTTCCTGCCACTACACGCTTACAGACTTTCAATACGCCTTCCACACGAGAATAATCGCCATTGGGCATCTTGCATTTACGCATCAAGTCATATATCAGGTTGCCAAAATCATCCCATGCCATCTCTTCATATATCCGGCCACTGAAATAGTAAGGCGTACCATTGAACTTACAAATCGAAGATCGTATAATGGCTGCACGCATCAAGTCCTGCACAGCATCAACACGCGCTGCACTTTTGGACTCTTGTAAGGCGGCATCCAGTTTCTCGCCTTTCATAAGCCCGAAGACCTCATTTAACAACTTCCTATACTTTCCCGACTCCATTTCAGTTTTTAAATTTACCAGTCCTTACCTGATTGATACAGTCAGCAACCCATCCAACAAGATACGAGAATGTTTCCTGATTAGCTAAATCCACTTTTGCACCTATATAATCAAATATGTTCATCGCTATATGTGAACTTTCATGAGCGATATTTGCTATAGTAATGGCATTCTTACTTTCAAATCGGACAAGAATACCACCCAAATTTCGCAGTTTATCACGAACACAGTCCACAATGGCATCAGCAGTATCATCCCATTCACTTACACCTTCAAATCTATCTGAAAATGTATCTGTACTGACTGCAACCCACAACTTGCGTGGATATATCACCGGATCAAACTCATGTATTTTCATAAAATATCATTATATATTCAAAAACAAGTGTTTTTGATAGTTTTATGCCTATTTTCAGGCCGTTTTACGCCACAAATATAGCCTATTTTCTACATAATTATCATATAAATACTATTATTTTCTACTTAAAATATAGAATAAACACGCTTTTTTGAAATCTTTTTGCCATGTTTTTATTCGTTGCATCATTGAAGACCAGTAATCGCAAAATATTGATAAACAAAGGATAACGACTCTATTTCAATAGGAAATACAGATGGAGCATTCTCTCTGATATGTATGGTTTATGTAGGGTTTTAAAGGCAACTATACATATATAACATATTGAAATACAAATCAATGGAAAATAGTGCATAGTATGTATAGTTTTTTATGCAAACCATATTATATATA
>ENA-OQDE01000060-OQDE01000060.1-human-gut-metagenome-genome-assembly--contig:-NODE-60-length-62776-cov-28.881738_pt1 | contig 62776 bp, 69 predicted proteins | sample MGYA00242768_ERZ504595 | MGnify/ENA primary metagenome ERZ504595 (study PRJEB26092, sample SAMD00036307) | human gut metagenome | host: Homo sapiens | study: EMG produced TPA metagenomics assembly of...
CGGGGCCTGGATCGGCCGCTACAATACGGAGAGGCGCAGCGATGCGCTCGGCGGCCGCACGCCGGCCGAGTTCCGCGCCGCGCTGGGAAGGGCCGCGTAGCGGTCCAAGAAATCGTCCGCAGTCCCGCCGGATTTGCGCCGACAAGTGGCAATATGCGCGGGTCCAAAAGAGGGGAGGGCCGATGCCTGTCGGCCCTTCCCGGGGTTGGGTGCCCGTTGCTTTAATGGGGCGCATGTGCGCAGGTGCGCGTAGGCGCGTGCGGGTGTCCCGTTACTTGAGCTCGATGCTCGAAATCTCGACTTCGCGCGCCTCGGAAACTGCCTCTGCCATGTCATCGGGGAATTCGATGGAGTTGAGGAGCGCCTCGGCTTCTTTCTTGTGCAGGTCGAAGTTCGAGATAAGGACATAGATGCTTCCCGGCTCAACGTCGGTAAAGAGGAGGGTTGTGATGCCACTGTTGTCCTCGTACGTTCCGACGAGCCACGTCCTGCCGTTATACTCGATGGACCCGCCATCCTTCCACTGGAACGTATCCCCCTTCTTTTCCGCCTGGTCGGCGTGGGATTCCTCGGCAGTCAGCGCTTTTTTCCAAACGGGGATAAAACGATCGGCCGAGGCGTTCTCGTTCTCGGGGAAGGTGAGCTGGACCCTGTCGGCATTCTTGCCGGCGGAGTCGCTTACGCCGACGCCTCGGGCATCTCGACCTTAAACCAGATAAAGTCGGTCTTCTTGGCGACGGGGGCCTTTTCCTTGCTCTCGCTCTTGGCGGTGCTGCCGCCTCCGCCCGATGCGCTCCCGCCGCAGCCGACAAGGGCAAACGCGGCAAAGAGGGCGATGCAAAGGGAAAGAATCGATAGGGTCTTTTTCTTCATGGTGGCGTCCTCCTTGTCTGCCAGGGACATCGTGCGCCGCGGATCGCTGGGGCAGCGGTTGCGCGTGCACATGATGACTTTGTTTGCTGTGCGGTGATTCCTCCATTCGTCGTCCGGTGCCGTGATGAGCGTTGCCCCAACATGGGGCTCCTTACCTATATGTATGCCCCAGTTGCCGCTGCCCGGGAGTCTCGAAACGTGGGCCATGTGTCCCATGTTTGCGTTGGCATGGCCTATCGTTCGTCATAGAAATCCGCGATGGCCAGGTGCGCTGACGCCCATGTGCTTATGGGCTAGACTTAGCACCATTACGTGTTCGATGCGGTTGGTCGGCGGTTGCCGCCTGACCGATGTATATGACTTGAAGGTGCGTGCGTATGAGCCAAGAGATGATGGATAAAACCTGTCGAGAGTTTGCCGAGGCACTTGCCGCACGCGAGCCGGTTCCCGGCGGTGGCAGCGCGAGCGCCTTTGTGGGCGCGCTGGGCGCCTCGCTGTGCGGAATGGTTGCCCGCTACGGTGCGACCAATCCTGCGCTTGCCGATCGCGCGGATGACCTGACGCGCGCATTTGCCCAGGCAGATGAGTTGGCCCAGGAGCTTGTCGAGTTGGTTGCCGAGGACGTTCGTGCATATGGGCAGGTGTCCGCGGCGTACGGTATTCCGCGTGGCGATCCGGCTCGAGCGACCGCGATTCAGGATGCGCTGCATGTGGCCGCTATGCCGCCGTATCGCATTATGGATGCCTGCGGGCGTGCACTGGCGCTGCTCGAGGACATGGCTGACAAGGGTTCGCGTCAGCTGCTGTCCGATGTGGCGTGCGGCGCCGTGTTCTGCCGTTCCGCTATGCAGGGCGCGAGCTTGACGCTCTTTGCGAACACCACGTCTATGAAGGATCGCGCTCGTGCTGAGGAGCTCGAGACGGCGTGTGATGAGTTGCTCGACATGTGGTTGCCGCGCGCCGATGCGCTGGCGCGCCGCGCCGCCGACGCCGCAAGGAAGAGGGGATAGCCATGGCTGAACTGCTGAAGGGTGCCCCCGTTGCTCGCGCTTTGACTGAGGAACTTGCTGCTCGCTGCGTGGCTTTGCGCGAGCGCGGCGTTGTGCCGACGCTGGCTATCGTGCGCGTGGGTGAACGCGAGGACGACCTATCCTACGAGCGCGGTGCGCTCAAGCGCTGCGAAAAGGTTGGCATTGAGGCTCGCCGCGTTTTGCTTCCCGCCGATGTTTCGCAGGACGAGCTGTTGGCGGCCATCGAGGACATCAATACCGATTCGTCTGTTCATGGCTGCCTGATGTTCCGCCCGCTGCCGCCGGCCTTGACGAGGACGCGGTTGCCGCGGCACTCGATCCTGCCAAGGACGTTGACTCCATGACGCCGGCTTCGCTGCTCACCACGCTTTCGGGGCGCGGCGAGGGTTTTGCCCCCTGCACAGCCGAAGCCGTGCTTGCTTTGCTGGATCATTACGGCGTTGAGCTGGATGGGGCCAAGGTCGCGGTCGTTGGTCGGTCGCTGGTGATTGGCCGTCCCGTTGCCGCCATGCTTACGGCTCGCAATGCCACAGTGACGACGTGCCATACGCATACGCACGACCTTGCTGCCGAGTGCCGTGCTGCCGACATTGTGGTTGCCGCCGTTGGACGCGCGCGTACGATTGACGTGGATGCGGTTCGAGAGGGCCAGACGATCATTGATGTTGGCATTAATTGGGACGAGGCCGCTGGCAAGTTGGTGGGTGACGTCGATTCTGATGCTGCGGAGCCGGTCGTTAACGCCATCACGCCCGTGCCGGGCGGCGTGGGCGCTGTGACGACGGCGATCCTCGCCAAACACGTGATCGAGGCGGCCGAGCGCGCATCGAAATAGGTTTTTGACCACAAGGCTGCCGAGGCCGTGGTTTCGCCCTTTTTGCGCCGAAGCGATACACTGTTATCGTTTGATTTCTTCGCTCAAGGAGGATGCGCATGCCGTGCACAACGATTTTGGTTGGTAAGAACGCGAGCTACGACGGGTCGACGTTGGTTGCCCGCAACGAGGACTCGTCCAACGGGGTGTTTGAGCCCAAGCGTATGCGCGTGTGCATCCCGACGAGCAGCCGCGCGTCTATACGAGCGTCCTGAGTCACCTGACCGTTGAACTGCCCGATAACCCCATGCGCTACACGAGCGTCCCCGATGTTGTTCCGGGCCACGGCATCTGGCCGAGGCCGGTTTCAACGAGCTCAATGTGGGCATGTCCGCAACCGAGACGCTCACCACCAACGAGCGCGTTCGCGGCGCCGATCCGCTTGTGGACTACGTGCCCGCCAAGGGCAACGAGGACGAGGACGGCTATGTTCCGGCGCAGCCCGGCGGTCTGGGCGAGGAGGACATGGTGACCCTGGTGCTGCCATATGCCAAATCCGCCCGCGACGGCGTACGCATTCTGGGTGACCTGCTCGAGCGTTATGGCACCTACGAGAACAACGGCATCGCCTTTAGCGACGTGGACGAGATCTGGTGGCTCGAGACCATCGGCGGTCACCACTGGATCGCCAAGCGCGTGCCTGACGACGCTATGTGACCATGCCCAACCAGCTGGGTATCGACAGCTTTGACCTGGATGACGCCGAGGGCGCCCAGGCCGATCACATGTGCTCCGCCGACCTGCGCGCTTGGATGGCCGAGTGGCATCTGGACCTGACGCTGGGCGTCGAGGGCGACGGTCCGGCCGCGGTCTTCAACCCGCGCGAGGCCTTTGGCTCGCACAGCGACAGCGACCACGTCTACAACACGCCGCGCGCCTGGTATATGCAGCGCTGCCTTAACCCCAGCGATGTGTGGGACGGTCCCGAGGCCGACTACACGCCCGAGAGCGACGATATTCCCTGGAGCCGCGTGCCCGAGCGCAAGGTGACCATCGAGGACATCAAGTACGTACTCTCGAGCCACTACCAGGCACGGAGTACGACTGCTACGGCAGCAAGGGCACGCCCGCCACGCGTGGCGCTATCGCCCCATCGGCATCAACCGCAACAGCCAGCTCGCTGTGCTGCAGCTGCGCCCCTATGCGCATCCGGCCTACCGCGCCGTGCAGTGGATGGCCTTTGGCTCCAACTCGTTTAACGCGCTGGTTCCGCTGTACGCCAACGTCGAGACCATGCCCGAGTACTTTGCCGACACGCAGGCTCGCGTGACGTCCGAAAACTTCTACTGGGCCAACCGCCTGATCGGCGCGCTGGCCGACGTCCGCTTCCATGAGTGCGGCCGCGCAGTCGAGGATTATCAGGAGAAGGTCGGCGGCATGGGCCACAAGCAGATTCATGACGTCGACGCTGCCGTAGCCGTTCTGCCCGAGGCCGAGGTGCCTGCCGAGCTTGCACGCGCCAACGAGGAGTTTGCCGAGCTCGTGCGCGTGGAGACCGATGCCCTGTTGGGCAAGGTGCTCTACACCACGAGCTGCGCCATGAAGAACTCTTTCGCGATGAACGACAACGTGAGATAGGGATTTCCCGTCGATCGAATAGCGCTTAAACGCTTTGTCGCTTTCACTCAATCTTGGGTACAAGAACGCCAATGCAGTTGTTTGTGATTGGAGACAACCATGGTTATGAAACTCGATCAGCTTGTTAACGGCGCCATCAACGTGGGCTTCGGCGCCGCCGCCGTTGCCGTCGAGGGCAGCAAGAAGGTTCTCGACGACCTTAACACCAAGGCGAGCAGGTGCGCAAGGACGCAGGCGCCCCCGGTATCGCCCGCAGTGTGTCCGACATGTTCGAACAGGCCGGCGGTACCATCTCCGATCTGACCGAGCGCTTGGGCATGCAGGGCGAGACCGCGGCCCAGCGCGTGCTCGACGAGCTCATTCTGGCTCGCGTCCGCGTCATGACAGCCCCCGAGCGCACGGCCTTCCTGGCCCATGTGCGCGACATCGTCGATTCGGTCGAGGACAACGTGACCTCGGTGCCCGTCGAGTCCGTTGAGCCCGACGATGCGAAGGATACCGAAGAGGCCGAGTAGCAGCGCAGATGGCAGATTCCACCACCGATTACAACAATCTAGATCCTTGGGTGACGAGGCAGCGGTTGTCGATGAGGTCGATGCCGCCGTCTCGGGCGCTCGCAAGAAGCCGCGTGCTGTCGATATGGTGCCCGAGGAGCCCGACGCGATGGCGCCGGACGAGGAATACCAGCTCACGCCGGCGGGTCGTCGCGAACGCATCGGGCAGATTGTTCGTCTGGTCAAAAAGTACCGCGTGTGGGATAACCTCACGCCGGTTCGTTTGCGCCGCCTGCTCGAGGAACTCGGCCCCATGTTCGTCAAGATGGGGCAGATTCTGGCCAACCGGTCCGAGATTCTGCCGCAACGCTTTTGCGACGAGCTGCGTCGTCTGCGTTCCGACGTGGAGCCGGTGCCGTACGAGGTCGTACTCAGTTGTCTGGAAGAAGAATACGGCCTGCGCCTGGGGGAGATGTTCGATGCGATCGACCCCAATCCGCTTGGTAGCGCATCGCTCGCGCAGGTGCACCGCGCTCGTCTGGTGACGGGCGAGGACGTGGCCGTCAAGGTGCAGCGCCCCGGTGCGCAGCAGGTTATGGCACAGGACATCGATATCATCCGCTCGGTGGTGCGTATCGTTTCCAAGTTCGTCAACACCGATCAATTTGTTGACCTGCACGGCGTAGTCGAGGAGTTGTGGACCTCGTTTCGCGAGGAGACCAACTTTTTGGCCGAGGCCAAAAACCTCAACGACTTCTACGAGTTCCATAAGAGCGTTCATGGCGTGACGTGTCCTAAATCCTATCTGGACCTGTGTACCGAGCACGTGGTGGTTATGGACTACGTCGACGGCATTTCGATCGCCGATCCTGAACGCTTGGTGGCCGAGGGCTATGACTTGGAAAAGATCGGTGCCGCGATTGTCGAGGACTACTCAACGCAGGTGCTCGACGACGGCTTTTTCCATGCCGACCCGCATGCGGGAAACATTATTCTCAAGGACGGCATCGTTTACTTTATCGACTTGGGCATGGTCGGACGCATGTCGAGTCACGATCGCGGTATCGTCAAGGACATGATTTTCGCCGTGGCTGAGGGTGACGTGCCCAAGCTCAAGGATTCGCTCATGCGCTTTGCCGTGACGCGTGGCGATTCAGCCGAGCTCGATCATTCGGCCTTTTTGTCCGATCTTGACTTTATCGTGGCTGACTTTGCTGGCCTTGACCTGAAGGATCTGGATATCGGCGAGTTTTTGACCTCGCTGTTAAACCTCGCGCGTAAGAATGACGTTGAGCTGCCGAGCGTGGTGACGATGTTCGCGCGCGGCATGGTGACGCTCGAGGGCTTGCTGACCGAGTATATGCCCAACGTCAACATGATCCAGATCATTCAGACGCATATCAAAAACGAAAAAAGCACTTATGCGCGCGTGCGCGACATGGGACGCGATCTTGCCGCGAGCAGCTATCGCGCGGCAAAAGGCTCGCTCGAGGCGGCCGAGTATCTGGCTTGGCTTCGCGTATGCTCACGCGCGGCCAGCTTAAGGTGAACACGCAGATCATGAGCAGCGATAAGGCGCTGCGACAGCTGGGCGGAATTATCGACCGCATGTCGATGGCAATTGTGATCGCCGGTCTGTTTATCGGTTCGTCGGTGGTGTACTACGCGCGCATCGAGCCGGTTGTGTTTGGTATCCCAGTCATTGGCTTTATGGGCTACGTGAGCGCGCTGGTGCTGGCGCTTATGCTGGGCCGCAATATCTGGCTCAACAGTCACGGTGGCAAGCACTAGAGGCTGCGACCGTCACCGCATTTTCCTATCGCAAACAATAGCTTTTACCTTGGCTTCGCCTGCGTGTGAGGCCCTTTTGCGTGCTACCATATCGACGGCAATAATCGATGGTCTAGATGGTGGTGCGGAGACGCACGAATGCGCGGTTTTCCTGCGCGTTTGGGAGAATCGGGGTGCAAGTCCCCGGCTGTACCAGTAACCGTAATTCCTCTTGGCTCGGGATGTGCGCGTCGCAGATCGGACGACGTGCCCGAGTCGTTAAGGTTAAGTCGGATCGCCTCCCATCTTGCATGCGGCTGCGGCGTATGCCGCCGGTGTGCATAGGCTCTGGAGGGAAGTGGGACCCCGATGGGGGAACTCGAGCGCAACATGCGCGATGACGTGGGGCAGCCTCAAGGCAACGCTCCGAGTACAGACAATGGGGGACAAATGGATATGTTTGAGGACGAGCGCGAGCGCGCCTCGTTGCATCGCCGTGGCGCGATTGCACGCGGTGTAGCCAAGCGCTGCCTGGTGGCATTCCTGGCCTTCGCGATGGCCTTTGGCACCACACCGGCCCAGCTGTGGGCCGAGGGTGCCGAGGGCATTGCCGAGGCTGTGGCTCAGGCTGCGACACCGAGTGAGGGCACGGGGGCCGCGGACGGTGCTGCCGACCAGGGCAAGGCCGAGGTTTCGGATTCCGGGAGCGCGCCTGCAGCCAGTGCCGCCACAACAGGGGCAGCAACTGGCGACGAAGGCTCGGTGACGGGGGAGAACCCTACCGCGAGCGAGCAGTCTTCGACGCATTCGCTGGCCAAGCAGGATCTGCCGCCGCGACTGCCGTCCAGACAGAGAACCCGACAGAAACCGGCGATGTCGCCAAGAAGCAAGTCGAGGTCTCGTTCTCGATTATCGCACCGATGCCGACGCAAGGCTCAGACCTGGGTGGCACCTACGCAACTCAAGCTCGACGAGGGCGCGACGGCTGCGGACGCCTTCGTTAAGCTGCAGCAGAAGACGGGCTTCAAGGCAGACTACGATGCAAACACGGCATACGGGTTCTACCTCAAGAGCATTACGTCCCCGACAGATAGCCGCACGCTTGCCTACGATCCGACGACTTATGCCTTCTGGCAGCTGTTCGTCGATGGCGCGTCTTCCTCGGTTGGCGCGAGCAGCGTCAAGCTCACCCAGGGGCAGAAGATTGAGTTTGCCTATACGGCTGGTAGTGCGTCCCCTGTCGTTAAGGACCAGGTTGCCGCAAATGTGACCGTCATTGGTCGCGACGCCCGGGGCAAGACCCAGACTTGGGTCGATAACGCGCAGTATGTGGTGACGTCCGGTTCGAGCGCGCTTGACCTTACGAAGGTCGCGCTCGAGGCGAATGATATTGACGCCGTTGCTGCGGGCTCCTTCATTCTGAGCCTTAAGTACAACGGCGTTGAGCTGGGTACGCCGCTCGATTATTCGACCTATTGGCAGCTGTTCATCAACGGCAAGTCGAGCGACTACACGGCAGACAATGTCACCATTCATGCTGGCGATACCGTTACGTGGTTCTACGGTGGCTGGGGCGATCAGTTGCCCTCTGATTTCGTCCATGCTTCCGTTCAGGTCCTCGGTAAGGACAAGGACGGCAAGCAGCAGGTTTGGGCCTCGACGGGCCAGACGAGTCTCAAGGCTGGTTCCACTGCTAAGGATTTGCTGGAGCAGACTGGTCTTACCCTCGATGCTAAAGAAGATTCTTGGGGTTGGTACCTCAGCGGCATTACCTCGCCGCTTGACGGTAAGACCTATGAGTATGATCCTGCAACCAAAAGTTATTGGCAGTTCTATGTAAATGGCAAGTTCGCCCAGGTCGGGGCCGGCAACTACGAACTCCAAGAGGGTGACGCCGTCACCTTTATGTATGGTGCTGACGCCGATGCCTCCCCGGTCAGGTTCTTGGGTCCGTCGATGTTATCGGTCCCGATGTCAACGGCAACAATACTCGCTGGGGCTCGGCAAGCAACGTTTCTCTGCCCGAAGGCTCTACGGCTCAGGACCTTATCGAAGCGGTTCTGAAGGCTCAGTCTATCGATTACAAGGCCTCTCAGGGCGGCGCTTACTGGTTCCTGAATTCCATTACTTCGCCGTTCGATCACAAGCCGTATGGCTGGGATGGTGCGACCAAGAAATATTGGCGTCTGTTTATCAACGGAGAGCCCTCATCTCTCTGCGCCAACCAGGTCACGCTCAAGAGCGGCGACAAGGTTACGTTTGCCTACACCACCGATAATTCGCCCATGCCCGATCCCGACAAGATTGTCGTGGACCCGAGCGCGACGGCTCCTGATTGGGATGCCGAGTGGGCCGGCTACGGCAACAGTGGCAACGGTTCGACCGTAACGGATGCCAAGACGCCTGCGCAGGCTGCCGGTCTTAAGTGGGCCTTCGATTGGAAGGCCGAGTCTGGTCAGCAGTATGCCAACTGCAGCGAACCTGTCATCGCTAACGGCTTTGTGTACATCGCGACCGAGAACGAGCTCATTAAGATCGATTCGTCCACGGGCAAAAAGGTTGCCTCTGCGCCGCTTGCCTCCAAGGTGAGCTATACCTCTCGTCCGATCTATACCAATGGCCTTATCATCGTTCCGCTCAACGGCGGTGCGGTTCAGGCGATTACTGCAGACAAGCTGATCTGCAAGTGGCTGACGCCCGGTTTGACGGACTTGACGCAGAGCTCCTGCACCGTGGTTTCGGACGGCGAGTACGTCTATGTAGGCTCGGTCGATATTTCGTATGACGAGAATTACAACGCGACCTACGGCAACGGCTCCTTTGCGCGCATTAAGATTGCCACGGGCGAAGTTTCTTGGCAGAACATCGACCCTGCGAGGGCTATTACTGGACTGGTGCGGCTTTGACGGATAAGTATGCCATCGTTCCTACGAGTGCGGGTACGCTTAAGTGCATTGATAAGGCAACGGGTGATGTCGTTTCGACCATGAAGCTCGGCGCTCTCGCGAACGCCGACTGTGTCGCCGATCCGTCCAATGGTTCGACCTTCTATCAGATGACGCACGATGGAAAGCTCCATGTGATTTCGCTTTCGACGAAGGGCGTACTGAGCGAGCAGAAGACGGTCGACCTGGGTCTTACGAATAACATGAGCGCACCGGCGGTGGCTGGCGAAAACTTGATTGTCGGCGGACAGACGGCTACTGGCTCTGCTCTGGCTTTCTATAATCTGAAGACCGGTAAAACCACGATGGTCACCGCTGCTGACGGTAAAGAACTGCCGGCCGGATTTAACGGTATTGCTGCTACTCCGCTGGTGAGTGTTCAGGGCGGCAAGACCTATGTGTACTTCACCGTTAACAGCGCGGATAGCAAGGATTACGTTAACTACTCTGCTGGTGGTGGCGTGTATCGCTATACGCTCGGCGATGCAGAGGCGACGCAGATTTATGATGCGGCTGGTCATTACCAGTACTGTGACTCTCCGGTCATTGCCGATGCTTCTGGCAACCTCTACTACATCAATGATTCGGGTACGCTGTTCAAGCTCGGGGCTGTTGAGTCTTGGACGGTTGCCTTTAATTCCAACGGCGGGTCTGCTTGCGACACTAAGTTTGTTGCTACGGCCGACGGCAAGCTGGTCAAGCCGGCCGATCCGACGCGCGATGGCTACACTTTCGGCGGTTGGTATACCGATGAGGCTTGCGCGCAGGCGTATGACTTTAGCACGCCGGTGACGGCCGATCTGACGCTGTATGCCAAGTGGACCAAGAATGCCGTTAACCCTGGCGGTAATGGCGGTTCTGGCACTAATGGTGGCAACGGTGGCGCTGGCAACGGTTCCGGTGCTGGCGCTGGCACGGGCTCCGGCTCCGGCACGAAGGGCCAGCAGGCTGGCGGCGCTATCGCCCCGGGTCAGAAGCCGGTGACCAAGACGACGGTGTCGACCAAGACCGAGACCAAGGACAACAAGTCCGACAAGAAAGACTCCGATAAGTCCGATAAGAAGGACGAGAAGAAGTCTGACAAGAAGTCTGGCAAGAAGGACAGCAAGTCCGACAAGAAGTCCGATTCCAAGTCCGATATGGGTGCTGTTTCCACGACCGCTGCTAAGAAGTCCTCTAGTGCTTCCGAGCAGGAGACTGGCATCAACCCGCTCGCCATTGTTGGCGTTGCCGCCGGCGTCATCGGTCTCGCCATCGTCGGCGTGTTCGTGTTCACCAACGTCGGTAGGTGAGGGCTGTGTCCAATAAATCCAAGGACGCTGACCCCAAGCAACCAGATTCCTCGTTCATTCAGTTCGACGATGCAAAGCAAAAGGGCGCCGCTTCGGCGGCGTCCGCCCCTCGTCGCAAGGCGCTCCTTGGCGTTCTGACTGCCGCGTGCACCATTCTGATCGTCGTCTCGCTGGGTTTCGTCCATCCTTCCACAAGCGGTGCCTGGTCCATCGACTGGATCATTCAGACCGTGACAGGGGAGAGCGTCGTCACCAAGGACACCAAGGCGTCTGGCTCGACTACGACTTCGGGCGAGGCCAGTTCCAAGGATTCCAAGTCATCGAATGACGCAAAGGATGAGTCCAAGGACGATTCCGAGTCTTCAAACAAGGAATCGGATAAAAGCTCGGATAGCAAGAAGTCCGATGGTCAGGACGGCAAGAAGTCTGGAGATAAATCCGCTGCCCAGAATACGGGAGCCGGCGATACTTCCAATGTGTCTGGCGGTGCTTCTTCGGGCGGCGGCCAGTCGTCTGATGGAGCCTCCAGCTCTAATGGTGGAAACGCCTCCTCGGGTGGCCAGAGCGGCTCGCAGGAGTCCAGCTACGTAACAGTGACGGTTTCGGTTACATCGAGCGCTGTGGGCAATCCTGTGTCCTCTGGTGGCACCTTTACCTTTAACGAAGGCGCTACCGTCTACGATGCCCTGTGCGCGCTGGGCCTTTCTGTCAACGCACATGGCTCGTCGTACGGCACGTATGTCTCCGCGATTGGTGGTTTGGCCGAGAAACAGTACGGCGGCACGAGTGGCTGGATGTACTCCGTCAACGGCACAACGCCCATGACGGCGTGCAGCAACTACGTTCTCTCCAACGGCGACAACGTGGTCTGGTATTACGTAACGGGCTAGAGACCTCGACATATCGCACCAAGCGGGCGGTTCGGACAAACATCCGGGCCGCCCGCTTTTCATGCGTAGAGGACTTGGTCGCCGGGGACCTCGGCAAACAAAAAACCGGTTGGAACGGGAATTCCAACCGGTTATACATTCAAGCAAATAGTGAATCGACTACGACCGTGCGCCCTCGAGGAAGAAGCGGCGGCTGAAGTAGTTGTACCAGGTGACGAGGAACGTAGCGATTGCTTTCATGGCCTGGTAGCCGATGCTCAAAAACGTGACGCCCACAAACATGTACAGGTCGTTGAGGCCCAGGCCGATCACCGACAGGATGGTGAAGATCGTGAACTCGCGCTTGCGGCTCATGCCCTCGCGATGGTCGAACACGTACTTCATGCTGAGCCAGTAGTTGACCACGACGGACGTGATGAACGAGACCGTGGTGCTCATCAAAAAGTCGAGGTGGAACAGCTCGACGAGCGCAATGAGCATACCCCAGTCGATGCCAAAGGAGATAAGACCCACGACAGCGAACTTGAGGAACTGCTTGGTATGAGGTTGTGCCAGTGCCTTGCGCACGTAATCACATCCAATGCGTTGACGAATCGAGCAGAGGATACTTTAGAGCTTTTGCATGGGAAACGTAAGGTCTTTGGCAAGAACTATATGAACTCGCCAAATATTCAAGAGGTAATCCGCAAACGTTGCAAATCTTCCCGTAAACGAGCAAGGCTCACGAACAACACAGCGCTGGACGCGCGTCATCCGTGGGCCCCGTAGCTGCGCGGGAAAGCCGGGCTACTTGGTCTGCTCGCCCTCCAGGAAAATCTTGCGCGTTACAAAGTTGTAGACCATGACCAGCGCGGTGGCGCAAATCTTGGCGATATTGGCCTCGAGCCCCAGGCCGGCGTTGAGTGTCAGCACGATACCGTCGTTGAGCGCCAGGCCGATCACGGACAGCACGACAAAGATGATGAACTCGCGGCGGCGGCTCATGCCTTCCTTGTGCGCAAACACGTATTTCATGCTTGCGAGGTAGTTAAAGATGAGTGAGATGATAAAGCCGCTGGTGTTGGCGATTAGGATGTTGAGGCCCAGACCGTAGTGGAGCAGATTCATAATGCCAAAGTCGATGACCGTGGCAATGACACCGACGACGCCAAATTTCATGATCTGCGCAAGGAGCTTTTGCATGGTACCTGCCTTAGGGTGGCGCTGGGGCGCGTGGGGATGACAAACCCAGCAAGTTTAGCCAATCCCCGCGGGTGGAGCTAGGCGCGCTCCTCGATAGCACCGTTTCTATATGCATCGAGCAGTTGGCGTAGGTCCTGGATCTGGCTGCGGATCTTGGCGCCGGTATCGGTGTCGCTCACCATGCGGCGGCGGTCGGCCTCGTCAAAGCGGTTGGTCTCGCTTTCGATGTCCACGTTGCGCGTGAGTGCCTCGGCAACGGTGGTAAAGGCCCGGTGCGACTTGAGGCGGCATCCGCGCGAACTCGAGATAAGTGTGTAGCCGGCGATGCCCGTTTTGGGGTGGTAGGCGCGGCAGAAACCGCCATCGATGACCAGCAGCTTGCCGTTGGCGCGGATGGGCTGCTCGCCCTTGGTGGTCTTGACGGGCGTATGGCCGTTGATGACGTGGCCCGTCGGCGAGCAGGCCATGGCAGCGACGTTGAACTCGCGCATGATATCGTCGCAGACCGAGGGCGACTTGGTAAGCGTAAAGTACGGGTCCATCGGCTCGACCAGGTGCTCTTGTCGGCGATATAGGCGCGCTCAAAGGTACGCACCAGGCGTCCGCTGGCGGGTGAGTTAAAGCCAATCCACAGGTACCACATCCAGTCGAGGGCGTCTCGGTCGCCCACGCGCCAGGCACGGCGTGCAATGTAATCGCAAAAGTCGAAGTAATCGCGGCCAGCGTGCCAGGTGCCCAGGCAGTTCATGCTGCTAAAGGTGCCGTCTTCGTTGAGCGGCACGCAGCCATGGAACAGCAGGTTGCCGTTGGCGACCTTGTACATCGAGCCGTGGGAATAGAGGAAATCGATATGGCGATGCAGGTGATCGGCGGTGACAAACTCGGACACGAGCTTGTCGATGATGTGCTGCTCCTCGGGCGTGAGCGTATAGGGGTCCGCCGGGTCGACGGTGGGGAAGTCGTTGGTCGTGAGCGGCCACACGCTGCCGTCGGCGAGCGTGACCGTGCCGGTGTCGTGGTCGATCTTGTCGAGTAGCAGGCGATCGGTCATATCGAACTCGGGGTGGCGCTGGATAATCTGGCCCTCGAGCTTAAAGAGCAGGACGTTGATGGCCTTGATCAGCGGGGTGATGGACTCACCGGCGGTGTAGGTGGCATCGGCAAAGGCGACAAGCTCACGCAGCGAGATGCCGTAGTCGTTCTCCAGGATCTCGTAGTTGTCGTAGCGTAGGTTGTTGCGCAGCACCGTGGCGATGCAGGCGGGCTCACCGGCCGCAGCGCCCATCCACAGCAGGTCGTGGTTGCCCCACTGGATGTCGAGTGAATGGTAGGTGAGCAGACGGTCCATAATCTTGGCAGCGCCGCCGCCGCGGTCGAAGATGTCGCCCACCAGGTGCAGGTGGTCGACGGCCAGGCGCTTGATGAGCGAGGCGAGCGACTCGATAAAGTCGTCGGCGCTGGCGGTCTCCAGAATGGACTCCACGATGCGCTCGTGATAACGCACGCGATAGTTGTTCTCGTCCGGATGCGTATGCAGCAGCTCGTCGATGATGTAAGCGTAATCGCGTGGGATGGCCTTACGCACCTTGGAGCGCGTATAGCGGCTCGAAAGCGAGCGGGCGACCATGATGAGCTGGTCAAGCATCGTTTTGTACCAGGTGGGCGAGTCCTCGCGCTGGCTGCGGACCAGCTCGATCTTCTCGTGCGGGTAGTAGATGAGCGTGCACAGCTCGCCCTTTTCGTCAAAGGTGAGCGTGTCGCCAAAAATCTCGTCGACATGTTCGCGCACGACGCCCGAGCAGTTGTTGAGGATGTGCATAAAGGCTTCGTACTCGCCATGCACGTCGCTCATAAAATGCTCGGTCCCTTTGGGCAGGTTGAGGATGGCCGAGAGGTTGATGATCTCGGTAAACGCGGATTGCTCGGTGGGGAACTGTCTCGACAGCAGACGCAGATACTTGAAGTCTTGCGGATTGCGATCGAATGCGACCATGAAACACCTTCCGATGGAGCTGGTAAAACTGATAAACAGCGTCAAACGTTTATCAGTATGCGCCGCTTTTGTTTCGATTTTGCGCCAGCGGCTGAATTGTCGGCTGAACGGTTTGGTAAATCGATTTAGTTGAGGTAGATATGGCGGTTGAGTGGAGACGACAGAAGGCGTTTTCTCAGATATTTATGCGTGGGGCCGGTGGAGACGATGGTGGTAAAGATGTTCGCTATTTTTGGCTCGATTTGGTAAATAGTGGACATATGTACCGTATGTAGGCTCACTGTGCGATAATTTGCGCAGCAATGAGTAAGGAGCCTCATATGAGTGATTTTGTCCTGACCTGTGAATCCGCCGCCGACCGAACCCGTGAGTTCTTTGCGTCGCGCAATATCCCTGTCGTGTGTTTTCATTACGAGATCGACGATGTTGTCTATACGGACGATCTGTATCAGTCGATTACGCCGGACGAGTTTTTTGCCCAGGTTGCCGCAGGCGCCATGCCCAAGACGTCTCAGGTGAGCGTGGGCGAGTACGAGGAGTTTTGGGAGCCGTTTGTTTCCGAGGGTAAGGATGTACTGCATCTGACGCTATCTTCGGGTATTTCGGGTACGTATGGTTCGGCTTGCGTTGCGGCGCAGATGCTCGCGGATCGCTATCCCCAGGGCGGCAAGGTTCGCGTCATCGATTCGCTGGCGGCGTCTTCGGGCTTTGGCCTGCTGGCGGAATGTGCCGCCGACGTTCGAGATAGCGGCGCTTCGCTCGACGAGACTGCCGCTTGGATTGAGGAGCATAAACTCAACCTGCACCACTGGTTCTTTTCGACCGATCTGTCGAGCTACCTGCGCGGCGGTCGCATTTCGGCTGCGAGCGCGATCATCGGCACGGCGCTTAAGATTTGCCCGCTTATGACGGTCGATTGCGAAGGTGGCTGTCGCCACGTGAGAAGATTCGCACTAAGAAGCGCGCGATTTCCGAGATGGCTAAGACCATGATGGCACACGTGCAGGACGGTGCGGATTATTCGGGTAAGTGCATCATGTCGCACTCGGCGTGCCGCGAGGATGCCGAGGCGGTTGCGGCGCTGATTGAGGAACAGGTTCCGCAGCTTAAAGGCAAGATTGAGATCAATAACATCGGTACTCTGATTGGCTCGCATACCGGACCCGGTACGGTGGCGCTCTTCTTTATGGGCGACAAGCGCGTGGATTAATTTGCCCCATCACGTCGCTGCATGATTGCTCAAACGAAAACGGCCCGCCTCACGTTTGTGGGGCGGGCAAGATGTTTTGCTAGCGTTTCTTTCCGCGGAAGAAGAAGCCGTGCAGTGACGGCTTGAGGCCGCGGTTGGCGCGATGCTCCTCGACGCGCTCGTGGATCGAAGCGACGCGCTCGATGACTTCGTCGGGGATCGGCACGTCGGGATTCATGTTCTCGACCTGGCTGACCTCGGCGGCGGCGACCTGGTCGATAATGGGCACATCGTCGTGCGAGATGACGGGCGTGGCGTCTTCCTTCATCTTGCGGTAGCGCTGCATCATGTCGGTCTGCAGCTGTTGGGCCGAAGGCGGCGTCCAAATGATGGCGTTGGCACCGGCGGCGATGGTCTCGCGGATGCTCTCGGGCGTCTTGCCGCCCGGTGCGATGAGCGGCAGGTTGGGATAGTGCTCGCGCAGTTCACGCAGGACCTGTGGCGTGTTCTTGCCGGCCGCGATGTTGAGGATCTTGGCTCCGGCGCGCACTTTGGCATGCGCATCATCGTCGCAACGTACGACCGTGGCGATGACGGGGATGTCGGCGATGTTGGTGATGTGCTCGACCATCTCGGCAGTGGCGGGGGAGTTGACCACGCAGCCCGCCGCGCCTGCATCTCTGAGACGGCTGCCATCTGTACGGAGCGCTTGCCGGTCGTAGTTCCGCCGCCCACGCCTACAAAGACCGGGCACTCGGCGACGGTCAACAGCGCCTGCGTAATGGCCGGCTGTGGCGTGAAGGGGTAAACGGCAAAGACGGCATCGGCGTTGGAGTTGCGGATGACCGCGACGTCGGTGGTGTAGATAAGCGATTTGATACGACGACCGAAGAGCGTAAAGCCGCTGGCCTCTTCGATTTCGTCGGGCATACGGAGGGCCGCCTTTCGCAAGCGCCCGTCGATGGGCAGCGGCTCCATGGGGAGCAGTCCGTTGGGGGTCACGGCTACCTGGGGCTCGGTGAACTCGTCTACGAGCTCGACCTCGGAAAAATCGACCGACGCGACGATGTCCTCGTGAACCTCGGCGGGAACATCGATGGGGGCTTGGTCGTTTGCCGTGACCGGCGTGTCGAAGGAGCTGGTGCCGACAAAGGCGTCGACGCGCTCGTTTAGGTCGTTGAGGGTATCCATGGATCCTCGATTCTATGCGATGGTGGTCGGCAGGGTGCCGGCAGCGTTGTGCTTGCTAAATCGTTTGACGAGTTGATTTTTCCCCGCCGCGCCATCCGTTAGACCGAAGGGTCGGCGAACGTGAAGGAGCTGTGGTGGCGGGTATTGAGGTGCTATCTTGAATGTCCCGTTTAAAAGAGAGGTGACGCGGAATGGAATTAACAGCAATGTTGGGCTCGATTGGCCTATGCGTGGGCGCAATCGTTGCCGCCGCGGTCATCTATTTTGTGGTTACGGCCATTAAGGGCAAAAGAGCCGAGCGCAAGGAACGCGAGGCACTTAAGCAGCACCGTGACCAGCAGGACAAGCGCGCACAGAGATAGCTTGTTGAGTTTTGAATCCGTGCGCTAGCTGCGTTTTCGGATCAAGGCGATGTAGAAGCCCTCAAAGTCGCGGCTGGGCGGAATGGTCAGCGTGCCGGGCATACCGTTGGTGACGGACGAGACGTGGCCGGCGGCGATGGCCACGGTAAGGGCGTTGCTCTCGACGCGTGGCTCTTCGCCAGCTTCCTGGGCGCGGCGTGCTTCGCTTTCGCTCGGCGTGCCATCGAGGGGGATAAGCTCGCAGTCCATGTGCTTGTCGAGGGCCTCTTGCAAGGCGTCCTCGTTTTCCTGCGGCATAATCGAACAAGTGGAATAGACGAGCGTGCCGCCCGGTTTGAGGGCACCCATGGCGCGGTCCAGAAGTGCTCGCTGCGAGCGGGCGCACTTGCAAAGCAGCTGCTCGGTCAGGCCGCGCAGACTCTTCTCGTTGCCGCTGATGACGGTGCCCGTGCCGGTGCAGGGAGCGTCGAGCAGGATGCGGTCAAAGCGGAAGAACTCGTCGAGCTCGCGTGCGTCGATGCGCATGACGGGCACGTTTTTGGCGCCCTGGCGGTGGAGGTTGGCCTCGAGCTTCTCGGCGCGGGGAATGCTCATCTCGCAGGCGGTAAGGTGCGCCTGCCCCTGCGTGAGGGCGGCGATCTGCGTCGTCTTGCCGCCAGGGGCTGCGCACATGTCCAGGATGTCCTCGCCTGCCTGAGCGCCCAGGACCAGCGGCGGCATCATGGACGACAGGCTCTGCAGGTAGATCTTGCCGTCGCGGTAGATGTCGAGATCCCACAGGTCGGAAACCTGGGCCTCGGGCAGGATGAAGGCGTCTGGGTACCAGGTGACGGGGTTGTGAGCGATGCCGGCGGCATCGAGCGCCGCAGCGATGTCCTCGGCGGTTGCTTGAGCGTGTTGGCGCGCAGCGTGACCGGGCGTGTGGCCGCGGCGCCGAAGCCTTGATCATGAGCTCGGCCTCGGCGGGCGCATAGGCGCCGGCGACCGTGTCGACCATAAAGCGCGGCAGGTCGGCGGCGGAGTGTTGGGCGGCAAGCTGGTCGGAAAGCTCGGTGGCGGCAAACTGCCTGAGCTTGAGCTCGGGCTTAACCTGCTTTTTCTGCTTACGACGACGCGGCTTGGACATCCGTCTTTCCTTCCACCTAAATGATTATTCTGGGACGGGATTAAAAAATCATTTAATGATCCCCGTCCCAAAAAGACTACTTTGCGTCGCCCGGGAATGATTTTTTTAATCCCCGTCCCAGAATAATCATTCCCGGGCGCGTTGCTGTTGCCTAGTACTGGCTCTCGTGCTTGCTAAAGAAGTCGAAGCGCGGGGGCAGCGGCTTCACGCGGTGCTCGCCGGGCTTCTCGCCCAGGCTCTCCGCAAACTCATCCGTGGAGGCAAAGATGTTATCCCAGCTAAAGAAGGCGACCGGGTCGACGTCGAAGTACTCGCAGATGAGCTCACAGCCGGCCGGCACAATACCGTGCATGAGCACGGTCGCCACGCGCAGCTCGGTAAAGGCGTCGGCGAGCGCTTGCGTCATTGCGGCGTTTGCCTCGTTACCCTCGAGCTTGTTGGCGGCCTTGGAGGCGTCGCTCCAGCGCTTGTTGGCGGCGCGCAGGTAGTCGTCGCACACGGCAAGCGCGCGGTGCGTCTCGAACTTGTACATGGCCTGCTCAAAGGCGAGGGCTGCCTGCTGGGCGGCTTCGACCACGGTGTCAGAAGCGGCACCGGCGGGGATGCAGCCGTTGCGGTAGGGGCTCTCGTCGCCTTCCTTGACGCGACGCCGTAGAAGCAGCTGCGGGCCAGACGGTTGAACACGCCGGTCAGCAGCGCGCTCTCCTTAAGGGCCGGGTCGATAACGCGCTTGTCGTCGCAGGCGCGTACCTCGTTGCCGTCCTTGTCCTTGCCGGTCACACGCGTGTCGTATGCCTTGGGGCTAAAGCTCACCGGCTTTTCGGATAGGCCGAGCGACAGCCAGTGCGCGCGCATCTGCTCGCAGGTGTAGTGGTTGAGCAGGTCGTCTGCCGGCGGGGGAGGCGTCTGCGAGGACGAGCTGGCCTTTTTGCCCATGTAGAGCAGGTGGTAGCAGGCGCTGACGGTGCTCTGCGTGAGGTCCCAGCCAGGGCCTCCCACATGGCGGTCTGCGCGATGCAGTAGAAATAGATGTTGTCCTGACCGATGAACTGGTAAATCTGAGCGTCGTCAGAGCACCACCAGTCGCGCCAGTCGAGCGAGCTGTGCTGGTAGGTGGGTGCGGGCACCTGCGTGGAGTCGGCGGCGGGCTCGCCCATGAGGGCGGCGTCCTGGGCGGCGACACCCTCGGTCACGCCGGCTGCCTTGGCATCGCGCGCGAGCACGGTGCGCGTATAGCTGATGGGCGCCCACAGGCTCTCGGGCCAGCACCAGCAGGTGACGTCAGTCACGCCGTCGACCTCGGGCACCGGAACGCCCCAGTCGATGTTGCCGGTGATGCGGAAGGGCACGAGTGCCTTGCCGCTGCGGAAGCGCACGCCGCCGTTGGCGAGCACCGCGTGGGCGTCGTCGCGCTCCTTCCAGCTGGGGAAGGTGACGGTAAAGCTGCTCTTGTTGCCCTCGGGCTCCAGCACGGTGTGCTCGGGGAGCTGGTCCTCGACGGCATCGAAGGCCTCGCGGAACTTGTTCTGGATGTAGAGCTGAGCCGGCAGCAGCCACTCCTCCATGGTCTTGGAGACCACGGAGCGAACCTGCGGGTTCTGGGCGAGCTTGGCGGTATAGGTCTTCATAAAGTCGAGGTAGGCCGGCAGATCAAAGTAGAGATTGTCGACTGGGCGCAGCTCGGGCACCTCGCCGGTGAGCTGGCTCTTGGGCGCGATGAGCTCCTCGGGCTCAAACTGGTGACCCAGGTCGCACTCGTCGGCGTAGGCTTTCTCGGACTTGCAGCCCTGGATGGGGCAGCGGCCGATCACCTGGCGGCCGTTGAGGAACGTGCCAGCTTGGCATCGTAGAACTGCAGCGTGGAGCGCTTGGAGATGGTGCCCTGCTCGTGCAGGCGCTTGATAATCTCGCCGGTTACCTCGTTGTGAATCTGCGCAGCCGGCTCAAGGCCCGAGCCGCCGTAGATATCGCAGCTGATGTTGTAGTTGTTGAGGGTCGCGGCCTGGCGGGAGTGATTGGACTCGACATACTCGCCGATGGACTTATCGTAGCCCTCGTTCTCCTTGAGCTTGCGGTAGCTCTCCATGATGGGCGAGCCGTAGCAGTCGGTGCCCGAGGTGAAGATGACGTTCTCGCGGCCCAGGCGGTCGCGAAGGAAGCGGGCGAAGAAGTCGGCCGGGACAAAGACGCCGCCGACGTGGCCAAAGTGCAGGCCCTTGTTGCCGTAGGGCTCGCCGGCGGTAACGATGGCGCGGCGCGGCCAGCTGGGACGGTCGTTCATGGAGTATTTGGATGCCATGGGACTCCTTCGCATATAGGTAAGAGCGCGGCCGGGCACGGGGTTCGGCGGCGCGGTGGTCAATTCGTGCATATCGTTCGACATTATCGCACATGCGGGCGGGTGCGTGGCAGGGGCGCTATCCTAAGATGCTATGAATGAGATTTCCAACATACATGCGTTTGAGGACGAGGATTTTCTACACGCTTGCTTCGTGTGGGGGATGGCCGTGATCGCAGTGTTTGCCGTGTGCCTGGTGCCGGTGTTTATGCTGTTGGGCGGGCCTGCGGACTTGGACGCGGCTGAGGCGGGCGGCTGGATGGCTGTCGTGGGCTGGATAGTCGGCTTGGCTGCGGTCTCAATGGCATCGTTTGCCGTGCACGAGCTGGTGCATGCGGTGTTTTTTAAGCTGCTGGCGCCTGCGGGCGCGCAGGTGACCTTTGGGGCGAATCGCGAGACGGCGATGATCTATGCCTGCGCCGAGGGCGTTGTGTATTCGCGCCGGCGGTACATGGCGGTTTGCCTGGCGCCGACGGTTGTTGTGACGACAGCGTTTGCCCTGGGGTTTGCGTTCTCGGACTATCCGCTGCTGTGCTACCTGGCGGCTGGTCTGCACTTGTCGGGCTGTGTGGGTGATTGGTATTACGTGCGGACCATTCTGCGCGACCGCCGTATCGTCGCCTGCGAGGATACGTCCTTTGGCGTGCGCTTTTTCGCAAAGTAGTCTTTTTGGGACGGGGCTATTTTAGCTGCCATGATGTCGGGGTGAGTTTTCTGGGACGGGGATGTCGATGAAGTCGTTGTTGCTGCATGCGTGCTGTGCACCATGCTCGCTTGAGCCGGTTCGCCTGCTGCGCGAGGAGGGGTTTGAGCCCACGATTTGCTGGACCAATCCCAATATTCAACCGCGCGATGAATGGCGGCGGCGTCTGGACGAGCTGCGCCGGTGGTGTGCCGATGGCGACATCGAGCTCATCGAGGCGGGGGAGGACCGCGAGCGCTGGGAGGCCGGCGTGGCCCCGCTGGGTGCCGATCGGCCCCGTCGCTGTCGCTCGTGCTATGCCTTGCGCTTGGCCGAGGCATGCCGCGTTGCCCAGGAGCGCAGGTTTGAATATGTGGGTACGACGCTCGCCGTCTCGCCGTATCAGCTGTTCGACACCTGCAATGATGTTTTGGAGCGTCTGGCTGCCGCCCGCGGTCTCACCCCGGTGATTCGCGATTTTCGCCCGTATTATCCCGAGGCTACGCGCCGTTCGCGTGAGCTGGGCATGTATCGGCAGAATTACTGCGGCTGCCGTTTCTCGGCGGTCGAGGCGGCCATGGATCGCGCCCGCATCCGCGACGAGCGCAAAGCCGCCAAAAAGTAGTTCGTTTGGGACGTCAGCCTGCTAGGATGTAGAGCGGACTTTAGCTATATAAGGAGTATCCGACGTGTCTATGCGTACCGATGATTTTGACTACAACCTTCCTGAGGAACTGATTGCCCAGCTCCTGCCGAGCCGCGCGACTCCTGCCGCCTGCTGGTGGTGGATCGCAAAGGCTCCCAGGCGGGGAAGCCGCTGGAGCACGGCGGTACCGTTGAGCACCGCATCTTCCGCGACATTATCGACTATATCGAGCCGGGCGATGTGCTCGTCATCAACAAGACGCGTGTGATGCCGGCCCGCCTGATCGGTCGCAAGACGGGCTCGGGCGGCGTGGTCGAGACGCTGCTGCTCAAGCGCCGCGAGGACGTGGATCCGCTCGGCCATGTTTGGGAGTGCCTGGTCAAGCCGGGTAAGCGCCTGAAGCCCGGTGCTCAGATTGAGTATCGCGCCGGTGGCGCCCATGCGCCCGAGGGGGCTCCCGTGGTGCTGACGGCCGAGGTCATCGACTTTGTCACCGATAGCCGCGGAGGCCGTCTGGTGCGCTTTGAGCCGGCCGGCTGCAATGCCGCCGGCGAGCCGCGCACGCTCGACGAGGCCATTCATGCTGCCGGTCACGTGCCGCTGCCGCCCTACATTACCGATTACGAGGGCGATCCCGAGAAGTACCAGACCGTCTACGCCATGAAGGAGGAGCACTCGGCTGCCGCTCCTACGGCGGGTCTGCACTTTACCCCCGAGCTCATGGCCGCTATCGAGGCCAAGGGCGCGAAGTTTGCCGCCGTCGAGCTCGAGGTGGGTATTGATACCTTCCGTCTGGTGGAGGAGGACGACCCCACGCAGCACGTCATGCACACCGAGCGCTACCACGTGTCGCAGGAGGTTGTCGACGCCGTGCATAAGGCGAAGGCCGAGGGGCACCGCGTGATCGCCGTCGGCACCACCGCGGTGCGCTCGCTCGAGAGCGCCTTTGACGCTGAGGCACCGGTGTCCGATCCGGCCGTGACGGCGCGCTATTTTGAGGGCCGCGAGGATGGGGCCGATACGCTCGGCCGCGGCGACATCGTGGCGCGCGAGAACGCTACGACGCAGCTCTACCTCATGCCCGGCTCGACCTATCACGTGGTCGACGCGCTGATCACGAACTTCCACGTGCCGCGCTCCACGCTCATGATGCTCGTAAGCGCGCTTGCCACCCGCGACCAGATCATGGATGCCTACGCCGCTGCTATCGAAGAGCGCTACCGCTTCTTCAGCTTTGGCGACGCGATGCTCATTTTGTAGGTTACGGCGTTTTACAAACGCCGTAACGGCCGACGCTGCAAACCCCCCTAAGCGGCAATCTGACGTTCAATCGTCGGGCATGACCAGAAGGTCAATGCCCCCCTCTTTCACGTCACCTTGCTCGCTTAGGGGCGTTTTCGCTGACTTTGCCAAAGCATCGGCAGGTACTCATTGGGGACGTACTTAAATGAGTGCCTGCAGAATGAGAGTGGATAATCTCCCGTTTTAGGCGTGTTTCTTCGTCAAAAGTGGGAGATTATCCACTCTCATTAGGTGGCACTTGGGGACGTTCCTTTTTTGCCGGCACCTGGGGACAGTCCTTGTAATCGTTGGGGAGTGGTTACTTGCTCGCGAACAGCCAGATCAAGATGATCACTAGAACTACGGCGACGATGCAGACGATGGCGCCGGTGAATTTGATGCGTGAGTCGCGGGTACGCTCGCGCACCGCGTCCTCGGTGGCCTCGAGCTGGGCGACTTCTCGCTCGGTCTCGGTGTGTTCGGCATTGTCTCGGGCCAAGGACCCTGCAAGCGACTCGGTGATCTCTGGGTGGTCGTGCACCTCGGTCGCCTGTTCGATGATCGACTGTGCATGTGCGGCATCTGCTTGGGCGTTGGCGATGGTCTGCTCCTGGTCGCGGCGCGCCTTGTCCTCGGCAGCGATCTTCTCGCGCAGTTCGCGCTGACGAGTCGCGGCGGCGGTCTTCGCCGTCTGCAGCTCGTCGCGCGCGGCATCGGCTTCGGTCGTCACGGCTTGGTGCGCGCGTTTTGCGTCGGCGATAGGGGCTTGAGCCTGCTCGACGGCCTGCTCGGCTGCGGCAAGCGAGTGCTCAAGGTCGGCGGTGATGCGCGGGACATCTTCTTCGGCTTTACGCAGGGCATCTGCCGTGTCGGAAATCTGCATCGAGAGCTCGCTGGTGCGCACCGTATAGTTGGCGGGATTTGCCGAGGGATTGCGTTGCAGCTCGGCATACTCATGACGCAGCGTCTCGAGCTGGGCGCGCGTGGCGTCGACGGTTTGTTGTGCGGCGGCAATGCCGGCGTCTCGCTCTGCCTTCACCTTGTCGCGGATGCGCTTGGAATCCTCAAGACGTCGAACGAGGCGGTTGCCGGTCTCGCGTGAGCTCGCCTCGCGGGCCTCCACGGCGTCGAGCGCGGCCTTCAGGCGGAGCTCAGTCGCGTCATCCTCTGTCTTCATTTGTTCGAGCTGACCCTTGAGCTCTGTCGCTTTGGAGGCGTGGACATCACGGTCAATCTCGGCGACCGCTGCAGTCTTTTGGGCCGTGGCAATCGCCTGGCGCTGGTCGGCGACGATCTGGTCGTAGCGGCCTGCGATATCCTGGCGCGTCTCGAGTTCCTCGGCCTGATCGGCAATGCGCTGCTCAAGTTCGGCCAGGTGGGCGCGGGCATCGGCAAGTGCCTTTTTCGCGGCGTTCATCTCGCGCATGGCCGAGGCGCCCTGGGCGATAAAGGTGCCCACGGCGTTCGCAGTGTTCGAGACAGCGGTCCCCAGATCGCGGCTCGCGGCGGGGGAGTGCGGGGCAGTCGGGCGAGCGGTGTCGGCAGCGTCCGCATCGGCAGTCTGCGGCACGGCGATATTGCCGGTACCGCCTTCGATCACAGAAAAGCCTGCTGCGTGCGGGTCGACCGCATCGGTGCCAATCGTGGGATGCTCGAGCTGCAGAAACGAGGGCATGGTGCTGCCCTGGTCGGCAACCGGAGTCTCGCCGGGTACGAAGGTCGAGGCTGCCTCGGCGGCCTCCTCTTCCTCGGCGTCAACGTCAGCGTCGGCCACGGCGTCTTTCATCGCTTTGACGGCATCCATCATGGAGTCCATGACGGCGTCGAGCTCTTCTTCCGAAGAAACCTCGATAGGGCCCGCAGCTTGCGGAGCAGCATCCTGTACGGGGCGGTCGTCCTGAGCGGGCGCATCGTCGTTTTGCTCGTCTGCATCTTCGGCGCCAGGGGTTTCCGCCGTAGCGCTTTCGTCCAAGAATGGGCCGTCGAGGTCAATATCATCGCAGGTCACAGCGTCGGCATCTGCAGTGACGTCTGCGGAATCATCAATATGCTGTTGAGTCTGGGGGTCCAGCTCGTCTGTCATAGGCATGTGCTCCTCATTGTTGTTTGTCACCCTATGATAAAGTCTCGCGCCGACATCCCGCGCGCTGCAGCAAAGTTTCAAAACGTGTTCGATGGCTCGCGTCGATAGCAAAAACTCGGCCACTTTATCCAGTTTGTACTTGACATTCCCTTCGCCGAAAGACGTTGCGCCGTTCGCCTGCCAGGGGCTTTATTTTTCACTTGAACCCGCTAAAGTTGCATTTCAGCTTTTGGCGCGTGAAGTTGGATGCGCGCAGTCGACGGGCAGGCCCGTCGCGATTTGAAAGGACTTTATATGGGACTTTTCACTGGTAAGACCGTGATCGTCACCGGCGGCGGCAAGGCCACGCTCAAGGACGGCTCCGCTGGCTCCATCGGCTACGGTATCGATATCGCTTTTGCCAAGGAGGGCGCAAACCTCGTCATTACCGGCCGCAACGTTGCCAAGCTCGAGGCTGCCAAGGAATCCCTCGAGGCCGAGTACGGCGTCAAGGTTCTGCCTGTTCAGGCCGATGTCTCGGCTGGTCAGGACAACGAGGCCGTCGTCCAGAACGTCATCGACAAGGCTATTGAGGAGTTCGGCCGCATCGACGCCGTCGTCAACAATGCTCAGGCCAGCGCCTCGGGCGTGACCATTGCCGATCACACCATGGATCAGTTTAACCTGGCCATTTACTCTGGCCTGTATGCCACCTACCTGTACATGCAGAAGGCCTACCCGCACCTGAAGGAGACCAAGGCTCCGTGGTCAACTTTGCTTCGGGCGCCGGCCTGTTTGGCAACTATGGCCAGTGCAGCTACGCCGCTGCCAAGGAGGGCATCCGCGGTCTGACCCGCGTCGCTGCCAACGAGTGGGGCAAGGACGGCATCAACGTCAATATCGTTTGCCCGCTTGCTTGGACCGCTGCGCTCGAGAACTTCCAGGATGCCTATCCCGAGGCGTTCAAGGCCAACGTCCACATGCCGCCGGCTGGCCACTACGGCGACGTCGAGAAGGAAATCGGCCGCGTTGTCGTTCAGCTCTGCGGTCCCGACTTTAAGTATATGAACGGCGAGACCGTCACCCTCGAGGGTGGCATGGGCCAGCGTCCGTAGGAGTTACGGCGTTTTACCAAACGCCGTAACGGGCCGACGCTGCGCGGTCACCAGAGCGACAACTTGTCATTCAAAGAGGGCGGCATGACCAGAAGGTCTATGCCGTCCTCTTTTCATGCCAATTTGTTCGCTCTGGTGACCGCTCGCTGATGTTGTCAGAGCATCGGCGTTACCTTGACTGTTGGATGTAGTCGTTGGGGACGTTCTTAAATGACTAGTCGAAAGGGACACTCTTGCCGGCACTTGGGACAGTCCCTGAGTGCCGGCAGATTGGGGCGCTCATTTGCAAGATGGCGCTGAAGACTGTCCCCAACGTCTAGTCGTTTAAGACTGTCCCCAACGACTACCCAACGACTAGCGCGGGAACCTGATCCTAATGCACTAGTTTCTGTCGAGTCGGTGCTTCTTGCGGGTTGCCCGTATAATGGTTTGCGTATGAACCGCAACCAAGGAGTTCCAGTTTATGGACCAGAACCTTTTTAAATTCGACCTGATCGCCGAGGACCCGACGACGCACGCGCGCGCCGGCGTGCTGCACACCCCGCACGGCGACATCGAGACGCCGATCTTTATGCCCGTGGGCACCAAGGCAAACGTCAAGGCATTCCTACCGAGACTGTCAAGAAGCTCGGCGCCCAGATCGTGCTCGCCAATACCTATCATCTGTCCATGCGTCCCGGCGAGGATACCATCGCCGAGCTGGGCGGCCTGCACAAGTTCATGAACTGGCACGGCCCCATCCTCACCGACTCGGGCGGTTTCCAGGTCTTCAGCCACAACGATGCCGTCAAGCTCACCGATGAGGGCGTGCGCTTTATTGTCAACGATTACGACGGCCGCCACGTGTTTTGGACGCCCGAGGACAACATGGAAATCGCCATGAAACTCGGCTCCGATATCTGCATGCAGCTCGACCAGTGCCCGGGCTATCCCGCCACGCGCGCCTACGTTGAGCGCGCCGTTGAGCTGTCGAGCATGTGGGCCGAGCGCTGCTATAAGGCGCATACCCGCGATGACCAGGCGCTCTTTGGCATCGTTCAGGGCGGCATGCACCTGGATCTGCGCCTGCGTTCGCTGCGCCATCTGGAGGAGTGCGGCGACTTCCCGGGCTATGGTATCGGTGGCTATTCGGTGGGCGAGGATCACGAGACCATGTTCGAGACCCTGGCGCCGCTCGTGAGCGAGTACATGCCCAAGCATAAGCCGCGCTACCTGATGGGTGTCGGCAACCCCACCACGCTCGTACGCGGCGTGGGCGTGGGCATCGACATGTTCGACTGTGTGCTGCCGACGCGCACCGGTCGCATGGGTACGGCGTTCTCCAGTGAAGGTCGCCTTAACTTCCGTAACGCGCGCTTTGCGCACGACGACGGCCCCATCGACCCACCTGCACCTGCGGTGTGCACGGGCGGCTACAGCCGCGCGCTCATTCGCCACATGGTCACGCAGAAGGAGATGCTCGGCGGCATTTTGCTTTCGATGCACAATATCTACTACCTGCTCAACCTTATGCAGCGTGCCCGCCAGGCCATTATCGAGGGCCGCTACGGCGCATTCGTGAGCGACTGGATGAATAGTCCTGCCGCGGTGGATTACTAAGGGCGACAGACACGCTTGCAGAGCGTGGGCAACGGCAATGGTCGGGCGCCAGCCGGTCGTCACATTCGTTGACACCGGCTGCGCGACCGCTGACCGATAGCTTGCAAGTGCTTGATGCATCGTGGGTACCATACCGAATAGTTGATGCTCGGGCGGGTGTTTGACGCATGGCGTCGACCCCGCCCGTTTTTCTTTTTCTCGATAGGAGTACCCATGATTAAGAATGAGAACGTCGAGGGTGAGCCTGCCTACGACGAGACGTACCGCCGCGGCCCCGTGGTCATGCGCGGCCCCATGATTCCTAAGGACAACACCTACGCCAACCTGCTGGCGCCCGAGGAGTCGACTGACTGGCTGCACGCCGACCCCTGGCGCGTGCTGCGAATTCAGGCAGAGTTTGTCGATGGCTTTGGCGCACTTGCCGAGCTTGGACCTGCGGTGACTATCTTCGGTAGCGCCCGCACGCCCAAGACCGATCCGCTCTACAAGGCGGCGCGCACCGTCGGGCGCAAGATCGCGCAACGTGGCGTGGCGGTCATCACCGGTGGCGGCCCTGGCATCATGGAAGCGGCCAACAGGGGAGCGGCGAGTGTCAACGGCAAGTCAGTTGGCCTAGGCATTGAATTGCCGCACGAGCACGGGCTCAACAAATACGTGAACCTCGGCATGGACTTCCGCTACTTCTTTGTGCGCAAAACCATGTTCGTTAAGTACAGCTCGGGCGCCATCGTATTTCCCGGCGGCTTTGGCACGCTCGACGAGATGTTCGAGGTTCTCACGCTGGTGCAAACGCACAAGGTCAAGCGCATGCCGCTCGTGTTGGTGGGCAGCGAGTACTGGCAGGGCCTGTTCGACTGGCTCAACGGTCCGGTGATGGACGCCGGCATGATCAGTCCGCTCGATCCGGATCTGGTACACATTACCGACGACCTCAACGAGGCCGTTGACATTGCGCTCAGCGGGCTGATGTAGATCAATCGTGCCCACGCGACATGAATACGCATGCAATCTGATGTTATCTAACATCAGATTGCCATTTATATTGGGTATACTGGTGTAAAAGACGAGGGCGAGGAGGTCGCAAATGTCTACAGCAACAGTTAAGCCTACGACGGTTCGAATCGAAGAGGGGCTCAAGGAGCAGGCGACTGAGTTCTTGGATTCGGTCGGCCTCAGCCTCAATTCCTATCTCAATCTTGCCGTTCGGCAGCTGGTAAATCAGCGAAAGATTCCTTTTGAGATTGTAGGAAGGGCGGAGGTGCCCAACGAGGTGACGAGGCGCGCCATGGTGATCGCCGAGGCTCATGAGCTGGGGATTTTGCCGGACGATAGCCTGTCATTCAATAACGCTGATGAGCTTATGTCATTCCTCGATGAGGAATAGCGATGTTCGAGATTAAAGTCGAGGCTCAATTTAAGGTGGACTACAAACGAACGATGCGCATGCATCCGCAGCTAAAAAGTGAGTTTAAAGCGGCGGTTGCAGAGCTTGTGGCTCATGGGTCACTTCCGGCGGAGTATGGCGCCCACGAGCTCTCAAACCCGGGCGGAAACTACAACGGCCACATCGATTTCCACCTATCCGATGGCTTGGTCGATGTGGTCGTTCTTTATCTTCCCCATAAGACTAACCCAGTGATTAGGCTGGTGAGAATGGGCACTCATCAGGAACTGTTTCAGGGTCCGCTGGCTGATCGCCGATTTCTAAGTTGCGGTGGAATAGGGATTGATTTGCGGCTGATAAGCCAAAAACAGTTCCTATTCCACCGCAAGTGGTAAAGGTGCCCCTAGTGGATGGGCTGGTAGCGGGGGCAGTAGCTGATGGCGATGGCGTCGACGCCTACATGGGTGGCGATGGTGCAGCCGATGGGGCCGGTGCCGGCGTCTACGTAATCCTGGCCCGCGAGTGCCTCGTTGACAAGTTCCTGCTCCTCGGCGGCGCCGGTCGTGAGCACACGCACGCTTGAGCCGGGTGCTCGTCCAAAACGCGAGGCAATCTGCCATGGTGTTGGCGACGATGCGCTTGGCGCCGCGGCCCTTTTTGATGGCCTTGATCTCGCCCGATTTCCACTCCGGCGAAACGGCCAGGCGAATGTTGAGCATCTGCGTGAGCTGGCCGGCAAGCTTGGGCGCGCGGCCGTTCTTAACGAGGTTCTCGAGCGTGCGGGGAATCAGCAGCAGGTGGGCGTCGGGCAGGGCCGCGCGGATCTGCGCCTCGGTCTCGTCCAGGCTGCGGCCGTCCTCGCGCATAGCCAGCGCGTACTCCACCAGCAGGCCCTCGGCGCCCGAGCCGGTGCGCGAATCGATGCAGCGCACGTCGAGCTCGTGGGTCTCGGCGACCAGGCATGCGTTGGAATAGCAGGCGGACCACTCGCTGCACAGCGAGATAAAGATCGCGCTGTCGTGGCCATCGGCGCGTACGCGGTCAAACAGCGCCTTGAACTCGCCGGCGCTCGGCTGCGAGGTGTGCGGCAGCTGCTCGGAGCCAGCCATGCGGGCGACGTATTCCTCGGCGGTAATCTGCACCTGGTCGAGCAGGTCCTCGCCCTCGATAATCACATGCAGCGGAATCACGTAAATGCCGAGCTCTTGGGCACGGGCGGGGGAGATGTCCGACGTGGAGTCGGTTATGATGGCAAAAGACATAATTGCACCTTTCGTTGGGGCGCGGCAGCGCCGCCTTCTGAAAGCAAAGTGCGACAAGTATAGTGGAGTTGCTCTACATTGCTAGGTTCAATTGTTGAATAGTCAACAGTTTGAAGCGGTGGTGTGGAAATCATCAACTGGGGAAGAAGGGTGCCGATGGCGGCATTGCAACTTTGCGAGCGGCCGGTTGTGCTGTTCGATTTTGACGGCACGGTGGCCGATACGGGTCGGGCAGTGATGACCTCGACGCGCAAGACGCTGGCTGCGCGCGGGTTTTCGGAGACGCAGATGGGTGATCTGCGCCGCATGATCGGGCCGCCCCTGTGGAAGAGCTTTCACGACTTTTACGGCTTTTCCCGCGAGGAGTCGCTTGTGGTGGCCGACGAGTACCGCGCCTTTTTTGATGAGCTGGGACCGGAGGAGTACCCCGTGTTCGATGGGATTCCCGAGCTGCTGGATGAGTTGGCCGCCCGGGGCAAGCGTATGGCCGTGGCGACGTCACGCATGGAGGCCAAATGCATCGACATGGTGCATGAGCTTGGTCTTTCTCAGTTCGAAGCCGTGGTTGGCATGAATCCGCCGCAGGGGCGCGAGACCAAGGCCGATTCGGTTCGCGATGCCCTGGCGGCGCTCGGCGCGACGGCGGACGATGCGTGATGATCGGCGATCGCTTTAACGACGTCGAGGGCGCGCACGCGATGGGCATGCCGTGCATCGGCATCTATTCGGGCGCGGCGGCGCCGGGTGAGCATGAGGCGGCGGGTGCCGATGCAGTGGTGCACTCGGTGGCCGAGCTTGCTAAACTTTTCTCTATCTAGGAACTAAATGTGAGGGGCGGGTACGCTTGCCGCTCATTGGTAAGGAGGCAGTCTATGAATCAGGTGGAGCAGAGCGTCGCTGAGTATGTCGACGAGGTCTGGGAAGATGTCGTCGCCGATATCGAGCAGCTGGTGAGCTATCCGTCCGTGGCAGTTTCTGCCGATGCAGAGCCCGGCGCGCCGTTTGGCCGCCCGGTCCGTGACGCGCTCGACTGTGCGCTCGGCATCGCGCAGAAGCTTGGCTATCAGACGAGCGACGACGAGGGCTATGTGGGCATTGCCGATATCCCTGGCCGCGGCGACAAGCAGCTCGCGACCATCTGCCACGTGGACGTGGTGCCCGCCGGCCCGGCTGGAACACCGACCCGTTTGCGCTGGAGCGTCGCGAGGGCTGGCTGCTCGGCCGCGGCGTTATCGACGACAAGGGTCCGGCGGTGCTGTCACTCTACGCCGGCGCCTATCTGCTCAAGCACGGCATTACCCCGCGCTATACTTTCCGCGCGCTGCTGGGCTGCGATGAGGAAGTGGGCATGTCCGACGTTCACCATTATCTGGAGAACCACGCAGACCCCGACTTTTTGTTTACGCCCGATGCCGAGTTTCCGGTCTGCAATGCCGAGAAGGGCCAGTTTGGGGCGACGTTCGTGAGTCCCAAGATCGACGGCGGGCGCATCGTGTCGTGGAGCGGCTCCGAGGCGAGCAATGCCATTCCGTCGCAGTCCATCTGCGAGCTCGCGATTGCCGCCGATGAGCTGCCGGCGCCCGTTGAGAACGCCGACCGCCTGGAGATCACGGCGCTTGATAACGGGCATGCGCAGATTTTCGCCCACGGCATTGGCGGTCATGCCTCGATGCCAGAGGGAACGATCAACGCCGTCGGGCTGATCGTGGCGTATCTGCGCGAGGCCGAGGACGCGTTTGGTGCACGCGACGAGCGCCTGCTGACGCCTGCCGAGCACGAGTTCGTCAAGTTCCTGGCCTTTGTGCATGCGGACGCCTATGGTCGCGGCCTGGGTATCGATGCGACGAGTCCGGCGTTTGGCCCGCTTACCTGCAACGCTGGCGTCATCCGCGTGGCGGATGGCCATATTGAGCAGGTCATCGACGTGCGCTTCCCCGACAGCACGAGTGCCGATACCATCCGCGAGCAGCTCGATCCGCTCGTGGGCCGTTTTGGCGTGACGTGCCGTGTGGGTCGTGCGAAGGTGCCGTTCTCGGTCTCTGCCGACGATCCGGCCGTGAAGGCGCTTATTGATACCTATAACGAGTTTACGGGCAAGCATGCTGAGCCTTTGCCATGGGCGGCGGCACGTACGCGCGCAACTTTGCCCGCGCCGTCTCGTTTGGCCCCGAGGAGACCGGCCTGGAGCTGCCGCATGGGGCGGCCAGATGCACGGCCCCAATGAGTGCGCCAACGAGGAACAGCTCAAGCAGGCGCTCAAGATTTATATCGTGGCGATCTTACGTTTGAACGAGCTTGAGCTTTAAGGCTGCGGCGTTTTAACAACTTAGCACCCCTTTCGTCCGGGCTTTTTAAGTTGCGGTGGAATAGTTCCTAGAATGGGCCATTTGATGGCCAAGCAGGAACTATTTCACCGCAACTTTGTTTTTATTGGTGTAAAAGGCGGGTCATGCTTGGTGGCGGGTTTGTTATCCGTTTGTAAAGGCTGGGCAGAGCTTGCGGTAAGGGTCTATCAAATGTCCGTAAGAAACCGCAGATAAGGCGGTCGTCGCCCGATCGAGACCGTATCTTTCCAAACAGCAAAGCGGGCAGGGTGCCCGCGAGTCGCATGTATGAAAGGAAGATCATGCTCGATCAGGCTTATTCTCGTCGTCAGTTCCTCGGCCTCGCTGGTGGTCTTGCCAGCATCGTCGGTCTCGGTCTCGTTGGTTGCGGCGGCTCCAACGCCGCCAACACCGCTGCTGAGGGCAGCGCCGCTGCTGCCGAGTCCGTCTCCGGCGAGGTGACCTACGACGGCGCCTCCTCGTTCCAGGCTCTCGTCGAGGCTGCTGCCGAGAAGTTTATGGATGCCAATCCCGACGTCTCCGTCTCCGGTTCGGGCAACGGTTCGGGCAAGGGCCTGACCGCTGTTGCCGCCGGCACCGTTACTATCGGTAACTCCGACGTCTTCGCCGAGACCAAGCTCGAGGCCGATCAGGTCAAGAACCTCGTCGATCACGAGGTCGCCGTCGTGGGCATGGGCCCTGTCGTCTCCAAGAACGTCAAAGTCGATGACCTGTCCCTCGAGCAGCTCAAGGGCATCTTCTCCGGCCAGATCACCAACTGGAAGGAGGTCGGCGGCGACGACGCCAAGATCGTCGTCCTCAACCGCAAGGCAGGCTCCGGCACCCGCGCCACCTTCGAGGCCGCCGTCTTTGGCGACGAGGCCGTCGACTTTAAGGGCGACGCCGAGCTCGACAAGTCCGGCGACGTCCAGACTCAGATGGGCAGCACCGACAATGCCATCTCCTACCTCGACTTCTCGCACTTCGACGACTCCAAGTTCAACGCCATCAAGGTCGAGGGCGTGGAGCCCAAGAGCGCAAACGTCACCGACGACTCCTTCAAGATCTGGGCTACCGAGCACATGTACTGCGCGAAGGACGCGACGAGGCCACCAAGGCCTTCCTGGAGTTCATGCTTTCCGACGACGTCCAGGGCAAACTCGTCGAGGAGCAGGGCTTTATCCCCGTCTCTGCCATGAAGGTCGTCAAGGACGCCAGCGGTAAGGTCTCTGCTAAATAAGCAATCGCCCCGGAAAGGTTTGCAATGGCAAAACAGCTGCCAAAGCGCGAGCTTGAGAACGTGGGCCTGGGCGTCACGGTGCGTGCGTAGCGCTCGTGACGCTTGTCGTTGCCGCGCTCATCTTTATGGTCGCCCAAAAGGGTCTCTCGGCTTTTCTCAAGGACGGCGTCTCGGTCGTCGAGTTTTTTACCGGTACCAAGTGGGACCTGGCCAACACGGCCGAAAACGGCCTGCCCTATACCGGTGCCCTGCCCCTGATCGTCACCTCGTTTGCGGTCATGGTGCTCTCCACGCTTATCGCGCTGCCCATCGCCATCGGCTCTGCCATCTTTGCGGTCGAGATCCAGCCTAAGTTTGGCTCCAGGGTTTTTCAGCCGCTCATTGAGCTTTTGACCGGTATTCCCTCGGTCGTCTTTGGCCTGATCGGTTTTCACGTGGTCGTCGGCCTTATGAAGAGCGTTTTCCACGTGAGCACAGGCCTGGGCATCTTGCCCGGCGCCATCGTGCTGGCCGTCATGATTCTGCCGACGATGACCACGCTTTCGGTCGATGGCCTGCGCGCCGTGCCCGATAGCTACCGCCAGGGTTCGCTCGCGCTGGGCTACACCCGCTGGCAGACCATCTGGCACGTGGTGCTCAAGTCCGCCATGCCGTCGCTCATGACCGCGGTCATCCTTGGCATGACCCGCGCCTTTGGCGAAACGCTCGCCGTGCGCATGGTTATCGGCGGCATCGAGGCCATGCCGACGTCGCTGCTGTCGCCTGCCTCGACCATTACCACCACGCTCACCACGTCCATGGCGGTCTATGCCGAGGGCTCGGCCCAGGACGACGTTCTGTGGGCGCTCGGTCTGCTGCTGATGGGCATGAGCCTCATCTTTATCCTGATCATCCACCTTATCGGCCGCAAGGGGGCGAAGGCTCGTGGCTAGCACGCGTATCCACATCGACGAGGCGAGACTCGGGCGTGTCCAAAAGCAGGACCGCATCGCCACGGGCGTGCTGACGGCGATTGTCGCCATCGTCATGCTTATCGTCGTCTCCATGGTGGCCTACATCCTGTTCGAGGGTATCTCGACGCTGTTCCAGCCGGGCTTTCTCACGCAGCCCGCACGCGCCAACGGAACGCAGGGCGGCGTGCTCTACCAGCTGTTCGACTCGTTCTATCTGCTGCTGATCACCCTGGTCATCTCGGTGCCCATCAGTCTGGGCGGCGCGGTCTTTTTGGTTGAGTACGCGCCCGATGGGCCCATCCGCGACATCGCCTCCACCGCCATCGAAACGCTGTCCTCGCTGCCCTCCATTGTCGTGGGCATGTTCGGCTTTCTGGTGTTCTCGGTGCAGCTGGGCTGGAAGTACTCCATCATCTCCGGCGCCGTCGCGCTCACCATGTTCAACATCCCCATCCTGGTGCGCGTGATCCAGCAGGCACTCGAGGACGTGCCGCAAGCCCAGCGCGATGCGTGCCTGGCCATGGGACTCACCCGCTGGGAGGCCACGCTGCACATTCTGATTCCCGAGGCCATGCCCGCCATCGTGACCGGCATCGTGCTTTCGGCCGGCCGTGTCTTTGGCGAGGCCGCGGCGCTGCTCTTTACCTCGGGCATGAGCTCGCCGGTTCGCCTGAACTTCTTGAGCTTTAACCTGTCGAGCCCCACCTGCGCCTGGAACGTGTTCCGTCCCGGCGAGTCGCTGGCCGTGCACATCTACAAGATCTATGGCGAGGGCAGCCCCGAGGCCCAGCAGATCGTCTGGGGCACCGCGGCACTGCTGATGATTTGCGTGCTGCTGTTTAACGTAGTCGCCCGTATCGTGGGCAAGCAACTGGCAAGGAGGATGACGGCCGAATGAGCGAGATGAATGCGACGCCCGCAACCGATGCGGCCACGTCCGAGACCCAGGACTTTCTGTCGAGTGTGGGGGAGAGCGAGAAGCACGTGCGCGTGAGCGGCAAGGCCGTGAGCGACGAGGTCGTGCTCTCCACCAAGGACGTCAACGTGTACTATGGCGACCACCATGCGCTGCACGACACGTCGCTCGACTTCCACAAGGGTGAGATCACGGCGCTCATCGGGCCTTCGGGCTGCGGCAAGTCGACCTTCTTGCGCAGCCTCAACCTGATGAATCGCGAGATTCGCGGCTGCCGCGTGGAGGGCGAGATCAGCTACCGCGGACGCAACGTGAACACCAAGACCGAGAATACCTACGAGCTGCGCCGGTCCATTGGCATGGTGTTTCAGCAGCCCAACCCCTTCCGCAAGTCCATTCGAGACAACATCACGTTTGCGCCCAAGCGCCACGGCATCACCGACCGCGACGAGCTCGATCGCATGGTCGAGGAAAGCCTGCGCGGTGCGGCCCTGTGGGACGAGGTCAAGGACAAGCTCGACAAGAGCGCCTACGCGCTTTCGGGCGGTCAGCAGCAGCGTTTGTGCATCGCGCGCACGCTGGCACTCAACCCCGACGTAATCCTGTTTGACGAGCCCTGCTCGGCGCTCGACCCCATCTCGACGCTGGCGATCGAGGACCTCATGTCGTCGATCGTGGCCGACCGCGCCATCGTCATCGTGACGCACAACATGGAGCAGGCGTCGCGCGTGTCCAACCGCACGGCGTTTTTCTACATGGGCGATATGGTCGAGTACGACGAGACCGACGAGATTTTCCAACGGACCAAGGATAAGCGGCTGAATGATTACCTCACCGGCATGTTCTCCTAGTCCGGGACATGCTTGAGGCCCGCGGCGGCCACGGTTGCCGCGGGGCTGATTGGAGAGGCGGGTCATCTCTTGCGGGAGATGGCCCGCCTTTTTGCGTCGCGTGCTGGTGCGCTTGCCCAAAACCACCACAAAGGTGCCTGTCCCCTTTGTGGTGGTTTTCGCTATCATGGACAACGTTGAATTTCTACGAAGGAGCAGGGCATATGGCGATTCTTTTGGGATGCGATTCCGTCAGCCTAGAGTTTCCCACCAAGCATATTTTCGATAGCGTTACGCTCGGCGTGGGCGAGGGCGACCGTATTGGTATTGTCGGTAAAAACGGCGACGGTAAGTCGACGCTGCTGAGCGTGCTCGCCGGCACGTTGGAGCCCGACGACGGCCGCGTGACGCACCGCCGCGACACGACGATTGGATTGCTCGGCCAAAAGGATAACCTGGTCGATACCGACACCGTGCATCATGCCGTCGTGGGCGACACGCCCGAGTATGAGTGGGCGTCGAGTCCGCGTACGCGCCAGATCCTCGCCGGCCTCATCAGCGATGTACCCTGGGAGGGCATGGTGGGCGAGCTCTCGGGCGGTCAGCGCCGTCGCGTGGACCTCGCGCGCCTGCTGATCGGCGACTACGACGTGCTCATGCTCGACGAGCCCACCAACCACCTGGACATGCGCACCATCAACTGGCTTGCGCGTCACTTAAAGGCCCGCTGGCAGCGCGGCCAGGGCGCCATGCTCGTGGTCACGCACGACCGCTGGTTCTTGGACGAGGTCTGCACCAGCATGTGGGAGGTCCACGACGGCCAGGTAGATCCCTTCGAGGGCGGCTACTCGGCATATATCCTGCAGCGCGTGGAGCGCGACCGCATGGCCGCCGTTACCGAGGAGCGCCGTCGCAACATGGCGCGCAAGGAGCTCGCGTGGCTGAGCCGCGGCGCCCAGGCGCGTTCCACCAAGCCCAAGTTTCGCGTTGAGGCTGCTCGCGAGCTGATCGCCGACGTACCGCCCGTGCGTGACGAGCTGGAGCTCAAGCGCCTTGCCGTGAGCCGCCTAGGCAAGCAGGTCATCGATGTCATCGACGTGGATGCCGGCTATGCGGATACCGATGGTGCGCCCAAGCAGGTGCTCACCGATGTGACCTGGCTCATCGGCGCGGGCGACCGCTATGGTCTTTTGGGCGAGAACGGCGCCGGCAAGTCGACCTTGCTCGACGTGATCCAGGGCAAGATTGAGCCACGCGCGGCCGTGTGAAGATTGGCCAGACGGTGCGCTTTGGCGTTCTGTCGCAGCAGCTCGAGGAACTCGAGCCCTACATGGGTGACACGATCCGCGAGGTGCTCGGCAACTATAAGAAGTACTACGTCATCGACGGCAAGGAGACTTCGCCCGAGAAGCTTTGCGAGCGCCTGGGCTTTACGACACAGCAGCTCTGGAGTCGCATCGGCGATCTTTCGGGCGGCCAGCGCCGTCGCCTGTCGCTGCTGCTGACGATCCTGGACGAGCCCAACGTGCTTATCCTGGACGAGCCCGGCAACGACCTGGATACCGACATGCTCGCGATTGTCGAGGACCTGCTCGACGGCTGGCCCGGCACGCTGATCCTGGTGACGCACGACCGCTTCTTGATGGAGCGCGTGACCGACCAGCAGTGGGCGCTGCTCGACGGCCACCTGACGCATATGCCCGGCGGCGTGGACCAGTACCTGCGCCTGTGCAACGCTACCGCCGAGGGCGAGCCCGTGGGTGCGCCGAGCGCCAAGACCGGCACGTTTGACACCGGTGCCGCGGCGGCTGCGGCCGAAAAGCCCAAGTCGAGCGGCCAGCCCAATGGCCTTTCCAACGCCGAACGCCAGAAGCTTCGCCGCGAGGTGAGCTCGCTCGAGCGCAAAATGGAGACGCAGCGCGCCCGCGTTGAGGAGGCCGAGGCAGCAATGGCCCAGGTCGATCCCACCAACTACACGGCGCTGGGCGAGCAGCAGGCAAAGATCGACGAGGCCCACGCCGCCATGGACGAGTTGGAGATGGCGTGGCTCGAGGCGAGCGAGAAGCTCGAGGGCGAGGAGTAGGCGAGGATGATCAAGGCCGCGTTTTTCGATATCGACGGTACGCTGCTGAGCTTTAAGACCCATCGGATTCCGGCGTCGGCGCAGCAGGTGCTCGACAGCTTTCGCGAGCAGGGGATCGCGTGCGTGATCGCCACGGGCCGTCCGACCTACCAGATGCCGGACTGGCTGTTCGACCTGGGCTGGGATGCGTACATCACGCTTTCGGGTCAGCACTGTTTTGATGCCAAGGGCGTTTACCGCAGCTGCCCGATCGATTCGGACGACGTCGCGGCGATTGTGGACCAGGTGGCGCAGGGGCGCTACGACTCGCTGTGCATGCAGGGCGAGAATTCGTTTGTGAACCGCCTGTCCGAGCGCGTGGTGACGGCTGGCAGTAACGCGGGGATTGTCTACCATGAGGAGCCGTTTGAGCACGCCTTTGACGCGCCGGTCTACCAGTTTGCGCCTTTGTTGATCCGGCCGACGAGCATATCGTGACCGATTCCGTGTCGCATTCGCTCACTACGCGCTGGTGCGATCTGTTCTGCGATATTATTCCCGCTAACGGCGGCAAGGACCTGGGCGTGGCGGCGACGCTGGAGCGCTTGGGCATCGACGCGAGCGAGGCGATCGCCTTTGGCGACGGCGAGAACGACCTGTCGATGTTCTCGGCCGTGGGCACAAGTGTGGCCATGGGCAACGCGCAGGATACCGTGAAGGCCGCGGCGACCTACGTTACGACCGCCGTAGACGACGACGGCATTTACAGCGCCGCCAAGCACTTTGGGCTACTGTAGCTGCGGCCGGCACTTAGGGACGTTCCTTTTCTGCCGGCAGCTGGGGACACTCCTTGCGGGGCGTCCCCATTTTGTTTTCGTCCCGCATGTTTTGTGAAACACGGCTAACTTTTAGGCAAAGTAGTAAGACATGGGCAACTTTTGCGGTAAAGTAAATCAAGCAAAAGTATCCAAAGGCTAACTAGAAGCCATCGCGAAAGGCGGCCCATGGCCCTGCGTGAATCCGGAGAAGACTATCTCGAATCGATCTACGTTCTATCGGAACGTCAGGGCATCGTGCGCTCGATCGACGTTGCCGAATACTTGGGCGTAACCAAAGCAAGCGTCTCTAAAGCCATGGCGGCCTTGGAGAGCACCGGCTACGTGGAGATGGGCAAACGCGACGTGCATCTGACGGAACGCGGTCTTGAGGTTGCCCGTCAAATGTGGGAGCGCCACTGCTTTTTCGTGGGGCTGCTGGAGGATGCGGGTGTTTCGGCTGAGGTCGCGTCGCAAGAGGGCTGCCACATGGAGCACTGCCTGAGCGAGGAAAGCTTTGAGAAGCTGAGGGCGATGCTGGGACGGGACAGCGACCGGGACCAGTAGCCCCGCCAACCAAGTCCAACTCAGACAAGGAACCCCGCCAGCAAGCGATGCCCAAGAACCGCCAGCAACGTTACCGCAGGCCGGGACCGGGCTTGGTTTTGAAAACACTCCGCAGACCAGAAGCGCCCGTTCGTAGCTCCGAAGGAGCAGAACGGGGGCGCTTCATTGGTCGAGGACGTTTTCAAAACCAAGCCCGGTCCGGCCGGAGGGACCACAGGCGCTACAGGTTCTTGACACCCATCGCGCGCATGGCGTTCAGGATAGCGATGATCGCCACGCCTACGTCGCCAAAGACGGCAAGCCACATATTGGCGATACCCAGCGCTGCCAGCACAAGGATCAGCAGCTTAATGCCCAGCGCAAAGATTATGTTCTGCCAAACAATCGACATGGTCTTGCGCGCCACGCGGATCGCGCGGGAAATGTTGGACGGCTTGTCGTCCATCAGCACCACGTCGGCGGCCTCGATCGCGGCGTCGGAGCCATGGCGCCCATGGCAATGCCCACATCGGCGCGCGTAAGCACAGGAGCGTCGTTGATACCGTCGCCGACAAAGGCGAGCTTGCCCTTGCCACTTTCGGCCGCGAGTAGCGCCTCAACGCGCTCGACCTTGTCGCCCGGCAGGAGCTGCGCGTGGAACTCGTCGAGACCGAGTTGCTTGGCCACAGACGCTGCAACCTCCTCGCGGTCGCCCGTGAGCATGACGGTGCGGTTGATACCGGCGGCATGCAGGTCGCGAATCGTTTGCTCCGCATCGGCCTTAACGGTGTCTGCAATCACGATGTGGCCGGCGTACACGCCGTCAACGAGCACGTGGAGGATCGTGCCGACAACCTCACAGTCCGGTGCTTCAACGCCGGCCGCGGCGAGCATCTTGGCGTTGCCAACGACGACGTGCTTGCGTCGATGGTTGCCGTCACGCCGTGGCCCGCGTCGTTGGCGGAGTCGCTCACGCGCTTGGGGTCGACCTCGCCTGGTAGGCGTCGCGCACGGACTGCGCGATGGGGTGATCGAAGAACGACTCAGCAAGGGCTGCGACTTCGAGCAGCGACTGCTCGGTATAGCCAGCCTCGGGGTGCACCGCGACGACTGAGAACGTGCCGTTGGTGAGGGTGCCCGTTTTGTCGAAGACGATGGTGTCCACGTCGGCGAGCGTCTCGAGGTAGTTGGAGCCCTTGATGAGAACGCCCAGCTTGGACGCGCCGCCGATGCCGCCAAAGAAACTCAACGGTACGCTGATCACGAGGGCGCACGGGCAGCTGACGACCAGGAAGGTCAGGCCGCGCAGGATCCAATCGGACCAAGCGCCAGTCACCAGGCCGCCGCCAAGCGCGAGCACCGCGGCAGCGCCAGTGACGGCGGGGGTGTAGACGCGGGCAAAGCGCGTGATGAAGTTCTCGGTGCGCGCCTTCTTTTCGCTGGCATTCTCCACGAGCTCCAGAACACGCGCGACGGTTGACTCGCCAAAGGGCTTGGTGGTGCGCACGTGGATGAGGCCCGTCATGTTGATGCAGCCGCTGATGATATCGTCGCCGGTCTTGGCGGGGCGGGGGACTGACTCGCCCGTGAGCGCGGCGGTGTCGAGCTGGGTTTCGCCCTCGACGATGACGCCGTCGATAGGCACGCGCTCGCCGGGCTTGACCACGATCACGGTGCCGACGGCGATGTCATCGGGAAAGACCTGTTCGAGTGTGCCGTCGGCTTGCTCGACGTTAGCGTAGTCGGGCGCGATGTCCATCATGGCACTGATCGACTTGCGGCTCTTGCCCACGGCGTATGCTGGAACAACTCGCCGACCTGGTAGAACAGCATGACGGCGGCGCCTTCGGCCATGTGCGGGTCGGTGTCGGGGAAGAGCACCATGGCAAACGCGCCGATGGTCGCGACGGCCATGAGGAAGCTCTCGTCGAAGGCCTTGCCGCGGCGGATGTTATTGAATGCCTTTTGCAGTACGTCGTAGCCGGCAATCAAAAACGGCACGAGGAACAGCGCGAAGCTGGCGTAGATGTTGCCGGGCTCCCCAAATGCGATAGTGAGGGCGCCGAGCTCGTCGAGGGCATAAACAACGGCAAAAATGCCCAGTGCTACCAGGATGCGGTTGCGCTTGTGCTCAAGGGACTCTTTCTTCTTGCGCTTCTTCTTTTTCTTTTTGGGGTCGGCGGCTGCATGATTCAAACCTCCCATTTGAGTGTATGAACACTTGCTCATATAATTTCGCGAGCAAAGGCCGCGGCAAGCGCGGCCTTACAGGTCAACGTGTGCGCGGGTTAGAGAATGATCTCGCAGTCCGGCTCGGCGTCGGCGGTGAACTCAACGACGCGGTCCAGGACCTCGTCGAACTTGGCGTCGTCGGCCTCGAGCGTCAGCTTCTGGGTCATAAAGTTGACCGAAACGGACTTGACGCCATCGAGCTTAGCCAGCTCGTCCTGAAGTTCACGCGCGCAGTTGGCGCAATCGATCTCGTCGAGCTTAAACTGCTTTTTCATGGTGGGTTCCTTTCCCTGTGTTGGCGGTCTGGGTGCCGGCCGCGCTGATACCGTGGTTGATTGCTATTCGCAGATATGGCTCATGCCCTGGTTGAGCATGGTATAGACATGATCGTCAGCGAGCGAGTAGAGAATGTTGCGGCCGTCGCGGCGGAACTTGACCAGGTGCGACTGCTTAAGCGTGCGCAGCTGGTGCGACACCGCAGACTGCGAGGTCGCGGTCGCTTCGGCGATGTCAGCCACGCAGAGCTCGCGGCCCATGAGGGCATAGAGAATCTTGATGCGCGTGGTGTCGCTGAAGACCTTGAACAGGTCGGCAAGGTCGTAGAGAAGTTCCTCGTCGGGAAGGTCCTCGGGCGAGCAGGTGGTGGGGACGATCGGCTCGGTGGCCTCGATGCCAGTCTTTGTTTCATCAGCGTGGCTGCTCATTGCAATATCCTTTCATATGAACATGCGCTCATATAACTTACTTCCGATTATATGAGCGCATGTTCATATGTCAATGACGTACAGGTAATTCGTCGCATAAAATGATGGGGAATAGTGGACGAGATTCCGGACTGAGCGGTTTTGATAGCCGATGCCGGGGTGGGTGCCCCCGCGCCGTGCAAAAATTGGAGTATTCTGCAACTATAGGGGGTCCGTTAATCTATTCCAGGCCAAATAAAGCCGCTCAAGAGTTATCCAAGGGCGGTAAACAGACAAGGTCTTCCTCAAATGTTGCCTAACGTTCCCGTTCGATAGCGTTTTTGTTTTTCATTTGGATTAACTTGTGGGTGCTGGAGGGCCGACCCTGCTGAATACTCGCAATTTTGCACATCGCTAGGGTACCCACCTTGTTAGCCGGTCTAGCTTCCGGCCCCGAAGATTCTGCCTCGGGCGCGAGGCTGCTTATTTGGGCAAATGATGGGCTGTCGGATTCGACAGTCTGCATGTCATCGATTGCCGGAACTTCATTTATTGTCGGGTCATCCAGCGTGATGCCTTCGAGTGTTGCTTTTTCGAGGTCGATTCGTTGACGATCTTCGGAATCCTGGCGAAGCTGCTTCTGAATTCTCTTTTTCTCTTCTATAAACCTTCTGAGCACAAACTGTCTCAGGTCCTCTTGCATGATTTGAAAGTCTTTTGGCAGATGCGAGGGGCGTATGCCCTCTTTCCGTTGGATCGCCTCCATGACCCTAACGAAAGCGCTGGCATGCATAAAGGAATAACGACTGACGGTGATGATTCCGTATCCCATGGACGCAAGCGCATTCTTGCGCTCCTCATCGATGGCGCGGTCTTCTTCCGCGTCATGATAAAACCCGTTGTATTCAATGTCTGTGCGAGATTTCTTTAGATACGCATCCATAAAGAACTTTTTGCGTCTCGTGAGATTCTTTGCGGCAGCGGTGACCTGCACCTCGCAATCGGTCTCAATTCCCTTAATACCAAGCCCTCCTTCGCTTTTAGGCAGCGTTAGCATCATGACAAAGGCCGTTTCCATAGGAGACCGGCATCCGTCGCGCACACATTGAATCGCCTTTCGGGCAAGGGCCAGACCGTCGCATCTGGTAATGGAATTAAAGAACTGTTTTAACCTTTCGGTCGAGGTGAGCGCGAAACGCTCGTTATACGAGGTGGAAGAGCCGGTTCCAAGGGAGTAAGCGCCGCACAATTCAAAGTAGTACTCCACCAGTTCGCGAAAAGGGAGATAGGTGGCGGCCTGAAGTGCGCAAAGCTCAACGCCAACAATGAAGATGCCATCTTTGAGCTCTATAAAGCGTGAGCTCGAGAATCGTTTTGACGAAACGTGGCATTGACAGTTCATTGCATAGCGCGCATTCCTGCGATCAAACACCATTACTTCGAGGCAATCATTTGCGTCAAGGGAAACATCGTGTTTGGTGAGCCATTCTGCGGCTGCGTCAAGGAGCGTTCCGGTGGGACATGATCCGTAAATCGCGGCAGGGTTACAGGGCTCGGTGTCTTTCGTAGACGCCGAATGCGCGGCCTGGTAGACCGCTTTTGCAGTGGTATGTGACAATACGATACTCATGGTATATATCGTGTCAGCTAATGCCGTGCTGATGGCGCTGAGTGGGAAAGTCGTTTTAGGGGCCTAACCAAATGCTGTCCAAAAGCTTGACGCAATTATGGGTTGGCATGCCTAAAATCAATGTTATCGCAGCTTAGCTATAGCATATAAAAACTCAATTGCTGCACATTTGATATCGATGCATCACCATCGACAACGAATTACGTGTCGGGAATTGGCCGAAATCGTTCAAAATGAGGGTTCAGAATTTGTGATGGCAGATCTATCTGTGGAACGTAGGGCGCCCCGCTGCGGTGTTTCCCGCTGCGAGGCCGCTCGTGAGCAAGTAGTGTTTGTCGCAGGCGTTGCTATTTCGCGAATAGGTTCTTGAGGTTGAACTCGGCCTGTACCGTGCGGAGCATGAGGTCGGTGTCGTCCAGACCCAGATGCTGCTCGTTGGCGTCGGGCGCGAGGGTGCCGCGACGGCGTGCCCAGTTCTCGAGCGCGGCGGGGGCGGACTCGCGGGGGAGCGAGCGCACGTCGGCGTCCAGGCTGCGGCAGATCTGGCGCGAGTCGATGACGATGATCTTGCCGGCGCGGCGTGCCTCGGCGTAGCGTCCAGGTGGATCTTGAACCAGCTGTCCTCAAAGGCGGCGTTGTGTGCCATGTACGGGTACTTCTTCATAAGCTTGAGCAGCTGCTTTTGCAGCTCTTTGTTCTCGCGGAACGGCTTTTTGCCGTCGATGTCGTCCCAGGTGATGTGGTGGATATTCGACAACGGCACATCCTCGCCGCGGTAGATGTCGGGCAGGCCGCAGTAGTGTGCCTCGGCGTCATGCGGGACGGCGTCGCTGGTGAGCTCCATGATCTCCCAGCCCACGTTGATGATATAGCCGCGCTCGGGTGCACGTCCGGTGGTCTCGATGTCGATACCGAGCACGGTGCCCTGGATGGGCTTGCGGGCGTAGGCCACGCCGAGCGCGTCGCGGTCGCCGCGGATTTCGCGCATAACGGACGCGGCGGTGCGCTTTTGCATCTTGCCGATGGCGGCGCAGGTGTCGGCATCGGACAGGCCGCGCGAGAGCGTCGCGGGCGTCACGTTGCGCAGACGCGCCTCGCCAATCTGGTCGCACAGGTCGCGGTTGCGGTCGGCCAGGTCGCGCACGGTGGCAAAGTCGAAGCCGGGGTCGCCCTCGGCGGTAAAGTACTCGGTCTCGAGCACCTTGAGGGCCTCCTCGCCCTTCTGGCGCTCGGACTCCATGGCGCCGTGGTCGCCGTAGATAAACATGGGGATAAACGGCTGGCGCTCGTATTCGAGTGCTTGCGATACGTTCATATGCTACTCCTTGGACGGGCCGCGTTGTGCGGCTCGAGGTTACTGAGTTATGGCGAGATGATAGTTTACCATAGGCAACTATTGGCACCGCGCCCGGGACAACTACAATACCCTAGTTGACCGCTAGGACTTTTACAATGCTGCCGAAAGACACGAAAGGTTCCATCCGTCATGGATTTACTGATTGATATTCTGCTCGACGCCGGCAAGGACACGCTGTCGCTGGTGCCGTTTTTGTTGGTGACGTATCTTGCTCTCGAGACACTTGAGCACGTTGCGGGCGACCGCGTCAACGGCGCTATCAAGCGCGCCGGCGCTGCGGGTCCCGTGGTTGGCTCGCTGCTGGGCATGGTGCCGCAGTGCGGATTTTCGGCCATGGCAGCAACGCTGTACGCCGGCCGTGTCGTGACCTTGGGCACGTTGGTGGCGGTGTTCCTTTCGACCTCCGATGAGATGCTGCCGCTGTTGCTTGCCGAGCAGGTTCCCGTGCAGACTATGGCGATGCTTTTGGCTTCGAAAGCGCTGATCGCACTGGTCACGGGTTTTATCGTGGACGCTGCCATTCGCGGCCTGCGCCGTAACGCCCGCGCGCACGCGGCGATTCGCCGTACCGTGCTGGGAACCGCGGCCAACCCGGCCCACGTGAACTGCGCGCACGACGACCACAGCGGCGGTGACATCATCGACGAGGTGGCCGAGGCAGGCGTGAGCGCCGACCACATCCACGAGCTGTGCGAGCGCGACCATTGCGGTTGTGATGAAGACGAGGACGAGCACGAACACGGACATGGCCACGATCACGGTCATGAGGGCGAACATGAACACCATGATGGTCACGGTCACTCTCACTCCCACGAAGGGACGCCTGTCCTGTCGATCATCCGCAGTGCGATCTCGCACACCGTGCAGGTCTCGGTATTCATTTTTCTGGTGACGCTGATTCTGGTCGCCGTGCTCGAGACGTTCGGCGAGTCCGCGATCGAGCAGTTCCTGCGCGGCAACGAGACACTCGCTGTCCTGGGTTCGGCGCTTGTCGGGCTGATTCCCAATTGCTCGGCGAGCGTGGTCATTACACAGCTGTATCTGGAAGGCGCGCTGCAACTGGCGCCGATGCTCGCCGGCACGCTCATTTCCGCCGGCGTGGGTTATCTGGTGCTGTTCCGCACCAACCGCAGCGCCCGCGAAAATGCCGTGTTCCTGATCATGATGTACGTCATCGGCGCTGGCTGGGGCCTCATCCTCTCCGCCGTTGGCCTCTAAGTAGGCCTAAAAAATGGGCTTCAAATAGCCATGCTCAGCGCCTGCGCAATGCGGCGACGCATGGCATTTTGAAGCCCGTTTTTTGTTGAGCCATGGATTCCGAGCGCTCACACCGCTCAAAACAAAAAGGTAGATTTTAGGCATGTCTCAAAAATCTACCTTGGTTAGTGCAGCAACTCGGTGAGGTTGCGTTTAAAGCGGGCGCGGTCTTCGCTGGTAAATGCTGCCGGACCGCGAGTGCGTCCGCCGGCGCGGCGTACCTTCTTTTCCTCGTGGCGAATAAACAGCTGCATGTCGATAGTCGCCTTGTCGTACACGCGCCCGCGCACACCGATGGCGGCGGCATCGCGCCCGAGCACCATGCTCGCCAAGCCAATGTCCTGCGTCACGACCACGTCGCCCGCCTGCAGGCGTTCGACAATGGCAAAGTCGGCGCTGTCGGCGCCCACGCTCACGTCGAGCGTCGTGACCCAAAAGCCGCGTCGCGCGTGCTCGGCATCGCGCGGGTCGTCGCGGCGAATGTGCCGTTCCAGGTTTTGCGTGCTGTTGCCGGCGATAACAACGGCGACGCCCGCCCGCCGCGCGCAGTCAATCGACTCGCGCGTGACCGGGCAGGCGTCGGCATCAATAAAGAGCGTCTTTGGCATCTAGCGCACCAGTTTGCCAAACTGAATGGCGCGAACAATGAGCGTCACGCCAAACACCAGCAGCGCGGCACCGCTAAAGATGACGAGCATCTTGGCCGACCACAGCGGATAGATAAACACGAACATGCCGGCGATGATGGAAAGTGCGCCGCTCAGGATAGCGAGGGCGCGGTTGGACGAAAGCTCGGACTCCAGAATGGACATGACACCTTCGACAATCCAGCCAAAGCCGGCCACGATAACCACCATCGTGGTGAGCGTCGCGGTCGAGAAGGCCTGGTTGCGCAGGATTATGACGCCGCCCAAGATAATGAGTAGGTTGGAGATGATGCTCGTCACGCGCCAGCCGGTGGGCAGCAGCGGCTCAAAAATGGCAGTGAATAGTCTGATGGCAGCAGTGATTACAAAGTAAAAACCCAGGACAGTCGTCAAAAAGACGAGGGACTTGGCAGGTGCAAAAAGCAGCGCGATACCAGCAATGAGTGCTAAGACGCCCGTGATGGCGTAGATCCAGCGTACGGCCTTGACGCTTTGCCCGCCATGCTTTTCTCGTCAAATCCAAACTGGCTCGATTTTTGATCATCGTTCTTAAAGATGCCCATAAGTCTCCTTTCCGTGCGGCGTAAGCCTTGATCGTTACAACCAGTATCCCCTAAGGGCGCTGACGTATGGGTCGGGGAGGGCGAAACGTAACCCAAAGGCCCCGAATTGTTTCCGTTGTTCCCCACGTCGCGATTTTCTATTCAACAGGTGTAGAACATTGCAGCCCTGTTCGTTATTGCCTACGTTTTAGGTTAGATTTTCCTAAGGACAATTGGCTTGTATTGGGGGTCCCTATGAACGAAGCAGTTCCCGAGGCACCGTCGAGTGTCGAATCGATGGCAAAGCAAGGTTGCGAAAAGCTTGGCCTGGACACGTTTGACGCGCTGGTCCGCCGCGCCCGTACGTGCCGCCGTTTTGACGAGTCCATGCGCGTGCCGCGCGAGTTTTTGCTCGAGCTGGCGGAACTGGCGCACCTGGCTCCCTGCGGCGCCAATGCTCAGCGTCTGCGTTTTCATGTGGTGAGCGGTGCCGAGGATTGCGCGCGTGTATTTGATGAGCTTGCATGGGCCGGCGCGCTTAAGGATTGGTCGGGTCCTGCCGAGGGCGAGCGTCCGACCGGCTACATCGCGATTCTTGCCGAGCGCGCTGTTCCGGGTAAGCCCGCCGCGCCCATCACCGAGGTCGACACGGGCATTGCCGCGCAGACGATGATGCTCGCCGCTCGCAGCGCCACGCCCGAGGTGGCAGCCTGCATGTTCAAGGCCTTTACGCCCCGCGCGATCGATGCTATGGGGCTCGATAACGACAAGTATGAGCTCAAGCTGATCATGGCTTTTGGCGTGCCGGCCGAGACGCAGATGATCGATGCGATCGATTCCAACCCCGACGGCTCAATTAATTACTGGCGTGACGATGCGCAGGTGCACCACGTACCCAAGCGCCCGCTCGCCGACGTGCTGGTGTAGCTGAGCGTCACCGCGGCGTGATCAGACGGTAAACCACCACAAAGGTGCCTGTCCCCTTTGTGGTGGTACGAGGGGAGAGCGTGTGGCAGATCTGTATTTGGTGCGGCATGGGCAGACTGAGCTCAATGTGCAGAGCATTTTGCAGGGCTGGCACGATTCGCCGCTTACGGCGCGCGGGCGCGAGCAGGCGCTGACGGCGCGTACGGCGTTTGCGGCGCGTGGCGTGGCCTTTGATCATGTGTATTCCTCGCCGTTGGGCCGGGCGCGGCATACGGCCGAGCTTATCGTTGGCGAGGGCCGTTCCATTGAGCTGGTCGATGACCTGCGTGAGTGGCATTTTGGCTCGCTGGAGGGCACATCAAATCGCGAGATGCCGCCGCAGCCCTGGGGCGATTATCCGGTGGCCTTTGGCGGCGAGTCGGAAGTGCAGCTTCAGTCGCGCATGGTCGCGGCGCTGTCCCGTATTATGGCCCGGCCGCAGCACGACTGCGTGCTGGCGGTTTCCCACGGCTCAGCCTGCCAGGAGTTTCTTGAGTATGTGACTGGCGGGGGAGAGCTACCCGACAACGGTGCCGTGCTTCATTTTGGCTATTGCGACGGGGCGTTTTCGCTCTTGGGTTGGTAACGAACGAAAGGACCCCTATGAATAAAGATCTGTATCTGGTCCGTCATGGACAGACGATATTCAACCTTAAGCGTATCATTCAGGGGTGGAGTGACTCGCCGCTTACGCAGTTGGGTTGCGACCAGGCGGCGCGCGCCGGCATGTTTTTACGTGCGCGCGGCATTGAGCCCGATCATGCCTACACCTCTACGCTTCATCGCACCGAGCAGACTATCGCCAACTTGTGGCCGGGCTTGGCGTACGAGCGCCTGGACGGCTGCGTGAGTGGTTCTTTGGCGACTTTGAGGCCGAGCGCGTGATGCTTATGCCCGAGCGCCCGTGGCGCGACTTCTATCGGCAGTTTGGCGGCGAGGGCCAGATCCAGGTGCGCACGCGCATGGTGGCGACGCTGACCGATCTTATGCGGCGTCCGGACCATACGTGCGTGCTCGCGGTAAGTCATGGCTCAGCTATCAAGGAGTTTTTGGACCACGTGCGGGGCGCGGCGGCCGACGAGCGCGAACGCGTGCCGGGCAACTGCTCAGTGCTGCATTTTGCGTTTGACGATGCGGCCGATACGTTTGAACTGGTCGAAGTCTTTACGCAGGAAGACTACGCGCGCGAGCTGGGGCTAGAGCCGCTCGTGGCGGCGGCAGGTCCGCAGCGTGGATAACGCTGACGTTGCGGCCCGGTTTACCGGCGTAATTGTTTGATGCGAAAAGGGCGGAGGTGCATGCGTTTGCTGCATCTCCGCCCCTTGTTTGTTTGGATGCTGGGTTTTCCAGCTTAGCGTTTGAGTTCGCTAGAACCGTGAGACCTGGTGAGTGAGCAGACCCGTCGGAACCTGCGGCGCGCTGCCGCTGACCTGCGCGGCGGGGAACAGCACGGCTACAGCAAAGTTGAACGGCTCTTTGCCAGAGTAGGCGCCGGCAGCGCGGGCCTCGTCGGCCAGAATCTGCGATGCCCCAGCCAGTGCGGCGACATAGGCGGAGTCACCGGCGAACACCGGGTCGGGCGCTGATCGAGCATGGCACGGATGGCGGCAACGGCGTCCTCGCGCTTGACCTCCCACACGCGATGTGTGACGCCCGCGGGATCGGTGACGGCGTAGAGCGATGCGCCCTCTTTGGCAGCGCTCAAAATGATATCCATGACGGGCGACGCCTCGTAGGCGAGCGACACGGGGCGCGGCTGCACCTTAAGCTCGGCGATCGCGCGCGCGGCGGCGAGTGCGTCGACGCTCTCGGCGGCAGCCTCGTCGCTACCCGTCAGTACGTTAACCGGGCAAATCGCCACGACACCCGTCGCGCGACCCGGCTCGCCCGAGCATTCGTACACGTAATACGCCGCGCCTGGATCCTTGAGCATTAGGCCGTCAGCAATGGCGCCGCGCAGGGCGTCGTTGCCGCTCAGGATACCGCCCATCGCAGGCAGCGCCTCGAGCACACGGTCCTGAGCCGGGCGGATGCAGGGAAACGGAAGTGCTTTCATGGGCGGTCCTAACGCGCGAGTCGGTTTGTTCGCGGCTTATTATGCCCCAACTTGGCCGCTTGCGTCCCAGAGCGTGTTATCGGCAAGCGCGATGAGCACGTTTTGGCAGCGAACGATATCGGCATGGGCACATACTCGTCGGGCTTGTGTGCGAGCGCCAACGAGCCGGGGCCGTAGCTCATACAATTGCGGTTGCCTGTCTTGCCGGCAATGACGGCGGTATCGGTGTAGCCGGTAAAGAAGCCGACGGTCGTGTCCGCGTCCGTTACGTCATCGGCGGCACGCTTGAGCGCTGCTAGAAGGGGAGAGTTCGGGTCGCGCTCGATGGCGGGGCGGTCGCCCGTCACGGTGTAGCTGCATGCAACCGGGAACGGCGGCTTCGGCGACGGCGATGGCATGCTCGACCATATTGATTGCGGCGGCCGTATCGGTCGGCGGGGTCAGGCGCATGTCGACCCAGACTTTGGCGCGGTCGGGTACGACGTAGGGGCGATATCCGCCCTCGATTTGGCCAAACGTGATGGTCGAAGGCCCCAGCTCATCGTGCGCGGGCAGCGCCGCAAACGCGCGACGAAGCGAACACACGACCTCGGCCATGGCGGCGACGGCATCCGCGCCCTTCCAAGGCTGGCTCGCATGCGCCGTCACGCCAGCCATTTCAATCTCGAACCACGTACGCCCCTTGTGCGCCACCTGGATCTGTCCGTCGGTGGGCTCGGTGTCCAGCACCCATTCGCGCGAGCTGACCCAGCCAGCATCGATCGCGGCCTCTGAGCCGCGCATGAAGTCTTCCTCGTCGACCGAGCAGATGAGCGAAAAGCCGCGGCGTGGCAGCGCGCCATCCGCCGCCACGCGCTCGAGCGTATGGACCAGTGCGGCAATGGCGCAGGCCAGGCCACCCTTCATATCGCAGGCACCGCGGCCATAGAGTTTATCGTCGCGCACAACCGCCCCAAGCGGTTCGATGTCTGCGTCCCAGCCATCGCCCAAGGTGACGGTATCCATGTGGCAGATATAGATCAGCCGCGGCTCGTCGCTTTGGCCCGGCACGGTGACTTTAAGGTTGCGGCGCCCGGGCAGCACTTCGAGCTCCTCAATCTGCACGGCATCGAGCGCAGAACTATCAAGTTGTGCCAGCTGCTGCTCAATGAGCCTCTTAATGAAGCGCTCAATTTCATCCTCATACGCGCCCGGGTCTGAGCTGTCGATCCGCACAAGCTCCTGCGCAAGCCGCCAGGCAAAATCCTCATCAACCATATGCAACCTCACAATCAGTTTGCTTTCCAAACCGATTGTAAGCCTCCTGAGAGATCCGCGACGTGGGCGTGGCAGTATTTACCGTTCGCAGGCCGAGCCAGCGCGTTTGCCGTCCGGGCGGGTTCACAAGCGACGCAGCGGGTACGTACCTTCATGGACGACATGCTGTGCGACATATCTGCCTTTCGGTATCACCGGATACCTCCACAGGTCTTGGCAATAATGCCGGACCTGCCCGATTCTGCGGACGATCCGCGCAGGGAGCACCTATGTGAGCATCCGCTCGTCACGCATTTCCTGGGCACCCCGTTACACGTGTTGGCGCAGGGCAGCTGCGGACGTAAGGGCGATCGCATTGTCAGGCATGTTTGGAACGGGGAGAGGCCGTTTGATTCCGTGCGGCAGACGGAGTTTGGCCTCGATGTTGCGTCCCCACTCTTTACCCTGCTGACCCTGGCTTCCTCGGTCTCAAACGAGCGTCTAATCATGTGCATGTATGAGATGTGCGGCACCTTTGCCGTGTGCAAGATTGCGCCTCAGGTAAAGTCGGCACTTGAGCAGGCATACGGGGGCCGGTGGGGTGACGCACGGTCGGGCTGGGAAAACGTAAAGGATGTCTCGGGGAATCCAACGGACTTGTGGAAACGACCTCCCTTGATCGAGCTCTCTGAGCTTACAGAGTTCGTCGATAAGGTCCGGGGGCTCCGCGGCGCTAAATCGTTCATACGAGCCGCGAAATGCATTACGGGGGTGGCAGCATCGCCGCTCGAGGTCCAGGCTTCGATGCTGTTTGGCCTTACGAGGTTGCGCGGCGGCGAAGGGCTGAGCCTTACCAATAACGTTGAGATTCGTATGACGCGCAGCGCCCGCCTGATTTCGGGGCTTGATAGGCGCTATGCCGATATCCTGCTGGCAAATAAGGACGGCAGCCGAGAGTGTCTGGTTGAATGCCAGGGTAAAGCCATTCACGGATCCATTGAATCCAAGATTTCGGACTCCGATCGAACGACGGCGCTGCAAGCGATGGGATATCCCGTCATTCTGATGACCTATGGTCAGCTGGCCGACTCCGATGCCTTCCGCGTGGTGATGGAGCTCATCATGTCCTATCTCGATGTGCCGCTGAAAGACAAGACGCCGCGACAGCAGGAGCTCGAACGGCGGCTTCGTGAGGAGATTTTTATCGATTGGGCAGGAATGTAGCCGCGCGGGTGGAAAACGGTCGCGCGGACTAGAGTTTTGGTCACAAAAAGACTTATATTTCGCCTTGGAGGGGCCTTAAAAATGCTATCTAGAATAAGTTGTTTCGGAAAATGGACAGTCAACTTACATTCGGCACATAGAGATCGATTTTTACCTACTAAAGTCCCTGATAAAGCTGTTTATCAAAGCGGGTGTGCTTAGCGACTTGAGCCTCACTATCGATTATCTGAAAAAACTTGTTATGGGTATCATTTTAAAGTCGTCCGGAGCAACAAAATCGGCCCCCGTTTCGTGAAAACGGGGGCCGAATGGGCTTCGTGGTCTGTCTGGCAGGATTGGCGCCGGCGCTATTTAATCACGCGCACACGATACATCGACGGAATATGCTTGAGTGCCTCGATCGTGCTGCCGTCCAGGTGCTCATCGGTGTCGAACATGGTGTAGGCGTTCTCGCCAGCGGACTCGTTGGTCATGCGCTGCACGTTGGCGTTGTCCTTGGCGAGAATGGCCGTGATCTGGCCGATCATGTTGGGCACGTTGGCATGCAGGCAGGCAATGCGGCTTGCGGCGCGCGCCTTGCCCATGCTGCAGGCGGGGTAGTTGACGCTGTGCGCGATGTTGCCGTTTTCCAGGTAATCCTTGAGCTCGCTGATGGCCATGTCGGCGCAGTTGGCCTCGGCCTCGCCGGTGCCGGCGCCCGAATGCGTGGTGATAAACGTGTTGGGCATCTTGACGGTCTTGGGCGTGGCAAAGTCGCAGCTAAACCAGCTGAGCTTGCCCTCGCGCAGGGCAGCGTCGACGGCGTCCTCGTCAATGATGGTTTCGCGCGCGTAGTTGATGAGCACGGCGTCGGGCGCCAGCAGGTCGATCTGCTCGGTGCTGATCATGCCGATGGTATCGGCCTTGCTGGGCACGTGCACGGTGAGGTAGTCGCAGCCGCGGCAGAGGTCCTCGAGCGTGCCCACGCGCTGCACCTCGCGACTCAGCACCCATGCGTGCTCGACGGAAATGAACGGGTCGTAGCCGTAGACGTCCATGCCCAGATCGACACAGGCGTTGGCGACCTTGGAGCCACGTTGCCCAGGCCGATGACGCCGATGCGCTTGCCCTTGAGCTCGCGGCCCACAAAGGCCTTCTTGGCCTTTTCGGCATCGACCTGAATCTCGGGGTCGTCGGCGTTGTCACGCACCCAGTTCATCGATTGCACCACGCCGCGGCTCGAGAGCACCAACATGCCCAGGACGAGCTCCTTGACGGCGTTGCTGTTGGCGCCGGGGGAGTTAAAGACGACGACGCCCTTCTTGGCGTACTCCTCGACGGGGATGTTGTTGACGCCGGCGCCGCAGCGGGCGATGGCGCGGATGCCCTCGGGCAGCTCGTAGCCGTGCAGGTCGGTGGAGCGCATCAGAATGGCGTCGGCCTCCTCGGCGGTGCCCACAAACTCGTAGCCCTCGCCAAATTCGACTTTGCCGTCCTTGGTAATGTCGTCGATGGTTTTAATCTTGCGCATGAAAAACTCCTTAGCGGATTTGTTTATAACAAGTGGTTTGAAGTGGCTGGTCGGCCCGCGTGTTGCGGGCTAGTTAGATCGCGGGCTCAAACTATGCTGCGCTTCGAAGTCCTTCACGTACGTGGCCAGCGCCTGCACGTCCTCCATGGTGACGGCGTTGTACACGCTGGCGCGCATTCCGCCGACGAGGCGATGGCCCTTGACGTTTTGGATCTGGTGCTCTGCCGCGCCCGCAACAAAGGCCGCGTCGAGTTCAGCGTCGCCGGTACGGAACGTGACGTTGGCGATGGAGCGGCTGTTGGCCTGCGCGGTGCCATGGAACAGCTCGCTGTGCTCGAGCAGGTCGTAGAGCAGGTTGGCCTTGGCCCAGTTGCGCTCGGCCATGGCGGCAAGTCCGCCGGTCTGCTCAACCCAACGGAACACCTTGCCGCACACGTAGATGCCAAAGGTGTTGGGCGTGTTGAGCATGGAGCCCTTGGCGGCCTGGGTCTTAAGGTTCATGTACTGCGGCGTCTGCGCAAAGGCCGGGCCGTCGGCGATCAGGTCGTCGCGCACGATGACCACGGTCACGCCAGCGGCGCCGGCGTTTTTCTGAGCGCCGGCGTAGATGAGTCCGTAGCGCTCGACGTCGAGTGGCTGCGACAAAAAGCAGCTCGAAACATCGGCGACCAGCGGCACATCGCCGCAGTTAGGCAGCTCGCGGTACATGGTGCCAAAGATGGTGTTGTTCTGGCAGATGTAGACGTAGTCGAGCCCGTCGCCCGCAGCCTCGGCGGCAATACGCGCGTTGATGTCGGCCATGTCGGGGATGCGGTCGAAGTTGGTGTCTTCGGAGCTCGCGAGCAGCACGGCCTCGCCGTACTTGGCGGCCTCCTTGTACGCCTTGTTGGCAAAGTTGCCGGTCACGATGTAGCCGGCGCGCCCGCGGCGCATGAGGTTCATGGGGATGCCCGCAAACTGCAGCGTGGCGCCGCCCTGCAAAAACAGGACACGGTAATTGTCGGGGATGCTCAGCAGGCGGCGTAGGGTTGCCTCGGCGTCGTCGATGATCTGCTGGTACATGCTAGATCGATGGCTCATCTCGAGCACGGACATGCCGCAACCGCGGTAGTCCATCATCTCGTCGGCGATCTCGGCGAGCACGCTTGTGGGCAGTGCGGCCGGGCCAGCTGAGAAGTTGTGCACACGTGCCATCTTCTAGTTCCCCCTCGTAGTCGTTTGAACGTTCGGGATACTTTAGCACAGTGGAGCGCTAGGCGCGACCGCATCACGGTAAAACTCGAGTGCGCCGCTATGATTTACAGGATGGTTACATGGGGGAGGGCGGTCGCAAGGTCTATATCGCCGGGATATACCGTGACAGGTACTCTTTGAGCGCGGGGTCGCACACATAGAGATACGTTCCTAACATGCCGCGCGTCATGAGGACGTAGTAGGCGTTGACGATGATCTTTTGCAGATCATCGTCGCTTGCCTTTTTCTTGGCAACGGCATCTTTGAAGTTTGCCCTGTTAACGTTGACTGCATCTTTGTTCGAATCGTAGTAAATGTCGGGACCCAGAATTACGAATCCGTAGTTGAGGTCGTAGCCTTGTACCGTATGAATGCATCCGACTTCGTTGACGGCGTTGGCGGAGTTAACCCAATCCTTCTGGGTTGAGTTCCAGCGTTTGGGAATGCCCTCGATGACGATATCGAACGCATCTTTGTTATTCTTCGTTTCCCACTTCCACGCAAAGCCTGCCATCATGCGGGATAGACCAACTTCTTCTTCCTTGGTTTGCTGCAGAGAGCAGAAGTCCTCAAATCGGTCGACGATTCCAAACTGGTATCTGGGGATATCGCTGTCCGGATCCCCGGCTCGCGAATCGTAAGGCTCCTATGAAAAGAGTGCTTTGAACTTCATGCCGGCATGCATGTACGCTTTGTTATCAAGCAGGTCGTAGACAAAATCGAGGTACTCATCGCCGCCACGCACGCGCATTTGGGTACTCAAGTTGAATCCTTCGGTCTCGATGCCGGCTTCTTCGAGTTGGTTGAGTCGCTGCTCAAGGCCATCTCGGTTGAGTCCCGATGCGCGGACTTGCTGTTTGGGGTCAAAGAACAGGTACGCCTTGTCGCAGCATTTGAAAATCCAATCCACCTGGCTGCTCGTGCGCGGCAAGCTGAGTCGTTCACATGTGTTGTAGAAAGCTCCGATGCGCGCCGGCGGATAAGTAGTTTCCCAGTCGGTGCGCCTCGTCGACAAGCAAGACGTCATACCGATCGTTTTTTGTGACGTCGTTGGGGCTCAGGATATCGCCGGGCTTTAACCCGGGGAGGAAGTGCGTGAGTTTTTTGAGCGTCTTGCTCAGAGACTCCATGGGCGTCACGAAGCCGACCCGCAGACCGGAAAGGTTCGGCTCATTTTTGATTTTGAACATGAGACTGATGGCGAGGATTGTTTTGCCTGTTCCCGGCGCGCCGTTCACGACGGTTACGCGCTCTTTCTTGGGACCGCCGTGTTTAATGTCTTCATGCTCTTGCTCGAGCCGCCTGTAAATCGCCTCAATCGTTTCGTATTGATCGGGCGTGAGCGTTTTGAAGGGCGAGAATTTGAACAGGTCGGTATTCTCGAGCTCTTCGATGGGGTGGATCGCATAGTTCTCTTCGCGAAGCTTTGTCCAGAGGTCTCTGAACTTCTGGCGATACTGAGGTCGCTCAAAATAATCGAACTGGGCATAGCCATTGTTGGCGTTGGTTACCTGGTATTTTTCGTCAGCGCAGAACAGCTCGATAAGTCGATTCTCAAACTCAAATGTTGCTGACTGATTGAAGGTTGGATTGTCAATCAGGAGGGTCCGGTCGAAGTCTTTGTCCACGTTTGCGGCGTGTTGCTTCATGCGGCGTCGATAATTGGTCGTTTGACCGATGTACGCCGTTTTGTTTTTACTGTTGGTCAGAATATAGAGAACGGGCCAACTCTCGTCATGGTGGAATCCGGGCTTTGGCGTGCCAAAGTCCTGCAGCGATTCGCTTGCCTCGAAGGGTTGGGGGAGGGGAAGCGTGTATTGTCGAAGGGCGAACTCATTACTCATGGTGGGCCGCCTTTCTGTATTCGCTGGAGCTGGTGTCGACGGGATAGCGCTCGCCGTTGCGTTTGAGTTTGGACGAGAGCGCCTTTGGGAGGTCGATTCCGTTTAGATCGGCGAAACGTAGGAGAAAGAGGAGCGTGTCGGCAACTTCGTCTTCGATGGCTTGGCGCTGATCAGGGCTATCGAACATTTCTGCAATGCGCTTGTCGCTCATAAAGCGGAAAAGCTGAAGGAGTTCGGAGGACTCTGTCGCTATGCCGATGGCAAGTTCCTTTGGAGTGTGATATTTGCGCCAATCGCGCGCATCACAAAAATCTCTGACTTGTTCTGTCATGGCAGTGAGCTTGTCCATCATCCGTAACCTCCCTGATGTTCATTATTTTATTATGGCCGTATCTGGAGTTTATTGCACATCAGTTGGGACGTGCGGTTTGTCCGGCCGCGATTGCCCGGTAGGAGGATTCACCGTGAAGATTGAAGTTGATGTAGACCAGCTGCGCGAGGGCTTGCTCGACTACGCGGGGAGCGCGGCTGGCGTGGGCTTTCCCGCTGCCATGCTCGACGTGATGGATATCGAGGACGAGTCGCCCCAAGAGCTCCTAGCCCGAGCCGAACGCGAAGGCCTCGACCTCCGCGACTTTGCTGTGGGTGACAGCTAGTAGCTGAAGAGGGACGGGCTGCTAGGAAGCTAGCGTGGCGATGACGCTTCGTCGCCGGCGTATATTAGGGTGTTGCCATCGGGGATGATGGTTTGGCCGTCGCGCTTGAGCATCACCACGATAAACGGGTGCTTGCCCTGCGGCACGTCGCGCAGGCGCTGACCGGCCAGGCGACCGTGGGGCGTCACGGTGACCTCGCGCAGCGTAACCTCGGCACGCTCTTCGAACGTTGGGGCTGCCATCACCAGAAGGTCGCCTTCCTCGATGACGGTATCGCCGTTGGGCAGTACCGGGTGTGCCCCGTCGCGCAGCACCAAGACCACGAGCATGTCCGTCGCGCTGCCAATATCGGCGAGCGAGCGCCCGGCAAACGGATGGCCAGCGCCCACCTTGAGCTTTACAAACGACATGCCGTCCTCGTCGTGGTAGTCGTTAAAGGTGCGGCGCACGTCGCCGGCCGCATCGATCATATCGAGTTTCTTCGCCACCGCCGGCAGTAGCGAACCCTGCACCACAATGCTCGATACGGCAATCACAAACACCAGGTCAAATAGGTCGTGTCCGCCGGGAACGCCGGCCACCACAGCAAAGAGGCTAAAGACGACCGAAGCCGCGCCGCGCAAGCCCGCCCAGCTTACGAGCGCAACCTGGCGAGGGCTCGTCTTAAAGGGCGCCAGCAGCAGACCGACGGCGATGGGGCGGCTCGCAAAGAGCATAAACGCCATGAGCGCCAGGCCGGGTAGCAGCATTTGCGGCAGGCGCGCGGGCGTGACGAGCAGGCCGAGCAAGAAGAAGATCGTCATCTCGGCCATCTCGGTAAGGGTGTCAAAGAAGTGCGCCATCTCGACCTTGCCGGTGATGTCGCTCGCGCCCAGCACAATGCCTGCCAGGTATACGGCCAAAAAGCCGTTGCCGCCCAGGTAGCTCGGCAGTGCGTAGGCGACGATCGCCACGGCGAACAAAAAGATAGTCTGCGCGCCCTCGGCCGTTGCGTGTGCGCGCTCAATCAGGCGGCTGGATATCCAGCCGATGGCAAGGCCCAGCCCCACGCCCAGGATGATCTGCTTGGCCAGCAGCACGGGAATGTCGATGTTGCCACCCGCCGCGAGGGTGGCGAGTACCGCGGTGAGCATGTAGGCGACGGGGTCGTTGGAGCCCGATTCGACCTCGAGCAGCGAGTCGGTGCCGCCCTTTAGCGACAGGTTGTGCTCGCGCAGCACGCTAAAGACGCTCGCCGCGTCGGTCGACGCCACGACCGAGCCCAGCAGCAGGCCGCCGATCCAGTCGAAGCCCAGTGCGAAGTGTGCGAACACGCCAGTGATGCCGGCGGTGGCGATAACGCCGAGCGTGCTCAGCAGCACAGCGGGCGCGGCGACGGGTTTGGCACGGTCGATGTTGGTGTTAAAGCCGCCGTAGAACATGATGAACAGCAGCGCCGTGCTGCAGACGGTTTCGGTGAGCGCGTAGTCGCTAAAGTCGATGTGCGCCGGACCGTTGACGCCGAGCAGCATGCCGAGCGCAATAAAGATGAGGAGGGTGGGGAAGGGGAGTTTTTTGCCGACGGGTTTGATGGTCAGGCACAAAATGATGACGAGGCCGATAAAGAGAAGTATCTGGTTCATGGATAGTGTCCGCTCCTGGGTGGTTGGCGTGGCACGGTCAGTTGTCTGCGGTTATTTGTACCCAAAGGTGGTGGGTTTATGGGGGCGGATTACGGGCGTGCGCGATATCGTCATAGACGGCTGCCGTCTTTGCCTCTGCTCGGAAACCCTTTCCAGCTTTATTGCAACGGAGTACAATGGGTAACGTTTAAGTTCAACTTGAAGTTTTAGTTGCGGCGCCGGGCTTAGACCGCAATGCAAGGAGAGGCGTACCATGGCGATCTATGTGACATCTGATGCTCACGGGCACGTGCGTGCGCTTGACGAGGCCCTGTCTAAGATCTCGTTGACGTCCGACGACACGCTGTACGTGCTGGGCGACATGATCGATCGCGGGCCCGATCCGGTCGGCGTTATTAAGCTCGTGCGCTCGCTGCCCAACGCCCACGTGCTCAAGGGCAATCACGAGCAGATCATGCTCGATGCCATCATTGGCCAGGACCGCTCGATGCCGAGACCTGGGATATCAACGGTGGCTGGACGACGAGCGAGCAGCTCAACGACATGGAATTTGAGGCATACGAGGAGCTCGTGCGATGGATGGCCGCGCTGCCGCTCTACGCGGTGGCCGAGACCGAGGAGCGCCCGTACCTGCTGGTGCATGCCGGCATCCAGACCGAGGCGGCGCGCGCGTTTTTGCTTGAGCATGGTGTCGATTGCGGTGACGGCAGGGGAGCGGTCGATGCCGATAGCGAGCTGCTGCGGCAAATGCTCGCCGTGCAGTCGTCCGATGACCTGCTGTGGATTCGTCACGGCTATTGGGATGCGCCGACGGGACTGCTTTCTGCCGAGGGCGAGGCCCGGTCGTGGTGAGCGGCCACACGCCCACGGTGTCGCTTGGGCGCTATTGCGAGGTTGGCGGCCTGGCGGGGCTCGATGAGGAGTCGGGCCGCGGGCAGATTGTGCGCCTGGGTGGCGAGGATACCGCCGGCGTGCCCGATCGCATCGACATCGACTGCGCCGCCGCCACCGGCTCCGAGTTCGGTCGCGTGGGCATCCTGCGGCTCGATGATGGGGCGGAGTTCTACGCGAACATCAACCCGGGCGAATAATCGGTGCAAGTGGTAGCTAATTTGGGACGTGTCTCTATGGTTTTGTCAACCGCGTGCTTCGCGCCATTTCGGCATGACGCATCCGGGCGCCAGGCGCCCCCGCTCGGTTTCCTCTTTGGTTGATCCCGCCGCCCGCTAGGCCGCG
>ENA-OQDE01000061-OQDE01000061.1-human-gut-metagenome-genome-assembly--contig:-NODE-61-length-62113-cov-5.232843_pt1 | contig 62113 bp, 88 predicted proteins | sample MGYA00242768_ERZ504595 | MGnify/ENA primary metagenome ERZ504595 (study PRJEB26092, sample SAMD00036307) | human gut metagenome | host: Homo sapiens | study: EMG produced TPA metagenomics assembly of...
GGCGTGATATAGCGGAAACCTATCTGGAAGACGGGCGGTGCAGCTTTACCAATAATCTCAGTGAGAATGCGATCCGTCCGTTCGCAGTGGGGCGAAAAAACTGGCTGTTCAGCAGTTCCGTGGACGGAGCGAATGCCAGCGCAGTAGTCTACACAATGGTTGAGATGGCCAAAGCACATGGGCTGAACATCTACGGATATCTTAAATTTCTGCTGGAGAACCGACCGAGTAAAAATATGACCGATGAACAGCTGGCGGAACTGGCACCTTGGAGTGAAAAACTCCAATCTATCAAAAATCGCATGTGAATTATAGTGAATTACTCCAACTCGTAAAGGGCTGGAGTAATCTTGTATCTAACCGCATTATTATTTGGCGCTTACTAAATACGGACCAAGGAAGCTGTATGAGAAGAAACAGAAGAGTAGAAAGTAAATGCTAAAAGAAAAGATATTATAATAGGAAGAAACACGAGTAAAAAATATTATAAAAAGAAAAAAACAAAAAGTCATGAATTGATTGTTATGCTGGAACATAGGTGTTAAAATCAAATTATATTGTAAGTACGGGGTATATATACAGTAATAAATTTGAGAAGTTTGTGAGCGTTATTTGCGTATACAAAAAGTTTGCATTTCCAAGAAAGAATTGTATAGGTTTGGAGGGATGTCAATGAATACAAGAGCGTATATTCCAATGGATTTTTGGAATGTTCCAGGAACACAGCTTGAGAAACTGCCATGGGAGCATGAACAGATATTGCGGCGGTATCTCAGCATGTCACAGCATATTTGTGAATTGGATGAGTTATATAGTATGATGGTTTTTAACTTGGAAAATATGTTTGAGAAATTCTCTTTACAATTTGACGATCGTATATTCGCTAAGAGAGGAGAAACTGTAGATGTGATTCAGATCAATGCGTTGCTTTGCAATGCCGTCAGCGCAGGGCGGACATTGATAGAATCTATGGAGAAATTTGATGAATTCTATATTTCTAAGGATAAAAGTTTTAAGAAAAACTTCATTTCGAAAGCATATGATCAATATTCGGAGTATAAAATTGTAGACTTCTGCGAAACTATATGCAGCATGGCCATATACCGATTCATTATGATGAAGAAAAAATTTATTTAGATCTGTCAGAAATTCTGGAGACCACACATCTGAAGATGAATAAAAATCTAAAAAGGATGTTACAAAAGGCCAAAAAGGATTTGTTAGAGTATGGAGTAGCAGATACAAGACTTTGCTGTGTCCCGCTTTTTTATAAGTATTTTCTTTTGATTCATAGATTGTATCGGGCATTTTATTCGTATGCTGAGTATACATTGATGCAGATAGGAGAAGAAAAGCGAAAATTATTGCAGGATCATCCAGAATATGTACGGCAAGTGGATGAGATTGCTTTTGCGCCAGTTTATCAGGATGAATTGGGGCAGCTTCATGGAGTAGCGGTAGAGGACGGTTATGAAGAGAAAATTCGGGAAAATATAACGTATGCAGAAGAAAAACTTCAGGAATACATAAAAGGAAATGGACAGATCTGCAGTTTACAGATTGACTATTGCCTGGAATATCGTATTCCGGAATGATCCTGATTCATGAGGAGGAGCTGTCGGAAAATCTGGTGTCTTATTGCAAAAAGCATGGACATGAGATTCGGCATGTTTCTTTTTATACGTATTATAAAGATGATATGGATAGCTATACACGCTATAAAATGTTTCCGTATATCCAATTTGAGGAGAGTGTCGAATGGAATGTCCCATATGACAGGGTGACGATTCGGGATTTCCTTCGCACATTTCCAGAGGCAGAGGAAAAAGGAATTCTTGTACAAGCCAACAATATGGGCGGGGATGGAATACAGATCGCGCAGGCGGTTTTGCAGGGATGGAAAACATTTTTATATCACAGTTCCCAGATATTGGACACGCTGGGAATAAACTCCCTGGCTGATGCAATCGACTGGGCGTCACGGGTAGTTTTTATTTATCAGAGTATTGGATGGCTGAAGAAGTCATTTGGAAAAAGAATCGAGAAGAAACCGACTATTGAGCAATTGGAAGAATATATCAGGAGAGCAGAACGGTGGGAGCTATCGCAGCTTTCATCTACACTGCATGCAGCGCCGGAATTGTTGAAACTGGTATTGAGCGAAGTGGGATATATCAGCCAAGATGGTGAGTTGTTTGTATATGATGAAGTAATAGCTACGCAAAGAAAAGAGGAAGAACGAAAACGTAAGGCAGAAAAAGAAAATTCGCATGGAACCCAGGTAGACTGCAGGAAAATGAATAAGGTGATAGAAGAGCTTAATGTCACGATTTTGTATTATGCAAGTTTACAGAATGAGAAAAAGGCAGAGGAATGTGGGAAAGAGACGAGGATAGGAAAATGCGTGGAGCAGGTGATCTGCAAGTATAGAGAGTTTCTATGGTGGGACGAAGTGAGAGAAGAGCTGAAGGTGAGAGATCCATTGCTGGAAAAATTTACAGAGGAGATCCAAGGAAAGATTTGCAGAGATGTGAGAGCGTTGGAGGAAGAGCTTTCTGGAAAATGCAGGGAATTAGAAAAGAATGAGAGCTTATGAAAATAGAAGAAATGAACATAAGATTACAAATAAAAAGAATAAAAAAGAAATTCTGTAATTTTTTTAAAATAGTGCATATTCCGCAAGAACTGCGCATCCGTTCCAGAGGAACGGAGCGCCATTCCGCTTCAAACTGAGCAAAGCTCAGCAGGTTTATTAGTTACCGTTGTTTACTCTACGATCTCTGCCAGGAAATTCAAGACGATATGCCTTGGATGTCATTCGGCTTAAGCAGGCATCTGCATAGGTGGAATCTCCAAAAAGTTGATACCATCCGGATACTGGAATCTGTGAGATAATAATAGTTGCCTTGCGGCAGTCTCTGGACTCGATGATTTCAAACAGGTCGCGGCATTTTTCGATATCCAGATCCTCGAGTTCCAGCTTTTGAAAATCTGAAAATATACGGCCTTGAAAAACAGTACGGTCTTTGATCTGGGTTTTATGAACTTTGCGAGGTTTAAACTTTACTTTGCGCTTCAAATCAACATTTCTTGCCGTAAGAACGCCATCATTGAGGTAGGAGTAGAGTGTTCTGACCGACATATCCAACTCAGGATGGTTTGTAATGATCTGATAGGGCGATTGTCCCTGATAAATAAGAGGCGAAATGACCATGTCCTTTTGATGTAGTTCATGCTTTGTCATGTTTATACCAGCCTGGACGAAGACAGACATTCCTTGTATTTGCGGTCTGCAAAGACAGCATCGTAACGGTACTTGTGAGCAATGGAACAATGATAGATGGCTTTCGGACATCCATTACAGACGTAAGGAGCCTTATCAAGACGGTTACACTGTTCTTTAACGAAATCAGGACAGGTTTGGTTACAGGTTGGACAGGAAGTACACTTAATGTTGCAGAGTATGATTTTCCTGCATACATTTGTTTTTCTGCAGTGATATCTATGAATGCAGAAGTTGTGAGCGTTAAGGAAGGATCCTTTATGATACCAATCACTTACACGATGGAGTTTCACTTCCTTCGAAATAGTTGTAGGATCTTTGCATAAGAAGCGGGTGATATCTTTAAAAGTGCTGCCGTTATTCAGGGAACGCTCAATGTATTTACGGTCTTCAAGGGAAAGATGTTTCTGGTTACCAGGAATATATTTACTCATAGAGATCTCCTTCTACTGCTGTCAGAAGGTCTTCATGAGCATAGCACGAATATATGAAAGATTAAACTCCACTCATGTAGGAGTAAATTCCACCGTATAAGCGGACGATGGAATTTACTTTTGAAATTTTCAGTGAAAGAATTTAGCTTTTAATCACATGACAACGACAGGGTATGATGCTATAATGAGTTTAAAAATAAGAAACGGGGTGATGTTGTATGATGTATCCATATATGACACTGGCAGATGAAACGGAGATTGTTCATTCACAAATTGTTGAAAAAGATGGAATGAAAAAAGTTATTGTAAACTTTGAACGACCAACAGAAGATGGATTTGATTCGGCAAGGTGTGAATTGCCTGATTACAAATGGACAGAACGCCAAGGATATTCGGATGAAGAAATAGCAATGTTTGAAGAACTCCTGCATAGTAATGCTCATTTGCTATACCGGTATGCGGAGAATGGGGGGATTCAAATTGCCTAAATTGTTTATGGTATGTGGATATACGGTATATTTTTGGTCTAATGAAAATGGAGAACCAATTCATGTTCATATATCAAAAGGTAAGCCTACTCCAAATGCGACTAAAATATGGCTTACAAAGTCAGGTGGATGCATTTTGGCAAGTAATGGAAGTAAAATTTCCAAGAAAGTGCTGAATGAATTGATGGAATTTATATCAGCACAGTTTTTCTTTATTTGTGCAAAATGGAAAGAGGCATTTGTGACGGATGAGATAGGATTCTATTGTTAAGCATATTGTAACTTATAGTACATCGGGGACCGGTCCAAGGCGGTCAATCCAAAAGAAGATCACTATAATTCTGATACAAAGATAAGATTAAAAGATTTTCCTAATATTCCCATGACCTTAGCAAACGAGACACATGGGGGTATGCCCTATGAAAATGAATAGAAAAAGCGAGTAAAACGGCAGGGGTCTCGAAAAGGAGACGGCTGCCGTTTTACTCGCTTTTTACCAGGGTTTTCCAGCAGTACGATAGTTCCCGTCTACTCAGATTTTCATAGGGTCAGACCCCTAGAGTTGCGTGGACCAAAGGCTCTGGGCGACATCCGGGGCGTGACCTACATATACGGAATGTTCTACCGCTTCGGACGGATTGATGTGCCGTAAACGAGGCAAAGCAGAAGATAGGATCAACTTGCCATTTGAGTTCCCAAATGGTAAAATCAAAATGTACTGGGATATAATATCCTTTGCCTGTTAATGTAGCTTCGGAAAGGGCGTGGAAGAATGGCAGCGACGTTAAAACTTCCGGTTGGTATCGAAGATTTTAAGGAAATTCGCCAACAAGGTTTTTACTATATTGATAAGACAAGACTGATTGAACAGCTTCTTGACAGCTGGGGAAAGGTAAATCTTTTTACAAGGCCCCGCCGTTTTGGTAAGACCTTAAATATGAGTATGCTCCGAAACTAACGGATAATGAAAAACAAAGATATGGCGCGCTTGTCCGAATGCAGGACGGAAAATACGCAATGGACGAAGATACGCTGGAATCGGCACTCCAGACATTGCAGAACAGATGATATCATCGACTGGCTTTTGGGATGATGTCACTGTGTAAAAACTACCTCAAAGATCGTTCCGCCGGACGGGCTGGACTGAACGGTTATTCTGCCGTCATGTACGCGCACGATTTCATGAACCAGGGCCAGCCCAAGGCCTACTCCGCCAAGCTGGCGGCTTCTGGATTTATCTACGCGGAAGAATGGTTCAAATATGCGTTCTTTTAATTCAGCCGGGATTCCGCTTCCGGTATCTTCTACGGACAGGCAGATATTTTTTCCCTTCCGGTATGCGGTTACGGTAACCTGTCCGCCGAAATGGTTGTATTTGATTGCATTTTCAACAAGATTGTATACCATTCGGTAAATCAAAATGTCACTTCCGACCATAGTGGTATCTTTACAGTTTCCGATTAGTTTTATCTCTTTTTCCTGGGCAAGCGGTTCCAGATCTACCAATACTTCATCGACAAGAGCGTCAACGGCGATGGTTTCATCTCGTCCTATCGTTTGAAGCTCGCTCATATCGAGCAGTGTCTTGACCATTTTGCTGAGTCGGCCGTTTTGCTCCGTCACCATTTTCAGTGTTTGTAAGGTGTCGGCGTCATTGCCCGGATGCGGGGTGGAATGGTATAAATCGAGCTGTACCTGCATGACAGACAATGGGGTTCGAAGCTCGTGTGCTGCATTTGCCGTAAACTGTCTCTGGATTTCAAAAGCATCTGCGAGACGTTCCAGCATCTTGTTATACGAAATACGAAGCTGGTTCAGCTCTTTTACTTTGTTTTCTTCAATGCGCGAATCGGCCAGATTCTGTGCCTGCACCTCCTCGATTTTTTCAGAGAACTCACGAATGGGCCGAAGTGCATGGCCACTGATAAAATAGGTAGCGACACCGCCAAGAAGGGCCAATAAGGCGGAAAGGATCAGGCTGTTTCTTTTGTAGTCTGCTTTATTGTTGTACACCTGAACAGAGAAATCTCTGGCAAATTCATCCCACTTGTCCTCCGGAATGCTGATATAGATTTGATCGGAACCGTCTGCGGTACCGTCTCCGCCCTGATCTCCGGCATCATCGCCCCGGGCATCTACGGTCTCCTGCAGGGAATCGATATAATAAATTCCGTTTTTATAGACAAGCAGGGTCAGACATCCACAGATGACCGCAATATACAGGGTAATGATACAGGTAAGTCTCCACTGCAGTGATATTTTTTTCATCGATTGGCCTCCTCTCGTATTTGATATCCTTCGCCTACTTTATTTAAAATCGGATCGTATCCAAGTACCGCTCTGAGCTTTCGGCGAAGCGAAGACATATGGACGCGGATGGATCCGCTGAAGCTGTCCACGGAGGCATCCCAGACATGCTCGATCAATTCTTCCTGACTTACCGGTCTGCCAAGGTGAAGAAGCAGATATTCCAAAATTCCGTTTTCTTTTCTTGTCAGGGAAACCAGGGTTCCGTTGGCATAGGCCTCTCGTTTGATGGTATCGAATTTGATCCCGCCACTTTCCAGACAGACATCCTTCTGCACAAATTTTCTTCTTGTCAGACTGCGGATCCGCGCTTCCAGCTCCTGCAGATGGAACGGCTTTTCCATATAATCATTTGCCCCGGCATCGAGTCCTTCTACTTTGTCTGCAATCTGTCCTCTTGCAGATAAGATCAGCACCTTCGTTTCTTCGTTTTCCTTTCGGAGCTCTTTTAGAAGATCCATTCCGTCCATGCCGGGCAGATTGAGATCCAGGACAATCAGATCATAATTTTCTGCCAGGATGCATTCCAGAGCCTCCGCCCCATCATAGCAGGTATCTACCTCGTACCCGGCGGCGTACAGACTTCTGGCAACTGTGTCACACATTTGTTTCTCATCTTCCACGATTAATAATCTCAAAATTTTTTTCACCTGCCCATTTCTTAACAATGATTTTACAACAGCTATTGTATAATATCAGAGTCAGCTGGTCAATCAATAAAATCAAAGGAGCAATCACATTTTGAAATGCAGAAAAATATCTCAAATTGTTCTAGTTATCACAGGCATAGCGATGATGGGCTATGGCGCCGTCAGAGGGGAAGCGGCTGCTGTGCTTGGGAAAGCAATTAAATTATGTCTGGAGTGTGTCGGAATTGGATAAGAAAAAGAAGTTACGATCAAAGAAAATAGCCGGAATACGCGGGTGGATCCAGGCAGCGGCCACACTGCTTACCAATCCTCATATCCCCAATTTTTTTCAGGGCAAAATATATCAGGGCAAAGCGAAAACGGTATGCGTACCGGGACTAAACTGTTATTCCTGTCCTGCCGCGACGGGAGCGTGCCCCATCGGAGCCTTTCAGGCGGTTGTCGGATCATCCAAATTTAAGTTTTCCTACTACATAACCGGGTTCCTGATTTTACTCGGCGTGACACTGGAAGATTCATCTGTGGTTTTTTGTGCCCGTTTGGATGGTTTCAGGATTTGCTTCACAAAATCCCCGGAAAGAAATTCTCTACGGCCAGACTGAAGCCGCTGCGGTATCTGAAATATATCATCCTTGTTGTTTTTGTGATTCTTCTGCCGATGTTTGCAACGAATTCGATCGGGATGGGAGATCCGTTCTTCTGCAAATATATTTGTCCGCAGGGCGTTCTGGAGGGGGCGATCCCGCTTTCCATCGGAAATGTCGCAATCCGGTCTGCACTGGGCAAGCTGTTTTCGTTTAAATTCGGTATTCTGATTACGGTTGTCGTGCTCAGCATCTTGTTTTACAGACCTTTCTGCAAATGGATCTGTCCTCTTGGGGCAATCTATTCCTTATTTAATAAGGTAAGCTTTTTACATATCACGATTGAAAACAGCAAATGTGTCGGATGCAATCAGTGTTCCAGGGCATGCAAAATGGATATCGACGTGTGCCGGACCCCAAATCATCCGGAATGCATCCGATGCGGAGCCTGCATCAAGGCCTGCCCGAAGGATGCGATCCACTATCAGTTTCTGGGAAAAACGTGTCAGAAAAAGGACACCGGAGATCAACAGTCAGAGATCAGAAACCATTGATTAGTAGCAGATCACGAAGCATCGAAGGATGATATTGAATTCTTGTTTTTTACATTATACTATCTTAAAAGGAGCCATAACTTATGAAAACCAAAAGAACTTTTATCCCTGTTTTTACACTCAGCGTAGCATTATTACTTACCGCATGCAACGGAAAAGAGGCTGCAGACACAAAGAAAACGCAGACAACACAGACGGAATCCGGCACAGAAGCTGTTACGGGATCTGTTGCGGAATCCGGAACCGAAACGGCAGGGGCTTCCGGCACAAAGCTGGACGATTTATATCAGCAGGAAAACCAGATTTTTGCAGATCATGCGGATGTATGGAACAAGGTGTTTGGCATGATGAATAAAAGCACGGCTGATCCGAGCGGAAATTATGGGGATTATCTGGCAGACACGGTTGAAGCCAACAAGGACTCTTTTGCTGAGGACGAGTTGAAAACACTAACGGATGATATTGAAACGATACGAAAAATCGAGGAACAGATAGCGGAATTGGAAAACGGCAATACAGCATCGGAAGATACCGATGCGAAAAACGATTCCGAAGAGGCATCTCCGTTCCGGGATTTCTCGGGCCAGGATTATGATGGCAACACCGTTGACGAAAGTCTGTTTTCCAAAAATGCGGTAACGGTCGTGAATTTCTGGTTTACTGGCTGCAAGCCTTGTGTTGCTGAGTTATCCAAGCTGAACGAATTAAACGATGCAATCAAATCCATGGGAGGCGAGGTTGTAGGCATCAACACAGAAACCTTCGACGGAAATCAGGATGCGATCAAAGAAGCAGCAGCGGTTCTTGAAAGCCAGGGTGCGAAATACCGCAATCTTTCCATTGACTCTGCTTCCGCGGCCGGAAAGTATGCTTCCGATATTATGGCATTTCCGACCACAATCTTAGTCGATCGGAACGGAAATATTGTAGGAGAACCGATGCTTGGTGGAATCGACAATCAGGAGAATTATGATACGCTGATGAAACAGATCCAGTCTGTGATGGATGCAGACAGCGCGAAGTAAGACGAGAGCTGCGGCAGCCGAAGAAAGCAAACGATACTGCAAAGTGGGGCTTGCGGATTGCGGAAGTGATTTAGGGCTTGACATTATAGGAAGGGAGTGCGAAAAAGCAAAGTTACGTTTTTTCGCACTCCCTTTTCATAACAGGATTTTTTTCAAATACATTTACAAGACGAGGTAGCGGGCAAAGGAAAAAGGAACGTTTCATTTTCCGTTTTGTTATGAATTGATAGTCCGTTCTGAATCCGCAGTTTCATGGAGATCGTCAGTGATTTCCTGACGTTCATATACCGGCATGAAACCCTGTTCTTCTATATCCGCAAATTTTATGTCTTTTAAAGTGTGAAGTAATTGTTCTGTGGTATAAGTCCCTTTCAAGGAGCGGTTTAATAACCGGAAATGTAACAAAGCAAGAAAGCAGGTGAGGAAATGAGCTTTAATCCGGTCTTCACGGTTTAAGTAAACGGGTCTGGCTTCAAAGTCTGTTTTCATAGTTCTGAAACAGTCTTCAATCTGCCATCTTCCTTCACTGACTTTTAGGATAGCTGCAACGTCATCATCAAGCAGATCTGTACATACAGCATAAATGATGATACAACTTCAAGTTTGCAGGGCAGGTGGCTATCATGGAGATGAAGAGAAATGGATGAGAGGAAAGCGTATTGGTTTGAACAGCCATATATGCCGCGGATGAAAAATATTGCGGTGGCTCCTGTTATTCTGGAAGATGGAAGGCTGTCCTTCTGTGTTCCGGGGGATGATGGTCCTCCGTGGTCCGGGGTGTGGAACCTGACTGGAAAGATTGTTTTGGACGGGGATGATTATATTTACGAAAGCATCGGTCACCTGGTTGGCTGGTGCTTTTTTCGTGGGGAAATGGAGGTGGCGGAATGACGTATGAGTTCGGGTCGAAGGAGATTGTGAAGGGTTCCGGATATATTTCCAGGCAGTGCTGAACCACATTGGGGTCAGACCCCATTACTGTTGTGGGAAACTTTTGGGCGGTTCCTGTTTTTGGGCTTGAAATTCGAAAAATCTTTATACAATCTTAATGCCATGGAAAAGGTATTTATACGTTTTTAAAACGGAAGTCTCTAAAATAAGGAGGAATCAAAAAGAAGGAGTAAAAAGAGAAATGTGGAGTATAAAACTGCGATACAGGAAACAATGGTCGTCGTTTGAAATTATCATTCTTGGATTTGCGGGGGTAATTCTGGCAGGAGCACTGCTTTTGATGCTTCCTGTGGCTTCGCGGGAAGGAAATGTAACGCCATTTACAGAAACACTGTTTACTGCAACATCAGCCGCCTGTGTGACAGGACTGGCAGTCAGAGATACAGGAAGCTACTGGTCCGTCTTTGGACAGAGCGTGATTTTGCTGCTCATTCAGATCGGTGGTCTTGGTGTGGTTACGATCGCTGTTTCGATTGCGATGCTTTCTGGGAGAAAAATTTCCCTGATGCAGCGAAGCACGATGCAGGATGCGATTTCTGCCCCGAAGGTGGGCGGAATTGTGCGCCTGACGCGTTTTATCCTCAAAGGAACCTTTGGAATTGAACTGTTGGGGGCGTTGTTTCTTCTGCCTGTTTTTTTACGGGATTACGGCGGAAAAGGAATCTGGATGGCGTTGTTTCATTCTGTATCCGCATTCTGCAATGCAGGATTTGATCTTCTTGGAAAAACGGATCATCTGTATCCGTCCCTGACTTCTTATGTGGGAAATCCACTGGTTAATCTTACGATTATGGGGCTGATTGTAATAGGTGGAATCGGATTTCTGACCTGGGATGATATCTATACAAAAAAATACCATTTTCGTCAGTACTGCATGCAAAGCAAGGTGATCCTGCTTACAAGTCTGTTTCTGATTTTTGTTCCGGCGGCTTTCTTTTTCTTCCGGGATTTCGCCGGAATGCCGGTCAAGGAGCGGACGCTCTGCGCATTGTTTCAGTCCGTGACAACAAGAACGGCCGGATTTAATACAGCAGATCTTTCCGGGATGACAGGTGCCTCCCAGGCGATCATGATTGTTCTGATGATGATTGGCGGAGCACCGGGATCAACGGCTGGCGGAATGAAAATTACCACATTTGCCGTGCTGACAGCTAATGCGTCTGCTACGTTCCGTCAGAGAGAGGACACACAGATGTTTGGACGCAGGGTGGGCCAGGAGGTATTAAAAAATGCATCTACGATTCTGATGATGTATCTTTTTCTGGTGCTGATGGGAGGAATGGTGATCAGTGTGGCAGAAAATCTGCCGATTTCTGAGTGTCTGTTTGAGACAGCATCTGCTGTTGGAACGGTTGGCCTGACGCTTGGAATTACGCCGCAGCTCGGTGTTCTTTCGAAAGGAATTCTGATCGCACTGATGTTTCTTGGAAGGGTTGGCGGTCTGACGCTTGTTTATGCTGCGATGCCGGGGAGAAAGAGCGCACATGCAAAAATGCCGCTGGAAAAAATAAATGTAGGATAAGAAGAGAGGAAGAGATGAGATGAAAAATATTTTACTGATTGGAGTAGGAAGATTTGGGAGACATATTGCCATGCATCTGAATCAGCTTGGACATCAGGTGATGGCGGTAGACCGAAATGAGGAACGGATCGATGCCGTGATGCCGTATGTGACAAATGCACAGATCGGTGACAGTGTCAATGCAGACTTCTGCGATCCTTGGTGTGGGAAATTATGATGTCTGTATTGTGACGATCGGAAGCAGCTTTCAGGATTCGCTGGAAACCGCGTGTCTTTTGAAGGAGCTGGGCGCAAAATGGGTCGTGTCCCGGGCAGAACGGGATGTACAGGAAAAATTCCTGTTGCGGAACGGAGCGGATCAGGTTGTTTATCCGGAAAAACAGATGGCAAAATGGACAGCGATTCGTTACAGCTCGGATCATGTGTTTGACTATATTGAAATTGACAGTCAGTATGCGATTTTTGAGGTTGAAATCCCGGAGAACTGGATTGGAAAAAATGTCGGCCAGCTGGATATCCGGAAAAAATACGGTATTAATATTCTGGCAACAAGAAAATATGGAAAAACAGATGTTGCGGTGTCTCCGGAGACAGTTCTGGATGGCGATGCTACCATATTGGTTCTTGGTGAATATAAAGCGATCCAGAAATGTTTTCGAATCTGAAAGAGAGGTGATTTCTGTGTTAAGTGTAGGACTGCTCTTCGTTACCCTGGTCGGTTTTTTGTCTGGAGGCGTGCTCGTAGATCAGATAGAGACATTTTTCACGGAAAACAGAAGAGAGGAACCGGAAACGGGACAAAATTTCACGGAAAACAGAAAACAAGAACAGGGAACGGGAGAAAAAAAAGATTTCCTGACTATAGCTTTCTCTTCGTTTATGATCTACAATAGGAGGCGGGGTGAGACAGTTGGAAAAAGAAAACAAAAAAAAGAGCATATCCTGGTGTGTCTGTCCTCTTCGCCATCCAATGAAAAAATTATTCGGACTGCGGCGCAGATGGCACAGGCGTTTCAGGCCGGCTTTACGGCATTGTATGTGCAGACAGCAGAAAAAACAGAAAAAACACCGGAGGATCTGGCAAGGCTGCAGAAGCATGTTCGTCTGGCAGAGCAGAGCGGGGCAGAAATTGTAACGACACACAGTGAAGATATTGCCCTGCAGATTGCAGAATACGCAAGAATTTCCGAGGTGACGCGGATTGTCATTGGAAAGAGCATGATGAAGCAGGGCTATTTCCATCAGCGAAGGGTGTGGACCGAGCGTCTGACGGATCTTGTGCCTGATCTGGAAATTCACATCATTCCAGACTCAGACGTGTACCGGAGATATCAGAAACGAAAAAAATTTCCGGAGTGGATGGAGCTGCTTCCTGGAAAGACTGATGCTTACGGTTCTGATTCTGGCTGCTGCGACCGGAATCGGAGAAATCTTTTTTCGGCTTGGTTTTACGGATGCCAATATTATTACGGTATATCTGTTTGGCGTCATGCTGACATCTATTCTGACCAGCGGTTATACCTGTAGTGTGGTCAGCTCTGTGGCAAGTGTTGTCCTGTTTAATTATTTTATGACAGAACCGAGGCTTTCGTTGTATGCGTATGGTTCCGGCTATCCGGTGACCTTTGCGATCATGCTTGGCACTTCAATCCTGACCAGTACGCTTGCTTCAAAATTGAAAGAAAATGCAAAGCTTTCTGCACGAGATGCCTTTCGAACCAAGATTCTTTTTAATACCAGCCAGCTTCTGCAAAAGGCAGAGGATGCGTCAGAAATTTTTGATATTACGGCAACGCAGCTGATAAAGCTTCTGGGGAGAAATCTGGTTGTGGCGCCGGTAGAAAAAAAGAAAAACGGCATTGTGCAGGGAACTCTTTATAACGCCGAAACAGGAATAAAATCAGAAAAAGTTTTTAATGTGAAAGAACAGGAAATCCTGCAGTGGGTTCTGAAAAACCGGAAACGGGCGGGAGCTATGACAGAACGTTTTTCTGAAGAACCGTATCTGTACCTTTCCATCTATGCGGCACAGAACAGATATGGTGTGATCGGCATTTTCATCGGACAAAAGCCACTGGATGCGTTTGAGAACAGTATCCTGCTTTCTATTCTGGGAGAGTGCGCCATGGCACTGGATCGGGAACAAAGTGCGAGAGAAAAAGAAGAGGCGGCAGTCATGGCGAAAAATGAGCAGCTTCGGGTGAATCTGCTGCGGACGATTTCCCATGATCTGCGCACACCACTGACATCAATTCTCGGCAATGCAGACTCTTTGATCAGTAACTTTGACGCACTGGACGAAGGGATGCGGAAACAGATTTTTTCGGATATTTATGAGGATGCCGGATGGCTGATTGAACTGGTGGAAAATCTGCTTGCGCTTACGAAAATAGAAGATGGAAGTGTAAAACTGCAGTTATCCGATCAGGTGGTTGAGGATGTAGTCCGTGAGGCGCTGCGCCATGTAGAACGGCGGAAAAACGAACATAAAATTACGGTGGACTGCGGGGAAGATGTACTGCTCGCCCGCATGGATGCAAAGCTGATTGTACAGGTATTGGTAAACCTGATCAACAATGCAGTAAAATATACACAGGCAGGATCCAAGATCCGGATTACAGCCGGAAAAGAAGAAAAAAACGTATGGATTGCGGTGGAGGATAATGGACCCGGCATTCCGGCGGAGTGCAGGAGCATGTATTTGAAATGTTCTATTCCGGAAAAAATAAGGTGAGTGACAGCCGCAGAAGCCTTGGCCTTGGGCTGGCGCTGTGCCGCTCCATTGTAAATGCGCATGGCGGGGAACTGGTGCTTCGTGACTGCGCTCCGCACGGCTGTCATTTTCGTTTTACGCTGCCGCTCAGTGAGGTGAATTTAAATGAATAAGACATTGATACTGGTCGTGGAAGACGATACGCCGGTCCACAACCTGATTACGACAACACTGAAAACACACGATTATAAATAACCACATTGGGGTCAGACCCCATTACTGTTTAGAAATTTTGTTCTTGTTTTGGCAATTCTGACACTGCAGACTGTGCTGAATGACAATATCAAAACGGCAGAAGATGTTGAAACTTATCTGGGTCTTAACACCCTGGTCGTTGTTCTGAATTTTGGAAGCAAAAAGAAATCCAGAAGACGAAGAAAAGACTGAACATAAACACAGAAGATTAAAAAGGAGCATCTCCGGTTTCGAACTTGAAACCTGGAGATGCTCCTTTTTCGTATGCTGCAGAATGAAAAATTATTCTCCCGCCACCGTCACATCCCGCAGCAGTACCGCACACGGTACCACGCGGTTGTTTATCTGCTGTGTCTCTTTCGAGAAAGTCAGATTTTTCAGCACATCGTCATAACGGGCGGAAAGTGATCCGCTGGTTGTCGGATGGGAGGTGGTTCCGTCGCTCTCATACGCGAGCCGGATCTCACCGCCGCAGGTGCCGCTTACGGCATCCATATCAAACGCACTGAAATCGGTGATTTCTATATGCGGCATGCTGCGCAGCTCGTCGAGTGTTTTCGAACCGCCTTCAACTACCATGTTATTCATGGAAGTAGTATCCTTCATGCCGATATAATGGGCATGCTGAAGGCTGCCCCAGTAGGAGCGGCAGATGCCGTTTTCAAACAGAACGCGCTCGGCTACCGGCTACCGGTTTCGTCGTACGGCGCGTTTTTGGCAGAGCGTCGAGCGTCGGCACGAGGCGGATATTCAGCGGATCGGCATCTGCGCCGGTGATGGCTTCGCCGATTTTTGCTTTTGCAACGCCCATATACTGATAAGAAGCGTTGGTATGCATGGCAAAATACTGGAAGAAACTGCCGACGGCATTTCCGGTCAGGAGAACATCAGCATGCTCATTCTGGCGGGTCGGAACAGCATTCAGACGCTGGCGGCCGGTGTGGAACATTCCGCGCACTTCGGCGATGATCTTCTCGCAGATTTGTCGGAGAAGCGGAGATCCTTGTAGATCTCAATCTCATGATCATCCTTGCGGGAGTTTGTGACAACCTCGATCTCGCAGTCAAAGCCGGAGAAGGTGACATCGACACCGCGGGAATTGCGGATGTGTGTCTGCTTCTGGTTGACGAAAATCTCATATGAGTTTACACGGGAATCCTCTTCCGCCTTGATTTCCTGCATAGCCTGCACCAGTTTTACGAGTTCAGCGGTAAGATCGCGGGAAGCATCAGCCGTGTCGGCGCTTGCCTGGGCATCCGATGGCTCTGCAACAGGGTACCATGGTTCTGCACAAACTGTGCGGCGAACAGCGCCTGGTCAATTTCCTGCTTCATTTCTTCGCGGGAAATGCCCTGGTGGATCTCTTTTTCTGCGCTTCCGCGGAATTTTCCATCCTCACTGTCGACAAAGACGGTCAGAAACGTATGAGTTACTTTTTTCGCGCGGCTCATGTCGAGCTTCTGACCGATGAAAAATGCCTCGCGGGATTCGGTCTGCTCTTCGCGGATCAGAAAGTCGCTGGCTTTGCTTGTTTTTAATACATTGTATAATTCGTTCATCAGCCTAACCTCACTTTACATTTCAGATACGGGCCGCCATCGCTGACTTTGACCCATTCTTTGTGACCTTTTCCGCACATGCCGGAGCCGAAGAGCTCTTCTTTGTCGGAAACCATGGAGATGCTCTTTAAGAGATCCGGAACGTAGCCGGTCAGGGTGACAGGAGATACGACTTTTCCGGTCAGCTTACCATCTTTGATCTCGCGGCCGAGTCCGACCATGCACTGGATGCCCCAGTGTTTCGGGTCTTCCATACCGGACTGAACGCTTTCGAGAAGATAGCCGTGCTCAATCGAAGCGATCATATCATCGAGTTTGTCTGTGCCTGCGGTGAAGTAGGTGTTGGTCATACGGGAGTAGACTTTGCGCTCGAAGCTCTCGCGTTTTCCGTTTCCGGTCGGCGTGGTGCCAAGGCGGAGTGCGCTTACGAGATCGCTGATGCCGGTAACGAGTGTACCGTGGTCGATGACCGTGGTGTCGGTGCCGAGCGTTCCCTCATCATCAAAAAGATAACTGCTGACCTGCTGTGCGCCGACTGCTCCGTCGTGCATGGAGGAGAGCTGGGAGCAACAGGCTTGCCGATATACTCTTTGGCGAGTGCGCGGTCTTTGACAAACATATCCATCTCGACACCGTGGCCGAATGCCTCGTGTGCAATCACGCCGGTGACATCCGGTGCGGTGATGACATCGTACATGCCAGGGGTGACCGGATCGGAGTGGAGCTTGTCGTACAGAACGGCGATGATTTCCTCAACAATCGCATCCATCTCATTTAAGATTTCCACGCCTTTCAGGCCGGAGCAGGAACGGTACGACATATTCTGTTTTCCGTTTTCTGTGCCGATTGCGGAAAGGGAGCCCTCCGAGAAAGCGTAGGACTGCATCAGATCCTTTTTGGAGGAGAGGAACAGCTTGTTGACACGGGCAAAGCTGACGGTACTCTGGAATTCCAGAATTCCTTCATGGGCAGCGCGACGTCGCAGAGCTTCCGAAGGTGGGAGAGAATCTCCTCTGCGGAGACGGTCTCCGGGTCAATCTCGATTTCATTCTGCATCGTTTTGGTGATGGCTTCTTCCTGCACGAGAGGAGACTCCATCTGCGCGATGCCGAGTGCCTTTAATGCCTGAAATTCGGATTTCAGCGCGGAAGTAATTTCCTCCGCAAGATCTGCGGCATCGGTGAGGTTGTTGAAGGAATATTCGGTGTAGGAACCGTCCTGCCATGCACGGACAACGAAGCCGCGTTCACAGAAGTGATAATCGCCGACGGTGGTCTGATGCATGCTGACGCGGTAGGTCGTACCTTTGACATCGGTGCAGAGCACGCTGACATAATCGAATTCGCGCTCGAGCAGACGGATCAGTTCCTGAATCTGTGGTTTGATTTCCACAAGATAGGATGACATTGGAACCTGCATAAGTTTGGTGTCCTTTCTGGAGCCTGCCGGAGTGTTCGATAGAGAACCTGCGCCGGGGCTCAAAATAATAGAATCCGGAAAAAATAGTTTCGAAAAAATCCCGAACATAGTTTCATTATAGAAGTGGAAATGGAAAAAGCAATAAAAAAAGGTTGACAAAATGAATTTTGATGATATACTTTGAATATCAAAACATTTGAAAAGAAAAATGTTTGAGAATGAAATAAGCAAGAGGACAGTAAGGTGAAAAACGGCAGAATTGCGGGAACCGGTTCGTATGTACCGGAGACGATATGGAAAAATGAAGATCTGGAAAAGATGGTGGATACGAGCGATATCTGGATCCGGGAGCGGACGGGAATCGGTGCGCGCCACATAGCCGGGGAGGAGACGGTTGCCCAAATGGCAGTAAAGGCGGCGAGAAGAGCGCTGGAAAATGCCGGGATCTGTTCGACAGAACTGGATCTGATTCTTGTCGGAACCTCCTCGTCGGAGAGCATCTTTCCGAATACCGCCTGTCTTGTGCAGGATGAAATCGGTGCCTTCCGTGCCGCCTGTCTCGATGTCAGCGCCGCCTGCACCGGATTTCTTGCGGTGTATGAGCTGGGCCAGCTGTATATCCGGAGCGGCAAGGCAAAAAACGTGCTGCTGATCGGCGCGGATGCCTGAGCCGCCTGGTGGACTGGAGTGACCGCGGAACCTGCATTCTGTTCGGGGACGGCGCGGGAGCCGTTGTGCTGACGGCAGAGGAGCAGGAGACAAAAGCGTGCGAAAAGATCCATTCTGATGGAGAAAAAGGCGTGTCGCTGACCTGCGAAAAGGGAACGTATCTGCAGATGGACGGCCGTGCCGTGTTCCAGTTTGCTTTATCCCGCGTGCCGGAAGTCATCCGCGAGGTGCTCGCGGAAGCCGACATGGCGGTCGAAGAGATTGATGCGTTTATCCTTCATCAGGCAAACAGCCGCATCATCGACGGCGTGGCAAAACGACTGAAAGCACCGAAAGAAAAATTCCGCGGAATATCGAAGCATACGGCAATACATGTGCGGCGAGCATTCCGATTCTGCTGGATGAGTGGAACCGGTCCGGCAGAGCCAAAAAAGGACAGAGAATCGTTCTCTCCGGTTTCGGAGCAGGACTGATCTGGGGCGCGGCGTACCTGGAATGGTAAGAAACGCCCATATAAAATAAGAAGAATAAGAAAAAAAGTGAGGACAAAAACATGTTAGAAAAAGTAAAAGAAACCGTAGCAGAAGCACTGGGAGCAGACATCGATACCATCACAGCGGAGACTTCCTTCAAAGAGGATCTCGGAGCAGATTCCCTGGATCTGTTTGAAATGGTCATGTCCCTCGAGGACACCTGCGGCGTGGAAATCCCGACCGAGGATCTGGAAACGATGGTAACTGTCGGTGATGTTGCAGAGTATCTGGAGCAGCACAAAAACTAAGAAAGATCGGGAAGCAGGAGGAAGCGATTCATGATCACAGAAGTGACAAAATTACTCGGGATTCAGTATCCAGTCATTCAGGGCGGCATGGCCTGGGTGGCGGAGCATCATCTGGCAGCGGCAGTTTCCGAGGCCGGCGGCCTTGGCCTCATCGGAGCATCGGCGGCACCGGCAGAGTGGGTTCGGAATGAAATCCGCGAAGCAAAAAAACTGACGGACAAACCGTTCGGCGTCAACATCATGCTGATGAGCCGTATGCGGATGAGGTGGCAAAAGTGGTTGCCGAGGAAGGCGTAAAAGTCGTTACGACGGGCGCAGGAAATCCGGAGAAATATATGGAACTGTGGAAAAACGCTGGTATCCGCGTCATCCCGGTGGTCGCTTCCGTGGCTCTTGCAAGACGAATGGAGCGCGCAGGCGCAGATGCCGTTGTGGCAGAAGGATGTGAGTCCGGCGGCCATATCGGCGAGACGACAACGATGGCACTCGTTCCGCAGGTGGCAGATGCCGTAAAAATTCCAGTCATTGCGGCCGGTGGAATTGCGGACGGACGCGGCATGGCAGCAGCCTTTATGCTGGGTGCCGAGGCGGTTCAGATGGGAACGCGTTTTGTCGCTTCGAAAGAGGCCGTTGTGCATGAAAATTACAAGCAGCTGGTGATCAAGGCGAAAGATATTGATACCCGCGTGACAGGCCGCACAACCGGTCATCCGGTGCGGGCGATCCGAAATGAGATGACACGCCATTATCTGGAACTGGAAAAAGAGGGAGCTCCGTTCGAAGAGCTGGAAAAACTGACGCTCGGCGGTCTTCGAAGAGCCGTTGTGGACGGCGATGTCAAAACCGGAAGCGTGATGTCCGGTCAGATTGCAGGTATGGTAAAAGACGAGAAAAGCTGCAAAGAAATCATAGAGCAGATGATGAATGAGATGGAAGAACTTCTGAAAGGAGCACCGGCGCGGTTATGAGTAAAACAGCATTTATGTTTCCTGGACAGGGTTCCCAGTGTGTCGGCATGGGCGCGGATTTTTATGAAGCATGTCCGAAAGCGAGAGCCGTCTACGATATGGCATCCGAGCTGATCGGGATTGATATGAAAAGACTCTGTTTTGAGGAAAATGAACATCTGGATCAGACAGAGTTTACCCAGATTGCACTGCTGACAACCGGAATGGCGATGGAGCAGTCCATCCGGCGTGCGGCCTTACGCCGGATGTGACAGCGGGCCTCAGCTTGGCGAGTACAACGCGATTGTGTCCGCCGGCGGTATGGAAATGGCGGATGCGATGAAGGTCGTCCGCAGAAGAGGCATCCTGATGGAGGAGGCCGTTCCGGCAGGCGAGGGCGCGATGGCGGCGGTGCTCGGCATGGAAGCTGCAAAAATCGAAGAGATTTTGAGCGGGATTTCCGGCGCTACATTGCCAATTACAACTGCCCGGGTCAGATTGTCATCACCGGATATGAGGCGGCAGTGGCAGAGGCTTCGGAAAAGTTAAAAGAAGCAGGCGCAAAGCGGGTACTTCCGCTGAATGTAAGCGGCCCGTTCCATTCCCCGATGATGGAAGCTGCGTCCCAGGGGCTGACCGAAGCGCTCGAGGGCGTCGGCTTTATGGAGTTGAAGATTCCGTATGTGACGAATGTAACCGGCCAGTATGTGCGTGATACTGCACTGACGCGCGGCCTTCTGATCCAGCAGGTGGCATCCGGTGTGCGGTGGCAGCAGAGCATCGAGGCAATGATTGCGGACGGCGTTGATACCTTCGTGGAGATCGGACCGGGAAGAACACTGACCGGCTTTTTAAGAAAAATCAACCGGGATGTAAAAGGTTACAATATCCGCACCTATGAGGAAATGCATCAGGTGTGCGAAACTTTATTATAGATAGTGGATTATGCAGCAGGAGAATGAGATGTTAAGTGGAAAAACAGCAGTAGTAACGGGCGCATCCCGCGGAATCGGGCGTGCGATTGCAGAAAAACTGGCGGCGGAGGGAGCCTTTGTTGTCATCAATTACAATGGTTCAAAAGAGGCGGCCGAAACCGTGCTTGCGGGAATCCGCGCGGCAGGAGGAGACGGCTGCGTGATGCAGTGCAATGTATCGGATTTTGCGGCGTGTGAAGCGTGGATGAAGGAAATTCTTGCTTTGTATGGGAAAATCGATATTCTGGTCAACAACGCGGGCATCACAAAGGACGGCCTTCTGATGGGCATGTCGGAGGAAGCCTTCGACCGTGTCATTGAGACAAACCTCAAGGGAACGTTCAACTGCATCCGCTTTGCGGCACGGCCGATGATCCGTCAGAAGAGCGGCTGCATCATCAACATGGCTTCTGTGGTCGGCGTGGCAGGAAACGCCGGACAGGCAAATTATGCGGCATCGAAAGCAGGTGTGATCGGCCTGACGAAAACAGCGGCACGGGAACTGGCATCCCGCGGCATCCGCGTCAATGCGATTGCGCCGGGCTTTATTGAGACCGATATGACGGAGGTTCTTTCGGATAAAGTGAAAGAAGCATCCGTATCCCAGATTCCTCTCGGCCATTTCGGAAAGCCGGAGGATGTGGCAAACCTGGCCGCATTTCTGGCATCCGAAGCGGCAGCTTACATCACCGGACAGGTGATTCACTGCGACGGCGGCATGGTGATCTAAGAAAAGGAGAGTTGGAATGAAGAGAAGAGTAGTCATCACAGGGCTGGGTGCGGTAACCCCGATTGGAAATACCGTGGAGGAATTCTGGAACGGCGTCCGCAAGGGAGCCTGCGGAATCGGAACGATTACGAAATTTGATACAGCAGAATATAAAGTACATCTGGCAGGCGAGGTCAAAGGCTTCGTGGCAAAAGAACGCATGGATTTCAAGGCGGCAAGACGAATGGGAACTTTCTCCCAGTATGCCGTTGCGGCAGCAAAAGAAGCGTTTGCAGATGCCGGCATTTCCATGGAGAATGAAGATCCGTTCCGCGTCGGCGTTCTGGTGGGCTCCGGCGTCGGTGATCTGAATGCATGCGAGCAGCGAAAGCCAAAATTGATGCCGGAAATCCGTCCCGCGTCAACCCGTTTACCGTTCCGGTGATGATTGCGAACATGGCGGCGGGAAACGTTGCGATTGCACTCGGCGCGAAAGGAAAATGTACCAGCGTGGTGACGGCGTGTGCGACAGGAACGCACTGCATTGGCGATGCCTTCCGCGCAATTCAGTACAACGACGCGGACATCTGTGTGGCAGGTGGTGCGGAGAGCGCAATTACGCCGGTCGGCGTGGCAGGCTTTTCGGCACTGACCGCACTTTCCGAGTCGGAAGATCCGCTGCGGGCTTCGATTCCGTTTGATAAGGACCGGAACGGTTTCGTCATGGGCGAGGGCGCCGGCATTCTCGTACTTGAGGAGCTGGAGCACGCGAAACAGCGCGGCGCGAAGATCTATGCAGAGGTAGTCGGATACGGCGCAACCTGCGATGCGTACCACATTACTTCTCCATTGGAAGATGGAAGCGGTGCGGCACGTGCGATGGAGCTTGCGATGGAAGAAGCGGGAGTAAAACCGGAAGAAGTTACTTATATTAATGCACACGGAACGTCCACACATCACAACGATCTGTTTGAAACGCGTGCGATCCGGAAAGCCTTCGGTGATGCGGCAGACCATGTGCTGGTCAACTCGACGAAATCGATGGTCGGTCATCTGCTCGGCGCGGCAGGCGGTGTGGAAGCTGTTGTCTGTGCGAAATCCATTCAGGACGGCTTCGTGCATCAGACGATTGGAACAAAGGAAGCAGATGCGGAATGCGATCTGAATTACTGCATCGGCGCTCCGGTGGAAACCGATGTGAAACTGGCAATGAGCAATTCCCTTGGTTTTGGCGGCCACAATGCGTGCTGCTGTTTCAGAAATATGAATAAAGCGGCATCGTGTTCCGGTGCAGAAAGGAAAATAAGATGGAATTAGATCAGATTTTACAGTTGATTGATAAAGTTTCGGATTCTTCGCTGACCGCGTTTGATTACGAGGCTGATGGGATCAAGATTGCCATGGAGCATGGAAAAGCAGCTCCGGTGCAGGTGCAGATGAGCGGGGTTCCATCCGGCGCCGGTCTGCAGATGGCAGAGATGATGGGCGGAGCAAATGGCGTGACAGCGAAAGAAGCAGCCATGCCGGAGAGAAAAGAAACGGCAGGAAAAAGTACAGCGGCTGAGGATCACAGCGAAGCAGAAGAAGGCGTTTTTGTGACATCCCCGCTGGTCGGAACGTTTTATACAGCTCCGGCAGAGGATGCCGAGCCGTTTGTGAAGGTCGGCGACACCGTGAAAAAGGGACAGGTTGTAGCGATTGTGGAGGCCATGAAGCTGATGAATGAGATTGAGAGCGAAGTGGACGGCGTGATTGCGGAGGTTCTGGTGAAAAACGGCGAGATGGTTGATTACGGAAAACCGCTGTTCCGGGTAAAAGCGTAAAGCCGGGACGAGAAAGGAAGCAGCGAATGAACAGTTTGACAACGAAACAGATTCAGGAGATTATTCCACACAGACATCCGTTTCTGCTGGTGGATTACATAGAAGATTTTGAGCCGGGCGAATTCGGCATTGGGTATAAATGTGTGACGTACCGCGAGGATTTTTTTGCGGGTCATTTTCCGCAGGAGCCGGTGATGCCGGGCGTGCTGATTATCGAGGCGCTGGCGCAGGTCGGTGCGGTTGCGATTCTTTCTCTTGACGAGAATAAGGGAAAAATTGCATTTTTCGGCGGCATCAACAAGTGCCGCTTTAAGGGAAAAGTGAAACCGGGAGACAAGCTTCGTCTGGAGACGAAAATTATCCGCCACAAGGGACCGATGGGCGTCGGGGAAGCGGTTGCTTCGGTCGACGGCAAGGTGGTCGCGCAGGCGGAACTGACCTTTATGGTGGGGGCAGCACAATGATTCGAAAAGTTTTGATTGCAAACCGTGGGGAGATCGCGGTCCGGATTATCCGGGCATGCCGTGAGATGGGAATTCTCACGGTTGCTGTTTATTCGGAGGCGGACCGGGAGGCACTGCATGCGCAGCTCGCGGATGAGGCGGTGTGCATCGGGCCGGCACCGTCGAAGGACAGTTATTTAAATATGGAACGTATTTTGAGTGCGGCGCTTGTGACGGGGGCGGATGCGGTTCATCCGGGATTTGGATTCCTGTCGGAGAACAGCACGTTTGCGCGGAGATGCCAGGAGTGCCACATTACGTGGATTGGGCCGTCGCCTGAGGTGATGGACCGTCTGGGTAATAAGTCTGAGGCGCGAAATACGATGCAGGCAGCCGGTGTGCCGGTGATTCCGGGGACGAAGGAACCTGTTTTTGACTGGGAGACGGGTCTTTCTGAGGCCGACCGGATTGGTTTTCCGGTGATGATTAAGGCGGCGCTTGGAGGCGGAGGCAAGGGTATGCGCATGGCGGAGACGCGCGGGGAGTTCCAGAGTGCGTTTCAGACGGCGCAGAAGGAGGCTAAAAGTTCGTTTGCGGACGGGACGATGTATGTGGAGCGGCTGATTCGTCATCCGCGTCATGTGGAGTTTCAGATTATGGCGGACTCGTTCGGGAATGTGATTCATCTGGGGGAGCGGGACTGCTCGATTCAGAGGAATCATCAGAAGATGATTGAGGAGTCGCCTTGTGTGGCGATTGATGACACGCTGCGGGAGCGGATGGGCTCGGCGGCGGTCCGGGCGGCGAAGGCGGCGCATTATGTGAATGCGGGGACGATTGAGTTTCTGCTGGAGCCGGACGGGAATTTTTATTTTATGGAGATGAATACGCGGATTCAGGTGGAGCATCCGGTGACGGAGTGGGTCACGGGGGTGGATCTGATTCAGGAACAGCTTCGGGTGGCTTCGGGGATGCCGCTGTCGGTGACGCAGGGGGAGGTCCGGCTTTCGGGGCATGCGATTGAGTGCAGGATTAATGCGGAGAATCCGGCGAAGAATTTCAGGCCTTGTCCGGGGAAGATTACGGAGATGCATCTGCCTGGGGGATTTGGAGTACGGGTGGATACGGCGGCGTATGACGGGTATGTGATTCCGGCGTTTTATGATTCGATGCTGGCGAAATTGATTGTGCATGCGAGGACGCGTGAGGAGGCGATTGCGCGGATGAGGAGTGCGCTGGGGGAAGTCGTCATCGAGGGAGTCGACACTAACGTTGATTATTTGTATTCTATTTTAAATGAAGAGGAGTATCTGGCCGGGAGGGCGGATATTGAGTTTGTGGAGCGGTTGACGGAGAGATTGTAAGAGACGGACGCCGCCCGGCAGTACAGCAGAGGGGGACGGCGCGGTTTCAGAGGAAAGAAATACTAAGGCCTCCAGCATTTGCTAAAACCATTTTCAAAAATCCAAAACTCGCTGTCGCTCAGACAGTTAGATTTTTGAAAATAACGCAAATTCTGGAAGCCTAAGTGTTTCTATAGCAATCCCCGAAAATAATGCAAAAAATTCAGCACCGCAGAGCGTGAATTACTGCGTCACAGATTTTCGTCGTACCCCGGTACGCCTTCAAATCTGTTCCTTGCAATTCGCGCTCTGCAGCACTGCCTTTTTTGCATTATTTTCGGGTCTTGCTATAGAAAAAACTATGAGAAACACGCTCCGCGAGTTTCTTAAGTTATCGCGCAGTCGCCAAGGTCTCGTGCAGGCATGGACTTTGGCTCGTTGCCCGCGTAAATTAAAAAACCGGAGGACATACATCCCCCGGCCTTTCGCTTATGGTTAATTAGCATTTAACAACGTTGGAAGCCTGCATTCCGCGAGCACCCTCGGTAAGATCGTAAGTAACCGCCTGACCTTCGTCAAGAGTTTTGAATCCTTCACCCTGGATAGCGGAGAAATGTACGAATACATCGTTTCCGTCTTCGCCTGTGATGAAGCCATAGCCCTTCTCTGCGTTAAACCATTTCACTGTTCCCTTGTTCATTGTGAGTTACCTCCATAAAATTAAAAAATAAGCATGATGTGGGAATGCATATGTTCCCCCATAAGCGAGTGAACTTTTGGTAAAAAAATTCACTAGCTATTACAGATTATATTGAAGGTGAATGCTAATATAATCTCTAATAGCTAGTGACCACGTATTACATCTCAACATCTTCTCGATTGAGACTATTATAATCTTGCAAATCAAAAAAGTCAAGAAAAAACTCTTTATTTCAGGAAAGATTTCGTGTATTATAAAAAGGAATAAATGGTCGGACAACGGCCAGAAGAAAAGAAAGGATCAGAGAACGTAAGATGAGTATCTTAATCAAAAATGGACAGGTCATCGACCCGGCCACCCAAAAAGACGAAATCAGTGATGTTCTGATCGAAAACGGCGTTATTACACGGGTTGAAAAAGGAATCCGCGTAAAAGATGCGCAGGTAATAGATGCAAAAGGCTGCTATGTAATGCCTGGCATCATCGATATGCATGTACATCTCCGCGACCCGGGGCAGACATATAAAGAAGATATTGAAAGCGGTTCGAAAGCAGCAGCAAAAGGAGGCGTGACAACGCTGGTAGCGATGCCGAATACAAAACCGGTCATCGACAGCCCGGACCGCGTCAACTATGTAACGATCAAAGCAGACCGTTTTTCTCCGATTAATGTACTGCAGGCAGGCACCATCACAGTAGGACAGAAGGGTGAAGAGCTCGCCGATATCGAGGGCATGGTAAAAGCCGGCATCCCGGCGATCAGCGAGGACGGAAAATCCGTTATGAACGCGCTGCTCTACAAAGAGGCCATGGAGATTGCCGCAGAGAAAAACATTCCGGTGCTGGCTCACTGCGAGGACAAGAACCTCGTAAACGGCGGCTGCATGAATGAGGATGCAAACTCGAGAGAGTGGCATCTGCCGGGCATCACAAACTCCGTAGAGAACACGATTGTTGCAAGAGATATCGTACTTGCCGCAGAGACAGGTGCACACCTGCATCTGTGCCACTGCTCGACCAAAGAGAGCGTGGATATGGTGCGTGAGGCGAGAAAGGCCGGCGTTTCGATTTCCGCCGAGGTCTGCCCGCATCACTTTACCCTCTGCAGCGACGACATCGTAAAGGGCGACACCAACTACAAGATGAATCCGCCGCTCCGTACGAAAGAGGATCTCGAGGCACTGCGCCAGGGTCTGAAAGACGATGTCTTCGATGTCATCAGCACCGATCATGCACCGCATGCGCTGACCGAGAAACAGGAGTCCTTCAAGAAAGCTCCGTTCGGCATCGTCGGACTGGAGACGAGCGTGGCTCTTACCATCACCGAACTTGTGGATACCGAGATCATCACCCCGATGCAGATGGCGGAGAAGATGAGCTATAATCCGGCAAAAATCCTGCACCTGGACAAGAAAGGTTCTCTTGCACCTGGCATGGACGCCGATGTGGTTGTCATCGATCCGGAAGCAGAGTATGTGATCGATCCGAAGGAGTTTGTTTCCAAGGGCAAAAACACTCCGTTCGGCGGCAAGAAAGTCAAAGGAAAAGTTATGGCTACCGTATGCGGCGGCAAGATTGTATACGAAGCTGAGTAATTTCTATAAGAAAAGAAAGAAGAGGGAGAGTAAGCAGATGATTAACAAACTGATTGCAAACATTAAAAAAACAAATGCACCGATCGTCGTAGGTCTGGACCCGATGCTGAACTATGTGCCGGAGCACGTACAGAAAAAGGCATTTGCCGAGTACGGAGAGACACTCGAAGGAGCTGCAGAGCCGTTTGGCAGTTCAATAAAGCGATTGTCGACGCAACATACGATCTGATTCCGGCTGTAAAACCGCAGGTTGCCATGTATGAGCAGTTCGGCGTTCCGGGAATGGCAGCGTATGAGAAGACCGTTTCCTACTGCCAGGAAAAGGGTCTCGTTGTCATTGGCGATATCAAACGAGGCGATATCGGTTCTACTTCTGAGGCGTATGCAGTCGGCCACCTCGGCCACGTGCAGGTGGGAAGCAAATCCTACGCCGGATTCCATGAGGATTTTGCAACTGTCAATCCGTATCTTGGATCTGACGGCGTAAAACCGTTCATCAAGGTCTGCAAAGAGGAGAAAAAAGGCATCTTTGTTCTGGTAAAAACCTCGAACCCGTCCAGCGGCGAGTTCCAGGACCGCATCATCGACGGACGTCCGCTGTATGAGTGGGTCGGCGAGCAGGTTGCCGCGTGGGGCGAGGAGCACATGGGCGATGATTACAGCTATGTGGGAGCTGTTGTCGGCGCTACGTACCCGGAGATGGGCAAGGTGCTGCGTAAGGTAATGCCGAAATCCTACATCCTGGTACCGGGCTACGGTGCACAGGGCGGAAAGGGAAAAGACCTCGTTCACTTCTTCAATGAGGACGGACTGGGTGCAATCGTAAACTCTTCGAGAGGTATTATCGCTGCTTACAAACAGGAAAAATATGCCGAGTTTGGCACTGAGAACTTTGCGGATGCTTCGAGAGCAGCTGTAAAGGATATGGTTGAGGATATCAGCGGGGCGCTTGCTGCTGCAAAATAAGAATACAGGGTGAAAAGCTCAGAAGGTCTGCCGGGTAGATGTTATGTCCGCCGGAGGATATTTTGGGCTTTTCGCCGATTCAAGAAAATAAAAGGAGTGTTCAGCTTATGAAAATCAAGGAATGCTGTACTGTGGAAAGTCAGGAGTGCATTGCAAAAGGAATTTACAGCATGTGGATTTCCACGAAAGTGATTGCGAAAGAGGCGAAGGCCGGCCAGTTTATTTCTCTGTTTTCAAAAGACGGCAGCCGTCTTCTGCCGCGTCCGATTTCTCTTTGTGAGATCGACCGAGAGGGAGGAAGACTTCGGATTGTCTACCGTGTGGCAGGTGCAGGAACGGAGGAGTTTTCGCATCTGAAAGCGGGGGATGAGGTTGATATTTTAGGGCCGCTTGGAAATGGATTCCCGATCGAGGAAGGTAAGGGAAAACGTGTGATGCTGATGGGCGGCGGTATCGGTGTTCCGCCGATGCTGCAGACGGCGAAGGATCTTGGAACGGACACGATCATCTGCTGTGGTTACCGCGATGAGTTGTTCTTAAATGAGGAGTTTGCTGCGGCAGGCGATCTTCATATTGCAACGGAGGACGGAAGTGCCGGTGTGAAGGGCAATGTGATGGATGCGGTGCGCGAGGATCATCTGGAAGCAGATGTAATTTTTGCCTGCGGTCCGGCTCCGATGCTGCGTGCGATTAAGGCGTACGGTCTGGAAAAGGGAATTCCATGCTGGATTTCGATGGAAGAGAAGATGGCGTGCGGCGTTGGCGCATGTCTTGCGTGTGTCTGCCAGTCGACTGAGGTGGATGGTCATTCACATGTGCACAACAAGCGGATCTGCAAGGACGGACCGGTCTTTTTAAGTACGGAAATTGAGCTGTAAGTGACGCGAGGAGGAGAAAAAGCGATGAAGACAAGTGTGAACCTGGCGGGTGTGGAACTGAAGAATCCGGTTATGACGGCATCTGGTACGTTTGGCTCCGGCGCGGAGTACAGTGAGTTTGTGGATTTGAAGGAGCTTGGCGCGGTTGTGACGAAGGGTGTTGCGAATGTGCCGTGGCCGGGGAATCCGACGCCGCGTATTGCGGAGGTTTACGGCGGAATGCTGAATGCGATCGGGCTGCAGAATCCTGGTATTGATGTGTTCTGTGAGAGGGATATTCCGTTTTTGAAACAGTTTGACACGAAGATTGTGGTGAATGTGTGTGGACGGACGACGGAGGATTACTGTGAGGTTGTGGAGCGATTGACTTCGGAGCCGGTGGATCTGCTGGAGATTAATATTTCGTGCCCGAATGTGAAGGAGGGCGGTATTGCGTTTGGACAGGATCCGAAGGCGGTGGAGGCGATCACTAGGGAAGTTAAAAAATATGCGAAGCAGCCGATTATTATGAAATTGAGCCCGAATGTGACGGATATTACGGAGATGGCGCGGGCTGCGGAAGCCGGCGGTGCGGATGTGCTGTCGCTGATCAATACGCTTACTGGGATGAAGATTGATATTGAACGGCAGAAGTTTGCGATTGCGAATAAGACTGGCGGTATGTCGGGGCCGGCGGTGAAGCCGATTGCGGTGCGGATGGTGTATCAGGTGGCGCAGGCAGTGAAAGTGCCGATTATTGGTATGGGCGGTATTGCGTCGGCGGAGGATGCGCTGGAGTTTATTCTGGCGGGGGCTACGGCGGTTTCGATTGGGACGGCGAATTTCTTTAATCCGTATGCGACTGTTGAAACGGTTCGCGGTATCGAAGAGTATATGAGAAGGCATAAGGTTGACGATATTAATTCGCTGATCGGGGCGGTGAGATAAGACGGACGGCCTCGAGCGGCTTCGCATCTGCGGTGCGGCGGGCGAGAAAAAGAGGGCGGAACTGTGGCTCAGAATAGGCACGGGGAAACGGGAACCATCCCATTTTCCTGCACCTGTTCCGGCTCATAGTTTCTGCCCTCTTTTTCTATGCCCGCCACACGGCAGGCGCAAATTCCAGTGAGGTCTGGTTGTGTGGAGCTGAAACGAAGTAGGTCTGGATCCGCCGGGGGCGGATCGGCGTGAGAGTGTTGTGGTGGGTGCATAGTATATAGAAAATGGAAGGTGGTATGTGAGATGAAGTATGGGATCATTAAAGTGAAGCGGGCGTTTTTGTATGAGGAGAATGGGGTTGATGTGGTGGATGAGGTGTTTTTTGGATGGAGCGTGATGTGGGAAGATGAGGGGGAGTGGATTGAGGTTTGGACGCATTATGGGTATCGGGGGTGGATGGAGAGGAATTTGATTGAAGAGAAAAGCCGGGAGTGGATGGAGGAGAGGGAAAAGGCAGGGAACACGTATGTGGTGACACGCGGGTTTGCGGATGTGATGAGGGGAGCGCGGGTGCAGGCGCGGATGTTGGAGACGCTGGGACGGGGGTGTTTTGTGGAGAAAATGGAGGAGACGGAGAATGGGTATTGCAGGGTGAAGCTGGCGAATGAGATCAGTGGGTTTGTGCCGGAGGTGGCATTAAGAAAAAGACTGGATTCGGATCGGTTTTTGTGGGGAAAATCGGAAGAGAGGTTTTTTGTGGAGCAGGGGATTCCGGAGGGGTGGTCGGAAGAGAAGTTTCGGAGGAAGGTTGTGGAGTGTGCGAAGGGGTATCTTGGATGCCAGTACCGGTGGGGCGGGAAGGCGGCGGATGGGATTGACTGTTCGGGTGTGGTGTTTATGGTGTATTTGATGAATGGGGTTTTGATTTGGCGGGATGCGGATATCAGGGAAGGGTATCCGATGAAAGCGATCTGGAGAGAAGGGGAGGAGATGTGTCTGGTGGAGGAACGGGCGAAGGCCGGGGATCTGCTGTTCTGGAGGGGGCATGTGGGGATGTATCTGGGGGACGGCAGGTATCTGCACTGTACGGGGCATGAGAGGGTGTTTGGGTGCAGGGTGAATAGTCTGCGGAGAGGGGATGAGGATTTTCGGAAGGATCTGGCGGAGGCGCTGAAAGTGGTTGGGAGTGTTTTTTCGTGAAATATCTGGAAGCGGAAAGCGATCATATGATACAGTCCGGCGATTTTCCGACGAGTCTTATTATGGCGGACTGCAATTATCTGAAGCGGACGAACGACACGCTGGGCCACGAGTACGGTGATCTGCTGCTGCAGCGGACGGCACGGAAGTAAATAAGACATATATAATTGACATCAGGAAATATCATTTTTGTATTGGTAATCCCTGAAAAAGTTTGTTATAATAATAACAAAGTCGAAAACAAAAGACAAAAGGCGGCTTAAACAGAGAGTGGAAAAACAGAAAAATCTGCTGATCTGATCTGCCGGAGCCGCCTGATCAGAAGCAAAACAAGAAAGGGGTTCTGAACAATGGCAAGATTTACATTACCAAGAGATTTATACCACGGAAAGGGTGCTTTAGAGGCACTGAAAACATTTGAGGGAAAACGCGCAATGGTCTGTGTAGGCGGCGGTTCCATGAAACGCTTCGGTTTCCTGGATCGTGCAGTGGATTACCTGAAAGAGGCTGGCATGGAAGTACAGCTTTTCGAAGGAATTGAGTCTGACCCGTCTGTAGAGACGGTTATGCGCGGTGCAAAAGCGATGGAAGAGTTCCAGCCGGACTGGATCGTAGCAATGGGCGGCGGATCTCCAATCGACGCAGCAAAGGCAATGTGGATCAAATACGAGTATCCGGACATCACCTTCGAGGAGATGTGCAAAGTATTCGGAATGCCGAAACTTCGTAAGAAAGCTCACTTCTGTGCAATTTCTTCGACATCAGGAACGGCAACGGAGGTAACCGCATTCGCAGTTATCACCGACTATGAAAAAGGTATCAAATACCCGCTGGCAGACTTCGAGATCACACCGGATGTCGCAATTGTTGACCCGGATCTGGCAGAGACCATGCCGCAGAAGTTAGTTGCTCACACCGGTATGGACGCTATGACGCATGCGATCGAGGCATACGTTTCCACTGCAAACTGTGACTTTACCGATCCGCTGGCTCTGTATGCGATCCGTATGATCCAGGCAGATCTTGTAGATTCCTACAACGGAGATATGGCAAAACGTGACAGCATGCACAACGCACAGTGTCTCGCTGGTATGGCATTCTCCAACGCACTGCTTGGTATCGTTCACTCCATGGCACACAAAACAGGCGCAGCATTCGCTGATTACGGCGCTCACCTGATCCATGGAGCAGCAAATGCCATGTATCTGCCGAAAGTTATCGCTTTCAATGCAAAAGATGAGACCGCAGCAAAACGTTACGCAGTCATCGCTGACGAGATGAAACTGGGCGGCGAGACAACCGAAGAGAAAATCAAACTTCTCATCGCTTATCTGCGCGGCATGAACGACAAACTGAACATTCCGCAGTGCATCAAGAACTACGGAAAAGACAGCTATCCGACCGAGCAGGGATTCGTTCCGGAAGACGTATTCCTGGAGAGACTGCACGACATCGCCGTAAATGCCATCGCCGATGCCTGCACCGGATCCAACCCGAGACAGCATCTGTTGAGAGATGGAAAAACTGCTGAAATGCTGCTACTATGATACAGAAGTAGATTTCTAAAAAGAAAACATATCAAAATCTCTCCGTTCTCTGGGCGGAGGGATTTTTGCGTTAGAGAATAAAATTTATCCTCTTCCAGCAAGAAGACTCCGACCTCTAAGGTGAGAGATGAATTGCGTCCGTTATCTTCTTGATATTGGGTTCTAATCATGGTATAATAGAATCAGTCGAATAGAAGAAAGGGGGTCGAAATACAATGGATTTGGATAATAATGCACATTCAGTGTTTTTACTGCACTATCATCTTGTTCTTGTGGTTAAGTACCGCAGACAGGTTTTTGATGACGCAATTTCCGGCAGGGCAAAAGAGATCTTTGCGTATATTGCTCCAAATTACAATATCACCCTTGAAGAATGGAATCACGATAAAGACCATGTGCATATACTTTTCAAGGCCCACCCCAATACGGAAATAAGCAAGTTCATAAACGCATATAAAAGTGCAAGCAGCAGACTTTTGAAAAAAGAATTCCCGCAGATAAAGAAAAAGCTGTGGAAAGAACATTTCTGGAGTCAGAGTTTTTGCCTGCTTACAACGGGCGGTGCCCCGATGGAAGTAATCCAAAAATACATCGAAAGTCAGGGACAAACGGATCGAAAAAGGAAGTGACCAACATGCAAACAAAGCATATAAATTCAGAATATACCCCGATGATGCGCAGAAAGTTTTGTTTGCCAGAACGTTCGGCTGTGTCCGAATGGTGTACAACCATTGGCTTGCCAGAAAAATCAGGCAGTATGAGGAGAACAAAACCACGGTAACCTACACGGTTTGTGCAAAAGAAATGGCTGAAATGAAGAAAACAGAAGCATACGCATTTTTGAGGGAAGTAGACAGTGTCGCATTACAACAATCGCTTCGGCATCTTGATACGGCATTTCAGAATTTTTTCAAACAGCCGAAGACAGGTTTTCCAAAGTTTAAATCTAAAAAACAGAATAAAAAGAGCTATTCAACGATCTGTATCAACGGAAACATCGCCATATTGAATGGATATTTGAAATTGCCGAAAGCCGGCCAGGTCCGGTTAAAACAACACAGAGCTGTTCCGAAAGAATACAAATTAAAATCTGTAACAGTAAGCCAGACACCAGGCGGAAAATATTATGCAAGTATTCTTTTTGAGTACGAAAATCAAGTACAGGAAAAAGAGATGCGGCGTTTTCTGGGGTTAGATTTTTCCATGCATGAATTATATCGTGACAGCAACGGGAATGAACCTGCATATCCGAAGTATTACAGGAATGCAGAGGAAAAATTAGCGAGGGAGCAGCGCAGACTTTCCAAAATGCAGAAAGGTTCGAACAACCGTAGCAGGCAGAGAATCAAGGTGGCAAAACTCCACGAAAAGGTTTCCAGTCAACGAAAGGATTTTCTGCATAAGCTGTCGAGGCAGACAGCAGATGCTTATGATTGTGTATGTATAGAATCCTTAGATATGAAAGCAATGTCACAGATGCTGAACTTTGGAAAATCTGTTTCAGATAACGGGTGGGGAATGTTCACAGGGTTCTTGAAATACAAACTTGAGGAACAGGGTAAAAAGCTTGTGAAGGTGGACAAATTTTTCGCCAGCAGTCAGATTTGTTCCGTTTGTGGTTACAGGAACGCAGAGACAAAAAATCTTGCGGTCAGAGAGTGGGATTGTCCGCAGTGTGGAACCCATCACGACAGAGATGTAAATGCGGCTGTCAATATCAGAAATGAGGGAATGCGGCTGGTAGTGGCATGACCGTAACGTAATATAATAAAACCGTGGGACACACGGGGATAGCTCGCCTATGCTTAGCACATTGGTGCTATCGAACGAGAACCAAACCTACCGAGGTTAGGGAAGCCCCCACCTCTACAGGTAGGGGAGGATGTCACGTTTTTTATGCGAAATCCTGTGTCTGGACTGGAAAAACAGAGGCGTTTATGGTAGTATAGAAAAGAATAGAAGTAAAAACGGGCGGCATTGCGAAAAAAGATGCCTTCCCCTGAAAATATGGAGGAAAAAAGATGGAACAGTACAAGCAGGAGTTTATCGAGTTTATGGTCGAGAGCCAGGTATTAAAATTTGGAGAGTTCACTCTGAAAAGCGGAAGAAAATCCCCGTTCTTCATGAATGCGGCGCTTACGTAACCGGAAGCCAGTTAAAACGTCTCGGCGAGTATTATGCAAAAGCAATCCATGACAATTATGGACTGGATTTCGACGTTCTGTTTGGACCGGCCTACAAAGGAATCCCGCTCAGCGTTGTAACCGCTATTGCGATTCATGATCTCTACGGTGTGGAAGTACGTTACTGCTCCAACCGGAAAGAAGCAAAAGACCACGGCGGAGATGCAGGAATGCTGCTTGGAAGCAAAATTAAAGACGGCGACCGCGTTGTCATCATCGAGGATGTTACCACCTCCGGAAAATCCATCGAGGAGACCTTCCCGATCATCCAGGCACAGGGCAATGTGGAGATCAAAGGTCTGATGGTATCCTTAAACCGTATGGAGCGCGGAAAAGGCGACAAGAGCGCACTTGAGGAAATCCAGGAAACCTATGGCTTCCCGCAAATGCATTGTAACCATGGAGGATGTCATCACCTATCTGTACAACCGTCCATGCCAGGGCAAAATCCAGATCGATGACAAGATGAAGGCTGCCATTGATGCTTATTATGAGGAGTACGGTGTCAAATAAGACGTGGTACACTTGAAAAAGGAGTTTTGCACGATGAATGAAAAAATCTATAAAACCATGGGACGTGTCGGCGGCGGAAATATCGCCATGGGCGCAGTACTGGTTGTGGCAGGGGTAGCAACCGGTGTCCTGATGATCGTAAGCGGAGCAGGTCTGCTGAAACGACGCGGGGAAATTATGTTTTAAGAAAAATGCCGGAATATTTTGGAAGCGCATGCGCCGAAGAGGTATTCCGGCGTTTCTGATACCACGCAGAAAGGGGAAACGAAGATGAAGCAGGAGACGAAAGCCAGAATTCGCGTTGTGGGACGGATTTTATTTCTGGTGTATCTTCTTGCGCTCGTTTATTTTCTGCTTTTTGCAGAAGAATACGGGAGAAGAAACTTTTTTGAACTGGATTACCGTTACAATCTGGTGCCGTTTCAGGAAATCAGACGTTTCTGGATTTACCGCGAAAAGGTGGGATTCCTTGCCGCATTTTTAAATCTGGCGGGCAATGTGATCGGTTTTCTGCCGTTCGGCTTTATCGTTCCGGTGATGCACAAAAAATGGAGAGTTTCTGGAAAGTATCGCTTCTTGGTTTTATGTTCAGCCTCTGCGTGGAGACGATTCAGCTCATCACGAAGGTGGGCTGCTTTGATGTAGATGATCTGATCCTGAATACGCTTGGAGCCATGATCGGCTGCGGCGCATTCCTGATCTGCAATAAATTCAGGAGATGGAAATATGGCGAGGAAGAAGTATAATTACAATTTTGTCCGGAAGCCGTCGGAAGGCGGAAAGGAAGCTCTCTATATGGCAGGTGCTTCGGTCTTTCTGTTTCTGCTGGCTTCGGTCGTATCGTTTGCATTCCGCGGAAACGGAGGCATTTTTCTCGGAGCAGCGGGACTGTTCTCATTTCTTCTGTCGGGATACGGCTTCTATGTGGGAATGAAGAGCTTTAAAGAAGAACAGGTCAGCCACAGAATGTCGGTTCTCGGCTCGATTACGAGCGGCGGCATGCTGGTCGCATGGCTTGCACTGTTTCTGATCGGTGTGAGATAAATGTACTCTCGTAAAATCAAGCACAGAAAGACTCCGGGAGTACATATAAAAGAAAAGGGGAAAAAGATGGATCGCGAACGTTTTGAAAAACAGCTGAATTTTATTCTGGAGATTGATAAAGAAAAACAGATCCTGCGCCAGACGCACATCCGCGGCTATTCGCGCCAGGAGGACGACGCGGAGCACGCATGGCACATGGCGGTGATGGCATTTCTGCTGCAGGAATATTCGAATGAGAAAATCGACATCGGCAGAACGATGCTCATGCTGCTGATTCACGACCTCGTGGAGATTGATGCAGGCGACACGTATGCGTACGACGCGGAGGCAAACAAAACAAAAGACGAGAGAGAACACAAAGCGGCCGAGCGCATCTACGGCCTGCTGCCGGAGGATCAGGGAAAAATGCTGATGGATCTCTGGCTCGAGTTCGAAGCGTATGAGACACCGGAAGCGCGCTTTGCCCATGTGATGGACAATTTCCAGCCGCTGCTTTTAAATCATGAGAACGATGGAAAAGACTGGACCCGCCACAATGTGCGGATTTCCCAGCCGTTAAAACGAAACGAGAAGACTGCGACCGGCTCCGAGGAGATCTGGAGTTATATGGAAGAGATTCTCGAACAGAGTATCCGGGATGGAAAAATTATTGACGACCGGGAAGAAAAACAGGAATAAGTTAAGAAGAATGAGGGGCAGATCTGCCCTCGTAACAGTTAAAGAGAAACAGAAAGGGATTTTTTTATGACGGATGAATTATTAAACGAGCGGTATGCGCTTGCAATTGAGCGGATCCGCCAGATTCCGGCGGAAAAAAGCGTTCCGCAGCCGTACCGCGATTTTTTGCACAGATGGCACAGTACCTCTGCAAAATGGACCAGATCCGGAGCAGAATCGCAGAAGGATATCTAAAAACAGCATCCGAGGAAGAGCTGGCTGTTTTTAACCGCGAGCCGTATGAAGATGTGATCGGGGAGCGGTATGAGACCTCCTACGGAAACCCGGCGTTTGCCGTGCGGGCACTTGGTGAAACGCATGGAAGGAGCCTCTGCTGCCTGTACCGGGAGCTGGGAAATGCTGTTGTCTGGGTCTATGAGGACCGCCTGCTGGAGCTGACTGCGGCGATGGAGCTGTATCTCGAGTTGTATGCGATGTTCGAGGAGGAGACGCTGCCGTCCGCGCAGTATGTAAAAGAGAGCATTTACTGGTATGTGAGCGATTACGCCGAGGAGCGCCAGGAATACCAGGTGCGCGAAATCGTCGACCCGTCGCTGCACTTTGTGAAGGATATTGTGATGGAATCTGATCTGACGGATCTGCGGTATCTGTACCAGTACGGCGAATATATCACCGAAAATGAGAAGGGTACAGCCCGCTTTTTAAATACGTTCAGCCAGGAAGAAATCGACGCGATGGCACGCACCTACACAGAAGGCTTCCGCAAGTGCTTTCTCGTGGCGCGAAAAGATCTGTCGAAAAAGAAGACAGTCAGCATCCGCTTCCACATCGGTTTTGAGCGTATGATCCGTGCGGCAATATTACAGTTCCGCGAGATGGGACTCGAGCCGGTGATTTCCCGCGGCGCGCGGAGAACGTGGGTTGCCGGTGCGTCTGCGAATAAGCAGTATGACTACGATCACCGGAACGATGAGGCGCTGTATCTCAACGAGGATCTCGTGAAGAGACGGCTCCGCGCGATGCAGGTGAAATACGACGAGTACAAAGAACTGGCGGGCGGCTATGCCGGCCCTGCCGTGGTGGAAACCTTCGGCGAAGTTCCGTTTGAGCCAGTAAATAAAAAACAGGCACTGCACTTAAATGAGCGCCAGCAAAAGCTCCGTGTCGGTTTCCAGAACGAGGCGGGCCAGATTGTAAACCGCTATATCAAGGATGACGAGTACGGCTACACGATCATCGCCTACCCGATGCCGGAGATCGATCCGCGCTAACGAAAAATTTTTGTGAGATCGTAAAGATCAACACGCTCGATTACGAAAAATACCAGCGCATCCAGCAGTACCTGATCGATGCGCTCGACGAGGGTGTTTCCGTGCATGTGCTTGGAAAAGGAGAGAACAGAACGGATCTGCGCGTGATGCTGCATCATCTGAACGATCCTGCGAAAGAGACGAATTTCGAGAACTGTGTTGCCGACTGCAATATTCCGGTCGGAGAGGTCTTTACTTCCCCGAGCCTTACCGGCACGACAGGCGTGCTCCATGTGACGGGAGTCTACCTGAACGAGCTGTATTACCGCGATCTCTGCCTGACGCTGACCGACGGCATGATCACCGCGTATGACTGCGCAAACTTCGAAAAAGAAGAGGACAATCGTACTTATATAGAAGAAAACCTGCTGTATCACCACAGGACGCTGCCGATCGGTGAGTTTGCCATCGGAACGAACACGATGGCGTACGTGATGGCAGAGCAGTACGGCATCGCCGGAAAACTGCCGATCCTGATCGCAGAGAAGATGGGCCCGCATTTTGCGATGGGCGACACCTGCTACGCCTGGGCGGAGGACAGCCCGATGTACAACCCGGACGGAAAAGAAGTAATCGCGCGCGAGAACGAGGTTTCGGCAAAACGGAAAGAAGATCCGTCGAAAGCATACTTCGGATGCCACACGGACATCACGATTCCGTACCGCGAACTGCAGTCGGTTGCGGTCGAAAAAGCAGACGGAACGACGATCCCTCTCATTGAGACGGACGCTTCGTCCTGCCGGGAACGGAAGAATTAAATGAACCTTTTGGCTGATTATGGGTTGACATTTCTGCGCCTGCTTAGTATATTATAAGCAGAACTGAATGATTAAAACATAAATATAAGCATAACTAATGAATAACGCTTAGAACAGTTAATCAGAAAAGGAGAACAACATGGCTAAAGTAGGAATTGTGATGGGCAGCGACTCTGATATGCCGGTAATGAGCAAAGCAGCCGACATGCTGGAAAAATTTGGAATTGAGTACGAGATGAAAATCATCTCCGCACACCGCGAGCCGGATGTGTTTTTCGAATATGCAAAAACCGCAGAGGAGAAAGGCTTCAAGGTTATCATTGCAGGCGCAGGTATGGCAGCTCATCTGCCGGGTATGTGCGCAGCTATTTTCCCAATGCCGGTCATCGGAATTCCGATGCATACCACATCGCTTGGAGGTCGTGATTCCCTGTACTCCATCGTACAGATGCCGAGCGGCATTCCGGTAGCAACCGTTGCTATCAATGGCGGTGCCAATGCCGGAATCCTGGCAGCAAAGATTCTTGCAACTTCCGATCCGGAACTGCTTGCAAAACTGAAAGCATATACACAGGAAATGAAAGAGCAGGTTGAGGCAAAAGACGCAAAACTGCAGGAAACAGGATACCGTAACTACAGTAAATAAAAACAAAGGACAAGGGAGGTTCACCATGGATTACAAGAACGCAGGAGTAGATATTGAAGCTGGATACAAATCAGTAGAATTAATGAAAGAGCATGTAAAGAAAACCATGCGCCCGGAGGTATTAGGCGGCCTTGGCGGTTTTTCCGGCGCTTTTTCCCTGGCAAAAATCAAAGAAATGGAAGAGCCGGTGCTGCTTTCCGGTACAGACGGATGCGGAACCAAGGTGAAGCTCGCCATGATTCTTGATAAACACGACACCATCGGCATTGATGCCGTTGCCATGTGTGTGAACGATATCGCATGTGCCGGCGGAGAACCGCTGTTCTTCCTCGACTACATCGCATGCGGAAAGAACTATCCGGAGAAGATCGCTTCGATCGTAAAAGGCGTTGCAGAAGGCTGTCTGCAGTCCGATGCGGCACTGATCGGCGGTGAGACCGCAGAGCATCCGGGCCTGATGCCGGAGGATGAGTACGATCTGGCAGGTTTTGCTGTCGGCGTATGTGACAAGAAAGACATGATTACCGGTGAAAATCTGGCAGCCGGAGACGTACTGATCGGCATGGCTTCCACCGGCGTTCACAGCAACGGATTTTCTCTTGTCCGCAAAGTTTTCGATATGACAAAAGATTCTTTAAATACATACTATGATGAGCTTGGCGCAACCCTCGGCGAGACCCTGCTTGCACCGACCCGTATCTACGTAAAAGCACTCCGCGCCATCAAAGATGCCGGTGTAACCGTAAAAGCATGCAGCCACATCACCGGAGGCGGCTTCTACGAGAACATTCCGCGTATGCTCAAAGACAACACCGTAGCCGTTGTACAGAAAGACAGCTACACCGTACCGCCGATCTTTGATCTGATGGCAAAGAAAGGCAATATCGACGAGCAGATGATGTACAACACCTTCAACATGGGTATCGGTATGGTACTGGCTGTTGATCCGGAAGATGTAGACGCAGCGATGAAAGCCATCCGTTCCACAGGAGATACGCCATATGTGATCGGCCACATTGAAAACGGAGAAAAAGGAGTACAGTTATGCTAAGATTAGCAGTTCTCGTCTCCGGCGGCGGCACGAACCTGCAGGCGATTCTGGATGCGATTGACGAGGGAACCATCACAAACGCGGAGGTTTCCGTTGTCATCAGCAACAATGCAGGAGCGTATGCGCTGGAGCGTGCGAAAAAGAAGGAGATTGATGCGGTATGCCTTTCCCCGAAGACCTTTGCATCGAGAGAAGCATTCAACGAGGCACTGCTGGCGAAACTGCAGTCGTACAACGTCGATCTCGTTGTGCTCGCAGGATGCCTGGTTGTGATCCCGCAGAGCATTGTGGATGCTTATCCGAATAAGATCATCAACATTCATCCGTCCCTCATTCCGTCGTTCTGCGGAACGGGCTATTACGGACTGAAAGTGCACGAGGGCGTATTATCCCGCGGCGTCAAAGTGACGGGAGCGACGGTTCATTTTGTGGACGGCGGAACAGACACCGGCCCGATTATTCTGCAGAAGGCAGTCGAAGTGCACGAGGGCGATACACCGAAGGCACTGCAGCAGCGCGTCATGGAAGAGGCCGAGTGGGTCATCATGCCGCGTGCGATTGATCTGATTGCAAATGGAAAGGTAACGGTAGAAGACGGACACGTAAAGATAAAGGAGTAAGAGCGATGAAAGTACTGATTGTAGGAAGCGGCGGAAGAGAGCATGCGATTGCCTGGAAGGTGGCGCAGAGCCCGAAGGTAGACAAGATTTACTGCGCTCCTGGAAACGCAGGAATTGCGGAGTACGCAGAGTGTGTCGATATTGCAGCGATGGAGTTTGACAAGCTCGTTGCTTTTGCGAAAGAAAAAGAGATTGACCTGACCGTCATCGGCATGGATGATCCGTTGGTCGGCGGTGTTGTCGATGCGTTTGAGGCAGAGGGACTGCGCGTATTCGGACCAAGAAAGAATGCGGCAATCCTGGAAGGATCGAAAGCGTTCTCCAAAGACCTGATGAAAAAATACCATATCCCGACGGCGGCATACGAGACATTCTCCGATCCAGAAGCGGCAGAGAAATATCTCGAGACTGCAAAATTCCCGATCGTGCTGAAAGCCGACGGTCTGGCTCTTGGAAAAGGCGTTCTGATCTGCAATACCTTAGAGGAAGCAAAAGAGGGCGTCAAGACGATCATGCTCGACAAGAAATTCGGCAGTGCCGGAAACGAGATGGTCATCGAGGAGTTTATGACGGGGCGTGAGGTTTCCGTTCTCTCCTTTGTGGATGGAAAGACGATCAAGACGATGAGTTCCGCACAGGATCACAAGAGAGCAGGAGACGGCGACACCGGCCTGAACACCGGCGGTATGGGCAACTTCTCCCCGAGTCCGTTTTATACCGAAGAAGTGGATAAGTTCTGTAAGAAATATATCTATCAGCCGACCGTAGATGCGATGGCAGCCGAGGGAAGACCGTTTAAGGGAGTTATCTTCTTCGGACTGATGCTGACACCGGACGGACCGAAGGTGCTCGAGTACAATGCCCGCTTCGGCGATCCGGAGGCACAGGTTGTGCTTCCTCGTATGAAGACAGATATCATTGATGTATTTGAAGCCTGCATCGACGGAACTCTCGACCAGATCGACCTGCAGTTTGCAGATAATGCGTGTGTCTGCATCGTACTGGCTTCGAACGGTTATCCGGTTTCCTACGAAAAAGGATTCCCGATCCGCGGACTCGAGACGTTCAAAGAGCATGAGGGCTATTACTGCTTCCATGCAGGAACGAAGTTCAAAGACGGCGAGATCGTGACAAACGGAGGCCGTGTCCTCGGCGTGACAGCACTTGGCGATACCCTGAAAGAGGCACGTGCGAATGCATATAAGGCTGTTGACTGGGTTGACTTTGACAATAAATATTACCGCCATGATATTGGAAAAGCGATTGACGAAGCGTAACGTGAATGTGAATTTTAATTTTGAGTAAAATGGAGCCGCCAGAATCCCGGTGAAAGGGAAATCTGGCGGCTTTGTCTTTTTGTTCTGAAAAGGGAATAAAGCGCCGCCGTTCCGGATACAATAGTAAGGAGATCCTTTGCTTTTTAGCAGAATCAGAACAGGAAAGGCGGTCAGAAAAGATGGGAATCGTTTGTCTGGCGGGGATTTTTGCCGTATTTCTTCTGCTTGCATGGACGCTCTGCCGGGCGGCAGGATGGGAGAAAGAACGGGAAGATCTGGAACAGGAGCAGTACCTGAAAGAGTGGCGGGAGAAAAAGTTGAAAAAAATCGAAAAAATTTGAAAATTAGTGTTGACATTTGGCGGGTGGAATGCTATACTAACGAAGTCGGTTGGTGATACAGATAAAAAGCCAACAGACAAAACACCGATGTGGGGTCTTAGCTCAGCTGGGAGAGCATCTGCCTTACAAGCAGAGGGTCATAGGTTCGAGCCCTATAGGCCCATATTTTATGAAAAACAGTGTTGAAAATGAATATGGCGAGATAGCTCAGTTGGCTAGAGCACGCGGTTCATACCCGCGGTGTCGAGGGTTCGAATCCCCCTCTCGCTACTTGTGGAACCCTTGAGAAATCAAGGGTTCTTTTAGCTTTATGGACAGTCTGATGATATGGCTGTCATGTCAAAATCGTGTCTTGAAATCCACAGGGATTTGTGAGAAAATAAGATTACCTAAGAGCTTGTTTTGGGCTCTGAAAGTAAATAAAACAGTAATGGATAGAAGAAAGATAAGGAAAAAACAATGATAGAGTTTAATAAACCACCTTTTATTGGAACAGAACTGGAATACATCCGCCAGGCGGCAGAGGAAAACAACAAGCTGTGCGGCGACGGTCCTTTTACGAAGAAATGTTCTGCCTGGATGCAGGACAATTTCAACGTAAAACATGCGATTCTTACGACATCCTGCACCCATGCACTGGAAATGGCAGCTTACCTGTCTGAGATTCAGCCGGGCGACGAAGTGATCATGCCGTCCTACACGTTTGTTTCCACTGCAGATGCCTTCGTTCTGCGCGGAGCAAAAATCGTCTACGTGGATATCCGTCCGGATACAATGAACATCGACGAGACCAAGATTGAGGATGCCATCACCGAAAAAACAAAAGCGATTGTTCCGGTTCACTATGCGGCGTTGCCTGTGAAATGGATACCATCATGGATATTGCAAAACGCCATAACCTGAAGGTTGTAGAGGATGCGGCACAGGGCGTGAGCGCGTACTACAAGGGAAAAGCCCTTGGAACGATCGGCGATTTTGGCTGCTACAGCTTCCATGAGACGAAAAACTATACGATGGGAGAGGGCGGCGCGCTGCTGTTCCAGGATGAGAATTATCTGGAAAAAGCAGAGATCCTTCGTGAAAAGGGAACGAACCGCAGCAAGTTTTTCCGCGGACAGATCGACAAATATACTTGGATCGACTACGGTTCCTCCTATCTGCCGAGCGATATGAATGCGGCTTACCTGCTTGCAGAACTCGAGGAACATGAGAAAATCGACAGAAAGCGGATGGCCATCTACAACTATTACCATGAGCAGCTCCGTCCGCTGGCTGAGGCCGGAAAGATCGAGCAGCCGGTTGTGCCGGAAGGCTGTGTACATAATGCACATATGTACTTCATCAAGGCAAGAAATCTGGAAGTGCGTACAAAACTGATCAAGTATATGAAAGAGCGCGGTGTGATGTGTGTCTTCCATTACGTTCCGCTCCATACCTCCCCGGCCGGACAGAAGTTCGGTGTTTTCCACGGAGAGGACAAATACACAACAAAAGAGAGCGAGCGCCTGATGCGTCTGCCGATGTTCTACGGCCTGTCTGAACAGGATATGGCATATGTCGTAGAGTGCCTCATGGACTTTAAAGAGTGGTAACATTTCATGTATGAGAAGTTTTTAAACTACTTTACGGACTATATTTTCGTGAAGGATGAGCCGCAGAAAGCCGATGTGATTTTTGTGCCGGGAAACGGATATCCGCAGATGGCGGCGCACGCGGCAGAACTCTGGAAAGAAGGATTTGCGCCGTATGTGCTTCCGTCGGGAAGATACAGTACTGTGCTCGGGCATTTCGCCGGTGTACAGGATCTTGCGGAGCAGTACGGCGGGAACTATGAAACCGAGTGGGAGTTTCTGCGGACGGTACTGCAGAAAAACGGCGTGCCGGAGAAAGCGATTCTGCGCGAAGACAAGGCGACGTATACGTATGAAAATGCACTGCGGTCACGGGAAGTGACAGATGCGGCGGGCATCGAGGTAAAAAAAGCGATCCTCTGCTGCCGGAATCTCCATGCGAGACGGTGTATTCTGTATTACCAGCTTGTCTACCCGGAGACAGAGTTTTTTGTCTGTCCTTCGGATATTGAGTTCACCAGAGAAAACTGGCATACAAAGGGTGAATGGATCGACCAGGTGTTAGGAGAAATGGAGCGCTGCGGCGGTCAGTTCCACAAGATTCTGCGGGAACTGCCGGCGGATTCTGAATTTTAACACCAGTAGACAAGAAGTCCCCCGCTTCTAAAGCGGTGGATGAATTGTTAAAAGAAACATAACGGCAGTGTAGGCGGAGAGAAATCGGTATCCTCCACTGACATGAGGAAAGTCACAGTCGAACTATTCTCGACATGTCAGACTCCGTGAAAATACCGACTGTAAGTTGAAACGAAAAGATTTATAAAAAAGAGCGGAAATTGTGGTAAAATTGCGGCTCGTATGGTATACTATCGTTAAGTTAAGTTTCTAATCTAAAGCAAAGGTTGGTGGACAGTATGAATAAGATTGATGAAGTATTAGAGCTTTTAAAACAGAGAGAACGTGAGAGCGAAAAACCGAAAAACGTGATTTTATGGGTCCTTGCCATTGTCGGAGCGGTAGCGGCAGTTGCAGGAATCGCATACGCAGTATACCGGTTTGTAACTCCGGATTATCTGGAAGACTTCGAAGATGATTTCGATGACGATTTCGACGATTACTTCGAGGATGAAGACGAAGATAAGTAGGATGGAAAAAAGAAACTCCGGTGCCGGAACGTGGTACCGGAGTTTTTCTGTCCGGAAATTAGTTTGACATAGAAGGAGAAGAGAATGAAAAAAGGAGAAATTTACGAGGGAGTCGTGGAAAGAATCGATTTCCCGAATAAAGGACGTGTACATGTGGAGGGCGAGACGGTTACCGTGAAAAATGCAATTCCGGGACAGAAGATCCGCTTTCAGATCAACAAAAAAAGAAAGAACCGCATGGAGGCCGCCTGCTCGAAGTAACAGAAAAATCCCCGATGGAAAAGCGCGATCCGGTCTGCAGTATTTTCCCGTCCTGCGGCGGATGCATGTACCAGACGATGAGTTATGAGGATCAGCTTGCAATGAAGGCCGGTCAGGTGAAAAAACTGCTCGACGATGCCTCGTGGAGGCCGGCCAGGTCAATGAGGCGGGGGAGGCCGATTATCCGTTCCTTGGAATCAAGGGAAGTCCGAAGGAGTTTGCATACCGGAATAAAATGGAGTTTTCCTTCGGCGATGAATACAAGGACGGCCCGTTGTCTCTCGGACTTCATAAAAAGGGAAGCACCTACGATGTCCTGACCGCGTGCGACTGCAAAATCGTACATGAGGATTTCACAAAGATTCTGACCTGCGTGCTGGCGTACTTTAAAGAGCGGAACGCAAGTTACTACCACAAGATAAGCCACGAGGGTTACCTGCGCCACCTGCTGGTGCGAAGAGCCGAGAATACCGGAGAAATCCTGGTAAATCTCGTCACCACAAGCCAGGAAGAGTGGGATCTGATGCCGCTCGTGCAGGAAGTGCTTGGTCTGCCGCTGGAAGGAAAGGTTGTCGGATTCCTCCATATCATAAATGATTCCCTGGCAGATATTGTAAAGAGCGATGAGACAAAAGTGCTCTACGGACAGGACTACTTCTATGAAGAACTCCTCGGACTGAAATTCAAGATCACCCGTTCTCCTTCTTCCAGACCAATTCCCTTGGCGCGGAAGTTCTCTACAGCACCGCCCGCGAGTTCGTCGGCGAGACGAAAGACCGCACGATCTTCGACCTCTACAGCGGAACCGGAACCATCGCCCAGATCCTTGCACCGGTCGCAAAAGAAGTGATCGGCGTGGAAATCGTGGAAGAAGCTGTTACAGCTGCAAAAGAGAACGCAGAGGCAAACGGCCTTACCAACTGCAGTTTCCTCGCCGGAGACGTGCTGAAGGTGATCGATGAAATCGAAGAAAAACCGGACTTCATCGTTCTTGATCCACCGCGCGAAGGAATCCATCCGAAGGCTCTGCCGAAGATAGTTGATTTATATAGGTGTGAAAAAATGCTTTACATCTCCTGCAAGCCGACTTCTCTTGCGCGGGATCTGGTAGAGTTTGCAAAATATGGATACCGTGTAGAAAAAGTCTGCTGTGTTGATATGTTTCCGGGAACGGTGCACTGCGAGACGGTTGTTTTGCTTTCCAAGGGTGAGGTCGACTCGAAAAAGATTCGGGTTGAGTTCTCTTTAGAAGATATGGATATGTCCGAATTTCAAGATGGGGCAACCTACACGCAGATCAAGGACTATGTACTGGAACATAGCGGATTAAAGGTATCAAACCTGTATATCTCACAGATTAAGCGGAAATGTGGGATTGAGGTTGGTAAGAACTACAATCTGCCGAAGTCCGAAGATTCCAGACAGCCTCTGTGTCCACCGGAAAAAGAGAAAGCAATCCGAGAAGCATTCAAATATTTTGGGATGATATAACATCCCGTAAAATGGAGGTTTCTTATGGATAGATTGATTTCTTGTAAGTTTAACATGGATACCGCTTGTGTGGAACTGAAATTCTTTGATGGTAGTATGATTGCGATTGATACGATTGCGGTTGAGAACGAGGTTGCCGACAATATGTATCAGAGGTCGGAACTGGATTATCTGATTTACAATGACCCGATTGGATATGCTGATTTGATATTGAACGGAGATTCCAAAACCTATTTGAAAAACTGTTACAGAGTATAAATCTGTGGATACGGCGATTGGAGCGATTTGCCTGGCTCACTAAACCTCTAAGCCCATAGTTATTGGCTAAGGCAGATATTCAACTTTAATTTTAGAAAACATAAATAAAGGCTATCCAATCTTTTTGACTGGGTAGCCTTTGAAAGTTTTGCTCTTTCTACTTTTTAAGAATCAATTTATGAATGACCATGCCGATTATCAAACCAAAGGATGATACTGCCAAATACCAAAGCGAATGTATCAATGCTGTCTCGTTATAGTATATAAACACAGATGGCACAAATGTAATTGCTATGATTATTGGATACAAGTACTTTACTTTCAGATTTGAAATGCTGCCAATTAGAATTGAAAGCAATAATGTTGCTAAAATAAGCAAAACTATCATTCCCATAACGTCTGTTGGTCCTGCAAATAATGGAAATACATAAAACATAAATAATTGAATTAAGAGTATTAGTATCTCCTTCAAGTATTTCTTCATAATCAAAACACCTCCGTTCATATAAACTTTTTTTTATTTCATTTTGCAAAGATTATCTTGATTTGCAGTTTGTCATTGTTGTAGATTGCTCCAATACTTCCGCCCATACGCTCAATCAGCAGCTTGGCGATGGACAATCCCAAACCGGTTGAATTGCGACTGGCTTCTACTGTATAGAAACGGTCAAACAATCTGCCGACCGTCACATAATTCAGATTGTGCGCCGTGTTGCTGAATGTAACACAGCCGTTCTTATCCATGACTACGGACAGATCGCCGTCAGAGTATTTCAGCGCATTGCTGATAATGTTGGAAAAGATACGGTTGACCGCACCTGCATCCAGTTCACGGAAAACCGGTTTCTCCGGCAATTCGATTTCCGGTTGGATGCCTTTTTCCTGCATGACCGCATAGAAAGACAGCAGACTTTCCTCCAATGCCCGGACAACATCCATACGTTCTGGTTTCAGTTCCTGAAAAGAAGTAACCACACTATATCTGAATAGTTCTTCGGTTAGATTTTTTAAAACATCTGTTCTGTTTTGGATTTGAGAAAGATAGCAGTGTACCGTTTCGCTTTTTTCCTCTCGTTCCAATAGGTCAAGATAACCGTTTATCGCCGTAAGCGGAGTTCTCAGGTCATGGGAAATATTGGTGATAGCTTCTTTCAGTTCCAGATCGCCCTGTTGGTAACGATGGCGTTCCTTGCGGAGCAATCGAAGCTGGATATTAATCTCCGAAGCCAGTTTTCTCAGATGAGGGTCGCTGGAAGAAATATCAATCAGAGTGTTTGTGTCGGAGGAAAGACGTTCCTGGAATTCTGTATGAATTTCATCAATACTTTTTTCTATAAAAATAATCTTTGTGATTAGAAAAAATACAACAATTAGCAAAATACAACACAAAATCCAAGGGAACATCTTTCTACCTCCTTACTTTAGGTTCTTTTTCTTAAAGGAACGACTTCCTATAAGAGATGTTGAAAAAATTACAAACGCAGAGCACAATGGAAGAAAAATCAGGTGTTCCACCCCTTCTTCGCAAAGAATTACACCTTGTCCTCCAGGTGTCAGACAGATAAGAAATTCCAGCAGGATACGAAATGTTCCACCGATGAATTTGATATTTTGGGGATGCCATCGCACAGTTGGGTCTGTATCACTCCACATCCATCCATCCAATAACTCTGGTTCTGCAAAACGATCATAAAGGAGCATCCCGATTATGACCATTGCAGCTACAGCTCCCAGACAAAGAAGTGTCGCTGAGTTTTTGTTCTCCGCCAGACTTGCCAACAGACAACATACGCTGGAGAGTGCAACGACCATCAAAAGGCTTGAAAAAATATAAAATGCCATCTCTCCCAAAGAGAGGTTCAGGCTTGCCGTACCCAGTAGCGGAATACCCAGCATCCCATTAACTATCAACCAGATTAGTGCAGTACTCAGTCCAGCACATATGGTCAGGAGAAGATTGGAAAAATAAACTTCTTCACGAGTGTGTCCGCAGATTAGTTTATTGCGCAGAGTTCCATATTCATAGTCTGTTCCCCACAAATATGCGGCAAATACGGCGATAAATGGTCCATCAGGGGTGAATATCCAAAAAACGGGCGACCAGCTTATAGATGTATGCATTAGTCAAATTCGTCTGGAAGTAACCGTTGAGGATGATGAATGCGGAAAGCAATACAGCAATCACTAATTCTATTCGAATCATTTTTTTATTCTCTGTACGGTAAAAGGCTGCTCGAAAAAGTTTACGCATTATTATCACCTCCAACCAGAGAGATGTAATAACTCTCCAAACTTTCATCTTTTTCCTGCATAGACAGCACTTCGCAGTTTTCCTTTGCCAGTACAACGGTCAGCTGTGTCACATTGATCTTTGCGAACACATCGGCTGTTGTTGCGGAGATAATTTTATATTCCAGATTCATGGAATCCAGCACACGAGCCAGAGTAGAAGTATCGGTCACTTCCATGCGGACACACTTGCGGCAAACTGTGTCCAGTTCTTCTGCACTCAGTTCCTTCACCATGCGACCATTATCAATGATACCGTAATGAGTAGCCAGACGGGAAAGTTCATCCAGAATGTGACTGGAAATAAGAACTGTAATCTGTTTTTCTCGGTTCAACTTCAAAATCAGTTCTCGCATTTCCACAATACCCTGAGGGTCGAGACCATTTACAGGCTCATCAAGAACAAGAAAGTCGGGATCACCGGCTAATGCGATAGCGATGCCCAGACGCTGCTTCATACCGAGGGAGAAGTTCTTCGCTTTTTTCTCTCCCGTGTTGTCGAGACCTACCAGCTTCAACAATTCCTGAATACAATCAAATGATGGCAGACCAAGAATGAGATACTGGTGCTTCAGATTTTCCTCCGCAGTCATATCCATGTAGATGGACGGTGTTTCCACCACAGCACCCATGCGACGGCGGGATTTGATAATATCCTTGCTGTCATTGCGGATGCCGTACAGAGAAAAGCTACCGGAAGTCGGTTCCTGCAATCCGCAGATCAAGCGGATCAGGGTTGTCTTACCAGCGCCGTTCTTTCCCACAAAGCCATAGATGGAACCTTTGGGAACATTCATAGTAAGACCATTCAATGCCTGAAAGTTTTTATACTTTTTTGTCAGGCTGTTTGTTTGCAAAATATAGTTCATATTGTATTACCTCCTTTGCTGACCTAAGTTACAAAACAAAAGTCAAGAAAGTGGTCAAGAAAAACGTCAAGATTTGGTCAAGATTTTTTGTTCTGCCAATTTGAAACCAATTCCCCAGACTGTTTCGATATAGTCTACACCGCTGACATCCTGCATCTTTTTACGAAGATTGCTGATGTGCTGCTTCAAAGAACGCTCGGTGCAGTCGGGTGTGTCCAGACTGATTCTGTCAAGCAGGACACTCTTTGAAATTACCTGTTTGGGATTTTCCATCAGCAGTTTTAAGATGGCATACTCCGTTCGGGTCGGCTTCACAGGCTGCTCCTGTACTGTCAGAGAAAGGGAAACCATATCCAAAACCAAATCGCCAACGGAAAGAGATTTGGTTTCGCCATGTTGTTCTGCCTTGCGGAGCTGAACAGTGATACGGGCAAGAAGCTCCTTTGTATCAAAAGGCTTGGTCATGTAATCTGCCGCACCGCCCAGCAGAAGATTTACCTTGTCTTGCACATCTACTTTTGCGCTGAGAACGATAACAGGAATGTTCTCAATGTGGGGCAGAACTTCCTCGCCAGACAATCCCGGCAACATCAGATCCAGCAGCACCAAATCGGGCTTGTTTTGTGAAAGAAGATATAACGCTTCTGTGCCGGAGTATGCACGAAGAACAGAATAGCCCTCTTGCACCAGCACTTCTCTCAGCATATCTCCAATATGAATATCATCATCTATGATTGCGATTGTTTTCATTCTCGTTCCTCGTCAATTTCCTTTTATAGTTCAAACGCTACTATCGTTTCCTTTGGCAACTTCTCGTTTTCGCAGTTTAGAAGGTAGGCTATTGCCTTGTTCGCAAAGCGGTTTGTTTTCATTGTATCCCAATCGGCAAGTCGGACTATTTCTGATGTGCCGTTCTCAAAATCAAATGAAATCTGGCCCCATTCGCCGTCGCAGTCTGCTTGGTATTCGTAGATTGCGGTGGCGATTTTCTTTTTTCGTTTGGTCTTGGATTTCTGTTTCAAGCGGACAGCATGGATTGCGCCCTCGGCAACCAACAATTCTGTCAGTTTGTCCACTGCTCTGCGGTAGGCTCGCTCCGCACCGCTGGCAGTGCTGCCCTCAAACATTACAGCCAGTTCCTCAAAGGTGGGACGGCCTTTCCATGAGCCGACATGCCCGCAGGTCATGCAGATTGCCAGCCGCTTTTCAAGCAAGGTCTGTTCCCGGTAGTTCAGCTTATCAAAAGCTCGCTGCACCTTTTCTGCCTGTATGCCGTTCCAGAGGATGTCGGAGTAGTTCCAAGTATCATCAAGAGCAACATCTTCGCCCGTTTCCTCGCCGTCCTCATCTGTCACATAGAATGGTTGCTGATTGCGGATACCTCGAACAACTCTCAGATATTCTTCCGCAAGGGCAAAGTCACAGTTATACTTTTTGGAAAACTCGCTGACCGCATCCTTGGTGTTATGGTACAGCCAAGCCATTGACCGCACCATTTTATAATTGGTCAGAGAGGATACCGACCATTTTTCTTCGCCCATGCGGAAGCGGAGCATAGCATCCCGGATGAACGGGAAAATGTATGTAGCATACTCCGCACCCTTGGCAGGATCATAGTCCATCAGCTTTTGGAGCATTTGTTCCCTGCAGGAGAGCTTTATATCTATAAAACGGTCTGTATCGTACAGATCGCCGCCATCCACACCCCAAAAGCCTTTGATGCGCTTATTGAGCTGTGGCTCATAATGGTGGAGGAAGAACGAGAAATATATCAAATTCTTTTCCCGCAAGGCAGACAGGATATATTCATTCAGACTGCCCACCGCTGGCGGCTCCGGTTCCAGTTGGAAGATGCGCTCTGCCATATAGGGAATGATACCATCACCGTGCGGATTGACAGCGTATTTTGGTATGTATCCGGTCATATTCCATGTAAAATCACTTAGCATAGCGCACCTCCTTTCAACGTCCAATTTCAAATTTATTTCTTTTTTCTTACTCGCAAAAATTGCAATTTATACAGAAAACCAAGAAAAACAAAAATCCTATTTTCATTGACTGTTCCTCCTAACAAATTCAAATGCACTTTTGGGCTTCTTTCTTCAAAGCAACCTGTTCCATTTCTTTCTCATAAGTTCCCTTGGCATAAGCGACATTACTTTTTGCCCGGAGCATCTTATCTTTCGCCAGTTTCTTCATAACCTCTGCTAAATCCTCATCCAGTTTGCCACGCTTGATATAGCGGTTTATGGTATTCAGCCGCTTTTCGTATATCTGGATAACAGGATGATCGTCTGCAAGCTCCCGTTGTTCTCTGCCTTTCAGATTGCCGATCTGTCGGCAGGTGCGGTGTAGCTTGTCCCCCGGCGCATAGCCGCCGCAGTATTTGGTGTGCCTTGCGTTGGTTGTCAGAAACCATTTGCCGCAAATTTTACATTTCTTCGGTGCATGACCGACACACAAGCCCTCAAAGAGATCAGACCGGAACATCCCCACAAAGGATACATAATGGATTCGCTTGACGAGCTTTGCAACTTTTTCGCCGGGACGGATGACCGATACATACTGAACGGAATTGTTCAGGGTAGACATCCAGGCATTGCCCTCCGTGATAGAGAACTCCGGCGGGAAATAGCTGCCGAACATTCTGGCGAAGCCCTCTGCGGTACGGTCTGCTTCATTTCCGTCTGATTTTTCCGCAAAATCAAGCATTGCGGTTTGGTATTCCCCAAGGGAGTATGCCAGATGCCCGAATACAGCAGTATATCGTTGGAGCATCATTGCATCGGCATAGTTCGGGATTTCTTCAAACTGCAAGGAATTAGTTGCGGCTTTTATGGCAAACTCCATATATTTCAGCGCATTGTCCGCAGTAAAGACTTTTTCAATCCGTTCTCTATGTTTTGGAATATTCATATTGGAGAACGGCGGCGTTTCGCTGAGAATATCCACCATTGTCAGCACAGCTTCCTTTGCCATAGGAAAGAGTGCGGAAGCATCCTGTCCGGCGTTTAACATTCCAAGCAGTAGATTGATTTTCTCGCATTGCTCGTTCATTCTTGCGAGGGTATCCGCAGGAACATTCAGCGCATCACAGGCAAGAGTACCGATAGGAAATATTTTGCCCTCATATATGACCGTATCCTGCCAAAAATCCAATGTCATCAGTTCTTGATTCATGCTTGCCCTCCTGTCCTGTTTTTTCACTTTTCTAATTATACCATGCAAATGTGAAGAAATCTACATCATCAGATAAGTTGTCCTGTTTTTTGAAATGAGGTTGTCCTGCTTTTAGCCTGCTTTTTTTCAAATCCGTCATAACCATAGTAGAAAGGGCGAAGCACCTGCCAATCACGGCGGGTGCTTCGTGCTTTCCAGACTATTATGAACGGAGGTTTTTCTATGACAATCTATGAAAACATCAAGGCGGCGATCAGCGTGAAGCAAGCTGCCGAGCACTATGCTGAAAGTCAACCGCAGCGGTATGACTTGCTGCCCATTCCACAATGACCGGCATCCGAGCTTGAAGCTGAATGAAGATTATTTCTTCTGCTTCGGTTGCGGAGCCAAGGGAGACGTGATCGACCTTGTGGCAAAGCTGTTCAATCTGAGTAACCATGAAGCAGTGCAAAAGCTGGCTGCGGACTTTGGGCTTGACCCGAAACCGCCCACTGCCGCAGCTATGGTCAAGCCAAAGCGTCCCTATATCCGTCAGTTCCGGGAGGATGAAATGCTGTGTTTCCGGGTGCTGACGGATTATCTGCATCTGTTGGAGGATTGGAAAGTGCGCTATGCACCAAAGACACCGGACGAGCCTTATGATGACCGTTTTGTGGAAGCCTGCCAGATGCACTGCCATATCGAATATATGGCAGATGTGCTGACCGTGGGCGAATTGGAACAGCGTGTAGCTGTTGTGGACAAACTGATGAAGGACGGGTATATCGACTTTCTGAAAGAGTACACTGCACGAAAGAAAAAGGAGGTGGCACACCATGCGAAGAACCGGAAAACGCCTGATATGAATTTGCCTGTCTGGTTTGATGGGCAGAATATCAATGAAGCTCTGTTTTGTGAAGAATTTCTGCAAGAGAGCAGAATCATCTTTGCAAACAGGGCTTTCTTTACGCCCAATGGACGGGTAACGGATGATATTGTCCTGCGGGGCGAGGTCTACGAAAAGCTGAAAAGCTACACCATCAGCAGCGTACCGCAGAAGATCAAAAACATCATGGAATTGCTGAAACTGGAAGCCATGGTTGAGGATCTTCCTCCCCAGCCTGACCGCATCCATGTTGCCAACGGAACGCTCATGCTGGATGGAAGATTTATCGAGGGGAAAAAGGAAATCGTACAGAGCCGCTTGCCTGTTTCCTACAATCCAAACGCTGCTGCACCTGCTCTGTGGCTGAACTTTTTGGACGGTTTGCTCTATGAAGAAGATATTCCCACCTTGCAGGAGTTTATCGGCTACTGCCTGATTCCCTCCAACAAGGGGCAGCGCATGATGGTGATTAAGGGCAACGGCGGCGAGGGCAAATCTCAAATCGGTGCAGTGCTGTCCACCATATTCGGCACGAATATGAAAGACGGCAGTATCGGTAAAATTTCCGAAAACCGCTTCGCCCGTGCCGATCTGGAACACATCCTGCTGTGCGTGGATGATGATATGCGGATGGAAGCTCTGCGCCAGACCAACTATGTAAAATCCATTGTAACCGCACAGGGCAAGATGGATTTGGAACGCAAAGGTAAACAGAGCTATCAGGGCTGGATGTTCGCCCGGTTGATGGCATTCAGCAATGGCGATCTGCAAGCCTGTATGACCGTAGCGATGGTTTTTACCGTAGACAGCTTGTGCTGACTACCAAGGAAAAGCCCGTGGACAGAGCCGACGATCCCGATCTTGCAGAGAAGATGAAAGCCGAAGCCGAGGGGATTTTCCTCTGGGCATTTGAAGGCTTGCAGCGGCTTGTTGCCAACAACTTTAAGTTTACGGAGAGCGACCGCATCCGTGAAAACCGGGAAGCGGTCAAGCGTGACAATAACAACATTTTTGACTTCATGGATTCCGAGGGATATATCCGGCGCAAGGCGGATGCGTCCATCAGTTCCAAGGACTTTTACGCTATCTATCGCCTGTGGTGTGAGGAAAACTCCCTTGCCCCTCTGAAATCCCGCAGCTTCAGCGATGCCATGGTTGCCAATGCAAAGAAATTTAATTTGGAGCATTGCAACAACATCACCAACTCAGCCGGACGGCGGGTATGGGGATTTATGGGTGTGGAAGCTGTGGCACGACCTAATATAAACGGGTTTTACGACGTTTCGCCATGTACGTACGTACCGGAGGAATGGCAGGACTGATTCCTGTCTTTCGTTTTCTGTATGTATGTACACAGCGTTTTACCTGTTTTCCTTTTTTATAGGAATAATCAGCTGTCAGAACTGACCTGTTTTCGGGCATTGAAAATCAATGGTAATGGAAACAGCAAAGTTCTTGACCGCAGGACGAAACCATTTCACCAAATCGTGCTTCTCCAAACCATGCACCCAGTTTACGAAACAATGGGTGTTTTCACTGTTTCAGACAAAATCCCACGGAACAGCAAAGTGGAATATATGCCTGTATGGACAGAGTATCGCACTCACAAAATGAAAGCGATTTTGGAGAAAGCAGATTTTTCACTGTTCGGTGCATCTGCTCCGCTTTGGGGAGTAGCCTTTGCACCGAATTGTAAATCAAAAATATGGAGGAATTTACAATATGAATGTACGCAACGAAATCAAGGCACAGATCATCCGTGCCGGAATGACTATGCAGGAAGTAGTTGACCTGCTCTCGGACGAGTACGGTTGGAGCGACAGCGTTTCCAACCTGTCCGCAAAATTACAGCGGGAAAGCATCCGATACAAGGAAGTATTGGAGCTTGCCGATGTGCTGGGATACGACATCGTATGGCAGCAAAGACGGGAGAAGTGATGCCCCGGCAACATCCCCTCGTAGTTCCCGTCCCCATAGGCACACCGCAGTGCTGTCTATGGATGGCAGTGAAAGATACGCTTTTCGCTGCCGCCGTCTGCAAAGAGAAGTTCACCGGAACAGCTTCATGCAGACGGGCTGACCATGGGAAAAGTTGCAGACATTTTCGCATTGGTCAGCAGAGGTTGCCGCAGCAACCGCACTCCCCCTCGGGAGAGCCCTCGGAGAGCCCACGGCACTTTGCAGCCAGTATGGATGAAAGTGTTATAGTGGGTTATTACACTTTGAAAAAGTGCCTCTCCGCAGCTCCCCGCTGTCTGCAAATTTTAAGGAAAGGACAAAAAATCTATGGCAAGAAATGATGGAATAGACCGCACCGTAGCCCGGAATCAGGACTTACCGACACCGGACGATGTGGCAAAAATACAGGAACACAATGAGCGAGAAAAGGACAGTTACAGCAATCAAGACATTGTGCCGGAACGCACTCCGCTGAATGTTCACTTCAAGACTCCCACCGATGATTATGTGAAAATGTTTGAGCAAATGGAACAGGATGGCGTGATCTCCACCAGAGGTCTGAAACCGGATGCCATCAAATACGGCGAGTTGGTTTTTGATGTGAACTCCGCTTATTTCTACAACCACGGCGGCTATGAATTTGCAAAACAGTTTTATGCTGATGCCTATAAAGCCGCGTGGAGATCGTAGGCGGTGAGCAGTATATCCTCTCTGCTGTGATGCACGCCGATGAGCACAACCGGGCAATGTCCGAAGCTCTTGGCGAGGATGTGTACCACTATCACCTCCATGTGGTTTATATTCCGGTAGTGGAAAAGCAGATCCTTTGGTCGAAGCGATGTAAGGATGAAGCTCTCCGGGGAACGGTAAAGGAAACGATCACACAAGTCAGCCGAAGTAAGAAATGGGACTCCAAACCGGTGCTTGACGAGGACGGAAATCCCAAGCTCAATGAAAAAGGAAAAAAGATTTTAAGGTCATCCTACAGCGTGTTGCAGGATGACTTTTTTAATTTCATGCGTGCTGCCGGATATACCGATGTGGAGCGTGGAGAGCGTGGCAGCACCGAGGAACATCTGACGGTGACACAGTTTAAGGTGCAGGCGGAACAGCAGCGTTTGGAAGCTGTGACAGGACAGGTGGCACAGGCAGAACAGAGTTTGGAGGATGCTAAAGCTGCTACGGAAAAGCAGAAAAAGAAACTGGAAGCTCTGCAAAAGGAAACCAAGGCAGCAAAGGCCATTGCACTTACGGTGCAGGATATTGAAGCGATGGCAAGAAAGCCACGTTCGGAAACAATATCACGCTGACACCGGATGAATGCGACACGTTGAAACGCTATGCCACCAACGGCATTCTCTTTCATGCAGAGAATGAGCGATTGAAAGGGAAACTGGAATCTGCTCAAAAGTCTGCATCCATTTGGAAGCAGCGATGTGAAGAAGCGAATAAAAAATATCAAGAGTTGAAGCAAAAAGCCCAGCCTTTCCTGGATGCACTGGAAATTGCATCCGAAAAGGTTCGGGCTTTTATCAATTCCATCCTCGCCAGAGGAAAGGAAACACAGGAACACAAAGCACCTGCCCGTAAGCGTGGACAGGACATGGAAATTTGATGGAGGTAACTGCCTATTGAAGAAATATTATGAGGATGCAAAATATAATGCGGCATTTGTCCGCTGTGTGGATGTTATGAGCCAGATGCTCCAGAAATATGGACATCAGGTTTTGGATAAATTGGAACAGGATGCCCCTCAGAAAGTGGAGCATTCCAAGGAAAGTAATCAAGCACAGCCTTTGACGAATAAGGCTGCGTAAAAATTTACAATTTACACGTTGCGTATTCACTGCGGCTATGCTATAATGATTACGCAACGTGTATTTTTGTTTTTTATGGAGAAAAGACAGATGGATTGTAAGAACAGAATTATCAAGTTGCGGGAAAGCACAGGACTGAACCGGAAAGATTTTTGCAAGCTCGTCCATATCCCTTACCGGACTATGACCGAGTGGGAATTGGACAACCGCCATGCACCGGATTATGTGCTGTGGCTTTTGGAGTATTATATCCGCAACGAGGGACTTATGGTAAAGGAAATGAATGAGGGAGGTGGAGATTCTGAAAAAGAAACAACTTAAATGCTATATTTATACAAGAGTGTCCACCTCTATGCAGGTTGACGGGTACAGCTTGGATGCCCAGCGTGACAAGCTGAGGAAGTATGCGGCATACGAAGATATGGTTATTGCCGGGGAGTATTCTGACGAGGGATTTTCCGGAAAGAATATCCAAGGGCGGCAGGACTTCCAACGGATGCTGAATGACATCCAGGACTGCAAGGACGGCGTTTCCTATGTGCTGGTCTTTAAGCTGTCCCGATTCGGCAGAAATGCGGCGGATGTTCTGAACTCTTTGCAGCTCATGCAGGATTTCGGTGTCAATCTGATCTGCGTGGAGGATGGCATCGACAGTTCAAAGGATGCCGGAAAGCTGATGATTTCCGTGCTGTCTGCGGTGGCAGAAATAGAGCGAGAGAATATCCGCACCCAGACAATGGCAGGACGTGAGCAAAAGGCTCGTGAGGCAAGTGGAACGGTGGTTTCGCTCCTTATGGCTACAAACTGGAAAACGGAGATTTGGTCATTGCGGAGGATGAAGTGGAAGTAATCCGTGTCATTTATGACGCTACATTCACACCAACGAGGGCGTTGCCGGGGTTGCTAAATATCTGAACCGCAACGGCTTTATCAAGAAACTGCGGCAGAACAATACCATTCCCGGATTTTCAAGGAACTTCGTGCAGGATGTATTGGACAATCCCGTTTACATGGGAAAGATCGCCTATGGCAGACGCAGGACGGAAAAGAAGCAAGGCACAAGAAATGAGATGCACGTAGTTGAGCAGTCGGAGTTCCCGATTTATGAGGGACAGCACGAAGCCATCATTTCGGAAGAAGATTGGTATCTGGCACAGGAAAAGCGTAAGATCAATTCCTTTAAGCGGGAAAAGGTCAACAATCCAGATCATGCACACATCCTGTCCGGCATTCTGAAATGCCCATGCTGCGGAAAGAGTATGTACGGCAATATCGCCAGGGCTCACAGCAAGGACAAGAAAACGAGGTATTATTACTACTGCAAAAACACGGTAACACCTACCGGACATGAGTGCAGCTTCCGACTGAATATCGAGCAGACGGAGATCAACAAGTTTGTGGCTAAGATTATATCCGCTATGGTCAACAATCCCCGGTTTGTAGAAGCGATTCAGGCGAAAATCGGCTCGGCTGTTGATACAGAGGATATGGAAAAGCAGATCGCCGTCCTGCAAGGACAGTTGAAGCAAGCCTTTGGAACGAAAAGCCGCTTGGAGCGTCAGATGGACACCTTGGACATCAACGATGCCCACTATGACAGAAAGATTTTGGACTTGCAGCGCCGCTATGATGAGCAGTATGATACAATAGAGGATATCGAAGTTCAGATTGGCGAATTGCAAGGTCAAATCCGCAGCATTCAGCAGGAGAAAATCTCCGGTAACAATATCTATCGGCTCTTACTGGCATTTGATGAAGTCTACCATTCCGCAACAGAAGCGGAACAGAAAGAGTTTATGAAAGCCTTTATCGAGCGAATTGAGATGTTCCCGGAGAAAAGGAAAGACGGAAGCTGGATAAGAAAGATTGTGTTCAACTTCCCTGTGCCTGTTGATGGCGAGGAAGTGAAAGAACTTCCCTTGGAAACTGAAACAACTGTCGAGACGGTTGTTCTTTTGTCCCAACTGAAATAAAAGCCGGATGATTACATTAATGTCACGATTGAACTTGATGATATGGATATAACATCTGCAGAGACTAAGGCTACATATGATGAAACAAAGAAGTATGTGGCTGAACATAATGCCGGCATGAAGGTTTCCAATCTGTATATCTCACAGGTAAAGAGAAAATGCGGAATTGAGGTTGGAAAGAATTTGCGCGTTGCAACGAGGAGAATGGACTGCTTGCAGGGCAATTCGACGACTGCCGCGACAGACTTGGAACTTGTTCCAAGTCCTAATTTACCTAAAAATGAAGATAGCAGGCAACCGCAGTGTCCAGAAGATAAAGAGAGTGCAATTGTGGAGGCATTGAAGCATTTTAAGATGAATAGTTAATAAAGAGAGGTGCAGATGCTATGCCAGGTATACTCGTGGTTGAAGATGATGAAAATTTAAATCGTGGAATTACATTTTCACTGAAAAAATCCGGATATGAGGTTTTTTCAGCAGAATCAGTGAAAAAAGCGAAAAGAATTGCAAGTGATCATAATGTGGATGTTACCATTTGTGATGTGAATCTTCCGGATGGGAATGGACTGGAATTTGTAAGGTGGATGAGATGCAGTCAAAATACATACATTATCTGCCTTACGGCACTAGATCAGGAGATGGATCAGGTTATGGGATATGAAGCAGGGGCAGATGATTATATTACAAAGCCGTTTAGTCTTTCGGTACTTCTTTTGAAAATAGAAGCACATTTCCGCCGCAGACAGGAGAAAACGGAAGCCGGAAAGATGATTTCGG